>ENA-UPTA01000358-UPTA01000358.1-activated-sludge-metagenome-genome-assembly--contig:-NODE-358-length-53079-cov-23.953002_pt1 | contig 53079 bp, 43 predicted proteins | sample MGYA00238184_ERZ773361 | MGnify/ENA primary metagenome ERZ773361 (study PRJEB29100, sample SAMN05720205) | activated sludge metagenome | isolation source: anaerobic digester from wastewater... | reverse complement strand
TATAAGTCGGGCGACGTGTGTTTTCATCATAACGAACCCTGTGCCTGCGGCAGAACCACCATGAGGCTGGGCCCCGTTATCGGCCGAAAACAGCATATGATCAAATACAAGGGAACAACCTTATATCCGGCTTCTTTGTATGACATACTCGACGGTTTTGATACTATTGAAAACTATGTGGTGGAGGTTTCCACCAACGAGATTGATACGGACAGAATTTGTATTTATATCGGATGCCGTGAAAACGTTTCAGGTTTTGAAAAGAAACTACAGGAACGTTTCAGGGCAAAATTACGGGTAGTTCCTGAAATAATTTTTCAGTCTGCGGAGGCTGTAAACCGTATGGCCTTTCCGCCCATGAGCCGTAAGCCGGTTAAGTTTATCGACAAAAGGTAATTGCTCTTACTTTGCATATTTTTGAAATTTCACAAAAAAAGACCTAACTTTACACTTCTAAAATATTTTGCATTTATGGATGGTACCAGCGACCAGCAGCCTGCCATGGCTTCCAAAAAGTTCATCGAGATCGAAAAGGTTATCGGCAAGAAAAATCCCCGGTTGCTGAAACTTTTGCCCGGGTTTGTCATTCGTTATATAAAGCGGATAATTCATCAGGACGAGATTAACGATTTTATTGAGCGCAACGGCAATGTGTACGGGCTGGAGTTTATCGACCGGATTGTCAAAGAGTTTATTAAAGAACTAAATACTAACGGAATAGAAAACATTCCTGCTGACAGGCGGATACTGATTGCGTCAAACCATCCGCTGGGAGGGCTCGATGGGGTGGCATTGATGCATGTAGCCGGAAAAATTCGTCCGGATATCCTTTTTCCGGTTAACGACCTGCTAATGAACCTGGAAAACATAAAAAATCTTTTTATTCCCATCAACAAGCATGGCAGCAACGCCCAGAATCTTAAAATAATTAATGATACGTTTGCCTCGGATGTCAGTGTGCTGTATTTCCCTGCCGGCCTGTGTTCGCGAAAACACGCTCATGGGATTATTCAGGACCTGGAGTGGAAAAAAACTTTTATTTCATATGCCCGTAAGTATCAGCGTGATATCATCCCCGCCTATATCGACGGCAGAAATTCAAATTTTTTCTATAACCTGGCACGCCTCAGGGGCAAGTTGGGTGTGAAAGCCAATATCGAGATGTTTTACCTTGTGGATGAAATGTACAAGCAAAAAAACAAAACCATCAATATTACCTTTGGCAACCCCATTCCTTACCAGCTTTTTGATAAGAGCCACACCGACCAGCAATGGGCGCTAAAGGTCAAAGAACATGTTTATAAACTGGAATCGTCACACGATGCCGAATTTTTAAAATAGAATTATGGAAAATATTATTGCTCCTGTGTCAAAATCAGTTCTGGAAAAAGAACTTTCAGACAAATATTTTTTTCGCAAAACCAATTTTGGAAATAATCATATTTATATCGTCAATGCGCATAACGCCCCCAATGTCATGCAAGAGATCGGTCGCCTGCGTGAAATTACCTTTCGTGATGCCGGCGGCGGAACGGGTAAGTCTGTTGATATCGATGAATACGACATTTGTGAGAGTCCTTATGAACAAATGATAGTGTGGAATCCTGCCGATATGGAAATTGTGGGCGGCTATCGTTTTATTGAGTGTGCCAAAGCGCTACATACCGCCGATGGGCTTCCCTATATTGCCACCACCGAATTGTTTAGTTTTTCGGAACGTTTTCTTAAAGAGTTTTTGCCGCATACCATCGAGTTGGGTCGTTCTTTTGTACAGCCCGGGTATCAACCTTTGGTAAACAGTCGCAAAGGAATGTTTTCGCTGGAAAACCTTTGGGATGGCATTGGCGGCTTGCTGATAGAAATGGCGCATATTAAATATTTTTTCGGCAAGGTTACCATGTATCCTCATTTTAATCAACGGGCGCGTGATATTATCATGTATTTTCTTTTTAAGTATTTTCCTGATAAAGATAATCTGGTAAAGCCCATCACCCCGCTGGAGATAAAAACCGACTTGAAAGAGCTGGAGCCTATTTTTAACGGAGGAAATTATGGCGCTGATTATAAGATGCTTATTCAAACCCTGCGTGAACTTAACGAAAATATTCCTCCTTTAGTGAAGGCATACATGAACCTAACTTCCACCATGCGTAGTTTCGGAACGGCTATCAATCCTGGTTTTGGCAGTGTTCAGGAAACGGGTATCCTGGTTACGGTGGAGGATATTTATGAGAACAGAAAGGAACGGCATATTTCCTCATTCCGGAAATAGTAATAAAATGGTGATAAAATCAGCCAGATATATTTCCAGTTGTGTTGACCTGAAAAAATGTCCTGTGCCGGCACTACCCGAATATGCTTTTATTGGACGGTCCAATGTTGGCAAATCTTCACTGATTAATATGCTCACGGGCGTCAAAGGCTTAGCCAAAGTTTCCGCGAGCCCGGGCAAGACCAGGGTCATCAATCATTTTCTTATCAACGAAGAATGGTACTTAGTGGATCTACCGGGATATGGTTTTGCAAAGATCTCAAAAGAGTTAAAAAAAGAATGGGAGAAGATGATTTCGCATTATCTTACCCGGCGGCGAAACCTGATATGTACCTTTGTGCTGGTTGATATCCGGGTGCCGGTGCAACAAAAAGATTTGGATTTCATAAATAACATGGGCGAATCGCAATTGCCTTTTGTAATAGTAATGACAAAGGCGGATAAGGTTTCGAAGCAGGAAGGAATTAAAACGCTTTCGGCATGGAAAAGAGCACTTTCTGAAAATTGGAATGAATGTCCCCAGATGCTAGTTACCTCGGCCGGAACAGGCCAGGGACGTGATGAAATTCTGGATTTTATCCATAAGAACAACAAATTTTTTGTTGCAACGGCATTGAAATAGATAGGTTGGTAATTGGTATAAAATCCTTCGCTGCAGGGATTTGGCGTTGCTGTCTATGGGTTAAGTTCCTGTCCTGTTTTTTTGTTTTCGCCCGGGGTTTCTTTCTTTTTCTTGGGTGTCATAACAAAGCCTTTAACCACTTTTGGTTCGGGTTGTTTTGGCTGTTTTACTTCTTCGGGAGCTTTTCCTTTGATATACGTCTTGGTTTCGGCAACTGTACCGTTGGCATAATAGTAAATCCATTCACCTTCTCGCAGGCCGTATTTGTATGCTCCTTTGGCCCTTAACGTACCTTTTGAGTTATAATTAGCCCACACTCCTTCGCGTTTGCCGCTTTGGTATTCCCCTTCGCTTTTTTTCTCTCCGTTGACGGTATAATAGGTGGTCCACTTTCCCGATTTTCGGCCGTTAACATATTGTCCTTCTGAAATAATGGTGCCTTTGATGTCGTATCGTTTGTATTCTCCGTCGCGACGGCCGTTGAAATAGTTTGATTCTTCAATCACTGCTCCTGTGGCTGAAGAGTGTCGTATGCAGGGCCCGTGTTTTACATCATTCTGAAATGATATTTCCATCACCAGGGTTTTATCGCGGGTATAATACTTCCACAAACCCTGTTTGCGACCCAATTCGTCAATGGTGTTACGGTGCTTATCCGAAATCGGCTGGTACTGTGGCTTTATCAATGTCTCTTTTTGAGAAAAAAGATAAAGAGGCGCCAACAATAATAGCATACAAAGTGTATAAGTAAAATTATTTTTCACCGGCCATCAGTTTACTTCAAAGATATTAAAAAAATGAAAAAAAACCTAACTTTTTTGTTTATACGTATAGAACACAAAAAAGTTTTAGAGGCTGTCTCAAAACGCATTTTTTTTGATATTCTTCACTCAGTGGCTCTCTGTGAACCGCAATAGCGGTCTCTGTGAATCTCATGTAATAATAAATTAAAGAATCACACAGAGTGCCACGGAGAACACACAGACCTGCCTGCCGGCGAGGCAGGGGCACACAGAATACTTTTGAGACAGCCTCTAAGAATTTATAATTGAACAGTAGGATTTTAGCACATCATTTTTTGCCGGCTATTTTTTCAAAGGATACTTATCGTCCATATATACCCAGAACAATGGCTTGTATCCTTTTATTTCGCCGCTATCAGCATAAAGGGTCAGGGCAGGAGCTACACCGACAACCTTTTTTTCAATGATAAAGTTTTTTTCATCAAAGTACCACTCTTCTAAAAAAGTCACCCTGTGAATATCCTTCCGGTCGAGTTTGGTGTTTATTACCGTGTCAACCTCGTCGAAAGGGGCTACGGGACGCGTGTACAGTACTGTGTCGTACCGGTTGAATATGACTTCTACTTCACTTTTAGTCAACGGGGTATTGTTGATGTAATCATATGCTTTTACTTTGCCCGACAGGGCGGCATCAACAATGATATTTATGAACTGTTCGCGTTTGGGGCCTTCCATGTTTTCGCACCACCAGTCGGTATCTTCGTCGTAAGGACTTTTGATAAAAACTGGATACTGGATACGTTCAGTCAGGGTTATTTTATTTTCAGAATTTTTTTTGTTGTTACAAGCCGTGAACGATACTAACAATCCAAAAATACATAAGAATAATACTGATTGTTTTATATGATATTTAAAAAGCATTTATGTAGAGTATTGAAATAAAACAAAAGTCATTGCTGTAAAATCTCGCTTCCTTCAAAAAGTTTGCTGATGATGTCTTTGTATTTATTGTTGATATAGGCGCGTTTGATTTTCAGGGTAGGAGTGAGTTCTCCTGACCAGACAGACCATTCGGAATCCATGATTTCCCACCGGCGTATTTGTTCGGTTTCGCCAAAAAATGAATTGTAATGGGCAATAATTTTCTTGTATTTGTTTTTTACGTCAGGATGGTTGATCATTTCGGGGTTGGTGGTGTACACCAATCCTTTGTTTTCGCACCATGATTTCAGGTCGTTGAAATCAGGCACTATGAGGGCAGCAGCATATTTCTGATTTTCGCCCAGCACTATCATAGTATCAATCAGCGGCGATTCGGAAAATTTTGCTTCTATCTGGCCTGGGTTTACATATTTTCCGAACGAGGTTTTGAAGATTTCTTTTTTTCGTCCGGTGATGGTCAGTTGACCGGTGGGTTCTATCCTTCCCAGATCGCCGGTATGAAACCAGCCTTGTTCGTCAATCACTTCTTTTGTAAGGGCTTCGTCTTTATAATATCCTTTCATCAATCCCGGGCCTTTAGTCAATATTTCGCCATCTTCGGCTATTTTCACCTGCACGCCACGTAAGGGTTTCCCAACGGTTCCAAATCGTACGCCATCTTTATCAACGAAGCTGCTAACAGCTATTACAGGCGATGTTTCCGTCAGCCCGTAACCTTCATGAACATTGATACCGGCAGCCCAAAAAATCCTTGCCAGCCGTGGCTGTAAAGCGGCTCCTCCGGAAACCAGCAATTTGATGTTGCCTCCGAAAACCGCTCTCCATTTACTAAAAATAAGTATATTGGCAATCTTTAGTTTGAACTCATACCACCAGCCATTGGCCTTGTCCAGTTCGTAATTCAAACCCAGGTCAACGGCCCAGAAAAACAACTTTTTCTTAAATCCGGTCAGCTTGCGGCCGGTTTTTATAATACGGTCGAATATTTTTTCGATCAGGCGCGGGACACAGGACATGATGGCGGGTTTTACCTCTTTCATGTTATCAACAATGGTCCCCAGGTTTTCAGCATAGTAAATGGACAATCCCATATACTGATAAAGATAATTCAGCATACGTTCGTAGATATGACATAACGGCAAAAAACTCAAGGCGTTGTCGCTGGGGCCTATGGGCGGAATGTACGACACGGCCATAAAATTACTGATGAGATTGGCATGGGTTAACATTACTCCTTTGGGGATACCTGTAGTGCCCGAGGTGTAAATCATTGTGGCCACATCGTCGGTGGTTATTGATTTTTTTATTGCAGCCAGTTTTTCTTTTGCCGGATGTTCAAAACCCAGCTTGATCAATTCGTTGAGGTGTTTAAATCCGTAAATGTTTTTGAAGGTATAGATGCCTTTAAGCGAAGGTACATCGGGCAGGATGTTGGAAATTTTTTTAAACAGGTCTTCTCCGGCCAGAAAAACATATTTAATCTCAGCATGGTTAAAAATATGCTTATAGTCTGCTTCGCTGATGTTGGGGTAGATGGGAACGTGTATGGCTCCGACCTGCAAAATGCCCATATCAAGAAAGTTCCATTCCGGCCTGTTATGCGTAATGGTGGCTATGGTATCACCTTTTTGTATTCCAAGATGCAGGAATCCAAAGCTGATGTAGTTTGCTATTTCTTTGTATTGGTTTGAACTGTAACGTACCCATTCTCCTTCTTCTTTTCCCGCCAATGCGTCGGATTTGGGGAATTTTTCTTCGTACCTGTCGAGCAGATCAAAAATGCGTGTTATCTCCATGTTTTAATAAGTTTGTTTTTAAAAAAAGAAAACAAAGGTATCAAAAACTTAAACAAGTGTTTAAATATTTTTTCAACAATCAGAAAAGCGTTATATGCCAGCTATTTACGCGCGGTGTGCACGGTGTTGGCCTGGGCGGTAGGGGTGATAATCATATCGTTGATATTGACATGGGGAGGAAGTGAAGCCGCGTAAAATATTATGGAGGCAATATCGTTGCCTTTTAATGGCTTAAAGCCTTCATAGGTTTTCCGGGCAGCGTCCTGGTCGCCTTTGTACCTAACTAAAGAAAACTCCGTTTCTGTAGCTCCCGGGGCTATCTGGGTGACTTTTATATTGTGTTTCAGCAGGTCGATACGCATTGACCTGGTCAGTGAATCCACGGCAGCTTTGGTGGCGCAATATACATTTCCGTTGATATACGGTTCTTTACCGGCAATAGATCCTACGTTGATAATATGTCCTTTTTGGCGTGCTATCATCAAAGGAATTACAAATTTCGAAACATATAACAGTCCCTTGAGGTTGGTGTCAATCATTTCGTCCCAATCCTGCGTATCTCCGTCCTGAATCAGGTTAAACCCCCGTGCCAAACCGGCATTGTTTATCAGGATGTCAATATTTTTCCATTTTTCGGGAAGCTGGCCAAGTGCCTTTTCGGTTTCATTTTTGTTGCGGACATCAAAATTAAGAGGCAGGACACTGACGTTATATTTTTCAGGAAAACTTTTGCTGATCTTTAGCAAGCGTTCATTACGCCGTCCGGTGATGATGAGGTCGTAACCGTGCATGGCGAAAATTTCGGCACAGGCAAGGCCTATTCCACTGGTAGCGCCGGTGATCATTACAATTTTTTTTGTCTTTTCCATTGGATAGAATTTATTAATGCTTATTAGTAACTGTTTTGAATTTGTATAATTAGTCATTATTTACGGTCAGGCTGAGCCGATTATTCTCATCCGATAGATCCTACCTGTAGGCAAAACAGGGAGGATAATCGTGTCCCTGCCTGCCGAAGTGTCCGGCACGCAGGCAGGGAAGTCGACCGTAGCAGCCACTCTTCGACACTGACAAATACTTCAACAAAAGTATTTGTCCGGCTCTGAGTAACTTTAGAGAATAAAAATTTCATTTTAATGATTTATTTTATAAAAATCAAAACAGCTTCATAAAGTATGGGTCAATCAATTAATTTTTTCAATGATGGAAACTTTTCTGCAACCTTGCGGCTGTTCAACAGCATGAAAAGTAAAATCATCAGAAATGGCATGGCCGGAACCTTGTAACGTACCATGGCACCGATAACCGGCGTGGTAAGACCAGTGAGAATATACAAGGCGGTAAAAAACAGCAAACAAAAAATAAATACTGATTTGTGGGCAATTTTTCCTGAGGAAAAAATCAGGCAGACGATTATCACCGCAAAAATAAACAGGTTTTCGATGGCGGCAAAAAGTATTATCAGCGAGTTGGCTTCAAAAATATAAGGCCTGACCAGGGTGTTATAGAATGCACCGGGGGTGTGTATGAGGACATCGGACACCGTAGGCTGTAGCAAATCCTCACTGATGAGGCTGCCCGAATGGGTGGCCTGCGCCAGTCCGACAAAGTCGTTTTGTTTCATTGCGAGGATCTGAAGCATATTCAGTCCGGGGAAAATATAATGGATCGTCAGTCCGGCAATAATGCATACTACTGCCATGGAGGCGTACTTCAGCGCAGCTAACTTGTCGGAGGTCAGCCGGCACCATACATGAATTATGGTCAGCGGTATGATGATCATGAATATGTAGTATTTGATATACATGAGCAGCACCAACGAAAACACCAGGAACAATGTGTTCAGCAAAAAATGTTTTTTTTGAAGCAACTGACTGGTCGAAAAAAGCATCATGCCGATACCAAAAATCAAAATGGCTTCCTTGAGCACTCCTGAACTCCAAAAAACAACTGAAGGAATCAGAAATACAGCCAGAAACAACAAGCGTTTTTTGTGTTGCATGTAAGGAACAAAAAATTTGTACAAAGCTACCAGGCCGACCAATGAAATAAAACACATAAAAACCGTGTGGACATTGTAAAAACCAAAGGAGAACAGACGAATCAGGGCGTTGATGCGGATAATCGTATGGCTGTCGTTGTATATATTGCTTTCGTATTGCCGGTACCAGTTGTTCATCTGGTAGTAATACTGGTCGAAGTACGGAGAATCGTTTCCGATACTGAAAATCATACGGAAAAAATCTTCGGGTTTATCCCAAAGCGCGTCATACATTATTTTGCTGTCGTCAAAATATTTGAAAATATCAGCAGTAGCCCTGTCGGTGTAATAATAGGTATATAAAAAAAACATGCCGATACCGGCGAGGATTTTCATAATAAAAACCCCGCTGACCACCCTGGCTGAAAATCCTTCAATACGAAAGAATTTTAATTTGTAGATCAACAGGATAAAGATAACAGCATATAATACTGTCAGCAGCGTTTCCAAAAATATGTTCAAATTATATTTTTTATAGTGCAAAGATAAAATATATATTAAGTGCACAAACAAATTTCGACATACTGAAATTGTTTATGGACTCATTTCTGGCTATTGGTATGAATGAATATAGTTTGTGATTCTTAAAACAGAAAAATGTAGTAAAAACTGTGGTTTCATATAACAGGGATAAAATGAAAAAGATAATAAAAATGGTTCATAAAACTTAGTTAAAGTATTGAATACAAATGATAAGTTCCGATAAATTGAACTTTAAATTAGGATGAGTAGTCGAAAAGTATGGATAATAGTATAATATCATTATAGTTATTTAACAAAATATCAGTTATTTTTCTTGTAAAATAAATGTAAAAATATTATATTTGTATGAAATACAGTTCTTTGAATAATTATTCGTAATGCTGATGTCAAGTCAAATATTTTAAAAACCCAGATTATGAAACTAGAAAAATTGATTGCTATTTGTTTAATAATAGTTATTTGCATACTTAATTCTGGTTTTAGCAGTGCTCAAAAAAGGCCTAAAGAACAAGTTATAAAGTGGGGAATAAATGACAATGCGGCATATATTGTCAGGCCGGAAAACCCTGTGGGCGACGATCCTTCTGTTTCCGGAGCCAATTGCAGAAGCCAGGGAAGTTGCACACCCGGACAATTTCTTTGGGAACAGGAAATCAAACGTGATTTAGGCACATTGGGTGGAGTTCAAGGCGATTGTTGTATTCCTCCATCAGCATGGGCCCGAGAACCATTGTTTCCAAAGGATTGTGAAACCAAAGAGTTTGGGATATTTCATGGGTTGGGTGACAGGCCGGAAAACATTAATAAGCCCAACATTGCAGGGCCTGCCGGGCTTATGGTGAATGCCTATTCGGGAGGTTTGTTTTACCAGCGTCAGGACTTGATGATCCCGGGTAATGGTTTTTCCCTCGACATGACTTTCTCATACAACAGTACAGCCACTGCTCTCGACTTTGGCTATGGGCCGGGCTGGACTATGTTGTATAATATGATTTGCAAACCGGAGGGCGCTAATGTGGTAATCCGCCGCGAGGACGGGAGAAAGGATATCTATGTTTTTGATATGGGACACTTTGTATCACCTAAAGGTATTTTTGACAGCCTGGCTGAATATATGCCCGGGAAATTCCGGCTTACAACAAAATATGGCATAAATTATTATTTTGATGATTTTTCACATCACCGGCTCACCAGGATGACCGATCCCAATAACAACGAACTGTTTATCTCCTACACAGACTCTCTCCCCACAGCAATAACCGATGCATCAGGTCGAAGCATATATCTGGGTTTTGTTAATGGTCATCTCGCTGAAATATTTGATCCCAACAACGCGCCTCCCCGCCATTTTAACTATGTTTATGATACAAATTGGAACCCTGTTGCCGTCATCGGGCCTGAAGGCGATACCATTCAGTATTTTTATGATCAGGCACGCAGCATGACCATGCTGAAGGACCAACTTGGCAATGAGTTTGTTGTCAATTATATTAATTGCTCTCAGGTCGAAAGCATAGTATCCTCTATGTCTGACATGCATATCAGTTATGATGCAGCGACTATTACCACTACGGTTAATGAGTTGGTTGATACCGTATTACAATCCACCATGTTTCGTTTTGACACCAATGGAAATTTGCGTGAAAAGGCCGGCGGTTGTTGTGGGTATCACCAATACTATGATTATGATGCTCTGAATAATCTGCAGTACCTGACTGATGCGAACGGCAATGTTTACCAGTTTGTGTTCGGCGCCAAAGGCGCACTTGTTCAGTTGGTTTATCCGACCGGAGCCTCCATGTCGTGGATTTATGGCACATTTAACCGGGTGGTCAGTTATACGGATCCTAACGGCAATGTATATAATGCCATTTACGATGTATTCGGCAACCTGCTGACTTTTATCAAACCGCTGGGGATTATTGAACAGTTTACCTACGATCCGGCTGGAAATGTGGTGTCTCATATGGATGGCAGAGGCATCGTAACTCAATATAATCGAAATTCAAATGGCTATGTAATACAGATACTTTATGCCGATGGCACTGCAAAATCATACACCTGGGATAATGCCGGAAACAAACTCAGTTACACGGATGGCAATAACAATACCACGGGTTATTTGTACGATATGTATGGCCGGCTTATTTACCGGTTGGATGCCATGAATTTTCCTACATTTTTTACTTACAATACCCGTGGCGATCTTATCACAGAAACTAATGCACTCGGACAGGCAACTACCTGGAACTACGATGTATTGGGCAATATCACAGGCCTGACTACCGCGGCAGGCACTTCTTTGTGGACTTACGACGCTGTGGGCAATGTGCGTGCATACACTGATAACAATGGAAATACCCGCAGGTATTTTTATAATGCGCAAAACCTGGCAGTGGCTGAAACCGATCCGATGAATAATACGAGGTTTTTTACCTATGATGCTAATGGGAATATGTTAGGCAGGTCAGATTTCAGCGGCAACCTGAAAAGTTATTCCTACGATGCATTGAACCGGCTGACACAGGTTGCTGATGCCCTGTCAAACAATACATTCCTCACTTATGATAATAACGGCAATATCACTTCTTTAATCGATGCCAAGGGTAATACAACCTCTTTTGTTTATGATGGACTCGACCGGCTTACACAAGTGCAACAGCCTATAGGAGTGATAAATTATTCCTATGATGCCAATGATAATAATACCACCGTGGTAGATCCGCTCGGAAATACAACCACAAGTTTTTTCAATAACAGGGACAGGATATCAAGTATTACCGATGCCATGGGCAATTCAACCGCTTTTGTTTATGATAACGAAGGCAATATTGTTACCACCACAGATCGTAACGGGCTAATTACAAATTTTGCTTATGATGCGCTGTACCGAAATACCTCTGTAACCAATCCTGCCGGAGAAACATCCACATATGTCTATGATGCTGCCGGAAACTTAGTTACTGTCAGTCTGCCTGGCGGTAATGTATATTCCTACAACTATGATGCTGTCCATCGTCTGCTGTCCGTTGCTGATAACCTCGGCATTCTTTCGTCATACACTTACGATGCCAATTCGAATCAATTGACCTTTACAGATGCGGGAGGTCACCTTACTGTTTATTCTTATGATGTCCTCAACAGGTTGACACAGAACATGGATCCCATGGGAAAGGCAACCCTGTATGGATATGATAACAATTCGAATCTCACCACTATAGTGGATCGTAACCTTGGATTGACCACGCACTCTTATGATGTCCTGGGGAGGGAAACCGGCATTACTTATCCTGCCGGTAACAGCGTTACATATACCTATGATGCTGTTGGAAACATCAGTACAGCCACGGATGCCAATGCAAACACTACCCTCTATTCTTATGATGCTAATAATAACCTGTTGGCAGAAACCTTTGCTGATGGTACCGCAAAATTATACACTTATAATGCAGCAGATAAGATTACTTCACGAACTGATAATGCTATGGCAACAACCACTTATTCCTGGGATGTGCTACACAGGCTTACCGGCAGGAATTATCCGGGGACAAACGACGACACGTATACATACGACAATGAAGGCAGAATGCTTACTGCGAATAATAATAATGGCGGCATAACATGGACCTGGGATAACGCCGGCCGTATGTTGAGCGAAAACCTGAACGGAAAAACGACAACATATGCCTATAATATTCCCACAAATAAGCGATACATTACCTATCCCGGAGGGCGGTTGATTGAGGAGACCTATGATGTCAGGCAGCGGCTTTCTCTTGTTAAGGAGGGATCCGTCAACCTGGCTTCTTATGTTCATGATGCTGGGAACCGTATTGTGACCCGAACATACAGTAATGGTGCTGTCGCCTCATACACATACAACAATAATGATTGGGTAACAACTCTGACACATAATTCGGGGGGAACAATGATTCCCAACATTGCGGGATTTTCATACGCTTTTGATAATGAGGGCAATATACTCTCTGCCCAGAAACAACATCGTACAACCAACTCGGAATTATACACCTTTGATTCCGACAACCGGCTTGTATCATTCAAAGAAGGGACCTATTCCGGCGGAGACATTCCTTTACCGCTGACCCAGACTCAGTTTGTTTATGATGGCGCTCAGAACAGAACTACTGTTGTGAAGGATGGTATCATCACCACCTACACATCAAATTTGCTGAACGAATATACCGCTATTGGTACCGGAATTCCAGTGAATCCCACCTACGATGCTAATGGTAATATGCTTACTGATGGCAACCATACGTATACTTACGATTACGAAAACCGGTTGCTAACTGTGGATGCAGGAACAACAGCCGCCTATAGATATGATGCGCTCGGAAGACGGGTGCAGAAAGCAACACCGGCAGGTACGGCAAATTATTATTTTGACAGGAAAAAGGTAATCGAAGAACGCAACGCCGGCAATGTGGTGCAGGCAACCTACGTCTATGGAACACAACTGGATGATATCCTGCAAATGAGACGTAGTAGTGTGGATTATTTTTATCATCAGAATGTGCTGGGCTCTGTGACGGCCGTTACCGACGCTGCCGGAAGCATTGTGGAGCGCTACGAATACGATGGTTATGGTAACCCCTCCATATACGATGCCTCTTATATGCCAAGAGCGGCAACTGCCGTTGGTAATGCATATATGTTTACCGGCAGGGAATACGACGTGGAAACAGGATATTATTATTTCAGGGCACGTACCTATAATCCCCTCTGGGGAAGATTTCAGCAACGGGATCCTGTAGGTATATGGCTTGATGAGGTTAATGCAGGTAATGGATACGGATATGTAGGCAATAACCCGGTAATCCGGATTGATCCCACAGGTGAGTGGTTGCCCCTGATCGGGGTAATAATAGCCGGAGCAGCTCTTGTTGTAGCGGTAGTTGATCTTGTGTATGAGCCGCCTGCCAGTTGTGTGGAAGGACAAATTAACCCAATTCGTGAATATAAAGAAAAATGTTGGGTGAAAAGGAAAGTGTCGGAACAATCCACCACCTACAAGGAAGAAAAGAATGCGGAAGGTGAAATTGTAAAAGTACCTAAAGTAACCACAAAAACAAAAGAAGTAAAAGTATGGGGAACCCGTACAGTATGGGAACGCCAGAAATGTGTGAGGGGGAAATGGGTTGATGATACAAAAAAAGGTCATTGTGTCATAAAATAATTTTAAAAAACCGGACATGAGAAAAATAAAATTTGAACCTCGTAAATCTCTGGATGTAAGTATTCATCTGTGGGTGGAAATATTCTGCACAATATTTCTTTTTGCAATACTTAGTTTTAGAATCCCTGCTCAGAATTCCGGGTGCTGCAACTTTGCCGTCGGGTACCAGGTTTCCGGCTATGCCCAGATAAGCCCGGAAACATTTGCACAACCCACGCAGGTGATGTTGACAGCCGGTGGTACACAGTCTGTAATCGTTAATACTCCGCTAACGCCCACCACCTATGCAGTTACGGGGGCCACTTCGGTTACTGTGTCGGGCCTGCCGCCAGGTGTCTCCTTTACATGGATTTCCAATGTGGTTACCATTGCTGGTACTCCAACGGTTTCCGGCTTGTTTGATTATTTGCTTACCGCTTATGGGCTTTGCGAAACAGCAACGGAAACAGGGACTATCATGGTGATAACCGGTCTGGAATATGATATTTCCGGTAAAACAAGTTATTTAAACAAAGCCATTGCAGGCAACCCGGCCCCGAATGTTCCCACTTACGATCCGCTCAAATACAATATTGATAATGTCATAGTTATTCTGAAAACTTTTCCGGCAGGAACGGAACTGGCAAGGGATACGGGTAATGCCTTGGGAATATTTGAATTTACTGATATTCCAGACGGTAATTATATGTTATCATTCGATAAATATACCGCCGATACCATGCAGTTGTGCAATGGGATAAATGCTATTGATGTGGCTATGGTAAAATACCTGATTGGCCATGATACCCTGATTGACCCATCCCTGAGTTATTCTGCAAAACATAAAATAGCGGCCGATGTTGACAATAATGATATTATTAATGCCATTGATGTAGGCCGGATTAAGGCAAAAATAGGGTTGCCGGGTAATGTGGCAGGTAATTTTCCCAAAGGCAACTGGCCAGCGATGGACACTTTAATAACCATAGCTGGCGCTAATGTAACCCTTACCCTGAAAACAGTGGGATACGGAGATTACGATGCTTCTGCAACAGGGTACAAGGATTCGCTTACAGACTGGGCTTCAGCAAAGCAAAATGCCGCTGAAAACATCATTGTAAAATCTGATAAAACGTTATTGATGAACACATCACAAGCCATTTTTGAAATTCCTTTGTGGATTAGCGAAAATGTAAATGATTTTTCCGCGCTGGGTCTGGAGTTGAGTTACCCCAATGATAGGTACAAACTTGTCAGTGCCGTGATGCCAAAAACAGGTAAAAATGAAGGTGCTGTCAAGATAAATCCTGCTATAGAAGAGATTATTTCATCAAATAATGACCTGCTGGTAACAGATGTCGATGGAATAATCAGGGTGGTATATGCTACAACAGAATTTTTTGATTTGGCTGCACACGACGAAGTGCTTGTATTGGGCTTTTGTCCGCTTACAGAGCTACAACCCGGGTATTTGAATTTTGAGCTGTATGGCACTGGCGTCATCGGGAACCAGTATGGACAGGAAATGAATCACGCCTTTCTTTTTATGCCGGCAGTTTGGGTACAATCTGATAATATGGGCGCACAGCTTGAGTTTATGGCTTATCCGAATCCCTTCGGCCAGGAACTGACTCTGAAATTTTCAATTCCCGAAAAAGGCAGTGTTGTCTTGAGTGTTTATAACATGATGGGTGAACGGGTGGCATGCCCTGTAAGTAAGAGCTATGATGCGGGTAAACACACTGTCGTGTTTTCGCCGGACAACTTACCGAAAGGGCTTTATTCTTTTAAAATGGATTTTTCAGGGATGGAAAAATCTGAATCAAAGGTGCTGAAATTAATACATTGATTTACAAGCATTGGTGCTTACGCTACCTTTGTGTTTTGAGACATTGGCGCCAATAGTGCGATCCCTGAGAGTATTTTTCTTTGTGCAAAATGTCCGCCTACGGGTGGATGTCATGTGTTTTTGAGTTTTGCAGCGACAAAACTTTCTGAAAAAAAAACTCTATTGTATTTCGTTTCCATATTTTTTTACTTTTGTACTATTAGAAAAATACAGCGATGAAAAAAGATAAATCGGAAAGCAAGGTTAACCTTCATACGGCAGAACAACTCGGCCTCAATGCCGAAGAATTTGAAATGATAAAAAAGATCCTTGGACGGACGCCCAACTTTAACGAGTTAAGCGTTTATTCGGTCATGTGGTCGGAACACTGCTCCTATAAAAACTCGATATACTGGCTGAAGAAACTTCCGAAAGACGGCCCGCAGATGTTAGCCAAAGCCGGTGAAGAAAATGCCGGCATGGTGGATATCGGCGAGGGCAAGGCTTGTGTTTTCAAAATCGAGTCGCACAACCATCCGTCGGCAGTGGAGCCTTATCAGGGGGCAGCCACCGGCGTGGGCGGCATCAACCGCGACATTTTTACCATGGGCGCACGGCCTATTGCACAACTGAACTCGCTGCGGTTCGGCAACCTCGCACTCGATCGCACCAAACACCTGGTAAAAGGCGTGGTTAAAGGCATAGGCGACTACGGTAACGCATTTGGTGTGCCGGTGGTGGCCGGAGAAACCAACTTTGACGAATGTTATAATCAGAATATATTGGTCAACGCAATGTCGGTAGGTGTGGTGAAAACAGGCAATACCGCATCAGCCACATCCAAAGGTGTTGGCAACCCGATTTTCATTGTTGGCTCGTCTACAGGAAAAGACGGCATACATGGTGCAACATTTGCTTCGGAAGAAATCACCGAAAATTCTGCTGAAGACCTGCCTTCGGTACAGGTGGGTGACCCGTTTCAGGAAAAACTGCTGCTCGAAGCTTCGCTGGAACTGATAAAATCGGGTTGCGTAGTGGGCATGCAGGATATGGGCGCCGCCGGTATTGTTTGTTCGACCTCCGAAATGTCTGCCAAAGGCGAACATGGTATGGACATCAATCTGGATAAGGTTCCCTTGCGTCAAAAAAATATGAAACCATGGGAAATTCTGCTTTCCGAATCGCAGGAACGCATGCTGGTGGTGGTCGAGAAAGGAAAAGAAGAGGTGGCATTGAAGATTTTCGACAAGTGGGATCTGAATTGCGTGGAGATTGGCAAGGTTACCAAAGGTGGAATGCTAAACTATTACCAGCATGGCGAACTGGTGGCGCAAATTCCTGCCGAATCGCTGGTGTTGGGTGGTGGAGCCCCTGTGTACCAACGGGAACAAAAAGAACCGGATTATTACAAAAAAACAAAAAAATTCAACATCAATTCGATACCCGAACCGGCCGATTTGCGCCCGGTGGCCAAACAACTGCTTGCTAATCCGAATATCTGTTCAAAACGATGGGTATGGGAACAGTACGACAGCATGGTTGGTACAAAAAATATGTCCACTAACAAGCCGGCTGATGCGGCCGTGGTCAACCTGAAAGGCAGTAAAAAAGCCCTGGTAATGACTGTGGATTGCAATTCCCGCTATGTGTATGCCGATCCGCGCATAGGCACTGAAATTGCTGTGGCCGAAGCCGCCCGCAATATTGCCTGTGCCGGTGGAAAACCGCTGGCTATTACCAATTGCCTGAATTTTGGTAATCCTTACAACCCCGGGGTATATTGGCAGTTTGTTCATGCCATAAAGGGAATGTCCAATGCGTGCAAAAAATTCGGCACACCCGTGACGGGTGGCAATGTGAGTTTCTACAACCAGTCGAATATCGGCGGCAATGTTGTGCCTGTATTTCCAACGCCGGTAATTGGGATGATAGGTTTGCTTAATGATAAGGATAATATGATGACCATGGATTTCAAGAGCAAAGGTGACCTGATTTATTTGCTGGGCGAAACCCGCAATGATATCAACTCGTCGCAATACCTTATCCATCATCATAAAGTGCAACTTTCGCCTCCACCATACTTTAACCTCGACAGGGAATTTGTTACCCAGTATGTGTTGTCGGAACTGATTAACAGCAAGATGATAAAATCGGCTCACGATGTTGCTGAAGGCGGCTTGTTTATAGCCTTATTTGAAGCTTCCATGCATAATGACCTGGGGTTTGATATTACCACTGATTGTGAAATACGCCCGGATGCCTTCCTCTTTGGTGAATCGCAGGGGCGTATCGTTGTGAGTGTGGACGAAGACGATGAAACAGATTTCATTGATTTTCTCGTTGATACAAAAGCCCCATTTACTTTATTAGGACATGTAACCAAAGGCGATATGCGCGTGGACGACGTTTCTTATTTTCATATAAAAGAAGCAAAATCCATTTATGATAATGCTCTTGAAAATCACCTGAAATAGAATCCGGTTCTTTTTGGGTGTTTTTATTTCGTTATAAAGAATAATAAATAAACATCTTATGTTTGAAAAACTCTTTAAACTTCAAAAATACCAAAGTAACATCAGAACCGAAGTATTGGCCGGCATCACCACTTTTGTTGCCGCCATGTACATCATCATAGTCAATCCGGCCATGGTGTCGGATACCGGAATGCCTTTCAGTGCAGTGCTCACAGGGACGGTGGTGCTAAGTGCTTTTTGTACCATCATGATGGGAATATATGCCAATAACCCGATACTGATTGCCCCCAGTATGGGACTGAATGCTTTTTTTACCTATTTTGTAGTAGCAGGCATGGGAGTTCCTGTCCCTGTGGCTCTTGGAGCATTGTTCTGGGCCGGTGTCGTGTTTTTTATTTTGAGTATTTTTAATATTCGTACAAAAATTGTGGAGGCTATTCCCAGGCAGATTCGTTTTGCTATCGCCGGCGGCATAGGACTGTTTATTGCGCTGCTCGGTTTTGTAAATGCCGGCTTTATTGTCGTTAAACCGCCGTTTATCGGGCTGGGGGAGATGAACAGCGTCACTTTGATTTTTGTTGGCGGCATAATCCTGATTTCAGCGCTCATGGTCAAAAATGTGAAAGGAGCCATGATGATAGGCATCATCGTCATTACCTTGTGCTGTATTCCTGTGGGGCGATGGTTTGGCGATGCTTCGGCCGTGAACCATGGCTTGCCAACCCTGGTCAACTGGAAAGGGTTTTATCAGGCGCCTGATTTCAGTTTTTTCATGCAGCTCGATTTCCTGAATTCTCTAAAACTGGCGGTCTGGCCTGTTATATTTGCGGTTTGCTTCACGGATATGTTCGACAGTCTTTCCACTTTTGTAGGTGTTGCCGAAGCGGCCGACCTTAAAGATGAAAACGGCGAACCCCGCAATATCAAACAATCGCTTATTGTTGATGCGGTAGCCACCGGCCTGGCCGGTATTTTTGGTACCACTTCGGGAACAGCCTATATCGAGTCGGCCTCGGGTGTGGCACAGGGAGGGCGCACCGGACTAACCGCCGTAGTTGCCGGATTGCTGTTTATCCCCTTTATGTTTTTTTCACCCCTGTTGTCCGTGGTGCCCGCGGTGGCTACTGCGCCGGTGCTGGTTATTGTGGGCGTATTCATGATGAAACCGGTGATGAACATTGGCTGGGATAAGCTCGACGATGCCATACCGTGCTTCCTGGCCATGATTTTAATACCCCTGACGTATTCCATTACCCAGGGAATCATCTGGGGGCTGCTGACATGGACATTGATCAAGTTGATTAATGGTAAGTACAACGAACTCAGTATAACCCTGTACATAATTGATGTATTTGCCGTGCTCTTGCTGATTTTTGAATAAAATTTCTGTATGTCCTCATCATGAAAACAAGCTCACTATTTTTAAATCTATTGATTTTTGCGTGTTGTCTTATGAGTTCTGTGAGCTTGTGGGCACAGCCCGGCAAGAAGGATATTATAAAAGATAATTTGCTTTTCCGGGCCGCGATGAATAAGGAGTTTGCTGATTCGTCCACCACTCCCTTAACCCGTGAAGGCTTAAAAAACTTCGATGGCTTGAGTTTTTTCCCGGTCAATGCAAAGTATTGCGTAATTTCAAAACTTACCCTCACACCCGGAGAACAAGCTTTTGAAATGCCCCGTTCTAAAGGCAATACAGGCACATACCGTAAGTATGGAGTGGCGGAGTTTATGCTCAACGGAACGCTGTGCCGCCTGAGTGTGTATCAGTATATGAAATTTATAAATGACTCTTTATACAAAGACGATTTGTTTTTGCCTTTCAAAGACCTTACCAATGGCAGGCAAACCTACGGCGGGGGCCGCTTTCTCGAGCTGAAAATTCCTGATGGAGACCAACTGATCATCGATTTCAACAAGGCCTATAATCCTCTCTGCTGTTATGGTAATCCAAAATATTCCTGTCCGATACCGCCCGAAGAAAATCATTTGAAAATCAAAATCCTTGCCGGCGAAAAAGCGTACAAGGGTAAATGAAAATTTCCAGCGAATTTTTTGTGGAAAAAATTGACAGACCGGCACGTACTGCATGAATATCGGCGGCAATAGCAGCCATTACTGTTTCCCGGGACTGAACAGATATATGCGGTAAATCTCAAATACCGAAGTGATGTAGTTTGCTGTATGGCTTGTATTCAGGTCTGCGAGTATGGAGCTCTCGCCAAAAGCAAATTCAGTGCCGCAATCCACGTATATCACTTCCTGGTTTTGTATTTTTATTTTGTCCGCGGAAGAAAGATTACGCAGAGGAAAAATATTGTTTTTCTGCAAAAGGGCTTTGGTGTTATTGTAATCTTTGAAGTAGTTGATATTGAAGTGATAAGTAAATTCCAAGTGGCTGTATTCCGGCGATATGATGACAATAGATTTCGGGTGCTGCGCCTTTAGTTCTTTCACAGTGCCGGCAAGCTGTTTCACCCTCCGATTGTTGTCGGGTGCCAGATTGAGGTTTAAAGCCATTAATATCAGCAAAACAATTGTGCCTGCTGTTTTTACATATGTGTACCGGGTGAATGTAGCTAAAAACAATGCTATCAGCAAATAAAAACTGATAGAAATAAAAATGATATATCTGTCGAGAAACATGGGCGCCCAAAAAGACAGAAAAAACATAGCCAGGTACGGAAATACAAACCAAATCAATAAAATCCTGGAGAAAGGGGGGCGAAAAAATGCTTTTATCTTAAGCGAAAACTGTTTATCGCGTATAAGCAGTACTATGTAGATAATTGCAACAACCAGCAAAACAGCCATCACCATTTTTGAATTCATAAAACGGTTCAGGTTGCCGTATAATTCTGTAAACTCCGGTTGCCTTACCCATGTACCCTGCCCAACGGATATGCTGAACCGTTGCCATAAAATCAGCGCATTGGGAATATATGCCAGCATCAGTAAAAAAAACACCAGCGACATTTTTTTCCATATGCGGCTGAGGTTGCCGGCAAAGAAAATGCAGACAAATTCGGTGGCCACAACAAAAAAACCGAAATAGTGCGAGTAAACAAGCAAAACATTCACTATCAGCAGCCCGATATAGGGTTTCCACCTTTCGGGCCGGTTAACCACCGAAAGAAAATAATAAAGACACAGCGCCGTAAGAAAAACAAAAATAGGATACACCCTGGCCTCATGCGAAAAATACATGTGGAAATAAGAAAGCGTGAAAATGAGACCTGCAATCAGTCCGGTTTGTTTCGAAAAGAATTTTTGCCCGATAAAGTAAATCAGCGGAGCTGTGAGTGCGCTGAACAGTACCGATAAGAACCTCACCGACAGAGGACTGATGCCAAATGCTTTTATCCAGTAGTGTAACAATAAAAAATGCAGCGGAGGATTGTTTTCTGTTTTCAGCATAGTGAATATCGACGACAGGTCCATTTGGGCGTAATAAATGCTGAAAGGCTCGTCCATAGCGATGTCGTTGGCCGAAACAAACAGTATTTTCAGGAAAAAATTCAGAACAAAAAACAGGAATGCTGTGATGATCACTTCATATTTTTTATTTAAGAATGATATGCTCATACTTTCCGGTTATTTTGCGCACTTTACAACTTTAAAAGTGCTGTGGGATTGTTTGTTCGAAACCTCAATAAAATACATGCCATCCGCTGCGGCTGAAATATCTATTGGGAAAGTCTGCGAAGCGCTGTTATTAACTTTTTTGGAAACTATAAGTCGGCCCATGATATCATAAACCGCAAGGCTGAAACCTTCGGAAAACAATGGTTCTTTGATGATTAAGTCAAATTTTCCGCCCGACAGTGTTGGCGTAATGTACATTGATTTTTCTGACAGGGCTGCAGTATTTTCATTTATTGCAAGGATATGCTCGGGCGTGTGTGTGAAATAGCAATTGCTGCCGGTTTTCAGCAGGTATATGTTCGAGAGGCCGGGCCCTATACCCTGGGTGCTGCCCACAACGACATAGCCACCGTCAGCAGATTGAATTACCTGGTTTCCTGTTTCATCATTAGCAGAGCCATCCGTGAGGCTGCAAAGAAAAACATCACCATCACCCATTACGAGCATTAGCACCTCCTTGCCACCCATGCCTACTCCGGTGGTGTATCCGGTTAGTATGTACCGCGCCGAATCATCGATAAACACATCGTATACCATATCATCCCCCGGGCCAATATCCCAAAATTCAGGTAGCCTCCACCAATATTGATGGTTTTTGTCAAACCTCATCAGCCAGTTTTCATGCTCTATGGCATTATAACTCATGGTAGAACCCACAAAAACAAAGCCCGAATCAGGAGTTTGCTTTATGCTGTAAATGATGTCTTCCTTGTCTTCTCCGTAAGTTTTTGTCCAGATGGTGTCGCCGTTCCTGCCCAGGTTCAGGACATATCCGTCGTAATTGCCATATCCGAAACTATTGGTAGCGCCTCCTATCAGGTAAGTGCTGTCAAAAAGAATATCCACCGAGGTGGCATAATCTGAGCTGTCGCCTCCGAATGTTCTGGTCCACAGGGTGTCTCCCTGAAAATTGGTTTTTACAACATAGACATTATCGTTCGACGGACCAAAGCTGTATGTTTTGCCAACCATAAGGTAGGCGTTGTCGAAGGTTTCTCTTACTGCGTTAGCAATATCCCAGTCGGTGCCACCGTATGTTTTCTCCCATTCCAGGTTGAGGCTGGAGTCAGTTTTGATGAGCAACATATCGTAGCTGTTGGCCGGGTATTTATTAGTAAATCCACAGATAAGAAATCCCCCGTCAGAGGTTTTTATAAAGTCGTTGGCCCAGTAAACCGGACCGTCACCGATTATTTTGTTGTCTATAATAATACCGAGAGAGTCGGTTCTGATTATGTCGATAGTATTATTGCCCGACGAAGCGCTTACATTGCTTAAAATATAATAGCCCCTATCATTGCTTTCGATAATTTTCTGACCATAATTGAATGGCATATTGCCGTATGTGTGTTTGAAAACTGTGGGTTGAGCCTGGGACAGTTGTCCTGTGAAAACCTGCAGGGCGCATATCAGTATGGATAAGACAATAATCTTTTTCATTTTATAATGTTTTGATTATCGAAATGTAACCACCCAAACCGGCAGATTTTTTTGGGAAAAAATAAGAATTAATATAAGAAGTCTGCAACTCTATGTAAAATTTTTTGTCGACAGCCGCCGATACTCCCAGGCCGCAGTTGAACCTGCCGTAACCGCCTGTCACAAAGGAAGGGGAGATGCTGACGACCGAATTTTTCACGGGAATATTCAGCGAACCCGTCAGGCACAACTGCGGCCTGTAAACCGAAAAGACATAACTGTTGAAACTGCATGTCAATGAGAGCCAGCGCTTGAACAAATACCTTTTGTAGCTGATAAAAATCCGCATAGGAATCATGTCAGAAAAGCCGGCTTGTGTTTTCGAAAATGCGAACTCATTTATCAGGCTGTCTGCACTTATCCCTCGGATGGTTTCGCCGTCAATGTCAAACAGGTTGCTGATTTCAAAACCATCAAAATGCACCAGGGTGTCTTTGGAATAACTTTGCGAATTTTTTTTCCAGCGGATAAAGCCAAGGTCTTCCACCTGGCAGGTAATGATATTGTTTTCGTCACGGAATACGTAAGCCACATCGGCCGAAAATCCCCAACCGTTCTCGGCGCCAAAGCCGGCGCGGGTCGTGTCTGACCTTTTCATGCCGATAGTCATGTCGAGATCGAGGTATTCCGCATTTTGTTGGGTAAATAAGGCGCCGTAAGGCACTTCATATTTCATGAGGTTCTGGCCATTGTTAAAGCCCACACCCGCTGTCAGGATATAAGAGGCATCGTTTTTTTGCCAGGTTTTGCTGATGCCGGCTTTAAGCTGCTGAAAATTCAGTGTAGTATAGGATAGGTCATCCAGAGACAATGATTGTCCGGTAAAGGTTTTATTCCCGAAAAAGAAGAGGTGGAAAAAGTTTTTGTTGAAGCTAAGTTCCATCAGGTTGTGGTTTTCAAACCCTGCGTAATAGTTGATATTATTTTTCTTCCCCGGGATATTAAGGTAAATATCGGTATTGAACAAATAGGCCAGCATATTGTTGTTGGGGCGAAGGCGGTTTAGGGCCTCCGTTTTCATGGTGTTGTCCAGAAACCGGCCCTTGTAAAATGATGCGGCAAAGTAGTTGGTGGGCCCGTCGGCATTAAATTCCAATATTGAATTGAGCGAAAGATAATAGCTGTTGTCAATATTTTCACAGTAATATTGTTGTGAGTATCCTGATATGGAAACAAAACACAGCCACGCTGCAATTAACCGGTAGAATTTATATGTTTTATTCAACGGGCACGTCATTGGTTACAACTGTATCATGTATGAAAAATCGCCGGTAAGTTTCAGGTCGAGCCTGTACTGTTCGTAAATCTTCACGTGATGGCCGGCACCGGCGGTGTTGAACCGTGCCACAACACGCATTTTTTTTGTCTGATACAGGCGGGATATTTTTTCGCCGGGCAAGGGAATTTGTATGACGGAACGTGCAGGCCGGATTACCATGTAGTTGCCGTTTAGCGCCGGAGCCGTTATCATGTCGGGGAACAACAACGAGTCGGTTACCTGCATATTGTCGTTCAAAAGATATAATTGTACCTGTGCGCTAAAAGGAAATCCGTTATCGGCATACAGGCTTAAGGTACCTGATTCGATGGTCCCCGTATTTTCGCCCAGGTCAAAATCAACCGTATCGGTTAAGGTTAAGTTGCTGGCAATTAGTGACAAGGGTATTTCCATATCCAGTATGGCTTTCAGCGGGTTGTTATAATAAACAAAATCATTGCCCGAAGAAATATTCCCCATCGGATTGGTAGCCACTTTAATCCTGTATGAAATCATATCGGGGATATTCTCGATCATGTCTAAAATGTTAGAGTTGTCCAGGTTATAGTTATAAACAGAAGGGCTTACAGGTTGGCCGGGATCGCCGGTTTCGACCGCCCGTGAGATGTTGATGTTTTGCCCGATAATGCCGGCATTGAGCGAAACAGCCTGCGACGTTTTGGAATTAATGGCTGTGATATCATCAAAAGTAACTTGCAGATCAGCGCCAAAACCGTTTTCTACATTCAGATGGAGCTTAATATCTTCAAAATCAAAGCTGCCGGACGAAATCTTGCTGAAAACATCTATGCTGGTGGTGTCAGGCCCAAACGCAAAACTATGGCTACCGAAATATCCTTTTGCATAGTCTATGGAAATGTCTTTAAACCGGACATTAAAGGCAAATTTATCTAAACTGTCGAGATAATAGGTATGAGCCGAGGGATGCAACATGGCTTTAATGTTGCTGGTAATGATGTTGGCGTCAATCCCTGTTGGTCCGCTCATATCCATGCTGTATCCCGAAATATCAAAGAGTTTTAGAAAGGATGCCGTGGTGCCGGGCGGGGCCGCAGGCACTGTTTCGGTTACCTGCAAGGGCAACCCGTTATTTGTGGCATTGGGAATTGTATAAGTTACAATAACCGGCTCGGGTATAGAGCTGAACACCTCCAGTGCCAGAAAACCTGAATGAAAATCAACTTTTGTCACCTGTGCACCAGAAATGGAAAGGTTGGAATTTTCAGTGAAATTGAAAAATGTCTGGCCGGGGTATACAGGAAATCCTCCGGGCAACGGAAAGTCTTTTTGGGAAATCGTATCAGGAAAGTCAACCAGCGAATCGAAAGAAAAATCATAGAAAGAGTATTTATACACCAAACTCAGGGAGTTATCATTGTTGATACCAATCATCGAGTCGGGCAGGATATTGTTAATTCCCAGCGATGATTTAAGCAGGGGCGCATTGACGTCCACTTCCCACGACGGTTCCATTTTGCGGCACGAAAACAGCAGTAGACAAAATAAAAAAAGTATCAGAAATTTTTTCAACATGAAGGTTAATACTTATACTTGTTCTTCCATCTGATTTTTAGAAAATTACGCAGTTCGTTTTCACGCGGATTCTGTTGCGGGTCGTAAAGTTTTTTGCCTGAAATTTTTTCGGGCAGGTATTCCAGCTCTGTAAAATTGTTTTCAAAATCATGAGCATATTTATAGCCCTGGTGATACCCAATTTCTTTCATCAGTTTAGTGGGTGCGTTACGTATATGAAGTGGTACGGGCAAGTCACCGGTCTGGTCAATGAGGGCATGGGCATTTTGTAAAGCCTGATAAGAAGCATTACTTTTTGACGAACAGGCAAGGTAAATAGCCGTTTGCGACAGTATCAGCTCACACTCGGGATAACCAATCATTTGTACGGCCTGAAAGCAGTTGGTCGCTAACAGCAACGCGTTGGGGTTGGCATTGCCGATATCTTCCGATGCCAGAATGAGCATTCGCCTTGCAATGAATTTGGGGTCTTCGCCGCCCTTAACCATACGGGCAAGCCAGTAAACAGCTGCATTGGGATCGCTGCCGCGCAACGATTTGATAAAAGCCGAAATAATGTCGTAGTGTTGCTCGCCAAGTTTATCGTAAAGTGCAATATTCTGCTGAACGATCTTTAAAACCAGGTCATCAGTAATAATCACCTCTTTTTCCTTGTTTATGCTTGCGTTTACGACAAGTTCCAGCGCATTCAGCAGTTTGCGGGCATCACCGCCCGAAATACGCAGTAGCGCCTCAGTTTCCTTTATGACAATATGCTTTCCGGTGTTCTCTGTCAGCATCTTACTTCCTTTGTCGAGCAAGAGCAGAAGTTCTTTTTTTTCCAGATTTTTCAGAATATATACCTGACACCGGGACAAGAGGGGCGATATAACTTCAAAAGAAGGATTTTCGGTAGTGGCGCCTATCAGTGTGATCACACCCTTTTCTACTGCTCCCAGCAGCGAATCCTGCTGTGCCTTATTAAAACGATGGATCTCATCGATGAATAATATGGCTTTTTCCGAGCTTTCACCAGCTTTCTCAATAACACTTCTCACATCTTTAACTCCCGAATGTACCGCACTCAACGTGAAAAACGGCCGTTGCAACTGTTGCGAAATGATATATGCAAGTGTTGTCTTACCCACTCCCGGTGGGCCCCAAAGTATCATAGAGGGGATATTGCCCGATTCGATGGCCTTACGGAGTATGGCATTATCGCCAACCAGATGTTGCTGGCCGATGTAATCCCCTATAGTTTCCGGGCGCATTTGTTCTGCAAGAGGAGCGTTTGTCTGCATTTTTATTTAAATCACAAAAATACAAAAAAGTAATATTAACCGGGGTTATAAGATTATAAAAAAAGCTGCCCGGCACGGGCAGCCTCACTAATAATTTTGTTCACCATAATCAGCGAATAATGCTGAATTTCCCGGTATGTATTTTTGATCCGGTAATCACCTTAACAATATATGTTCCAACAGACAGGCCGGAAATATTGACCTCATCCATATTTCTGTGCGAAGCAACCATTTCGCCTATCAGGTTATAAATTTCAATTGATTTTTCACCCCTGACAGCGATGTGCAATATATCGCTGACAGGATTGGGATAAATGGCCGTCACGTTAATATCCTGTTCACCGATGCCTGTGACGCCGTTTCCTGATAAACTGATGGAAACATTCCCGCCATTAGTTGCAATAACCACGGTTTGATTATCCGTACCCATAATGACAGGGTTGTAGGAAAAAGTAAATGTCAGCGATCCGCCTGCAGTCAGACTTACATTTGCCGGAATCAGGCTGGTGGTAAAAGGTGCGTTCAATCCGTTAATACTGCTGCATGTCAGGGTGCCGGCCCCGGTATTGGACAGGGTGAAGTTGCCCGAGGTTTCGGATGATGCCAGTGTAACATTACCGGCATCCCAGGATAACGGAGAACATTGAGCCACAGGGCTGAGTGGCGAATTGATGGTTACCATATCTAAACCAATGACATCTCCTTCGATGGTATTATTGGCCACATGTTCATGAAAAGCAATGTAAATATCCTGGCCGGCATATGCAGTAAGCGGCACAGTAAATAATTTCCATGCGACATCAAACTGGCTTGAATCAGTGGCTAATATTGTTGTTGTAAAGCTTGCGACATCATTGGTTGTCGTGGAAACTTTTACATCCACATGGTCTTGTTTAGTACCGTTCCAGTATAAATAAAAACTTAATTCCTGCCCGGTTTGAACGGCAATTTTTGGCGTTATGAGCCATTGATCATTATAGCTTGTTCCACCGGTAAGAGGGGTACAGTAAGCCACTTTGGTGCCTCCTCCTGTGGGTGTTATAGTCGCAAATTGCGACCATCCTGAACCACCGTCTGGATTTTCCTTTTTCCAGCAGGCTGGAGCGAAATGAGCATCTTCGAAACTTTCCAGCCATGGAAAAGCACTGATGGTGCTACAGGTAACAGCGGTTCCTGTTAAACTTATGGAAATGTTGCCGCCATTAGTAGCAATAACCACCGTTTGATTATTTGTTCCAACTATTGTCGGATTATATGAAAATGTAAAAGTTGTGGATTGCCCCGGTCCTAAATTGACTGAACCAATTACCAAGCTTGTCGTAAAGGGTGCTGATAATCCTGTAATGCCGCTGCATGTGAGGTTCCCCGAACCATTGTTGGTCAGTGTGAAAAAATCTGAAGTGCCTGATGTCCCCACGGCTATGTGTCCGGCATCCCATGTCAGTGGACTGCAGCCTGCATTGGGAGTTGAAATCTGAACTCCATCCACCATGGCTCTGATATTCCAATTATATGTAAAAGCCGGATTCACATTGGTCAGGTGTGTCCATCCCAACATGCTATGGTACAACCAGTTCCCATTAGTGTTTACAGGGCCTGCGTCACAACCAAAAGGATATCCGCCTGTAATAACCACTTCATAACCGATATACAGATCAGTTGCAGGAATGTCGAAAGCTGTAGTCAATGTTACCTCATTCCAACCGTTGACTGGGGTAAAAGGCTGGCTGTAAACCATAGTACTCTGACTGGAATGAAACTTTATTTGTGCAGAGGTAACGTATGTGGTTGCCTCGTTAAGATAAATTTTTACCTTGGTAATTTTATTTCCCAATGCATTGTGGGCAGCACATTGTGATGAGGGGAAAAAAATATAGGCTCCAACCGTGGCAGCACCTACACCACCTACGTTATTGGCATGGGCACCGTCGTAATGCAGTGAATCGATGATGGCTTTCGGTCCGGAAACCTTCAGTGAAGACATTTTTGTCATTTGTTGCCGGGTAATCTGGCGGTCATAGTTCTTTTGAACCTGCGAAAAAATAACCCCGCTTACAGAAAGCAAAGTCAAAAACATGTAAATTTTTTTCATAATCTGAATATTTGAAAATTATTTTATAAATTTATACAAACTTTATATGATTCCAAATTTTTCTAAGCATAAAACTTCTGCTTTGTATTTTTTTTAGAAGATTTAGTAGGCAAGTAAAGGTTTATGTGGTTTTTATAATAAAATCTCCTCAAAAAAATAACTGCAAATAAAATTGAAAAATTTTGTGATCTATTTATAAATGAACAAAGTGAAATTTATCAAAGTAGGTGGGCGTTGCGGGCAGCAGGTTAGTCTAACCCCGACATAGAAAATTTATGAAACGAAATTATAAAAAAGAATCAGATGATAGGGAAAAAAAAGCCGGTATCAGGCCGGCTTTTTATTGGAAATGAACAATAGATTATTCAACCATAAATTTTGTTGTTGAAACATTATTGGATGACTCAACTCTTACAAAATACAAACCTGAATTATAATTGCTTGTATTAACGGTAATATTGGGGTTGACCTGCTGTTGGTAAACAACGGCGCCCAATGAGTTGGTAATAGTAAGGGTGCCTTCAGTTGCTCCTGTATTAATATGCAATTGATCTTTAACAGGATTTGGATAAATTGAAATTTCAGTGCCCGATACATCCTGAATGCCGGCACTTGTAACCATCCATACAATCGCATTGTGAATTGCTGTCCAGGCATCACCGCCAATCATTTCAGTACCTTCAGGATCTACAGGAAGCAAGTTGAAACTTACAACAGAGGGTTTTGCTGCAATAGCAATATCACCAGAGTTCCAATCAACAATTTGGGTTGCACCGGCAGCAAGAGTGGGGTCCTGTGTGTCAAAATATTGTTCTAAAGAAGTAACTCCGGTCATGATAGGGTGGCCGGGAGTCACAATGGTTCCCATGGTAGATGCCGTATCCCATGAGTCAGTAGTTGTTGATCCAAAAGCTGAATAACCGCCGCTTACGTAAGTACCTGCCACTCCCCAATTATCAAAACTTTTTATGAACAGACATTCAACTACTTTTCCGCCGCCGTCAATATATTGACTTAAAACATTTCCAATGTTAGCGCGTGCGCCGCCAACAGATTCCCATGTCCTGTCATTAAAGGCAAAACAAACCTGATACGTGCTTAAATTTCCAACAGTAAGAGCTGCAATATTTGCATCTGAAATAGTAGAGACTGTCAGATCAGTAAAAGCAGATAAACGGGTAGAAACAAGACCTGTAGCTAATACACTGTCAGGACAAAGGATCGCCACACTGATACTGGGACCGGCTTTCAAACCTTTTGACAGATCAATTTCAGAATAATGTGAGCTGTTTGTTGGCGCCACATAAGTAGGGTTGGATTTTTTCTGTGCTGATGCATAACCAGCAATCAGTAAACATAATGCAATCAGAGTAAATTTTTTCATATATATTTTTTTTGGTTTATAATGTTACGAAAGTATAAAAAAAACAATTAAGTAAAAAGTTTTTTTAACAAATTATATTTAAAGAAGCCGGAATTATGCGTACCTCAATAATTCTTCCCAGGTCTATCTCATCACCGTCGATATGGGCAACATTGTTTTGCGACTGGATGACTTTAACATTTTTTGTTTTTATTATTTTCACAAAAGGTGTTTTGTGCAGAAGGCCAAGAAACAAAAATGGGATTACCAGCACCACATAAAAGATTCTGGGCTTGCGAACAATGCACAGATCGATATAACCGTCGTCGATGACCGCTGTTGGGGCTATGTGAGCATTAAAACCAAACTGGTCGGAGTTGGCAAAAGTTAGCATGAAGGCGCTTTTCTTTAGTATTTTTCCATCCACATAAATTTTAAACCGCTTGGGTTGGTACGTGAGATACTGAAGGAAAATAATTTTTGCATAAGCCCAGAACCCGCGTATCCTGCTTTTTGAAAACAGCTTGGCCACGTAAGCATCAAAACCCAGGCCGGCAACGCTCACATAGGGATGGCCATTGATATTCCCTGTATCGATAGGTTTTACATGGTACCTGTTGATAATCTCAATCGCCTTCCGGGTATTCAGTGAAATTTTCAGAAAATGGGCAAGCCCGTTGCCTGAGCCTGCAGGGATAATCCCCAAGGCAGTATTGGTGCCTATAAGCCCGCGTGCTGCTTCGTTTATTGAGCCATCACCACCGACAATAATTACCGCATCATAATTCATCGCGGCGGCTTCGCTGCTCAATGTTACGGCATGGGCCCGGGCCTCGGTGTGGCATATTTCATAATCAAACCTGGTCAGGTCAAGGTGTCTGGCGATTAATCCTTCCACTTTCTTTTGTCTGCCGATGCCTGATTTGGGATTGATGATAAACCGTATTCTCTTTTTCTGTTCAGTCATTAGTATCGGTTAGTTGGTTTTTTATCATTCTTGCATGGTAAGTTTGAAGGTAAGCTTTCAAAAACTTTTCAAGCAAAAGCTGTTTGTTTTTATTTTTGTAATACAAATTATTTGTTAACAATTTGTCTTCTATAATGTTGTACATGTTCTGGCCTTTTTCGCCATTAAACTGTAAAAGAAAACTGTCTTTAATGATCCGGTAATTGTAGTTTGAATAACTCACCGAAAAATGTGCGGATGTACTGTCAAAAACACTGGTGCCGAAATCAGCGTATACTTCTTTGAAATTTATAAAATCCAGCACTGAAGCCATGATATCGGCCTGCTGGCAAATTATATGGCTACGTCCCTTCAGCGTGCTGCCAGGCATATAAAAAATCAGCGGAATGGCGTACGAGCCGACGTTATTCAAATAATAAGGGGTTCCCGCCACTGAAGCATGATCAGCGGTGATAACAAACAGGGTGCTGTCGTACCATTCCCTGGAAGAGCAGGCCTTGAAAAACTCTTTTAATGAATAGTCAGTGTACATAATGCTTTCGTGAATTTCCAGCATCCCTTTTTTAAATTTATTACGGTATTTTTTCGGAATGGAATACGGATGATGCGATGATAAAGTGTAAATGGCAGCAATAAATGGTTGCCGGGAAGTATCCAGGGTATTGACTGAGAATTTTAAAAATTCTTCATCATAAATTCCCCAGTTGCCGTCATAATCAGCGTCGTTATTATATTCTTTTTTTCCGTAATAAGAATCAAAACCGGCCATTTTGGCATAAGCATCAAGGTTTAAGGTCCCGTTTTTTCCCCCATGAAAGAACATGGAAGCATAACCGTATTTTTTCAATAACAGTGGTAAGGAATTTATTTTGTTGCCCGAGAAAGCGGAGGTAAGATAGGCGTCTTCCATCAGCGATGGCAAGCCTGATAAAATGGACGGTATTGCTTCGATTGACCGCTTGCTGTTTGCAAAACAATTATCGAAGCAAAGACTTTCGGATATCAGCGAATCGAGAAAAGGCGTATAGCCGGTGTATTTCCTGTCTTCCATATCCTGGTTCAACACACCGATATATTCTTTTGACAGGCTTTCAACAATAATTATTGCCACGTTTAACCTGTGCATCGGCGCATCCTTCCTGTAGTTGTGTTTTACAGGATTGAATATTCTTTTTGCCTCATCATCCTGAAAATATTTTTTTTCGGTAAGTGGCTGCTTTTGCACAGTACAATATATTGAGAAAGGGGTGTTGATGACCAACGGTACATTATCTGCTGTCGTATATTCTCCGGCAGTCACAAGGCTTATGGGCCTTAACTGAAAACCACCGCGAAAACCAACCACCGACAGTCCCATCACAGCAATAAAAACAAGGGCAGCCTGCAGGTATTGCCCATAGGTTTGGTTACTTAATATCAACACACGTTTTGTTTTTTTATATAGAAAAACCATCAGCGCAATAATCAGCAGCCACACCACTACCACATACCAGTAATCCGCAACATATTCCCAGAAAACCGTAAGGAAATCATCACCGATGAAAATTGATTTTATGATGTCGTAATTGGTACGTCGGAACAAATACTTAAAATAAGCAATGTCGGCGCAGTTTAGTAACAGGGCAATAGCGTTTGTAACGTAAAAGATGATTTCAAGGATTTTCTGATACGTTTTGTTACTTCGGAAATCAAATGGGATTGTTTGAAAAAAAATATACAGGGAATTTACGAGTATAATGGACGAAAGGTCAAACCTGAAGCCATAGATCAACAATAAGAATAACTCACCTGGGCTCACCGAAAAACTTGCGGTATTGAAAAGATAAAACACGATACGGCAAAGCGTAAATAAAATAAGCAAGAGGGCGATCCTTATTAAAAGCGCAAAATAAATATTATGTAAACTAAAAAGTTTTTTCATGGACCGCAAATGTAATCAAAAAGGAATTTTTCAGGATAGGGTTTCTCTGAAAATTGACAGCCCGTATCAGAATACCATGACCACCACTTTACGTTTTACTTCTGTGGCTTTGTTGCCGGCTTCATCAGTTACGTCGTAGGATACGTAATAAGTTCCTTCAGTGTTGGCATCCACAGGATTTACAACGACGATCCTTGATGTTATGTCTCCGTCGGTTTCATCATAGGCGGTAGCTCCTGCATCGGTATAGGATGTCCCCTTGTCAACATACACCTGCGGTGAGCCAATCAGTGTGATTACCGGTGCTGTAGTGTCGCCGGAATTATTTTTTTTGCAGGAAACCATACTGGTCAGAACTATTATTAATACAGCTATGACAGAAATTTTTCTCATGTTGTTTTTTTTGTAATTTATAAAAATCAATTTCGGCAATCTGCTACAATCTTTTATATACCATGTCGCCGGTTGTACTAGTTCCGGATACGGAATCGCTGTAATGGATTTCAAAAAGTGTGGTATCGCTGATGCTTGAAACAAATCCATTGCCGGCGTAACGGTGTATCAAGCCTGTGTTCCCCTGAGGCGACAATTGCGAGGGAATGCTGACCGTATCGTTTGATATGTCGGCAAATACAGATACCTGCTGGTGTTGAGCGAAACCGGCAATCCAGATTCTTTTATTCACCGTGGTGGATGCAAGCACGGTAGCCAGGATTGTTGTGGTGTCTGTCGGGGTGGTGCAGATCCCGGTATATTCCCCGCCGTAAGGCGCTGCTTCGTTTCTGACAACAACGGTACGTATAGCCTGTCCCGAATTTCCCGAAGCATCAGTGGCCGAATATACAATGTAATAGGTGCCTGCGAAATCGGGGTTAACCGTACCGCTGATTTCTACTGTCAGCGGCCCGTCCGTATTATCATAGGCATTAGCACCGGGATCGGTAAAGTCATCATTTAGTATTACTGTCATAAACGAATCACCCAGCATGGTTACCACGGGATTGTCTTCATCTTTTTTCTTACAGGATGCTACAAGGAAAATTATCAGGAAAAAAAGCAGGTATTTTTTCATTTCTCTCATTTTCATTTGTTGGCTTATTGTTTCTGAACATCAATTTCTTGTGTAAACTCCATATCCTGAATACTCTGTAGCACCGTTTGATACAGTATAATAAATTGTAAAAACCGTATCGTTTGAAAAAGTTCCATAGCCGCTAAAAACTTTACTTTCAGCCGGATTGCCGCAGTTTATGGTTTGGGAAGGAATGGTGAGCGTTACACCTCCAATGGTAGCGTAAACAAGCGCTTGTTCGATACGGGCGAATTTTTTAAAGAACATGACATTTGTCGAGGTGTCGGGTGCAGAAATGGTATCGTTGTAAGTACTGTCGGCTGTGGTTCCTATGAAATTCTCAACAGAGAAGTTTCCGCTAAGAAAAGGGCCGGCATCAACAATCACCTTTCGTGTTGCTTCTGTTATATTACCTGATTTGTCGGATGCAGTGTATGTAATGCTGTAATTTCCTGCGGCAAACATATCTACCGTGCCCGCTGAGGTTACTTCAAGGCTGCCATCCATATCGTCTGTGGCCACAGCACCGGGATCGGCATAGGCGGAATCACTTGCAAACACCACTATGTGGGGATTTGTTCCCTGTATGGTCACTACCGGAAAAGTATTGTCTTTTTTTTGGCAAGAGCAAACCAACAGTAAAAATAAGGCTACGATGAAAGTGTATCGTCCCATGGAATAATAGTTGTGGTTTCAAAAGTACAAAATTATTTTACACTTTCAGGTGCCTTAGTGCAAAGCAAAAAAAAAGCTGTCCATTTCGGGACAGCTTTTATAAAACTTTAAAAAATCTTAGTTTGCTGTGTAAACACCGTGGCCGGTAATGGTAACATTATTGGTTGTTTCGGTATAGTTCAGTGTGAAGTTGTGGTTAGCTGCGCTGTAAGTAGCTGATCCGGCAAATGTTCTGTCGGCTGCAGGGTTTCCGCAAAGTACTGTCTGTGAAGGAATGGTAATGGTGGTGCCACTGAGAGTTCCATAAACTGCTCCGTTAACGTAGAAAGCAAATTTTGTGAACATAATTTTATTGTTCTGAATGTTTGAAGCTGTGATTGTTTCAGGGTAAGTTCCATTTGAGGTAGAACCTGTAAAATCTTCAACATTAAAAGGTCCTGCCAGATACAAACCGCCATCAACGGTAACCGTTCTGGTAGCTGTAGCAATATTGCCGGCTGCATCCGTAGCTGTATAAACAATTTCATAGTCACCGGCTGCATTCATATTGACAGTTCCTGTCGGAGTAGCAACCAGGTCTTTGTCTACGTCATCAACAACGGTAGCACCCGGATCGGTGTATTCAGCAGCGCTGAACTGGGTAACTCTGTTGTGTGCTGCATCATCATTAGTAATGGTAATTACTGGGACCGTAATGTCTGATTCTTTACAACTTGAAATTGTTAAAATGCCTGCTAACAAAATAACTGAGGCAAATCCTAAAGCAATTTTTTTCATGATTTTTGATTTTGGTTAATAAAGTTTTTAATTGAATTAACGATTTATTTGCTGCAAAAGTATAAAAAATACCTGAATAATAATTTTTTTTTGAAAAAAAACTTGTTTTAAAAAATTATGTATTACTTTTGCAAACCAAAATCAATTATTTAAACCAAGAAAAATGAAAAAATTATTTTCTTTATTAGTAGTCGCCGGTATGGTAGCTATCGTAGCTTGCGGACCGAGCGCAGAAGAAAAAGCCGCTGCAGAAAAGAAAAAAGCTGATTCTATCAGAGTAGCTGATTCTATTGCCGCAGCTGAAAAGCAAAAATTAATTGATGATTCTATCGCTGCTGTTCAGAAAGCTGTAGAAGATTCAATCGCTGCTGCAACTCCTGAAAAAAAGAAGTAAACAGCATTTGCTTTCAAATAAAAGAGGCGGATTTTTTCCGCCTCTTTTATTTTTTATGGGGTAATTGTTGAAAAAAAAGTAATAAAAAAGCAATATTTTTACATATTACCGTTTTTTTGTATTAATTTTGCCGGCGAATTAATAACCAAATCAAAAAGAAAATGAAAAAATTATTCAGTTTGTTAGTGATCGCCGGCCTGGCAACACTCATTGCCTGCGGACCAAGCGCTGAAGAAAAAGCAGCCGCTGAAAAGAAAAAACAAGATTCTATTGCTGCTGCACAAAAAGCTATAGATGATTCTATCGCTGCTGCTCAGCAGGCTATTGATGATTCTATCGCCGCTGTTAAACAGAAGGCTTATGATGATTCTGTTGCCAATGTTTCCAAAAAAGGCACAAAGCCTGCTGCTCCCAAAACTACCAAACCAAACCAGCCAATACCGAAAGAACAAGTGAAAGCTGGCCAGGGAAAAGGCTGATCTCAAAAAACTTGATTAAAAAAAAGGGCTGAATTTTCAGCCCTTTTTTATTTTTCTTTCGTATATTATTTTCCGCATACTTCTCTTAGTAAGGCCAGTATGGAGTAACATTCCAATGAAGCCTTATCGGGATACACCGCATGGGTTTCATCGATGCACCCTCTTTTGGAAACAATGAACAGGCTGTACTGCTGGGTGCTGTAATCCGGAGTGGGTATCAACTGGGATTCCAGCCGTTTTTTTTCGGCATAATAGTTTTCTATCAGTTTAACATCCTCATGCGAAACCGGCGTATAAACAATTTTTTCCTTGGTACTTTGTTTGGTATCCTTCAAATGTGCAATCTTGTACTTGTTCGATAAAGCATTAATCTCATTTGTAATGGAAAGATTTTTATACGATGCCTCCTGTACCTTTATAAAATCCCATTTTTTTTCATATTTAATAACTATTTGGGCAGTGGTTTTTTCACCTTTGGCCTGAATACGCCGGTTTCTGTCTTCTTTCTTTTCATTTATAGTGCTCATGGTGTTTTCTTCGAGTATCCATATCGAATCATTTCTTTGTATTATAAAATGCCCGTTAACATCGCTGAAAGTCCATCCGGCGGGCATATAATAAAGCAGCATGCTGATAATGGCATCCGAACGGAAGGGTTCTTTGGCGATTTCTGCTTCGCTCGACTGTGCTGAAACACTATGGACACTAACAGCAAAAAATACGATTAATGCAACAACTCCAGTAATTATCGGTCTGATGATTTTCATATCAATTTTTTTTTGGAAACAACTCAAAAAGCATACCATAAAAGTATTTTAATTTTTTATTATTCCGGCACATTATATTAATGAATGATTGACTATTTTTGCAATACCTATAAAAAACTTTACCATGGAACAAAATAAATCTGTGATTGTGGGCAGCAAGGGCAAAGGTATCAGGTCCGACTGCCAGATTACCCTGGAACTTACCGATTCAGGAGGAATTTCAATTGAGCTTATCAGTAAGGTGAAAGCTCTGTTCGGAAATTCAATTCGCAAAGTGATAGAAGATGTCCTTTGTTTTTATGAAATTAAGCATGCCAAGATCCTGGTGGAGGATTCGGGTGCACTTCCTTTTGTGCTTGCCGCTCGCATGGAGGCCGCTATCAAAAAGTTAAAACCCACAGAAAAAGAGTATTTGCTGCCGTTTCTTGAACAAAATAATTATTCTACAGCTAAAGACAGAAACCGTATCTCGAGGCTATACCTGCCGGGCAATACGGCAAGCCTCATGATTAATGCCGGTATTCATAAACCCGATGGCATCATTCTCGATCTGGAAGACGCCGTTGCTCCGGACAAAAAGTTCGAAGCCAGTTTTATGGTGCGAAATGCATTGAGAAACCTGGATTTTTATGGTGCTGAACGTATGGTGCGCATAAATCAGGTTCCGCGAGGCCTCGACGACCTTGATTTTGTCGTACCTCATAATGTTAATCTTCTTCTGGTGCCCAAATGCGAAAGCGCCGAACAGATAGTGCTGGTAAATCAGCGGATTTCAGAAATAAAGGCCAAACACAATATCAAATCCAATATCTGGCTGATGCCTATCATCGAAAGTGCCTGCGGAGTGCTCAAAGCATACGAAATAGCCACAGCAGCCGATAATGTAGTGGCCATGGCTATTGGTCTGGAAGATTATACTGCCGATCTTGGCGTTAGACGTACCGCAGAAGCTACCGAATCATTTTTTGCCCGCAATATGGTGGTCAACGCCTGCAAAGCGGCCGGCATTCAAGCCATCGACTCGGTATTTTCGGATGTGGCCGATATGGAAGGACTGAAACAAAATGTCTATAAATCAAAAGCCCTGGGTTTCGACGGCATGGGATGCATACATCCGCGTCAGATCAAGGTTATTCACGATAGTTTTGCCCCGGATACCGCCGAAATAGAAAAAGCCAAAAAAATTGTAAATGCTTTCATTGAAGCACAGGAAAAAGGACTGGGAGTAGTCTCCCTGGGTACAAAAATGATCGACGCACCGGTGGTGAAACGCGCCCAAAAAACTATTGACCTTGCAATATCAACTGGAAAAATTTCGAAAAACTGGAGGGAAGAAGCCAATGAAAAAATATGACAAATTAGTTACCAATGCTATCGGACGTGTGGTTCCGACCATAATCAACGGACAAGCTGCAGTGCCTTTCAAGGGTTTGAGAAAACACAGGCCCACCGGCGTGAAATACGCTGCTCCCATACCCACATGCATTGATTATCCCGACGATGGAAACAAAACCGTGGCCTCCCTGGCCGAAGCCCTTAAAAAATGTGGCCTGAAAGACGGAATGACCATCAGTACGCACCATCACCTGCGCGACGGCGACCTGGTCAGCAATACTATCTTCGATATTGCTCACAATATGGGCGTCAAGGACCTGGTATGGTTTCCGTCCGCTTCGTTCCCTTGCAACGAGCCGTTGATAAAATACCTCGAGGATGGCACGATCAACCGTATCGAAGGCTCTATGAACGGCCCGCTCGGAAAATTTACCACCTATGGCGGTATGAAAGGCTGTGCGGTGTTGCGTTCGCACGGCGGCCGTGTGCAGGCAATACAGGATGGCGAGGTGCATATTGATATTGCTGTGATTGCAGCCCCCGTAGCCGACCCATTCGGCAATGCCAACGCACTCAATGGTAAAAGTGCCTGCGGCATTTTAGGGTATTCCCTGGCCGATTATATGTATGCCGACAAAGTGATAGTGGTGACCGATAATCTCATTCCTTTCCCATGTATGCCTATGCAGATACAGGGCAATTATGTGGATTATGTGGTGGTGGTTGATCAGATAGGCATTCCCGAAAAAATTGTTTCCGGCACTACCGAGGTTACCAAAAGTCCCGACAGGCTTTTGCTGGCTGAATGGACCGCCCGCTTTTGTGATGAAGCCGGCTTATTGCACGATGGATGCAGCATGCAGTCGGGCGCTGGTGGAACTTCCCTGGCGGTAGGGGTGTACATGGAGCAGATTCTTAAATCCCGCGGCGAAAAAGCCCGCTTTGCTTTCGGCGGCAGCACCAAATACTTAGTGCAAATGCTGGAAGGCGGTACACTCGATTATTTGCTCGATGCGCAGGCTTTCGACCTGGAGGCAGTACGTTCAGCAAGAGAAAACGACAATCATATTGATTTGTCTGTATTACAGGCATATAACTATCATAGCAAAGGCAACTACACCTCTATGACAGATATCATGATACTGGGCGCTACCGAAATTGATGTTAATTTCAACGGAAACGTGGTAACACATTCCGACGGGTTGCTGCTTCATGGTATCGGCGGCTGGCAAAACTGCCTGCACGCCAAAACGGTCATTATCCCGATTCCGCTTTTCCGCGACCGTATTCCTGTGCTGGTCGATAACGTAACGACCGTGTGCGGCCCCGGCGAGATGATAGATGTGATAGTTACCGAACGGGGCATTGCCATCAATCCCCTGCGTACCGACCTGATTGAAAAAATGAAAAATTCATCGCTTCCTATTAAAACTATCCAGGAACTGAAGGCGGAAGCCGATGCGATATGCGGTGTTCCCGAAAAAGTGGAATATGAAGACGAGATTGTGGCTGTGATCAAGTGGGTCGATGGTACTGTGCTGGATTCGGTGAGAAAACTGAAGCAGTAAGTACTGCTGCAGGAGAGACTTCGAAATTGCAGAAAGGGTATTCCGGAAAAGAAGCATAGTTATCAGTTGATCTGATAATTGGTTTCCAATCTCCGGAATACTCTTTTTTATTGATGCTGAGATGCAGTGATGCAATAAGTTACCCTGGAAAGATACCGCTATCTTATCAGCGTAACATTGGCTTTTTTAACGTACTGCAATTTGTTGTGGCAGGTGGCATCGAGGTAGTACACAAAAACACCCGGATCGCATGGTTTTCCTTTGAATTTTCCATCCCATCCCTTGTTAATATCTTGTGTTTCAAACACCTTCTCGCCCCAACGGTCGTAAACCAGCAAATTAAACTCCGATATCATCTTGCTTCGGACAAACAATACGTCATTTTTACCATCACCGTTGGGTGTGAAAGCATTGGGAACATAAATATAAGGATCGGCACAAAAGACATCCAACACCACAATACGCAGCGAATCGGTATAAACACAACCATTATTGTCAGCAATAGTGAGGTAATAAGTGGTGGTCACGTTTGGACTGGCCGTTGGATTGGGGGAAAACGGGTCGTCAAGGCCAGTGGCCGGGGACCATGAATAAGTGCAGTTTGGGACAGAGGTGGCGTGTAAGCCGGTGGATTGGCCCTGATAAAGGGTGTCCTTATCGGAAAACACACTAACATTAGCAAAAATGGAGTCCACAATGACAGCGAAAGAACTCTGAAAAGGACAGAGCCTCGAATCAGTAACTGTGAGTTCAAAGGTGCCGGCACATAGCGCTGTCAGAGGGTTTGTGGCTTGTCCGTTACTCCAGGTATAGGCGTACGGTGGTGTGCCTCCTGAAGCCGATACAAGGATAGAGCCGACACACGCTTCGTCGCATGGGAGGTGGCTGACCTGCGCACTTGCTGTGAGTGGCAGCGGTTCAGGAATAACAACAGAAGATACAGAGATACATAAAGAGGCATCGGTAACCGTTACCGTGTAAGTGCCGGCACACAGGCCGACAATAGTGTCGTTGGCGCTGCCGGTGTTCCATAAAAAGGTATAAGGCTGGTGTCCGCTGTGAACGGAAACCGCTGCCCAGCCATCGCATGAGTCATAACAAGATACCGGAGCATATTCGAGTGAATCGAGCACTACAACAAAATCAACAAAAACACTATCGACAACAGAACAATAACCGTTGCTAACCTCTACATAAAAATACCCGGGATTGTTTATTGTTGTTGACATGCTGGGATTGGATGACGGGCTGTTGAGCCAATCGGTAAAGTCGTGGTTTGACGACCAGTGGAAAAAATTTGCCCCGCCACTCGAGTTGGCCGTAAGGGTTATGTGCCCGTCGCAGGTATTGGTGTCGATGCTGGGGAACGCATCTATCATAAAAACATCTACTGTCTGGACCAGGGTGTCAACACAGACACCATTGGAAACCAGCAGGGTATAGGTGGTTGTGGTGGAAGGATGGGCAATGGGATTGCAGATATGCGGGTCGCTGAGATTTGTTGCCGGAATCCAGTTGAATGTAAGCGAAGAATCGCCGGGTGTCAAAATCCCTATCTGTGTGAAATCGCCGGGACAGATGAATTTTGTTGGAATAGTATCGCTTGAGTTCGATAAAACAAGGACCGGCTTTGAAATGGTATCGGCAAAATTGCATGTTCCTGTGTCTGTAACCACCAGGGTTACGTTATAAATGCCCAGATTTGAATAATAATGCACTGGGTTTTCGGCGGTGGAGGTCTGGCCATCACCGAAATTCCACAGAAAACTCATGCCCGGGCCGCCGGTATAGGAGTTGTTGATGAAATGCACCGAATCCGGCAAACAGATTACCGGGGGCAGATGAAAGTCTGCAATGGTAACCGGCAGCATAAAATCGAATTTGAAGGTGCCATTGTTACAGTTGCTGCTGTTATTGTAATTGGAATAAGCGCCTGCGGTGGTCGGAAAATCATCCCATCCGCCACATCCGGCGCACACCGACTGGTATATCTTTCCTTTTCTGTCGAAGCGGGAGGTCCCCCCGTCCACATGTTCAGAACTATTGGCCCCGCCGAAGTAGGTTCCATATTCCATGGCTGAGGCGTCATCTTTGATAACCAGCAGGTAAAAGTCGTTGTTGTCGGTGGTGGACTGAAATGCGTTGCCTGAAATGGGCAGTCCGCTGGTGCCTCCGGTACTGTTCAGGGAGCCTCCCCATCCTGATAAATAAATCTTTGAGCACAGGTCCACCAGGAAAGCAGTGGGGGAGATGTCGGGGCCGCCGTTGCCGGTGCCGAAAGCTGTTGACCAGTAACGGCTGGAGAGGTCGGGATAGAATTTTGTGATAAACTGCCCGCCCCCGGGGTGGTTCCATAACGCGTTTTGTATGTATGTAGAGCCGGGATCCGCAGTTTGTCCATAGACAAAAACAAACCCCTGTTTGCTGCGGTCCATCAGATAAGTCTGGTCATAATAGGAAGAGCCATAATATGTGGAAGCAGCAATAGCATTGCCATTGGGTGCGATTCGGGTGATAAAACCGTCGGCATCGCCGCCGTTGTATGTTGTTTGATAGGAACCCGGCGTGGTGGGAAAATCAGTGCTGGTGGTGCCGCCGCATACAAAGACATTCAGTGTGTCGTCGATACCGATGCTGTATGTAGCATCAATTCCGGATCCTCCTAAATAGGATGCCCAGATGAGGTTTTGAAGGTTGTTGTCGAGCACGGTGATGCAGCCATCAAGGGGGCCACCGCCATAAACGGGCTGAAACGCATTGGATGAAACCGGAAAGTCGGTGGAGGCCGTGGTGGAAGCGATATAGATATTGTTGTTTTTATCTATGTTGATTTCCCCGCGTGCACCGTCAGCATAGTTGTGTGAAAGCGGTGCGAAAAAGTTATTGCCGTCATTTTGTGTTCCTCCGAGAAAGGTTGAGGCATAAAGTTGTGTGCCGTCGGACTTAAGTTTGGAAACATACATATCAACACCAAGGTTGAAAGTCAGCACATAGTCGTACGTAATATCTGTGCCTCCGTTAAAGGTGGGGTCAAAAGCGCTGCCGGCAATGGGAAAGTTGGCTGAGCCCGTGGTGCCAAACACCAGCAGGTTGTTGTTTATGTCCACTATCAGGCTGTGTGGCAGGTCATTCCTGTCTCCTCCGAGGTAGGTGGCAAATAACCTGTTTTGGCCTGTGGCATCATATTTTATCAGGGCAATATCGCAGCCGCCGTTATAGGTGCCTTCGCCACCAGCAAAGTTGACCTGAAAAGCTCCCGGTGATACCGGGTAGCCATTGGTTATGTCATTAAAACAAATTCCGCCTGAGTAAGTGTTGCCAAATTCGTCGTAGGTGGCGGTAAAACCCCAGTTGTCGGCCAAAGAACCCGTATAGGTCGAAAAAATCAGTACCGGATCGATAATCAGGTCGTAGTTTTTATTGTATCCTTCGGGAAATTTAAAACTGACACGGTTTCTTTGTAAGGCAAATTTGCAGGGTACACTGACTTTTTCTCCGTCAATGATCTGAAATGCCACAGGGGCTAGTTCGGTAACCTGGTTTACCGTGGTTTTGATGATCAGGTTGCTTTGTTGTATCGAAATATCGGTGGCTCCTTGGTATTCAATAAGTATTTTGTTTGGATTGGCTCCCTGGTGCACTGTGAACTGATACTTTAAAAGAAATTTTTCTTCGAAAAATTCCATGTCGATATTGTCGTATAAGTTCTTATAAGTCAACATTTTGTAGTTGCGTACGCGGGAAGCCCATTTTGATTTATCGTTGCCCAAATAGTAATTTGTATAATCGCTGCCGCAACCTGCCGGGATGATTTCGGTGTAAGGGTTTGCATTGATAAAGCTGGCAGCATAAGCGTGGTAATTAATAATAAATTCATCAGGATTCACGACCAGATGCTGATTTTTCGCTCTTAATTTATAACTGAGCAGCCAGTCGAGTTTTGCCTGATCGCGAAATACAAACTGAATTTTATTCTGCAAACATTGGAGATATCCTCCATCAAGGTCTGCTTTGTATTTAATTTGCGGGTCCCATTGCCCTTTATTTTCAACAAACCTCAGGTCTCCCGAACTAATGGAATCCTTTGGATGGGACATCGCGGCCCAACTTATCAGCACAAAAACTGTTAAAAGAGAAAACTTCCGCATGCACAATGCAATTTGAAAACAAATATAATCAAAAGTCTGGAGATATTTTGTTCGTCGTAAGTTTTTTACGTGGTCACCCGGTTTTTTTGTATGGTTTTTCAGTTTGTGTTACCCCTGCACCTCGAATTATGGCGGATTTATTCGTTGTTCATAAAACCTTGTTTGTGTAACACGTCTAATAAACTTTTGGAGAAATGGATATTGTCAATTTTTGTGTAACGTTTCCGGGTAAATATCTGTGCCAGGGTTTCAAGTTGATTTTCGATGAGAAGACTTTTTGTCAATGGCAGTTCTTCTTTTTCTTTGTAAAGCTTGTCGATTTTTTCGGGGGTATATGTTTCATACTGTTCATTGTGGACGATGGCCTCCAACGGCAGGCGATCCGTAAGTCCGGGTTCTTCGTCGGGATAACCAAGGACCAATGTGGTAACCGGTACTACCCCGTCAGGGCACCCAAAAAACTCAATGAGCTTGTCGGCATTGTAGGTGGTGGTGCCCAGGTAGCAAATACCCAATCCGTTGGCTTCTGCGGCAAGGGCCACATTTTGGGCGGCGAGCAGGGCATCAATGGCTGCTGTAAAAAACGAAAGGAAATTGTCGTAGCCCGGTTCGGCATTGCGCTGGCGGCACCATTGGTTGAAACGGTGATAATCGGCACAGAAGGTTAGCAGCACAGGCGCTTCCAGCACCATTTTCTGGTTGAAATGATATTCGCAAAGTTTCTTTTTTTTCTCTTCGTCGCGTGTAACAATGATGCTGTATACCTGCATGTTTCCTGTGGTAGAAGCCCGTGTTCCAGCTTGCAGAATCCCGGTTAACAAGTCTTCGGGAATGTTGTTTCTTTTGTATTTTCTAATGGTCCGGTGGTTGAAAATAGTGTCGATGGTGTCCATAGGTTTATTTTTCTTTTGATTTTATTCTGTTGATGATTTTTTCATTCTGGAGTTCTTTACTGGCATCGGTACCTATCCACCGGGCGGTTTTGTTTTCCGAAAGCATCAGTTTTTGGGCCACGGCCAGGGCTTCCGGGTACAGCGCGGTGTTTCTTTTTCCAATTTGTCGAAGCGCCCAGTTGACGGCCTTGCGGACAAAGTTGCGGTCATCGGTGGATTCTCTTACTATCAGCGGAAGAAATTCAATAAATTGCCGGTCATCCATTTTTTTTGCATGAACAGCCAGGCAGGCTATCATAGTAAAACCGGCCCTTTTAACAAATTCTTCATGCCTGGTAGTCCATTCTGTTGATTTATTGATGGCAAACGCTGTTTTATCAAATAAATTACTGCAGCATTGGTCGCAAACATCCCATGAATCAAAATCATGCGCCCATTGTTCCATTTGTGCTTCTGTTACCTGTCTGCAGTCATCTATCATGGAGGCCATGATCTGTGCTTCATGGTACCCGCTTTGCCATAGTTCCAGTGCGAGGGCGTGATTTTTTTTGTACGGTTTGGCCTTCTGCCGGAGCGCTGGCAAAGGCACCCCGAAAGCTTGTCCTGTGGCAATGCCAAAGCGCGCCATGCCTTTCACATTGGAAGGATTGCTGTGTTCTTGCAAAAAGTGCAGGATATCCTGAGTTTCTTTCATGGCTACCGGTTTATTCCACCATCATCAGGCCGTCGTTGGTGGCGACCCATTTACGGTTTTTGGAGTCAACAGCTACTTTATTCACAAAGAAACTCAGCACGCATGAATTTAACGGCGTATATAATTTCCATCCCGTTTCGCCCCACCGGATAAGGCCCGTGTTGGTAGCCAGCCAGAAGACATTGTTTTTGTCGCCTGTAACCTTATAATCGCAAAACTGCGGTAGTCCTGAATTTTCGTGGTTATAGACTGTCCAACCGGTATCGTTTATTTTAATTATTCCGCTCCAATAAACCACCCACACACCACCCGACTGATCGGTGTAAATGGAATTGACCTGATTGTTGGGCAATTGCGAATTAGCCGTATTAAATACCTGCCAGTCACGGCCGTCGAATTTTGCAAAGCCGTTGGCAGTGGCAACCCATTTGTTGTTATGGGCATCAACGCACACCGCATTTACCGTATTGGAGGGCAGTCCGGAATTTTCGGCGGTGAAGACATTCCAGTTTTTCCCATCATGACTGGCCAGCCCGTGTTCGCTGGCAACCCACAAAACATCTTGCCGGTCTTCAGCCAGGTCGGTAATATGAGGGTTGGGCAGGGGACAGTTGGCGGGAGTATAATTAATCCATTCCCTGTCGTCATATTTGTAAAGTCCGTGAAAGCGGCTGCCTACCCACTTATCGCCGTTCCGGCTGATTAAAATAGACGTAACAAACCTGTCGTTTAACCCGGAATTGCTCGAATCAAACACAGTGTAGCGGGCACCATCATATTTCACCAGCAATCCCCCATAAAAGCAGTCGCCCGTAGCAAACCAGATGTTGTCGTCGTTATCAATGGCAACGGTTTTTATCACGATATCCGGAATATCAGAGTTGAGCGTATCGTATGATTTGCAGGTGAAATCTGCAGGCTGTGAAAATAAAAATCCGGTTGAGATTACCAGAATGAAAAAAAATGCCGTTGGGTATTTCATTAGGGTCTTTTGGGTTTATATCCTGACTGAGTAAGGATTTCCTGTGAATTGTTGTTCCGGATCAGTTCATTGAGATTGGTGGCTTTTGTCTTTTTCATATAAGCGCTGACAATACGCCATCCAATCCAGCTTCCGGTACGCGGCGGCGAGTTTTTCGAAAACGAAGTGGTGAAAGGTGCTTCATTAAAAAATTTCTTGTAGGAAAGGTCATCCTTACTGTAAAGAAGTTTGTTGTTGATGAAAAATGCCCACATCTGTGCTTCGTTCTGATAACACCAGTCGAGTTGTTTTTTCGAATATTTGAATTTTATGGTGTCGTTGATTTCGGGCATCATGGCATCGATGAAGTAATGTTTTTTTCCTTCATAAATCATCTGATCAAGACAAGTGGCATCTTTCATTTCCTGGTAGCAGTAATATTCGGCCATAGCCATCATGCAATCTCTGACGATATATTCTTCCGACATGGTTTTTCGGATAAACAGCGGAAGGGCCAGGGCCTGGTACAGCGGATACCCGCTGCCCAGGTACATGTCCAGGGCAATCAAAAGAACGCTGTCGGCATAAATCACCGGGTGTTCGTAGTCCATACCGCAGATATAAGTATATACCCCGGGGATTTTTTTATCAGGAAAATAATACTTGAAATAGGTTAACGAGGACGAAAGTTGTTTTTCAAGATTGGTAACGTTCGCAAATTTTTCCTGACTGGCCGTAAAGTTTTCAATCATCTGCGGGTCGTTCAGATAGCTGCGGATCTGCTCTATGTTATTCTGATCATCCAGATCGCCCTCCAGAAAAAAACTGTAATCCGGTTTTATTTTTTTTAATTCATTTTGCAAATCTTCTTTTTTTAGGTTAAAAAGACTTTTTTCGTATCGTTTGATGCTAATTTGCACCGTAGTGTCTTTCAACTCAGTTAAATTTTTTTCTTCCTGGTTCCGGTTGCAGGTGCAGGAATAAAAAAATACAGATATAATGATTGTAAATATCAGAATATCAGGAAGTTTTTTCATACAGGAAAGTTTTTTTGAAGTCAAAATTAACTTGTTTTAGGGAAGTTTTTTGACAAAAATATCATTTTTTAGCAGTAATTCATTCATAAATGTAGTATTTTTGTATTAAAAAAAATATGAAACAGTCAGTAAAATACCTCATTTTAAGCACTTTCATGATTTTTATACTAAGTGCTGCTGCCCAGGCGCAGGATCGTAAATTTAATTTTGGCATTCATATCGCGCCCAATGTTAGCTGGATGAAACCTGATGTGGATGGCGGGGAGTTTTATAAATATGAAAAAAACGGCGGACGCTTTCTGATGGGCTATGGCGCTGATTTCAATTACTTTTTTATCCCGAATATCGGAATAGGTACCGGTGTCAATGTAAATTACAACGGCGGCAAACTGAAATATCCTACGGTGTACTATGCACGCGACCCGAATACCGGAATCGTCATCGATACTATTCAGAGTAATCTGTCCCGCAAGTATAAACTGCAATACCTCGAAATACCCTTAGTACTGATTGGCAGTACGGGCGATCTGATGGGAAAATTCTCCATCTATGGCAAGTTTGGCATAGGGACAGCTTTTAAACTCAGAGCACGTGCTGATGATGAGTATGTGGTCAGGAATAATGTGGAAAAATCGTACACCCAGAAAAATGTCAATATAGGCGACAGCACCTTGTTTATCAGGGAATCGCTGATAATAGGCGTGGGGGGTACCTACAAGTTTGAAAAAATTATTTCTATAAATTTCGGAATCAACTTTAACAGCGGTTTTACCAATGTTTTCAGCGACAGCTATAACGAAGAGGTGGAACTTGCTTACCGCAACAATCCCAACATCAAGCGGGTAAAAGAAAGCGCTAAAGCCAATTATATTGAAATGTACGTGGGAATTTTATTCTGATACCGCCTTTAGATAATTCCTTACTGTGAAAATAGCTTTGGCACAACTCAATTACCATATCGGTAATTTTGAGTTGAATACGAAAAAAATTATTGAGACTATCGGAAAAGCGAAAGCCGAAGGCGCCAGTTTGGTGGTGTTTTCTGAGCTGGCTGTCTGCGGTTATCCGCCCCGTGATTTTCTGCAATACGATTATTTTGTTTCTTCCTGTCAGCAGGCCATAAGTCAAATAGTGACGGCATGTGAAGGCATAGCTGCCATCGTGGGCGCTCCTTCGAAAAACCCTCAACCGGCCGGTAAAAATTTATTCAATACGGCTTTTTTTCTGGCCGGTGGACAGGTGAAATTTATGCAGCATAAAACCTTGCTGCCCAATTATGATATCTTTGACGAGTACCGCTATTTTGAGCCAAACCGCAGTTTCGGTATTATCGAATACGAAAACCAACGCATAGCCCTTACCATCTGCGAAGATCTTTGGAATATCAGTCCCGACCCGCTTTATGTAGCAAACCCCATGGAAAAGCTTGCCGGTTTTAATCCGGATATTGTCATTAACATCGCCGCTTCACCCTTCTCCTATACACAGCATGAAAAACGCAAAGAAGTGTTGGAAAATAACGTTACACGATATGGAATTCCGATTGTATATGTCAATCATGTGGGTGCGCAAACCGAACTGATTTTTGACGGCGGATCGATGGCGATGGACAGGAGTGGAAAAATTGCGCTGCAGATGCCTTTTTTTGAGGAAAAAGTATCTTATTTTGACACGGAACAGGCAGGCCTGCCCGAAGAAACCGCTGGCTCATATACGCGTACCCATTTGATTTTCGATGCGCTGGTTATGGGCATAAAAGATTATTTCGGGAAAATGGGATTTTCCAAAGCTATACTGGGTTTGTCGGGCGGCATTGATTCGGCACTCACCCTGGTGCTGGCAGGCGAAGCCCTGGGCAAAGAAAATGTGTTCGCCGTATTGCTCCCTTCGCAGTTTTCGTCGGAACATTCGGTCGCCGATGCGATAGCCCTGGCTGAAAACCTGGGATGCCGGTACGAGATTATCCCGATAGCCCCCGCTTTTCATACGGTATCAGAACTGCTAAAGCCGGTTTTTGAAGACCGTCCTTTTAATGTTACCGAAGAAAATATCCAGGCCCGCCTGCGTGCGGTGATATTAATGGCTATTTCCAATAAATTTGGTTACATTTTACTCAATACATCCAATAAAAGTGAGGCGGCCGTGGGATATGGAACCCTGTATGGCGACATGTGCGGAGGACTGGCCGTGCTTGGCGATGTGTACAAGACACAAGTGTATGAGTTGGCAAATTATGTAAACCGTCACAAGGAAATTATTCCATTGAATACGATCATCAAGCCGCCTTCGGCTGAGCTGAGACCCGGACAAAAAGATTCTGACTCATTGCCCGAGTATGACCTGCTGGACAAAATACTTTTCGGATATATCGAGCAAAGTCTCAGTCCCGAACAACTTATCGCACAGGGTTGCGATCCCGCCCTGGTGCACCGTGTGCTGAAAATGGTAAACACCAACGAATATAAAAGGTATCAGTCGGCACCTATCCTGCGCGTCTCCCCCAAGGCTTTTGGAATGGGCCGCAGAATGCCTGTGGTGGGAAAATATGTTTCATGAAGCGGGAGGTTTTTTTGTCATCTTGTGATGTCTGAATCATAAGAAAGAATTTTCAAATAAGATTATCTTTGCAAAAAATACCGCATGCGACACTATTTTAAACTTATCCGTCCTGTAAACCTGCTTATTATTGCCCTTACGCAATACCTGATGTTGTTCTGGATCATCAAACCTTTCCTGGCTGAAAATTCGTGCGGGTTGCAGATGAGTCATCTTGATTTTGCACTTTTTGTACTTGCCAATCTGCTGCTTGCTGCCGCAGGGTATGCCATCAATGATTATTTTGACATCGAAGCCGACAGCATCAACAAACCCGGCAAAAATGTGCTCGAAAATAAAATTCCGCGCCGCCATGCCTACCGGATGAATATCATTATGAACTCTCTGGCTGGCATCATCGGTTTTTATTGCGCTTATAAGGTAGGCTACATCATGCTTGGATTCTTCTTTGTGGTAATTGCCCTGGCGCTGTATTATTATTCGTTGAAATATAAACGGCAGTTTCTTACCGGAAATATTGTTGTGGCGCTGATGACGGCATATGCTGTGTTTTCGGTGTGGTTATTTCAGTTTTTTGCCATTTTTTCGCTGGCCAAAGCCGGAGACCCTTACATCTACATCCATACTATAGATGCCCGAAAAGAAATTTCTTATTTCATACTCGGATTTGCAGTATTTGCCTTTTTGCTGACCTTGTTACGGGAGTTTATCAAAGATATCGAAGATGTACGCGGCGACGAAGCCGTTGGATGCAATACCCTGCCAATAAAAAAAGGTATGCCGGCAGCACAGCGGTGGGTGCTGGTGCTGAGTGTTATTATTATAATATTGCTGGCTGTGTGCCAGGCGCTGCTTTTTACGACGCAAACCGCATTGAGCCTGTACCTTGTGGTGATACAAGCCATGCTTGTTTACCTTATTATCAAGGTAAAAAGGGCCAGAGATGTTTCGGAATTTCATTTTTTAAGCATGTTTGCTAAAATTATCATAGTTGCCGGCCTGTTATCAACCCAGGTGCTTTATTCTTATTTTTGATATGACGTTACCCGAAAAATTAAAAGATTACCGTGTCATACTGGCTTCTGCCTCGCCGCGCCGCCATAGCCTGCTCAAAGGGTTGGGCATTGATTTTGAAGTAGTGGTGCGCGAAACCAGGGAGACTTTCCCCGAACATTTGCAAAGAGAGGAGATCCCTGTATATCTTGCCGAACTCAAATCAGCTGCTTATAATCCTGACGAATTTGGCCCTAAAACTCTTGTTATTACAGCCGATACCATAGTGTGGCTTGATGGCTGCATCATAGGCAAGCCCGAAAATAAGGAGCATGCCATCAGTTTGTTAAAACAGTTGTCAGGAAAATGCCATGAGGTTTACACCGGTGTATGCCTCAAAACAAAAAAAACCATCCATTGCTTTCATGCCTGTTCAAAAGTTAGTTTTCGCACACTCAGCGACGAAGAGATTCTGTGGTATGTGAATCATTATCAGCCTTTTGATAAGGCTGGCGCTTATGGCGCTCAGGAATGGATAGGGTTTGCCGGTATCGAACATATAGAAGGTTCATTTTATAATGTGATGGGCCTGCCTACCCAGAAATTATATGTCGAGCTGGAAAAAATTTTATAAATAATGCCTGACATTTGCATTACCCCATATTACGCATTAAATATTTCTATCGTGTAGCAATAGGACTAATCAATCATTATCTTCTAATAATCAATAATATATGATTTGATTCGTTAATGCGTAATCGACAAAGAAAATGTAATACCGCCATAGCGGAAAC
>ENA-UPTA01000351-UPTA01000351.1-activated-sludge-metagenome-genome-assembly--contig:-NODE-351-length-53669-cov-46.500951_pt1 | contig 53669 bp, 47 predicted proteins | sample MGYA00238184_ERZ773361 | MGnify/ENA primary metagenome ERZ773361 (study PRJEB29100, sample SAMN05720205) | activated sludge metagenome | isolation source: anaerobic digester from wastewater... | reverse complement strand
ATTCGCAATGGATGCAAGAGGTCTAATTGTACGCAAAAGAGATGTGGGCAAATGGGGGTGCACGACAATTTTGTGCAAAGGTAGCTACGCAGCATTTTCTGTGCTTGTCCTTCGCATTCTTTTGTGATATATAAATAAAGCCCTCTTTATCCGGTTCTTTCAACCGGATCATCAGCACTCGTATGAGTGCATATGTCCACAGGGAGGATTTAATGAGACAGTATGAACTGGTCACTGTGCTGAACTCAGAAGAAGAAGAATTCAAGTCCGGCAAACAGGCAATCGTTGATCTTCTTTCGCAGTATAAGGCGATTGATGTCAAAGAAGAAGATATGGGAGATAGGCCGCTCTCATATCCAATCAAGAAAAAAACACGCGCTCATTATGTGCTCTATCGAATGAGTTTTGACCCTGCTTCTATTGCTTCGCTTGAGCGCGCAATAAAGCTAAACCCTTTGGTATTGAAACACTTGGTCGTAAAGATTGAAGAATAAGGCCATGTCCCACAAGGACTAAAGGAGTATATTGTGAGCGATATCAACGTAGTAGTGTTAGTTGGGCGTCTTACCCGCGATAGTGAATTGAAATATACGCCATCTGGGCTTCCAATATGCCGTTTTTCTATTGCAGTGAACCGCTCTAAAAAGCAGGATGATCAATGGGTCGATGAGCCGCATTATTTTGATATCGAGTTTTATGGGAAAAGCGCAGAAGGGCTAAGTAAATATCTTCTCAAAGGCCGACAGGTTGCTGTTCAAGGCGAACTTCGCCAAGACAGGTGGGAAAAAGATGGCCAGCAGCGCTCAAAAGTCGTTATTGTCGCTGGAACTATTCGACCATTGGGAGCTCCTCCTCAAAATAGTGGTGAAATGGGTGGTAGAAGATATGCCGCAGATACTATTCCATCAAAGACAGAATCTGCCAATAATCAGATGCCTATTCCTCCGGCAATAGACGAGTTTACTGATGATATTCCATTTTGACAGGAGATTAATATGGATGAAGTAAGAGATATCGATGAATCAAGAGCTTCGAATGCAGAAGCGGATCAACAAGAATTACACAGAGATCAGGATGACAGGAATGGCGTTCGCAAAGGGAAGGGCTTTTTCCGCAAAAAAGTCTGTCGCTTTTGCACTCAGAATGTAAAGATCGATTACAAAGACGCCGAGCTTCTTCGGCGTTATACGACTGAACGCGGAAAGATTCTTCCTAGGCGCATTACCGGTACCTGCTCAAAGCATCAGCGTATGCTAGCAGTCAATATCAAGAGGGCTAGAGCCCTTGGGCTTCTTCCCTATGTCATAAAATAGCCTAGCGTTTGGAATCTGATCCAAAGAGTGAGCGACATTGATGGAAGCATCTCAGAGCATAAAGTCAGCATCGTCTAGCAAGTATTCATGGCGTGTCTTTATTCCATTTGGATTTTTGTCTGGATTCTTATATGCAAGCAGTTTTCTTGCATTCGCATTTCTAATTCCCATTCAATATGTATTTCGAAAGGAGAACAAAAAAGAGGGTTTGCTCTCCATGCTAGTATCTCTCTTGATAATAGCAGTAATAAGTGCAATTGAACTTTCTAAGATGAATTGGATAGAGCTACCCATGTTGCTTCAGACTCTAATACTGCCAGTATTGCTTCTAGCAACAATAGGAGCCATGAATCTACTCAAGGGTGATGCCTGGGTAAAAATCATAGCTGCCACAGTAGTTCTCTCTATACTCTTTGCTTATATTTTTAGTATTAGTCTAGGCACGCCAGAAGTGCAGAGATCGATGGCAGATATAATAGCCAATCTTCTGAGCTCATCAGGCATTCAAGATTTAGATGCATCAACTATAGAACAGAGCTATGTAATTCCTGCAGTATCGATCATTATTAGATTGATTGGTGCAGCATCGTGGTTGTTGCTTTCAGGTAGTTGGCATATAGGCAATAGTCTTGCATATAGTAGATCATCCAAGCAAGAAGGAGAGACAAAGAAGAAGGCATTTGTATTCAATGTGCCTTCATGGCTTCTGTGGCCAAGCATTTTAGCTTGGCTTGCTCTGCTCTGTGTGCTTTATGGGAATATAAGTGGTATCTTTGCCATAATTGCTTGGAATGTTTCTCTAGCCGCTGCTTGTTGGTATGCATTTCAGGGATTTAGCCTAATTTCCCATTTTTTTCAATCTAGAAATATGCCGCGCATAACTAGCTTATTATTGGTTTTGCTCGTCATACTCATGTTTTTCGAAGCTAAGATCAGGATTGCCGTTGCAATTCTGGCGCCGATGCTTGGTGTATCGGAAGTGTGGTTGCAATATCGAATACATAAAGGAGCCTGAATATGAAAGTTATATTAAATCAGGACATACCCAATTTGGGTGAAATAGGAGACATCAAAGAAGTTGCGTCAGGATATGCGCGCAATTATCTTTTGCCAAAAAAAATGGTCATGGTTTACAATGAAAAGACCGAAGCAATGTTTTTGAAGCGACAAGCGGAGATTCAGGCTATAAAGGAGCAGAAAAGGCTTTCTTCTCGCTCTCTAAAAGAGAGAATAGAGTCAGAACCTCTTGTCATCTCGATGCCTGCAGGCAAAAATGGAAAGCTGTATGGTGCAGTTACTAGCCACACAATTGCAGAAGAGCTTTTAAAAAAGAATATAGAAATCGATAGAAAGAGAATCGAAGTACCCGATCGCACGATTAAATCTGTCGGCAACTATAAGATCCTGATCAGGTTGTATGAAAAAGACGAAGCCATACTTCACTGCAATATAGAAGCTCAAGCATCAGCGAGTATAGAGGAGAAAAAGCCTTCCGAAGAAGTAGGGAAAAAGCGTAGAAGCCGCAGGCAACGTACAGAATCTGAACCAGCCAGCCCTGAAGAGCAGGCAGCGGCCTTCGAAGCAGCCGTAAATCGTGGTCAGTTGAGCTGATCTAGTATTTAACCCTATAAGAGGGTAGGGTATATCTAGAGGATTTTTAGATGGCAGGTCCATCGCTTAAAGACAAGTTGCCGCTATATAATGGAGATGCTGAACAGGCATGCTTGGGGGCTCTTCTTTTAGACCCCGAGTCGATAAACAATGTTTTAAGATATCTGCGTCCTGATAGCTTTTATGATTCAGCCAACCAGGAAGTATTTGAAGCGCTTCTTGCCATGCATGAAAAGGGACAGAAACCAGATCTCATAACACTATCAGAAGAGTTGCGAAGCCGCGGTAGCCTTGAAAGGATTGGGGGGAGTGCCTATATTGCCAGTCTAGCCTCATTTACTCCTTCAGCAGCGAATATCGAATACTATGCGAAAATTGTGCAAGAAATGGCTACAAGGCGGCGCCTAGTACATCTTTCTGCCGAAACTGCAGCCATGGCTCACGAGGAAACCAAGGATATAGATGCGGTTCTAGATGAAATACAAGCTAAGATATTCGAGATATCGCAGAATCGCAGGACTGCCGACTATCACTCCGCCAAAGAGATTGTAACGGAGACAATGCTGCTTATAGAGAAGCTCAGCACTGATCCCAGCGCTTTTACCGGTATACCTTCTGGAATCTCCGATCTCGATACGTTGACAAATGGTCTTCAGAAATCTGAATTCATTGTTATAGGGGCTAGGCCTTCGGTAGGAAAGACCGCCTTGGCTCTTACAATGGCAGCTCATGCCTCGATTAATCTCAAGATTCCAGTTGCATTTTTTTCTTTGGAGATGTCGGAATCAGCAATCATGCTGAGGCTTATTGCTTCTGAGGCAAGGATTCCTGCCGACCGCATAAGAACAGGCCGAATAAAGACCACCGACTATGACAGCCTAATGGAGGCAGCCTCGAGAATCTATGAAGCTCCTCTCTACATTGTAGACCTGCCAAATATGAAACTCCTTGAGCTCAGGACAATGGCGCGCAGGCTTGTCCTCGAACGAGGGGTCAAAATAATATTCATCGACTATCTTACCCTAATAACACATGAAAACGCTGATTTGCCTCGTTGGGAACAGATAGCAGCCATCTCGCGGTCACTCAAGGCTCTCGCTAGAGAACTAGATATCCCAATCGTGGCTCTTTCGCAGCTAAAACGCGAAGCAGAGGGAAAACAGCCGACTCTTGCTGATTTGCGTGAATCGGGGTCGATCGAACAAGATGCAGATCTTATAATTTTTCTTCATAGAGATCGAGAAATCTCCAAGACCTATGAGTCACAATCCGATCAAATCGAAACAGATATTATTGTTGCCAAACAGCGCAATGGACCAACAGGTAAGGCCCCGGCCTGGTTCAAGAGCAGCTATGCAAAATTTGTGAACATGGAGCGCAGAGATCGCACATAAGGAAGTGTCGATTTTCCATAGCAGAAAGCAAGCGGTTTTCCAGATATTATATCCTAAAGAGCCTACCTTTGGATTATTTCCATAAGCTAAATCCTCATTTACCCAAAAAGAAGAAAATATCGCTCATTGTGGCTATAAGTAATAGCAAAAGAATAGAAGCCGCCCCAATAAACTGATATCGATAAAGCGACTTGGCATTAATTGGGCGTCTTCTAATAAGCTCTATCAAATAAATAAGGATACGACCACCATCTAATGCAGGAAGCGGAAGAAGGTTCATGATGGCAAGCCCAATCGATATAAAAGCCAGGAAATCAAGAATTGGCACAAGCCCTGCTAGACCTTCAGTCTTTATTTGTTCGGATGCGGCGGTTCCAATTAGGTATGTCAATCTGGCTGGTCCGGAGATGGCTTTGAAGACATTTACACCGCGAAAAAGAAGTCCTATGCTCTTTATTTCTAATGAAAGAGTTGAGAAAGTCTCTTCTACTCCCATCGAAATAGCCTCTGGGAGCGATTTAGCTTTTTCAGTTCTCAAGATACCTTCGAATCTAAGGCCCGTCTCTTCAAGAGATTTTGCCACGACGACCATTGAGAGAGTCTGATCTCCGCGCTTTACCCTGAGACTAACAGAGCCATTTGCATTGTTGAATACCTGCATAAGATCTATTGTATTTGAGATGACTTTTCCATCTGCTTCGATAATCATGTCACCTGGATGAAGATCTGCAATTGCTGCAGGGCTCTTTTCTTGCACTGATTCTACGATAGGATCTATCCAAGCATATACGCCAATTACGCCAACACCAGTATTTGGATCGAGCCGGGGAGTTATAAGGAGAGAATGAGCCTCACCGTTTCTTAATACCTCAACAGACATGGTCTTTCCAGGATTAATAGCAATGATCTCCTGGAGATCGCTGTAATCACTTATTTCCTTACCATCAATTGAGATAATCTTATCGCCCGTCTTAAGGCCTGCGATATCTGCAGGATTGGGCATTTCGCTTTGAAGAGTGGATCCTATTTCGCTCGAAAGAATGATCTTATTCGGTGCTGTTACAGTTGTAGTTCCTATAGATACGGCTAAAATAAAAATAAAAGCAGCAAAAAGTACACTGAAGAGGGGCCCAGCAGATGCAATGAAAATTCGCTTCAATGGAGAGGCCGAAAAAAAACTACCTTTTTCTGAAGGGATGTATTGAAGATTTTGATCTAGCGCTGCTTGAAATCCCTCTTCTCCCTTTAGCTTGCAATATCCTCCAATAGGGAAGGCACAAAGCTTCCATTCAGTCTTTTTGCCCTTGTGAGAAACTATTGAAGGTCCCCAACCCACAGAAAAGGCCTCTACTTCTATGCCAGACAAGCGAGCAAAGACAAAGTGGCCAAATTCATGAAATATAACAACTATTGAAAGACCAATAAGGCCTAAGATAATGCTAATCATTCAATATTCTCCGAGAGATGGGCGGCAATTTTGCGAGCCTTGATATCTATATCGAATATATCCTCGAATGATTCGATAGGCAAATTCCAGTCTCGATCGAGTACCTTTGCTACTAGGCTGGCTATGTCGGTTAATCTAATTTTTCCATTATCGAAGCATTCTACTGCGATTTCATTGGCTGCATTGAACACAATGCACTGAGCTTCTCCCTCGTCGATAGCTTGGCGTGCAATCCAGAGCATAGGATATCGATCTCGCGTAGGTTCGTAGAAATCGAGACTCATACCTGCCAAGTCTGCAAACCCAAAGGAAGCCTGCACACTCTCCGGCCAATATAGCGCCATTTGTATTGGTAAGCGCATATCAGGTTTTGAGATTTGGGCGAAAATAGCTCCTTCGATTGTACGAACCATTGCGTGGACATAGCTTTGAGGATGAATAAGCACCTTGATTTGCTCTTGAGGCATGTCAAAAAGCCTAGAAGCCTCTATCAACTCCAGCCCTTTATTGGCCATTGTTGCAGAGTCAATACTAATTTTTCTTCCCATTTGCCATATAGGATGCTTGCAAGCTTCGTCTGCCGTAACAGTATCAAGCAATTCAAGAGGAAGAGAATAGAATGGTCCACCCGATGCAGTAATTATCAGTTCGGAGACAATGCTTTTGCCAAATCTCTGAACAATTTGGAAAATTCCTGCATGCTCAGAATCTACAGGTATGATCTGGCATCGATTTTCTTGGGCAATGCTTTTTAGAAGTCTATAGCCCATGACAATCGATTCCTTATTTGCAAGTGCTAAGTTTTTTCCATTCTGCAATGCTAGAATTGATGCTGATAACCCAGATGCTCCTGCGATTCCATTTACGACTATTTCTGCTTCGGTTTCCGATAGAAGATGCGATATAGCATCGATGCCATTCCAGTCCATTTCTTTAGGAGCGATAGATGTATAGCCTGTCCAAGCTCCTTTAGCTTGAGGAAATTCTCTCTTGAGCTTTGCTGCGGCGATGCTGTTGCTATGAATAGAAAAACCAACAAGCTCGAGCTTTTTCTCAGAATCTGCGCTCTTTCTAATCACATCAAGAGTCTGTCTGCCAATAGAGCCAGAAGCCCCCAGTACGATGACACGCTTCAGCTTTTACCTCCAATACCCTTGCTTTTATAGATTAAACAAATGAAATGAAAAAGAAAAAGCAACAAAAAAAGGAGCACTAAAGTATAGGCTATCAAATGAGTCCAGAATTCCTCCTCTGCCTGGTACGATAGAGCCTGAATCCTTCATTCTTGCCGATCTCTTGAGAGCGCTTTCAAAGAGGTCGCCCACGATAACAAAGAATGCCATTCCCAACCCAAGAAATAGGCTTAGCAGTGTATATGAGGCTCCAGAGGGCTTCCAAGTACCAGCCATTGGTCCTAATCCTATAAAAGCAGCGATTATCGATCCAATCGTGCCTCCTATGAAACCCGCAACACTCTTGTTTGGTGACACATCCAGAAGATTTCTTTTCTTAGCAAGGTATTTACCAAAAAGCCATGCGAGGCTGTCGTTTCCAAATGTAAGCATAGCAAAGGTGATTATTGTATACTGTGAATTAGGAAACCCTGAAACAATGAATATTAGAAATCCTGGAAGAAGTGCTGTATAAAAGTGAACAAGCACGATTGATGCCGCTTGCTTGATAAGCTCTGGAAATGAATTCTTTTTTTGGAATGCAAGCGGAACCAACATCAGTATTAGGCAGAATGACCAAGCAATAAACAAGACAAATGCAGTCTCTAGGGGCGATCCTGAAAGAAAACATGATATATATGTCAATACTGATGGTATTAAGCCAATGAAGGTTAATGAATCTCCTGAATCTGGCATAGCAGCTCTAGTTAGCATATTTCGCAATTCCTTGGATGAAAGGAATTGTACAACGAAAAGAATTCCGGAAATTATTATATAATGAGCAAATTGAAGAAAAAAAAGTGAAAGAATGAGTAAAGGAATACCTATAAAAAAAAGAAGAAGTCTTGCCCTTGTATTTTTCTCATTCACCGCGCATCTCCAAAACGCCTTTCACGGTGCATATAGTCTACAAGAGCCGCATGAAGATCCCCTGGAGTAAAATCAGGCCAATATTTTGGCGAAAAGTATAATTCGCTATAAGCAGATTGCCATAATAGAAAATTGGATAACCTCATCTCGCCACCTGTTCTGATAATGAGATCGGGATCAGGTATATCCGGATGATCGAGGTATTTCATGACTGTCGATTCATCTATCGGTTTTTTGTCGCCATTTGCCTGACTTGCTAGAATTCGCTGCATTGCTCGGACTATTTCGTCTCTACCTCCATAGTTGATCGCCAGGTTGACTGTCAATGAACGGTAATGAGCCGTATTCTCAATCGCCTTATCGATTTCAGAAAGTACATCATGTGGTAGTCCACTTCTTTCACCAGAATGGACAATGCGTATCTCATTTTCTCGATAGAAATCCAATTCTCTTGTGATATGAACTCGAATGAGAGACATAAGAAATCCGACTTCCTGTTCAGTACGTTTCCAATTCTCTGTGGAAAAAACAAATAAGGAGAGAAACTTGATCCCTTCTTTGTGTGAGGCAAGTACTATACGCTTCGCTGTTTCTAATCCTTCCTTGTGTCCTTCTGTCCTAGAAAGGCCTCTTTGTGTCGCCCATCGACCATTGCCATCCATAATGATCGCAACATGAGAAGGCATGCAGTTCTCTTTCATCTCAAAGAATCCTTAGACTTCCATTATTTCTCTTTCTTTCATTTCGAGAATTCTTGCGATTTGGGCAATGTAATCATCAGTCATTTTTTGGAGCTCCGCTTCTTCTTTCTTGAGGGCATCTTCGGCAACACCTCCTGCGTTCTGTTGCTTTTTAAGCTCTTCTAGAGCATCGCGTCTTATATTTCTGATTGCTACACGCGCTTGTTCGGCGATACTGCGGGCTGTCTTAACGAGCTCTTTTCTTCTCTGCTCGGTTAGAGGAGGTATCGCTATCCTAAGCACTTTCCCGTCATTTGAAGGATTAAGACCTAAATCCGACTTGAGGATTGCCTTTTCGATTTCGCTGAATAAGGAGCGGTCCCATGGCTGAATAACTATGAGACGAGCTTCAGGAACCGAAATTGTCGCAACCTGGGAAAGAGGCATTTTTTGACCATAGTAGTCGACTCTAACCTTGTCGAGAAGAACAGAGGAAGCTCTGCCTGTGCGTATGCTATTGAGCTCATCTTGAAACGCAGCGATTGTCTTTTTCATCTTTTCTTCATGGGCAGCTTTGTTCGATTCCATATCTTCTTCCTTGATGTACTATTTTGAAGGTACAGAAGGGCAATCTCAGTAGATCGCCCTTTTATGCCCTTGCATTAGCTGGGCATATTCAATCTTGTCCGACTTTTGCAAAATAATAGTCTATGATTTCGAGTTGATAGCCTGTTTCCTTGGAGACCTGAGCTAGAACGGCAGCGACAGATGACTTCTCGTCTCGCACGAATCCCTGGTTTAGAAGACAGACTTCGGCAAGAAGCTTCTTGAGCTTTCCAGATAAGATGCCTTCAAGGACTTTTTCGGGTTTGCTCTTTAACTTTTCGTCGAGCTCGAGCTGTTTTTGGAAAATTTCTTTTTGTTCTGCAATCCAGTCTGTGGAAACTTTTGATTCATCGAGGAACATAGGGTTGAAGGCTGCTACATGTAGAGCTATATCATGTATAAAGGCAGTGATCTTCTCATTCTCGAAAGCCTTAGGGTTGTTCGCTCTAAATTTTACGACAACACCAATTCTGCCTTCGCCATGTAAATAGGCGTGCAAAATTTCGTTTTCTTCGGCATAAAAATGAACAACGCGCCTCAGCGCAATATTTTCCTTTATGAGCGAAGCTATTTCCTTTACAATTGTCTCTAAGCTCTCATTTGTGCCGGATGCTTTCTGTGATAGGGCTCTTTCTGCAATTTTTGTGCCCGCTGCTATAAAGTCCTTATTTCTAGCGACAAAATCAGTTTCGCAAGCCAGCTCGATTAGCTCCAATTCTTTAGCATTTTGAGCAATGAAAATTCGACCTTCATTTGTTGCACGGCCAGCTCGTTTTTCGATTCCAGCAATTCCCCATTCGCGCAATAACTTTTCAGCTGCAGAAAAATCACCATTAGCTTCTATGAGCGCTTTTTTACAATCCATCATGCCTGCACCAGTTTTTTCGCGCAGAGCTTTTACATCATTTGCTTTGATTTCCACGATCTATTCTCCTCAATTTTCTCAATTTTCATCATAAAGGCGATCTTCATCAATTATGGGTTGTTCGACTTCCTGCTGCTCATCTGTTTCTTTGTTGCTTTGACTGGAGGATTCGGCATAATTCTCTAAATCGATCTCAACCTCATCTTCCTCTAGTTTTTGAGGAATAACTAGTTCTTGCTCCTCTTCAGGAGGCAGGGTTTCGATTATCTTTAAGCCTTCGGAAGCACCTGCCTCGATTACCGCATTTGCTATGATTTGAGTGAAAAGGCTTATTGATCGAATGGCGTCATCATTGCCTGGAATAGGATAAGTGATACCTTCTGGATTGCAGTTGGTATCAACTATTGCCACAATAGGAATGCCAAGGCGCTGAGCCTCTGCAACCGCGATTGCCTCTTTGCGCGTATCCACAACAAAAAGGATACCTGGTAGGCTCGTCATCTCCTTTATTCCGCCGAGGTTCTTCTCAAGCTTGGCCTTTTCCTTTTGAAGACTTGCGATTTCCTTTTTGGTAAGACTATTGAAGGTTCCGTCTACTTCCATACGCTCAATCTTCTTGAGCCTCTGAACAGATTTTCTTATGGTGGAAAAGTTTGTTAACATGCCACCTAGCCAGCGATTATTTACATAGAATTGCTCGCAGCGCTCGGCTTCTTTTTGTATAGCTGCCTGGGCTTGTTTCTTTGTTCCGACAAATAGCACGGATTTCCCAGAACTAGCTACCTTCTGCACTGCGTCATAGGCTTCTTTTATAGCCTGGATGGTTTTTTGCAGATCTATGATGTGAATACCATTGCGCTCCGCGAATATGTATTTTTTCATACGCGGATCCCAGCGCTTGACCTGGTGCCCAAAGTGCACGCCTGATTCAAGCAGATTTTTCATGGTCACTACTGCCACGTAGACCTCCCATTACCGGAATAGATTCCGGTTCCCTTCCTTATGTCTCGTCCTGCTCTCTACTAGAAAGACAGGCGGAAAATGCCCAGCACTAAAAAGGCTGGATTGTCGATAATATATGTTTTTCCTTGCTAGGGATCCAAATACCCCGACTCACGGAGAATGCCATATAATTCATGAATTGGCAAGCCCATTACTCCTGAGGATGAACCTCTTATTTCTTCTATAAAGCATGAACCAATTTCTTGGATTCGGTATGCTCCTGCGGCTCCGCGCCATTCCTCGAAGCAAAGGTACCACGAGATTTCTTCAGGTGTCATGGGTGCAAATTGGACTTCGGAGATAGAAAGAGTAGGGTAGTATCGATTGCTTGCCATATCGAGCAAGCAAAGTCCACTAAAGACAGTTTGTCTTTTACCTGCTTCCATCGAAAGCATTTCGAAAGCTTCGAGTTTGTTAGCTGGTTTGCCAAGCGTTATCCAACGCTCAGACATCTTAAAAGCCACCAGCGTATCAGCTCCGAGTACGAATCGAGGTTCTCTAAGACATTCTCGATCAAAAGATCCCTTTTCTAAATATTTCTCGATAGAGGACTTAACTACTCTTTCTCTTTGGGTTTTCTCAAACCAAATAGAATTGCCACGTTTGGCTTTTGTTGTTGCAAGAGCTATGACACGTTCTCCAGGATCTAGGTCATCAAACGCTGTCTCGTCGATTGAAGGCATAACCCTAATAAATGGTATTCTGATCGATTCAAGAATTGAACCCCTTCGCGAGGATTCACTTGCAAGCAAGATAGGTTCGCCATACATGATACAAGGAAATCTAATGAGAGATGAATACTTTGCCAAGTCTTGAATCGATTTCTAAACGTGCTTTTTCAAAATAAGCGTTGGCTTGACGCATATCGATCTAAGTCTTAATATGCAAAAATATGAGTTCAAGCTAAATCTGCATCTCACAAGAGCGATTAGCTCAGCTGGATAGAGCGTCGGCCTCCGGAGCCGAAGGTCGCGCGTTCAAATCGCGCATCGCTCAGAGAAAAGTCTTCGATTATTATATCTTATTTCTCATTTCTATCTTGCAAAAACATTAAAGCTGTCCAATAATAATAGCATGAAAAAGACATGGTTTTTTAGCAAATATCTTATGGGTGCTGTGATTATTGGTCTCCTTATTATCAGTTGTGCAACGCCTCCTCCGGCAGAAAAACCCAGTTCGGAAAGTCAGAGAGCAAAAGAGATTGTTCAGGGTACGTCGACACCAGAAATGCCGAGCACGACAGCTCCTGGAGACGTTCAGTCTGCTGCAAAAGCGGTTGTAGAAAGCCAGCCTATACCTGGCGAGACTCAAGCGCCATCAACGCCTTCTTCTAGTCCGCAGGCAAGCGCAAGTTATTACACGCAACCAATGACCGCAGAAGAAAGCAGGTTCTTTCAAAATTATATTAATAGACTCAGCTATCTAGTATATTACAATGAGAATAGTGGCTTGGATCCACAGCTTGCAAAAGCTGCTGTCTCACAGGCGAATCGATACCTCATCGAAAAAGAAGGGCTTTCTGTCATCGATTTCGATCAGATTCAAAAGAACAAAAAAGATCAGATAAGCGCTTATCAGGCAGAGACAGGTGGCTCTATCGATATTATCACTTATATCGCACAAAAACTAAATGCGGACATCTACCTTGAAATAGATGCTAAGACAAGCTTTGGAGGAGTACCTGGAGCTTGGACTGGATCAGCACAAGGTAGCATCAAGATTTTTGATGCGTCGACGGCAGCCCTTCTCGGATCGATTTCCTTTTTAAGCCCACAGACATTTAGCCCTGTATCTCCAGATGCAGCGATGATGAATGCTATATCAGGGATTATCTGGCAATCGATGCCAAAGGTAACAGAACAAGCAAAACATCTTATGAGCACCCTGACCGCAGCTCGAGGAGTTCGATACGAAATTATTCTTCAGAATACTCCTGATGCAATGGCGGTATCTCAATTTGAAAGGAATTTAGCCAAAAGAGTGCGCGAGGTTGAAAGACTGTCCTATTCGCCAGGGGAAACTCGCTTTGCACTCTATGCTTTTATGCCAGCGTCAAAGATTCAAGATACCATCTATGATGTTGCTTCGATGTCGGGTTTTCCAAATTGTTATCTTCTATATATGAGAGGAAGATCCTACACATTCAATACGGGAATTTAACGTATTTATATAATGTTCATTATTAGGAGGAAAAGATGAAAGCTAGGAAGGTAGTATTGATCGTTCTAGTCGCCGCAGTCGTAATCTCATGCGGTACAAAGCCCCCTCTTCGGAAGGGAGAAGTGCTTATTGAGGATAAAGGCACTGCATACGGCGTTAAGACACCTAAATGGGTAGAGCTTGCAATCGTAGGTGGCTACCGGGATATTGAAAAACTACCAGATTATAAGGATAAAGTAGTTTTCATAGCTCAATTCGAAGCTCAGAATCTCCAAAGTGCACAATTGCTCGCTGAGCGTATGCAGGCTGATACTGAGATTGCTCGCTATCTGTCGACACGGGTCAAAGATGCATTCAAAGGTGCGAATGTCGCAGATGCGGACTCCAAGAATTTTGGTGCATATGGAGAACGCTTTGTAGCGAGTGTGGGTGAAGCTAAATTCTCTGGCTTTAGAATGGAGGCCGATTGGTGGGTTAAAGTTCAAACTTATACTCCAGAGAATAAGCCTGATAAGCAAGTATATCGGGTAATTCAGCTATGGGCGATAGACAAGGATATGTTGCAAAAACAGTTCGATATACTCTTCTCTCAGATGGCAGGGGGCGAGCCAGCAACGCCTGAGCAGAAGCGTGCTATGGATCTGGTCCAAAACACAGTAGCCAAAGACTTCTTTGGTGAATCTCATTGATTCAAAAACGAATTAATAGAAAGCCTCGGTTTATGTATGTAATGCTGAGGCTTTCTTTGATTTCTACTAGATTTTATCACCCCGAGAGGAATTATGAATGAAAAAGAGCATCATTATATGGATGGTGATTTTTTTCTTGCTTGTGGCAAGCTGTGCTAGTGCGCCCAGCATTCCGGAATGGGTGAAAAAGACACCAAGCCCTGATGCAAAATATACTTATTTTGTTGGGTCATCTTCGGCAAAAGATAGCGCAACAGCACTTAATGATGCAACTGCAGCATTGATTGCGGGTATTATGCAGTACATGGGAGTATCGATAAGCGTAGAATCTAGCGCCGAAGCAAAAGCTTCTCTCAGCGAATATGAGGCACAGATAACACAGACAGTCAAGACAGAATCTAAGGGTCGGCTTTCGGGTTTTGAGGTGGTCGAGAAATATATACAGAGTGATAAAAAAACTGGGCTGTATACCGTGCATGTCCTAGCTCGATATGAAACAAAGGAGCTTAATAAAGAGAAAGCTCGAATCGAATCCTTACTAAAGGAAAAAGCCGATGCCGTGGCAATACCAGAACAGAAGGGTGATTCTGCAGCCAACGAGGGGCACTTGATCGATGCCATTCGTGCTTATGCGGAAGCTATGTCAGCAGCAGGAAGTTCTGATATAGAGAATGCACAGATAAAACTTGAACGCAATGCTAAGAAAGCTTCTGCGTTAGCCGCTACTCTTAAACTGGTAGTATTGTCTCCATCAAATCAAGAAATACCGCTAGGCAGCGCGAATGCTCCATCATTTGTAGTGAAGCTTATAACTAATCGTAGAGGAATAGAAGAAGGAGTGCCTGGTGCTCCCCTTGTTGTAACCTATCCTCGAAGACTGACTTCAGGACGAATGGGTACTGCTACACAGCAAGTCTTTACCAATCAAGATGGCATCGTCTCATTTGATGTTCCTGTTGTAGAATTAGCTGGTGATTATCAGGTAACCGTGCAGCTAGATTTCGGAAGTATTGCTGATATTTTAGGAGGCTTACCTGGATGGGCATTGCCATACATGGAAGCATTAGAAAGTGATTTGTCAGGCATAAGAGTATATATGAGTTATAAGGTTGTCTCAGCGGCTAAAAGTGTTCCTACGGCGATTGGGGTCTATCTCAAAGACCAAACACAGAAAGGTAGCCTAGATCCCGAAACATTTGTAAAGAGTCTTGAAGAAGCTCTCGTAAAGGAAGGTTTCTCTATTTTCACGACAAAAATCTCCGCTGAATATGGAAAGCCCGATATTGCGCAGCTCAAAGCCATTGCCCCAACTCAGGCTAAGCGCTTTATTTTGGCCACTGTTGAGCTTGTCTCGATTAATAAAGAGGATAGTTTTTTCATCGCTTCGGTCACAGGATCTTTGAGTGCAATTGATTTAATAGAAGGGAATACTCTCTATTCGGGGAGCAAGGGCGCTCAAGGAATGGGGTTTTCTGAGGCAGAGGCGATTTCTGCAGCACTCAGGACACTCGGTGGTCAAGTGTTTGCCAAGGAAATATTGGCTGCTTTGCGCTGAGAATTAACCTAAGATTGATTATAAATTTAAACCAAAGAATCATAGTGGCACAACTATCGAAGTCCCACTTTCTTTCTGGCGGAGCATATCCTCTATAGCAAGGTGAACCAATTTGTCACATCGTTCGTTGTCGATGTTGCCTGCATGTCCTGCTACCCACTCGAAATGAGGTTCAAGCTTACAACAAAGGCTATCCAATTCTTGCCATAACTCAAGATTCATGACAGGCTTTTTTGCAGAGGTTTTCCAGCTACGTTTTTTCCATTCTGCGAGCCATTTTGTAATACCATTTTTAACATACATCGAATCGGTGAATATATTGATTTGTGCTTTTGTCCAAGATGGTGGAGATTCCAGCGAGCTATTAGAGGCCGAAGAACTAGCATCTTCTATTCTTGATTTTAAAAAAGATAGCGCCTTTATAACAGCAGTAAGTTCCATTCTATTATTTGTGGTATAAGGATCTCCACCCCAGGCTTCTCGATATCGATCACCATAGCGCATAATATAGGCCCATCCGCCAGGCCCAGGATTGCCTTTACATCCACCATCTGTATATACAATGAAATCTTCCTGGCTCATAAATGCAATATGGCAGAAGATTCTGATTCAAGCAACTGCTTGCTGAGTTTCTAAGCCATCGTTAGAATCGAAATATATGTTTAAAGAATACTCAACATTGTTGCCTCATCTAAGAAGTTATAGATATCGATATGTTGGCGGCATCTTATGTCTTATTATAGTAGATGCAAGCCAGGTTCTCATTCCTCGATATATTCAAATGGCCATAGACCGCATTACTAGCGGAACTTTTGTTTTTACTGACATCATTAGTCCTTTATTCCATATGTTGTCGCTTGCTCTTTTAATATCTATAGGACGATTTTTTTGGCGATATTTTATCAATATTGCAAGCAGACGAATCGAAGCAGAAATGCGAGATAGGCTTTTCTCACATATCCTGTCCATGTCGGGGAATTTCTTTAGAAAGAATACTACAGGCGATCTGATGGCAAGGGCAACTAACGATATAAGTACAATTCGCCAAGCAACAGGTATGGGTTTCGTATCTCTTATCGATGGTATTTTTATGACAGGCATGATTATAGCCGCAATGTTTGCGAACAATTCAGCGGTTGCTGCTTGGATAATACTTCCTTTGCCTTTAATAACTGCTCTGATTTTGCTCTTTGGTCGAATAGTCGGCAAACTGTTCAAGAAAATTCAGGATATTTATGGACATTTGTCGGATATCGCCCAGGAATCCCTCTCTGGAATACGAATTGTCAAATCCTTTGTAAAAGAAGAGTATTTCTTCAAAAAATTCTCAATAGCGAATACAGAATATAAAAATGCAATTATGGATCTAGTGAAAACTTCTGGCTTCTTTTTTCCTTTTATCACTTTTCTTTCTGGATTGAGTACAGTACTGCTCATACTTTTTGGTGGTAGGGCTTCAATTCGGAATAAAATGACTCCAGGTTCGATCATAGCTATGCTGTCATATCTTGAAATGTTGGTATGGCCGTTAATGAGTGCAGGTTTCACGGTGAATATCATACAACGCGGGGCTGCAAGTTTGAAAAGAATAAATGAAATTCTCAGAACAGAGCCGGAGATCAAGGAATCATCGAATTGCTTAAAACAGATGCCCAGGGGCAATATAGACATTAAAAAGCTTAATTACATATATCCAGGAACGCAAAAGCCCGCATTGAAGGATATTTCTGTTTATATCCATGAAGGTTCTATGCTAGGAATTCTCGGAAAAGTGGGATCGGGCAAGAGCACGCTCTTAAAAATACTTCCGCGAATGTTGGAACCCGGAGAAGGTCATGTATTTATAGGCAATATAGATATATGTTTCTATGGGCTGAGCGAACTTCGGTCTGCTTTCGGTATGGTGCCTCAGGAAAGCTTTTTATTCTCAGATAGCATAAGGCAAAATATCCTTTTTTCTGCCGACAATATCAGTCCCGAACGCTTTGAAGCCATTACTAGGATATCTGGACTTGATCATGACTATCAACTTTTCCCCAATGGATGGGAGACAATTGTAGGCGAAAGGGGAATAACACTTTCTGGAGGTCAGAAACAAAGAATTGCCCTGGCTCGTGCTCTTGCAGCTGATCCATATATTCTCTTGCTTGATGATGCGTTGTCAGCTGTGGATGCAGAAACTGAAGAGCATATTCTTAGTTCTCTCATTGATGAAAGAAAAGGCAAGACTACCATCATTGTTTCGCATCGAATATCGACTCTACGCAACGCTGATCATATCATAGTGCTAGACAGTGGTGAAATAATCCAGCAAGGTTCACATGAAGAGCTAATAGCAGATAGCGAAGGTTTCTATGCCAGAATTGCAGCCTTGCAGCAGCTTGAACAGCAGGCTTCTATCCCTTCTATTGGAGATAGTATTTCTCAAAGAGAAACGCAAGTAGAGCAAAAGTCTTTAGCGCATGATGCTTCTGTGTCAGAGGAAACAATCTATGGATGAATACTTCGACGCAGAGCCCGTCACAAAAGGCTATGATGCCCAGATTGCACGCCGAATTCTTCTTTATCTAAAACCCTATAGACTCTATGCGATAATAGCTATTCTAGCCCTCGCAATAGCCACTGCCGGAGAACTCATATCTCCTACTATCATAAAGCGTGCCATCGATGATGTAGTTGTTAGGGATTGGTATGGTATTGATCCTTCAGCAAAATATATCCTTCCTAAAGACGAGGGTTCTCTCGAAGTTAGGATCGGAGGACGCATATATGTGCGCGCTTCTCGCCTCGCAGGACTCACAATGGCCGAAAGAAATCGTCTTTTCGAACAAGGTCTTCTAGACAATGAAGCGAGTTATGTGTTTCCACTTGATCCAATGCGCGAGGAAAAGATCTCCATTGCAGAGAGAATCTCTAAAGTAGAGCTTTCGGACAACTGGGGAGTGATCCCATCTTCGGTCTTGAGGACATTAAGATCTGAAGATGCTGCGATTCTCCGAGCAGCGGATGATAAAGCACTTTTGCGCTTTGGTCTCATTTTATTGATTGTGCTATTGATCGTACTTGGTGCAACCTTCGCTATGACTTGGTTCACGAATCAGATTTCTACCTTGATCATGAAGGACATGCGTCTCGAGCTTTTTCACCATGTGATAGAACAATCGCTTTCTTATCTTTCAAGGCAGCCAGTGGGGCGCTTGGTTACGAGATTAACCAGCGATATTGAAGTTATCAGCCAATTCTTTAGCGATGTTTTAAGCGCTTTCATCAAAGATGCTTCTATCATGATAGGATCTCTTATTGTACTTTTCTTGCTGAGTTGGAAACTGGCATTTGTCGTACTAGCGACAATGCCTTTAGTCTTTATCGCTTCAGCAGTTGCGCGTATCAAGGCGCGCGATGCTTTTCGAAATCAACGCTATTGGACGAGTAAAGTTAATTCTTTTCTCTCGGAGCATATATCAGGAATAGATATAGTCAAGCTCTTCGTCCAAGAAAATAAAGTTTCTGAGGGCTTTGGGAAAAACAATAAACAGCTATTAAAGGCCAATATTGCCGAGATGTATGTCTATGCCACCTTCAGACCTTTTGTCGATTTTATGGCAACCCTAACAACAGTTCTAGCAATCTTTTTTGGTGCGATGCTATTTCTGAGAATGCAGATATCTATTGGTACACTCATTGCTTTTATCAGTCTTATTTCAATGTTTTACTCTCCTATCAAGGATCTATCGGAAAAATATATTCTCTTGCAAAGCGCAATGGCGAGCGGTGAACGAATATTTGGTCTTTTGGATCAAGATGAAAGGCTTCCAGACCAGTTACCAGAATTTGTAGGGAAGCCTTTTCCTAGAACTATTCGCGGGCATATTGAATTTTCACACGTGTGGTTTGCCTATAAAAATGAAGAATGGGTGCTCAAAGATGTATCTTTTATTGTAAATCCTGGTGAAAAAGTTGCAATTGTCGGCTATACTGGAGCAGGAAAATCAACTGTAGCAAATTTATTAGCTCGATTCTGGGATATCCAAGAAGGGTCTATTTTGATCGATGGAGTGCCAATAGGACAATTCCCATTAAAGCAAATTCGAAGACTTATTCAACCTGTTCCTCAGGATGTTTTTCTTTTTCAAGGAACTATTCGAGAGAACATAAGCCTTGGGCTCGATCTTTCACAAGAAAAGCTGGAAGAAGCTGCAAAGGCTGTCTATGCCCATGATTTCATCATATCATTACCTCAAGGTTATGATACTCCACTTGCAGAAGGGGGTCTAAATCTTTCGCTTGGTCAAAGACAACTAATCTCTTTTGCAAGAGTCCTTGCCCATGAGCCATCTGTGATTATTCTCGATGAAGCTACAAGTTCCATAGATACAGAGACAGAAAAGCTTCTTCAAAGAGGCATTGAAGGTCTCTTAAAAGGCCACACGAGCATAGTTATCGCGCATCGACTTTCCACAATTCGCAATTCTAATAGGATCATAGTACTAGGACAAGGTCGTGTGGTAGAGATAGGTACACATGATGAATTGATTGCTCTTAAAGGCTTGTACTGGAATCTATATAGGCTTCAGAATAAGGAAGCGGAATAAATGATGCCATTTGCAGAGGAGAAGGAACCCTTTATAATTGGCCAAGATGATCGGGTTTGTGCTGTCTATAAGCCATGTGGTTGGCATTCTGTAAGCCAAAAGAAAAGTGATCACTCTATAGTATCTTGGCTATATGATCAGAGAATACCTGGCCTTAAAGGGTCTCTAGTTGGTAGAGAACTTGGACTTGTTTATAGGCTAGATCAGGCTACCTCTGGGATTCTGCTTTTTGCAGCGAATCGGGATAGCTTTATAAGACTTCGGCAAGCGCAGAATGAACTTGCCATTGCAAAGCGTTATATTTCAATTTCAGCCCCTTCAGAGTGCGAACTTCCAGGATCTTTGCCTAAAACAATGAAAGAGAGGCAATCATTTTTTATCGAAGAACTCCTATCCAATAAAGAAGTATATATAGAAAGCTTTTTTCGACCCTATGGTCCCAAAGGTGCTTTGGTGTCCTGTATCGCGCCAGAATTTGCGTCAAAATCCAATAAGCCAATCACAAAAGACATATATGTCAGCAAATATATTGCTGCTTATAAAGTGATGGAAGGAAGCAATGCAAAACTGCAACTGCCAATTGGGGTAGTATGCCTCGAAGTTGAAATACATAAGGGATTTCGCCATCAAATTCGAGCTCATAGCGCATGGATAGGTTTGCCCATTCTAGGGGATATGCTGTATGGAGAACAAGACTCTAATAGATTGTGGCTTGAAGCTTTTTCAGTATGTCTTCCACAGCAGGATGGATGTCGAAACGAATGGAAGCTATATGATGGAATCAAAGATATCGCTCAATATCTATCTATATAAAAGCCATTATTTTATATTATCTGGAAACCCATTCCCATATTAGGTGCTTGATGATAAAATAATAAAATATCCTTCAAGGAATAATCAAATTTTTAGAGAGGTTTCACATGGCGTACAGAGTGACGGAAGCTTGCACGAATTGCGGATCTTGCGAAAGCGAATGCCCAGTAAGCGCAATTAGCGAAAAAGACAATGCTCGCTACATTGACCCAGAGACATGCATCGATTGTGGAGCATGTGCCGCGGCCTGTCCGACAGAAGCCATTATTGCTGGCTGAGGTCCTAAACCTTAAAAGGGGCTGCCCAACAAGTTGGGCAGCCCCTTTTATTTTTCTGTACGATCAAACCGTCTCCTTGAGCGGATTTTTATTGTCTCAAGTTATAGCTTTCTTTTACAGAAGTCCTCAAGAACCTCATCGAGATTCGGCGATCCGATCTCTTGAAGCTCATAATCGACACGAACAGTTGGCTTGTTTATATGGATGATGCGATTCAAATCTATAGGAGTTGCTATGATAACTGTCTCGCAGTCGGTTCGATTGATTGTATCTTCAAGATCTCGCTTCTGCGTCTCGCTATATCCCATTGCAGGAAGAAGTGTCCCTATATCGGGATAAGTATTGAATGTTTGCTTTAATCCTCCACTTAGATATGGACGAGGATCAATGAGCTGAGAAGCTTGGAATTTACGAGCTGCTACCACGCCAGCTCCAAATTTCATCATGCCATGTGTAAGAGTTGGTCCATCCTCTACACATAAGACTCGTTTGCCACGGATCAATTCGGGTCGATCCACAGTGATAGGGCTCGCTCCATCGATTACAATAGCCGACGGGTTTGTCCGTGCAATATTATCTCTTACTATTTGGACCTGCTCTGGTGAGGCTGAATCAATTTTGTTGATTATTACGACATGAGCGGTCCTTAAGCAGACTTCGCCAGGGTAGAAGGATACCTCGTTGCCAGCGCGCAGCGGGTCTGCGACCGTTATTTGCAGGTCAGGAATATAGAATGAGAAGTCATTATTTCCGCCATCCCAGAGAATCACATCAGCTTCTTTCTCTGCTTGGCGAAGAATCGCCTCATAATCTACTCCTGCATAGATGACATTGCCGCGGGCTATATGAGGCTCATATTCTTCCATCTCTTCAATTGTGCAGTGATAACGGGCTAGATCTTCTATCGTAGCGAAACGTTGCACTTTCTGTTGCACAAGATCCCCATAGGGCATAGGATGGCGAATCGCAACGACTTTAAGCCCGCGCTTCATAAGCATTTGGACTATTTTCCGTGAAGTCTGACTCTTGCCTGAGCCAGTGCGTACTGCACAAACCGATATGACAGGCTTACTCGATTTAAGTTGAGTGTCCTTAGGACCAAGCAAGGTAAAGGAAGCACCGGCAGAATTCACTATCGCCGACATTTTCATGACATGAGAATAGGGTACATCGGAATAAGAGAATACACATTCATCGACATCATATTTTTTAATCAGATCGGGAAGCTCACTTTCGGAATAAATAGGTATTCCTTCAGGGTATAGTCGCCCAGCAAGAGCAGCTGGATATCTTCTTCCATCGATATTGGGAATTTGCGCGGCCGTAAAGGCCACAACATCGGTTGATTCATCCTCTCTGTAACGAGTGTTGAAGTTATGAAAATCCCTCCCTGCTGCCCCGATGATTATTATCTTTCGTTTTTTCATCTAAGCTCCTTTCTTTCATTTTGTCTTAAGAATGACTAAGACATATATTTATTTTTGCCTACTATCGTGTCTGAGTCAATAAGGTGAGGTAAAAATAACTTTTTATACCACAAGCATTAAAATGAATAATGATACGATTTTGTAGCCTTATTCTTAGGTATTTTTGCAGGATTTGTCGAATAATAGCTAATACATATACACTTTAAGGTGAGTTTACCATATCAATCTATTTCTTGATTCGATTATAGGCCACAAGATTTACTTATACTTAAGAATTAGCTGCAGCCAGTGGTTGATCCACATGTCTCACACTTGAGGCAGGTACCATTTCTAACAAGCGTAAGGTTACCACAAACAGGACAGGCGTCTCCTTCATACCCCTTTTGCCTAGCCTCTCTGATAAGTGGAATATTCGTATCTCTTTCTGTCGGAATGTGTCTCTTGCCACTCTCGAAGGCACTCGAAGTCTTATTGGAAAGCGATTGTGTGGATGTCGCAATAAGGTCTTCAGGCTTGATCTGTCCAAGATCATAGCGATGTAGATAGGAGATTGCGAGGTCGCGAAAAATAAAATCCAGGACGCTTGTGGCCATTTTTAAATAGTCATGCCCGCTAACTATTCCATTTGGCTCGAATTTTGTAAATGTAAAGGCGTCTATATATTCTTCTAGAGGCACACCATATTGCAAACCCAAGGATACGGCTATTGCAAAAGAATTCAAAATGCTTCTGAAGGCAGCGCCTTCTTTATGCATATCAAGAAAGATCTCCCCGAGGCTGCCGTCTTCGTACTCGCCGGTTCTAAGGAATATGGAATGACCACCTATCTTTGCCTTCTGGGTATAACCCTTTCTCCTATTTGGAAGAGCTCTTCTTATGCCGCGCGGTGCCACAGGAAGACCGGGAAGTTCTGGCTCGACAATCTTTTTAGTTGAACTATCCGAGGTGCCTTCCAGAGAAGCGACATCTTCTAGAGTCGTTTCACCTGACTGAAGAGCTATAATCGAATCAGCAATGATATTTGAGCCTGGTGTAAGAGCAGCAAGTGGTTGAGAGAGTTTTGATCCATCCCTGTAGATAGCGATAGATTTCAGCATAGATCTCCAAGCAAGCATATACGCACCTTTAATGTCATCTATGCTTACATTATTGGGCATGTTGATTGTCTTGGAGATAGCTCCCGTGATGAAAGGCTGAACTGCGGCCATCATTGCTATATGCGCCTGCCATGATATGCTGCGGCTTCCTCTCTTTCCCGAGGGTGTTGCCGTATCGAAGACGGCTAGATGCTCTGACTTGAGATGAGGAGCGCCTTCAAGGCCCATTGTCCCACATGCATAAACCTCAGCTTCTTCTTTTTCCCTATCGCTATAGCCTAAGCGAGATAAAAGACTAAATCCCGGAGTATTCGCTTCCTCTTTCGATATTCCCAATTTTTCTAGAACATCATAGCCAACATTATATAGAGAAAAGCAGCTATCCAGATTGATTGCATTTTTAAGAGCTTTTTCGATTCTATCGATTGAATTGTTTGGAAGACCCTTGTCGACTAGCGACTGAAGCGAGATTCCCGGTGCTCCTTCGAGTGTTCCCTTTCCTAAAGCATATTGAATGATATCTGCAATTTCGTCTTCAGAATAACCAAGCGCATGAAGAGAAGGAGGAACCGAGGCATTGATAATTTTAAAATACCCTCCACCCGAAAGTTTCTTGAATTTGACAAGAGCAAAATCAGGCTCTATGCCTGTAGTGTCGCAATCCATAATGAGCCCTATGGTGCCAGTTGGTGCAATAGCGGTCACTTGAGCATTTCTAAAGCCATACTTCTCTCCTAGTTGAATCGCTTCGTCCCAACATTCATGAGCTGCATTTAGAAGATTACTAGGACATGACTGTGAATCGAGCCCTTTAGGAAAAACGCTCAGCGCTTCATATTCCTCCTTGGCTGCATTGTATGCTGCGCGCTTATGATTTCTTATCACTCTAAGCATAGATTCTTTATTGGCCTTATAGCGAGCAAATGGCCCAAACTCTCTCGCTATGCGAGCAGATTGAGCATAAGCCTCACCAGTAAGAATTGCCGACAGAGCAGCAGTTACAGTTCTTCCATTCTCTGAATCATAAGGAAGACCCATAACCATGAGCAAGCTTCCAACATTGGCGTATCCTAATCCAAGAGTCCGATAATCAAAGCTGTTTTTAGCTATTTCCTTGGAGGGGAATTGCGCCATTGCAACCGAAATCTCAAGAACAAGAGTCCAAAGCCGAATCGCGTGGCGATAAGCCATTTCATCGAATTTGCCTGCCTTAAAATCATAGAAAGATAGCAAATTCAAAGATGCGAGGTTGCAAGCTGTATCATCGAGGAACATGTACTCGGAGCATGGATTGGATGCGCGGATCTCGCCATCGGCAACACAGGTATGCCATTCATTGATAGTAGTATGGAATTGCAGACCTGGATCAGCACAAAACCACGCTGATTCGGCAATTTCATTCCAAAGATTTCTGGCCTTTGTTACACGGAAAGGCTTCTGAGTAGTTCGCGCTATCAACTCCCAATCGAGATCATTGATAACTGCCTCCATGAACTCATTGGTGACCCGCACGGAATTATTAGATGATTGACCAGAAACAGTGTTATAGGCTTCAGATTCCCAAGCAGTGTTGTATTGTGGCATTCGAGGAGCCTTGCCTGTCTGTGCATAATAGGTCAATACCTGATGAATCCATGATGAAGGGAGTCCTGCATTTAGCGCCTGTTTTATAGCCTTACGTAAGAGTAGATTTCGATCAGGCAGATAGCTGTTTTCATCTTGAGCTCCCATGTCTTCGATCGCAGAAATAATTACTTGTGCGTAGTGATTCAAAAGGCCGCTGCCTGCAGCAAGGCATGCTACCTTATATTCCTCTTCAGTCTTCCAGCGCACAAAGTCTTCAATATCAGGATGGTCTGCATCGAGGATAACCATTTTGGCTGCGCGCCTAGTTGTACCACCAGATTTTATGGCTGAAGCAGATCTATCACCTATTTTTAGAAACGAAAGCAGGCCTGATGAAACGCCGCCTCCGGAGAGTTTTTCATTGGCAGCTCTTAAGCGTGAAAAATTAGACCCTGTACCGGAACCATATTTAAATAAACGAGCCTCTTTTGTTACAAGGTCCATAATTCCGCCCTCATTCACTAAGTCATCCTTTACATCGAGAATAAAACAAGCATGTGGTTGAGGTCGCTTATAGGCTGACTCGGATTTTGCCACCTCTTTAGTATTGGGATCGATAAAGTAATGTCCCTGAGCTGGCCCTTCGATGCCATAAACAGAGAATAGTCCTGTATTGAACCATTGGGGGCTATTTGGTGCTGCAATCTGATGGGCTAGCATATAGCAGATCTCATCATAAAAAGCCTGTCGATCTTCTTCGGAATCAAAGTAGCCATCTTTTTGTCCCCAATCGCACCATGTATATGCAAGCCTATGGAATACCTGGCGAGCATCGTGTTCGGCATCATCGACTATATCTTCATTAGAAAGGGCAGTCTGGGAGGCAGGGATAAACTTTTTCCATTCGATGGCTTTGTCTTTTGGAACTCCAGCTTTCCGATAGTATTTTTGAGCCAGGATATCGCTTGATATGGAACTCCAGAATGAAGGTACTATGACAGAATCCATCGAAAAAACAATTGAACCATCGGGATTTCTAATCTCACTTTTGCGCTTTTCCCATTTGATCTTTTCATAAGGGCCATAGCCTGCTTTAGTAAACAAGCGTTCTATTTTCATATCCTGTCTCCTTGAAGTAAACCATACCATCTATACTAGCATATTAGCACGATACTACAATATGTAGTGGTGTCTTTTCTTATCTTATATACTCAAGGAAACTCTAAATGCAATAGCTCTTGTAGTAATTTGGTATTTTTCTTCGATGTTTAGCTTGCTTCAGCATATTGGATAACTTGGCTTTGGGATGACAGAAGGGCATATTCTTGCTATTGTTAAGCAGAAATGTATAAGCTTCCAGATATGATGTTGGTTTTAATATCCAGGAAAAAATTTTGCCTAAAGATTCTGCCTGGAACTATCGCTATCATAGCAATGCTTGTTCTATCCAATTTAGCGCTTTTTGCGGCAAATGAGAAAAAACAAGAAGACATTAGTATTTCTGATCTAGCCTATTCGCTCAAGGCTACGCTGGAATATGATCCATTACTTCATGCTGGAACGATTACAAAAGAAGGTCGCAGTGTGCGTTTTGCGGTCGATGTTCCCTATGTACTTCTCGACTGGACAATTGTAAAAGAAGTGCCCGCACCTTACGAATCAGTCACATCTCTGCAAATTAAAAATGAATTTGCACAGACAGTACAAGAATTTTTCGAATTAAAACCACGAACATCCTCAAAGTATGTAGTAAAAGCTATTGTGATAGATCCTGGGCATGGTGGCAAAGATCCAGGAGCTATAGGAGAATTTGAGGATTTTAGGCTTCAAGAGAAGGATGTGAATCTCAGTATTGCCCTTAGACTCGCTGATTTATTGCGTCTTCGATACCCTGAAAGGACGATTACGCTTACCCGCTCGAGCGATATTTATCCAACTCTCGAAGAACGGGTCGAAATGGCTAACAAGATAAAATTGGAAGAGACAGAGGCAATAATCTATATTTCCATACATGCAAATGCCTCTTTTAACAAGAATACAAAAGGTTTTGAAGTCTGGTACCTAAATCCAAATTATCGACGTACTGTAGTGGATGAAAAAACCGCAAAAGAAAAAGGGGAGGATATAGCTCCCATAATAAATATCATGCTTGAGGAAGAATTTACTACAGAGAGCATAATCTTAGCTCAGAAAGTATATCAGAGGATGGACAGGATAATCGGTGATAGAAGCCCAGCGCGAGGGATCCGCGCAGAGGAATGGTTTGTTGTGCGAAATGCAAAAATGCCTTCTATTTTGATTGAAGTAGGCTTTGTGACCAATAAGTCTGAAGCTCTTCTTTTATCTCAGGCTGGTTACTTGAGACAAATCGCAGATGCCATATACAATGGTGTCTGTGACTTTATCGAACATTTCGAACAATGATATGAATCCGTCTAAAGAACAAGACCATAAGCAAGGCTATATTGTTGCCCTGATAATTTTCCTTACTATCCTATTCATTGTATGGAAAGGACCAACACTTCAATACAATTGTATGCGTCTCTATTTTCCAGATAAGAAAAAAGGAGAATTGAAGCTGGAAAAGCGTCCAATAGCGCCAATAGGGACTTTAGAGGAAAAAGCCCAAGCTACTATAGAAGAACTTTTACTTGGTCCTCTTTCTAGAGATCTTAAACCTTTGACACATTTAGATATCAAGCTGCTTCGAATAGTTGAGGGGAAGAATGCTCTTTTTCTGGATTTCTCAACACAAGATGTGGCAAGACTATCTTCAGAGTATAAGACATTCAAGAGCGCGTTGGAAAAGAGTCTTAAAGAGACGATACCGGGAACTTTTCATATCTATATATTTATAAATGGCATTCTTGCACGATGAGTTCAATTTTTCTGCTATCTGGATAAATAGATGCAATAGATGTAAATGTTCGCAATATTATTCTTTTTTGCTCTAATGCACTCATGCACAAGCGAACTAAGAATCTAAACAAGTGATAAAGTAGCCCCCTCCTTTGCCGATTGAAATGTTTCATGATAACTTTATTCTTATGAATGATCTTGAGAATATCCCAAATAAAACTCTTTTAGAGAAGCTCTACAATCAGCATAGGGCTGGCTATGAGGAAGCTTTAGCAAGCACAGTCCATGATATTTCCAAACTCTTACAAGACAAGGGAATACATCCAACGATCAAAAGTAGGGTCAAAGATTTTGAGTCCTATTTTTCTAAAAGAATAAGGCTACTTAAGAAAGCATGGGACGAACACGGGAATCCCTTACCCATCAACGATGTTCTTGCTATGAGAATTATCTGTCCATTTTTGCACGATCTGGAAGAAGTTGTTTCTCTTCTAGGCCAGCGTTATGAGGTTGTTGAAATCGAGCACAAAGGACAGGACCGTTCGTTTCGTGAATTTGGGTATGAATCAATCCATGTGCTGATTCGTATTCCCGATGAGCTTGTTCCTCTCTGTGAAGGCTTGGAAAGATATGTAATAGAGATTCAGTTGAGGACCATTCTGCAAGAAGCTTGGGCAGAGGTAGAACATGAAATTGTCTACAAGGCTGAATTCACTCCGCTCGACGAGCCCTTGAAAAGGAAACTGGCTGCTCTAAACGCCACGCTTACGCTGTCCGATATCATTTTTCAGGAAATATTGGATTATCAAAAAAAACTGAGCGATGCGCTTAAGAAGCGTCGTGAGGGATTTTATGGCAAAATCGAACAAAAAACAGCAGAAATCTTCGGAATCTCTGAAGCGACAACAGAAATTCTTTCTCCATTTTCAGCTCAGACGATAGAACAGGGAGAGACAGCTACTTTTCATGAAAACAATATTTCAGCTCCAATCCGATGGAATGGGCTTGACATGGATATGCTGCTTCTCTCTGCGCTTAATGCACATAATGCCTCAGATTTCAAGAGTGCCATATCAATATATTCCAAGATTCTCGATAAGAAGCCCGAGAAGTCACTTGCTGCCGTGGTGTACAAACATCGAGGTATGGCCTATTTTGCACAATCTGAATATGAAGAAGCGCTAGCCGATTTTACCAGCTGTCTAATGCTAGATCCCAACTGCTATAAAGCCTTATATTACCGCGGAGTTGTAAAGAGCATTCAAAAGGAGCTGACACAAGCCATAGAAGATTTCTCCAAGGCTCTCGAGATACACCCGTATCATTTCTTTTCTCGCTATAGACGAGCTCTATGTTGGTGGCAGCTTGGAGATTACGTACAGGCTCATGCCGATTGCGAACTGGCATTGCGCATAATGCCTGAGAATAAGCTAGCCCAGGAGTTGCAGAAGAAAATCATGGAGCATCTGGCTAAAGAAGACATATAGAACCTCATTGAAAGCTAATTTTGCACTCTTATTGCATTTCAATTATGGTCTTGCTTATTGACATGCGTTGGAAATTCTGATAGGTTCACTGCCGTTCGACCTTCCCGTCCTAAAAAGGGCTTAGAATGCCGGAATGAATGTCCCCATCGTCTAGAGGTTAGGACAGCGGGTTTTCAACCCGCCAACAGGGGTTCGATTCCCCTTGGGGATAGATAAAGCTATCATGGTTTCATGGTAGCTTTTTTATTTTGTATTAGTTTTTAGCGCATATGCGAAATCAAAATATTTCCTCTCGGATTTCATGACAGCCGATTCAATTAGATTATTTAAAGCAAGCGATTCAAAATAGCCTTTAAGCTCCTCATAATCGGGCTTTAGAATGGGGTGTTTAGGACTAAATACAACACAGCAGTCTTCATAGGGCAAAATCGAAATCTCATATGTCTCTATTTGTCGCGCGATAGCGATGATCTCTTCTTTGTCTATTCCAATTAGAGGCCTTAAGACAGGCAAGGAAGTTTTGCTCTGAGATAATCGCATATTTTCCGCTGTTTGGCTTGCAACTTGTCCAAGGCTTTCGCCAGTTACGATAGAGTTTGCATTGATGCGATGGGCAATAATATCAGCTGCCTGCATCATCGCCATCCTAAGCATGAGCGTTTTTGTCTCCTCATAAGATGTTTTAGATATAGCAAGCTGAATATCTGTAAATGGTACAATCCACAGATGCATGCCACCTGTCCAGATTGCAATACGTGCAGCAAGGCGTTCGACTTTCTGCTGAGCCTCAGGCGAGGTATAAGGATAGCTGTGAAAATAAACGCTTTCGAGCGCAAGGCCTCGACAAGCCATCATGTATCCTGCGACCGGTGAATCGATTCCTCCAGAGAGAAGTAGAATTCCTTTGCCTTGGCTCCCTACCGGCAATCCTCTAGGCCCTGCAGCGGTGCTAGAATAGATATAGGCTCGCTCTCTGATTTCTATCCTGATTATAAAATCCGGATTATGAACATCTACAGAAAGTGTTGGATATTCAGCAAGAACGCTATTGCCAGCAATAACGCATATCCTGTAGGAATCAAAAGGAAAGCTTTTGTCTGAACGCCTAGCTTCTATTTTGAAGGTATGTGCGCCTGTCAAGATTTCTGTCTTAGCGCATTCTACTGCAGCTAGGCAAATTTCATCTATATCTTTTTTTGTCTTAATGGCTTTTGCAACACCATTTATCCCAGGGCAATGCTGAAGCACAAATAAAGTTAATTCCGAATCTTTCTCTTCGACAGTCAGGAAAAATCTACCGGGATATTCCTCGAGCGTAAATGGGATACCTTTGAGCCTCTTGGTTATCTGTTCTTTCAAGCGACGCGCAAATTCGCGCTTATTGCCAAGCTTTAGCTCAATTTCACCTGGTTTGATGAGGAAAAGAGTATGCATAGCTTTTGTATTATCAGGTTTTAAGCTTTCGATACAAGACCTCGACCTGTTCTAGAAAGGAATCAATGTCTTGTAGGGTTGTCAATGGACCAGTAGAGACACGAATTGATGAAAAAGCTATATCCTCAGGTACTTGCATAGCCTTCAAGACTCGTCGTTCTGCATGGTGAATGTTCGACATGCAGGCTGAGCCCGTAGAAACCGCGATGTGACAGTCCGACAATGCTCGCACCATAGTTTCTCCGCCTAAACCAGGGAAAGCCATTGATATTATCGAGGGCACAAAGCCATTATCTTTTGGTATTCGTTCAGGAATTATGAGAGCATTGGGAATGCTCGATATGCCATCTATGATGCGTTCCTCAAGTATTAAAGCTTTCTCTTGATTTGCTGGCATCGATAGTGCTGCTTTTTCAGCAGCAAGAGAAAAAGCAAATGCACCAAAGAGATTTTCTGTACCTGGTTTCAAGCCCGACTCTTGTCCTCCGCCACGGATAAAAATTTCCGGAGGTCGAGCAAACCAAAGCCCACCTGTTCCCTTTGGTCCTCGGATTTTATGTGCGGATACAGCAAAGCTATCCGCATAGTTTTCGAGATCTCTAATCGATAACTTTCCAAGCGCTTGAACTGCATCAACATGAAGCCATGGCTTTTTCATTCTCTTTAGCTGAACAACTTCTCTGATGCTCTCCGATATGGCTTTGATGTCTTGAATGGCACCTGTCTCATTGTTGACATTCATAATGCAGATTATGACAGTCTCATTGCGTATCTTAGAAGCGACATGCTCAGCTTCGAGATGTCCTTTTGAATCAGGATCGATCCTCGACACTTGAAGCCCTAGTCTTTCCAAAACGCGTATTTGTTCTTCAATTGCAGAGTGTTCGATCGAAGATATTATGGCATGTATGGGTTTTCCTGCAGAACTAGCACGTCTAAGCCTCTCGAGGATTGCAAAGATTGGTATATGATCCGCCTCAGTGCCACTGCTGGTGAAAACAAAATTCCCTTTTGTAATACCTATGGAGTGCATGACTCTTGCACGCGATTCTTCGAGAGCCTGCCGAGCCTCTTTACCAAGCCAATGTTTGCTCGATGGGTTTCCATATGCTCTAAGACTGAATTCCAGCGCGCTGCGCATTATATCAGAATCAAGCGGTGTTGTTGCAGCCCAATCAAGATAAATATCTTTCATCGATAGCTTAGGCTCCCAATGCCATTTTCCATTCTGACTCAATGAAACCAATAAGGTGTTTTCTGGCATCTATTACCATAAAGGGAAAGATGATATTTTCTTTGAATCTTTCGCCAAGCTCCTTCTTTATCGCGTTTTTTGATTCGAATGGAATACGATCGATAAAAAGATATTTATAGGCAAAATTATTTGCATCGAGAAAAGCCAGTGCTTTCTTGCAAAAGATGCAGGTAGAAAGCGCGTACACCATTATTTCATGGTCTTTTCGCAGGCCTCCTTTTTCTATTATAGAAAGATTTTCAAGATTCATTAGGCCTCTCCAATTTTTCATATTATATATCCGAAATGATGTTTTTAGATATAGGGCATCCTTGGAGAGAAATTAGAATCTGTTGATAAAAGCCCTTGTTTCGTATAAAGTTTGCCTATGATTGAGCCTGCCTGCATTCGCAATTTTTGTATCATTGCGCACATTGACCATGGGAAAAGCACTCTTGCCGATAGGTTTATTGAAAAGGCTCATCTCATCGATTCAAGGAAACTTCAAGATCAGATGCTTGATAACATGGATATCGAGCGCGAGCGAGGCATAACGATAAAAAGTCAGGCTATTAGTCTTCCTTATATAGCCAAAGATGGAAAAACCTATATGCTCAATCTTGTAGACACTCCAGGACATGTCGATTTCTCCTATGAAGTTTCTAGAGCGATCGCTGCATGTGAGGGAGCCGTCTTAGTCATCGATGCAACACAGGGTGTCGAGGCGCAGACGCTGTCGAATATGTACATGGCGCTAGAACACGATCTGGAGATAATTCCAGTCATCAACAAGATCGATATGGCCAGTGCCGATATCGAAGGCGTAAGAGGTCAGATAAATAAGGATCTAGGCTTGGAAGGAGAAAGTGCTCTTGCGGTATCTGCTAAATTGGGAATTGGAATAGATGAGCTCTGTGAAGCTATTGTAGAGAGAATCCCGCCACCTAATGGTGTAGCAGAGAATCCTCTTCAGGCTCTCATATTTGATTCGCATTACGATCCTTATCGAGGGGCTATAGTACATCTTAGACTAAAAGAAGGCTCTATAAGGAAAGGCATGCATATTAGGCTTATGTCTACAGGGGCAATTCATGAAGTAGAAGAGGTAGGGCATTTTAGGATGGCGCTTTCTCCAGCAGAAGAGCTCTCGGCAGGGGAGGTTGGCTACTGTATTGCAGGCATAAAAACTGTAAAAGAAGTTCGTGTCGGTGATACTTTAACAGATTATGAAAATCCCTGTAAAACAGCCTTGCCTGGTTTTAGAGAGGTAAAGCCTGTCGTCTTCAGCTCAATTTATCCAATGGATTCTTCAGATTACGAGGAATTGAGAGATAGTCTTGAAAAGCTTGTATTAAACGATGCATCACTTATATTTGAAAAAGACCATTCGCTTGCTCTAGGATTTGGATTTCGATGTGGATTTTTGGGACTTTTGCATCTTGAAGTCGTTCAGGAGAGACTCGAGCGTGAATATGGTCAATCTATCATTATGACTGCGCCTTCAGTTCGATATAGGGTGATTTTTAAAGATGGCTCAACACTGTATATTGACAATCCCAGCGATTATCCCGACCCCTCGCGCATCGAGAGTGTAGAGGAGCCCTACATAAAGGCAGAAATAATCACCCCAGTAGATTATGTTGGCAATATAATTTCTCTCTGCGTAGGCAAGCGTGGGAGTCAAGAGTCTTTTCTGCATTTGGATGAAAAGCGTGTAGAACTTGTATTTGAAATGCCTCTTGCAGAGGTTCTTTTTGATTTCTACGACAAACTCAAGTCTACCTCCCGCGGATATGCCAGTTTCGATTACGAAGTGACGGGTTATAGGCTTACAGATGTTGTAAAACTGGACTTCCTCATAAATGGAGAGCCTGTCGATGCGCTCTCGATGCTTGTATATAGGCCAAATGCTTATGATCGAGCTAGGATTGTCTGCGAGCGCTTGCGTCGCAATATTCCACGCCAGCAATTCAAGATTCCCATTCAGGGGTCCATAGGAAGTCAAATTATTGCTAGAGAGACTGTCAATCCTGTTCGAAAAGATGTGCTTGCTAAATGCTATGGGGGGGATATAACCCGTAAAAGAAAACTACTAGAGAAGCAAAAAGAAGGCAAGAAAAAATTAAAGACTATTGGAAATGTCGAGCTAGGAAAAGAAGTATTTTTGTCTGTACTGCGCGCTAGTGAAGAAGAGGATAGATAAAAGGCTGTCCGTGAATATGGACAGCCTTTTATCTATTTCTAACTATTATATAGGACTATCAACTAATTAGCCATAAAGAGCTTCGCAAAAGTCGTGTTGAAATTATCTTTGAACTTCTCTGATGATAAAATTGAATTACGAATATGGTTTTCCATGGCGGTTTGGAAAAAATAAGGGTAAGAGAATTTCGTGTAAGAGGCTTCCTGATCACTTGCTTCACTGTCTTCCGTAACCTTCATAACTACTACCGAAGCATCCAGAAGTACCGGTTCAGATACTGCATCTTTAGGTGTTGAGAAAAGTGTTGTAAGGAAAGTCTCGTTCTCTACTGCGCCAACAAGATCGGTATCCAGCGAGCGATAGGGTTCCTGAAAAAGGCTGACCTGCTGACCATAGAAATAGAAACCTGGATTGCCGTAATTAAGTATAAAGGGACCTGCTGACTTTACTTGAAGACCGGTTTTTTTCGCTGCAGATTCGAAAGATGTATTCATGGTTTCGGCTTTGAATTCATTTGCCTTTGCCAGAGCCCAAGACTCCAGCACACTCTTTTCTCTGTCGAAAATATAGCTTTTTACTTCATCTAGGACGGATTGCTTTGAAAAATCGGGAGGACTCGATTCGCTGTTTATTTGGTAAAAAGCCCAGGTGTTACCAGTTTGCTTGTAGACTGGTGAAATCTCACCTTTCTTGAGACTCATGAGATTCTCTGCATCTTTCTCATCCAGGAATTCGCTTTTAAGATCATAAAAAGTCCTAGTGCCCATATCGCCACCCTTGTCGGCATATATATCCTTTGAATGACTTTTTGCAGCATCTTCAAAAGAAAGGCTATTTGCTTTGATTTGGGCTAAGACTTTTTTTGCATCTTTTTCTGATGTGCTAATAGTGATCTTTGATAGGCCAATCGTCCTGAATAGAGATTCGTGAGATTTAGCCCATTCGAGCGTTTCCTCTGCAGGGAAGTCCGCATAGGAGATGTTTACATACTGAATTGCGCGTTGTGGCTTTGCCATAGATGCTACAAATTCAATTTCAGCTGTGGAAGGAGAGGCTGACATAAGATCATTGTAGTAGTTCTGAATTAGCATATCTTCACGGATTCTATTTCTGATAGAAAGACGGGTCGCAGCAGAGGTGCTATTGTATTTTTCCAGGGAAAATTTTCCATCTACCTGGAATTGGGAATTTTTCGATACTTCTTCATCTATTGTTTCTTCGCTGATTTTCATACCGGATCGCTTTGCCGAATCGAGGATCGCCGTACGTATCACTGTATTTTGATATGCAAGACGCCATACTTGATAGGCGTAGAGCTGTGATTGCGTCTCGTCAAGGCCTTGCTGTCGAAGGTAGTCATTTATTTGCGATACCTGCTCGGCAAAATAAGATCCTGAGGTATACTGTATTGGATTGCCATTCCACGATCCAAAAGAAGGAATCTTACCGCTGGCGCTCGTGCCAGAGCTAATGCTTGGAATAAGCACGAAAGCAATAATAGTAAGCACAAGGATGATTATTGTACCAATATAAACAAATGGATTCTTTATGGTTTTCTTGAGGGTGGTCTTGGCTTGCTTATTATCGGTTTTTTTTTCGCTGGATTTCTTATTGCCTGTTTTTGCTTGTTTTTTGTTTTCTTCGGATGCCATTAGTTGTCCTTTCATCCATAATCCTATAAAAATGCTGCATTAAACTATCATGAGGCTATGGAATAGTCAACGAGAGTCCTGGCCATTCCCGCCTTGAAAGATAAGTTATAGCTTCCTTCCTAGAAAAAAATCTCTTCCAAGGATTTGGATTATCTATATTTTCATCGGCAATAGATATCTCGAAGGGTGATATTCGCGCTTTGTAATCCATTTTGGGTGCTCCTGGCACCCAAAAGCCAAGATAATAGTAATGCTCATTTTCATAACCGATTGCTGCGATTTGATTTTTTGTATAACCAGGTTCCAGTTTACACGATATTCTATTCTCATAAAAATAAGAAACTGATTCTCCCTTTATTTCCTTATTTGGCAAAAGATATTTTGCGTTTTTTACAAAACTGCTTAGGTAGGATTCAGCAAGGATCGAGTAAAATCCTAGACTCCGTCCTTTTTCGTCGGGATCAAAAGAGAAATAAACAGAAGACAGCCCGTCATCTAAAGGATCTACATGGCTTACTGCTAGAAGTTTTCTGTCTTCATTATTATCTCGATATTCAAATATTAGACTCCATGGTTCTAAGAGATTGTTATAAGAGTCTTCTGCGAGGTCTTTGAGAGGTATGGAGTGTTTCCATAGAGAATAGCGTTGCCATAGCATGAAGTGCTCTGCACGGAAGATTGGCGGAGTAGGGATAATGACTATATCCTTGTTCTTTCGTAGGATTCTATTCAGAGAAAGTGTGAGTTGTATTGACATAGGCTCAAGCCTTAATGGGATGCAGAGTTCACAGCCAGGACACTCCATACGATAGATATTTTTGCCATGTCTTCTCCATCCAGTCGATATCAAGGCACTATATAATCGAGGGTCAACTTCATCTTGAAAAACTAGTAAGTTCATTAGAGTTTGATGATTATTGAAAAGGTAAGGGCATGTTCCTTGTGCTCCAAAATAAAGGATTACTTTATTCTCCGTAGTCATAACTCTTTCCTTGAGCCGCGCTACATCGCTATTAAGGCATTAATTCTGTCTAGAAAAGCCTTTTTGTAGCTTGATTGTTGTTCGTAGTCTGTATAATTTTACTATATGAGCATTATTACTAAAACAGGCGACGAGGGCATAACGGGCCTCTGGTCTGGTGAAAAAATAGGCAAGGATTCGCCAAGGGTTGAGGCTTATGGCACTATCGATGAACTCTCTTCTGCTCTTGGAATAGCTCGTCATCTCTGTATTCAAGACAATGTGCTTTGCGCAATCGAGTATATCCAGCGCCTTCTATTTAGAGTAGGTGGGGAATTGGCATCTCTGAGCATGCCTTTCGATAATCCTATCAACGAAGATGATGAAAAGACAATTGAAGATAAAACCAAAGAACTTGAAATGCGAATTCCCATAAGGAGTTTCGTTGTGCCAGGAATGACAGGAGGTTCAGCAGCGTTAGATTTGGCGAGAACCATTGCTCGCAGAGCAGAGCGTCGTGTAGTCGCTCTTTCAAGAATAGAGGATGTTTCACCTGTGTTGATGCGCACTCTCAATAGATTGTCTGATTATATATACATGCTCGCTCGCGAAGAAGAAGCAGCACAAGGAAAGCTAACCTTTGTCTAAGATATTCTAGATAAAAGAGCTTTGCTTGTTGACAGCAGAAATCGGGAAAAGAAGCGAGAATTAAGGAGGTACTCGAAATGAAGTTATATTCAAAGGCTCAGATATGCATGGTCATTGCTGTCTCTGTGGCTTTGACAGCTTTATCGATTGTAGGCATTGTTTTTGTTATTGATAAGCATGCTCAGAGCCAATCTACGATGATTATGGCTTCTCAACCTGCCAAAGATACCGAAGAAGATGCGTATTTTCCCGAAATAACTAGCTTAGGTAGCCAGGATGATCAAACTGTAGGTCTTCCTTTGCAAATTGCGAATTCAGCTCAAAGTATGAGCGGATACAGTGCGGATGAGATTGAAAATATTTCTATCTATGAAAAATACAACGAATCTGTGGTCAACATCAACACTGAAGTGTTAGGTATCAACTGGTTTCTAGAACCTGTACCTCAAAGTGGAGGCTCGGGCTCTGGAAGCATCATAGATGAGCAGGGATATATTCTTACCAACAATCATGTAGTCGAAGGAGCGTATAAGCTCTATGTGAGCCTTGCAGATGGCAGCCGCTATGAAGCAAAGCTAATTGGTACAGATCCCGAGAGTGACCTGGCTGTGATAAAGTTTTCTCCAGAACCGGGGAAAAAGCTTAGACCTATTCCTTTCGGAACATCGAAGGATCTAAAAGTAGGTCAGAAGGTCTTAGCAATAGGCAATCCATTCGGTCTTGAGAGGACATTGACGGCGGGAATTATCTCTGGCTTAGGGCGTCCAATTCAGGAAAGCGAAACTATTATTCTTCAAAATATGATCCAGACTGATGCATCTATCAATCCTGGGAACTCCGGAGGTCCTCTATTCAACATGAGAGGAGAGATGATTGGCATAAATACCATGATCTATTCACCATCTGGCGGTTCGGTGGGAATAGGATTCGCAATTCCAGTAGACACTGCGGTTCGGATTGTTCCTCAGCTCATAAAGAATGGACAAGTTAGGAGAGGTTGGATCGAGATGCAGGTAATTCAACTTTTCCCAGATCTTGTCAACTATCTACGCCAGACCGGAAAAGCCGCACCTGTAGAAACTGGGCTTCTCATATCGACAGTAACTTCGGGTGGCAATGCAGAAAAAGCAGGCCTCAAAGGTGGTACTACTGCAGTGCGCTATAGATCGACAGTGTTCTATATCGGCGGAGATATTATAGTGAGTATCGATGGGAAACCTGTCACCAAAATTGCAGAACTATATGCAGCGCTAGAAGATACAAGTCCTGGGCAACGCGTTACTGTCGAATTCTATCGCGGCTCGAAAAAGATGAGCACTACAGTTGTTCTGGCGGAGCGAAAGAGGTGAAGCCTTTTAGGGTTGTTGCTCCTTTTCAGCCAGCGGGCGATCAAGCTCAAGCAATCGAGACTATCTCAAAAGCCATTAAAAAGGGCGAAAAGTATGTGACGCTGAAAGGGGTAACAGGTTCTGGGAAGACATACACCATGGCAAAAGTCATCGAAGTTATCCAGAAACCCACCCTCGTGATTTCGCACAACAAGACATTATCTGCCCAACTATACCGCGAGTTCAAAGAATTCTTTCCAGAGAACGCCGTTGAGTATTTTGTCTCCTATTATGACTACTACCAACCAGAAGCCTATGTCCCTTCCAAAGATCTCTATATCGAAAAAGACTCGGATATCAATGAAGAGATTGATCGAATGCGTCTATCTGCAACCGCTTCGCTTATGGAGCGAAGAGATGTAGTGATTGTAGCGACAGTCTCTTGCATATATGGATTAGGTTCGCCTGACCTATATCGTGAGATGAGGTTGTACCTAGACAGAGGTCAAATCATAGATATTGATGAAATTAAGCGGAATCTCATAAGCCTCCAATATGAACGAAATGATATGGTATTAGAGCGCGGTCGCTTCAGGATTCGTGGGGATGTTTTGGAGATCTTTCCTGCCTATCTAGAGGATGCCTATCGAATTGAGCTAGATTTCGATACCATCGCGCGCATACGTCGCTTAGATCCGCTTACAGGTGAAGCATCGAATGAACTAGAAGAAGCAATAATCTATCCAGCAAAACACTTCGTTATGCCGGAAGACATGGTTCAGCGGGCGATAGATAGCATACGGAATGAGTTGGAGGAACGATACCGATATTTTATCGAACATGGAAAGTATCTCGAGGCTGAGCGCATAAAATCACGAACAGAATATGATATAGAGATGCTTAGTGAAATGGGATACTGCAGTGGCATAGAGAATTATTCTGCGCCACTCTCCAATCGCAAGCCAGGAGAAAGGCCTGGAGTATTGCTCGATTATTTTCCAAAGGATTTTATATGTTTTATCGATGAGTCGCATGTGACATTGCCTCAGCTTGGAGCAATGTATAATGGCGATCATAGCCGAAAACTATCGCTTGTCGATTATGGCTTTCGATTGCCTTGTGCATTGGACAATAGGCCTCTTAGGATCGATGAATTCGAGTCGATTGTGTCACAGACAATATATGTTTCGGCCACACCCGGCGAGATTGAGCTTAAGAGATCCAAAACTCTAGCAGAGCAGGTAATTCGTCCTACAGGGCTTGTGGATCCAGAAATTATCGTTCATCCCACCGAAGGCCAGATGGAAGATATCTATGCAAGAGTTCGCGAGAGAGCTAAACAAGGCGAAAGAAGTCTTATTATAACGCTAACAAAGAAAATGGCAGAAGAGCTAACCGATTACCTGAGCGGACTTGGTCTTCGAGTCCGCTATATACACTCAGAGGTAGAGACTATTGAGCGTGTCGAGATTCTGACGCAGTTGCGTGCGGGGGAATTCGATGTTCTGGTAGGAATAAACCTATTACGAGAAGGCATAGACCTGCCAGAAGTATCATTTATTGCAATTCTCGATGCCGACAAAATAGGTTTCTTGCGTTCAGAGACAAGTCTTATTCAGATCATAGGAAGAGCAGCGCGCAATGCAGCAGGCCTTGTTGTAATGTATGCCGATGTCATAAGCCCAGCTATGAAGAATGCCATTTCGGAGACTGAGCGCAGGAGAAAAATGCAGCAAGCTTATAATCTTGAACATGGGATAACTCCTAGAACAATTAGTAAAAAGATCCAGGATATCCTCGAGCGCCATAAGGAAGAGAGAATAGAAGCTTCTCAAGGTGAAATCGAGATGCTTAGGCACACACACAACTTGCTGGTTCCTGAGCAAAGAAAATCTCTAATAAAAGAGCTTGAGAAACTTATGTTCGAACATGCAAAGAATCTGGAATTCGAACAAGCAGCAATAATACGCGATGAGATTTCAAAATTAAAAGATTTGTAAAGGTATTAGATATGTTGAATAACAATAACCAAGATGATTTCTATGTGATCGATGCACACTGCGATACGCTTATGGCCATCACAGGTCGGAGCATGAACAAAGAAGAGAGAAATCCGCGCGATTTTTTTGCTGATAATACTTCGGTGCATTTGGATTTCCCTAAGCTAGTCCGAGGTCGTGTTGTATGCCAGGTCATGGCTATTTTCCTTGAAGATTCACAACTTCAGGAGGCAACCAGCGAAACCATGGCTATGATCGATTCGTTCGAATCTCTCTTGAAGTTCGCTCCCAAAGAATTCTTTCTTGCAAAGGATGGCGCAGATGTACATAGAGCTCTAGAGACAAAAAGCGTTTGCGCTATACTCTCGATAGAGGGGGCGGAAGCCTTAGGAGATTCGCTAGAAAGTCTTGATATATTCTATCAGCGCGGAGTTAGAGCTATTGGCTTGACTTGGAATAGACGTAATGCTTTTGGTCGAGGTCTAAAAGCCGAAGGAAGCGATGGCCTTACTTCGCTCGGCAAAGAGCTTGTCGAGAAGATGGAGGAAATGCATGTTCTCGTCGATGTGGCACATCTAGGCGAGGAGGGTTTCTGGGATGTTGCTGACATATCCACTGGTCCATTTGTTGCATCTCATGCAAACGCTCGCGGAATTCTCGATCATCCAAGAAACTTAAGCGATTCCCAAATCAGGGCAATTGCCGATCATGGTGGTGCTATTGGCTGCGTGTTTGTTCCCTACTTTGTCACAAAAGATCCCAAAGACTGCAGCCTAGAAGCCTTCTTGCTTCATATCGATCATATAGTGCGCATAGGAGGTATCGAGAGCTGTGCCATAGGTTCTGATTTTGATGGATTTTTGCCACAGGAAGGCAAAGTGATTCAAGATGCAGGAGAGTTTCCGCTTCTATATAGCGCGCTTAGAAGGCATGGTTATAGTCATGAAGCAGCCCAGAAAATACTGGGTAGAAACTGGCTAAGAATCTTCGATGATGTATTTGGTTCTATATGAAGAAAATTGCGTTGATTGGCATGATGGGCTCTGGGAAGAGCGAAATTGGCTGTCTTCTTGCTCGCAATTATGGAATCGATTTTATAGATATGGATAGATCAATTGAAGAGAACACAAAGACCACAATACCGGCAATCTTCCGCGATTTTGGAGAGGAATATTTTAGAGATTTAGAAGAAAATCAGCTCGCCATAATGGCCGCAACTCCTCGTTCTTTCGTGCTTTCCTGTGGAGGCGGCGTAGTTTTGCGCGACTTTAACCGCATGATCCTAAAAAATTCTTTCCTTACTATCTGGCTGGATGTATCGATAGCCGAACTGAAAAGAAGACTCCAAGACCAAAGACATCAAAGGCCACTTCTTCAGTCAGAGGAGTGGGAATCGAAAATAGAAGAGATCTATTGCCAACGCCATGAGCTCTATAGGAGTGCAGCAAGAATCCGCTATGCATGGGAGAATAATCATTCGCTCGAAGAGAGTGCAATCGATATCCAAAAGCTCATCGACGCCGCTCATAATGGTATATCAGGAAGAACTTGACACATACTCTGATCGATTGAAATTTCGATTTCCGTTCCTTCTGCAGGCATCGGAAAGTCCGACTCGGGCATAGGCAACTCGAAAAAGTAATCCTGCATACTTGGAAGTGTCAAGACTAATTTGGATACCAGGGGAGTTGAATTAAGGTATCGAACTATTTTGACATTTATTGTTTTTTCATTGTTGTTCTTTCTAAAAATCTTTATGGCGCTAAATGGTATATACAAGCACATCGCTTTTTCCAATGCATTATCGATATTGCTTTCTAAGTTGCGACTCACTTGAAACATATTTTCTTCGGGGGTCATTATATCGAGGAGCTGGCTCTCTTTTGAGGCTGATATTTCTATTATAGGAAGCACAAGGCCAAGGTTCATAAAACGAGCAAGCCATCCAGAACCTGGTTTTTTCTCAAAATCGCTCATTATTCCTCTACTTATCATCTTACCATCGCGCATTACAATGATTTCGTCGCCCAAATCCAGGGCCTCCTCCACATCATGCGTAACATGGATAGTAGTCAACTGCTGTCTTGAAAGCTGCACACGAATAAAACGTCGCATCTCCCTTCTGAGGGGTGCATCTAGCGAAGAGAGTGGCTCATCCAGCAACATGAGCATAGGATCAGCAGCAAATGCCCTAGCAAATGCGACACGTTGTCGCTCGCCACCCGAGAGCTCATAGGGGTAGCGGCCTAGAAGATGCTCAATTTTGAAGTTGCGAGCCAAGGAAATGACCCTTTCTTCTCTCTTTCTTTTTTCTTCATTTCGAATTGATAGACTATATCCAATATTATCTCGGACTCTAAGTTGTTCGAATAGTGCTAGATCCTGGAAGACAAATCCGATATGTCGTTTTTCAGTGGGCAACTTGTCGATTCTCAGATTATTCAAGGTAATAGTGCCTTGCTTTATCATTTCGAGCCCAGCAATTGAACGAAGAAGAGTTGTTTTTCCGCAGCCAGAAGGGCCCAGCAAGACAAGAATTTTCCCTTGCTCTAAAGAAAAATCGGCGCGAAGCACAAAACTATTGCGTTCGACAAGCAGATCCTTTACTTCAAGCGACATCGATGACCTTCTCCTTTAGCATGAATACAATACCCGTCATGAGCCCAAGCACAAGGCCAGCGGCACAAGCTTCATTGAACCTATAAGCTGCGGTTAAGCGATAGAGAATAAGCGGAAGTGTTTCAATCTCGCTCATTCCAAGCATAAGTGGCACATTGACATCCCCGGCAGTTATGGAAAAAGCAAAGGCTGCGGCTGCTGCCACCGAAGGCAAAATCGTACGCAGCTCTATTGTTATAAAAGCTTTTATTGGTGAGGCTCCAAGTGTCTTGGCTGCTTCGTGCATTCGTGAATCGATTGCACGAAGCGATGCACCCACTGTTCTGCTCACAAAAGGCCATGCAATAAGCGCTTGAGCAGCGATAAGGGCGGAAGTAGCTAGATGGTTTGCAGATATAAAAAGCCATCCATAAGCAATAACTGCAGGCGAAACAGCCATAGGAAGCCATTGCAGCAGATCCATCATCATAGCAACGATATTGCTCTTTTTTTCTCCTCTCTGCGCAAAGAATATGCTAAAGCATGCAATAATTCCGATAAAAGTCGCTAACAATGCAGCGATTCCGCTCAATTTCAATGTGGAAAGGATTGCTCCAGTTAATGGCGCTTGGAATCCTGTTAAAAGTCGCTTGAAGTTATCAAAGCCAAATTTATCAGGGCTATTCAATGATGCTGGAACTCTGAATGCTTCGATTACGATCGAAAAAAGAGGTCCTATAAAGAATACTATGATGAAGATCTGATAAAGCACGATTAGAAACCATTGCTTTCCCTTGGGTTTTACCAATTTGCGTGCCGCTCCAAAGTCTCTCACTGTCCTATATGTCTTGCCCTTAATTCTCGTTAGCATCCATATTCCTAAAAGCGCACAAGCGCTCTCAATAACAGAAAAGACTGCTGCAAGGGCTAGATTTGAACGATATCGTAGAGCTTGGTATATTTCGACTTCAAGTGTTGTCCCAGCGCGACCGCCGAATACAAGCACGGTAGTAAAGCTAAAAAAGCAGTATAGAAAGATTAGACCAGCTGATTGGCCGATTCCAGGCATAATCCAAGGCAAAATACCTGTTCGAAAGGCTTTTAGCTTTTTTGCTCCAAGTGTTCTTGCAGCTTCGAGAGGAGTATTTGGAATGCGCAGCAATAATGCAGAAATCTGGTGCACAACAATTGGGAAGTTATAGAAGGCATGCACAATGACTAGTCCCCAAAAACTGTAGAGAATTCCTCTGTATTCTCCTCTTGAACCAAAAATCAGCGAAAAAGCTGTTGAAAGCAGTCCTTCTTTTCCGTAGTAAGATATGAATGCGAGAATAATCAATATTGGCGGAAAACAAAATGGTATAGCAGCTAAAGACAGAAGAGCCTTCCTTCCTGGAAATCGGAATCTTGCTGTCAGCCACGCTCCAGGTAGCCCAAGGCCTATTGCTAGAGCAGTGCTGGCAATGGATTGCTTTAGCGTGAACCAAAGGCTTTTTGCTATTGTCGATTCTGGTATGCGTTTAAAGAAGTCTAAAAAGGTCTTAATGGCCTCAGTCTTGCTTTCTGCCTCGCTTAAGCCAAAAAAGGCGGCTTGCAAGAAGGCAATGAGAGGGGCCAAAGAGAAGATCAGAATTGTGCATAGCACCAGGTATAGAAAAATCCTTGTTCTCATGGATTTCCAATGAGTAGATTTGCCGCCGTCGAAGGATCATGATCGAGATCTCTTATTGTAGCTATCAAGGCTGGATATTTTTGCACGATAGAGAATGATGGAGGTAACTCAGTTTTGATGTTAGCAGGAAACATCCATTGTGTTTCAGGCAGCAAAGCCTGACATTTCGCAGATAATAGATAGTCTAGGAATTTTTGAGCAAGTTCTTTCTTTTGGCTAGATATGAGTACACCGGCAAATTCGATTTGGGTTGGATGTCCCTCTGCAAATTGAAGGGCTCTATAGCGCTCAGAGTTCTCATAAGCCTTATGGTATGCGGGGCTCGTGGAATAGCTCAAAACCAAAGGGGCTTCGCCTTTTGTAAAGAGGCCATATCCAGTATCCCAGCTCGGTGTCATTGCAAGTACGGATGGAGCAAGTCTTTTCCAATATTCTTTCCAATCAGTCTTGTAGACTGCTTCTGTCCATGCTAGAAAACCCAAACCCGGAGTAGAGGTTCTTGGATCCATAATTATTAACTTCTTGCGATAAATAGGCTTAGTCAGATCTTCCAATGATCGAGGTGGCTCGATGCCACTTTGAGAGTCCCAGATTAGCGCAAATTGGCTAAAATCGAAAGGTACAAGCCTATTTGTTGTATCTAGCAATAAATCTTTCTGGATTTCTGAAATGTTTTTTAAGGAGAGTGGAATAAAAAGGCCACTCTTTAAGGCTTTATCGAGCTGTTTATCATCGAGTCCTATTATTATATCGGCGCTAGGCTTGTTTATCGGGTCGAATAGCGCGGCCAAAAGCGCTCCACCGTCTCCCTTCGATACAAAGCGAAGCTTTATTCCAGCTTCTTCCTGGAAAGCCCGAGCAATTAGAGGAGCTGGCCCCCACTCTGAAATAAACGAATCATAAGTCCAGACGATCAACTCAGAATTCTGTTGTTTTGACTGAGCATTTGATTGCGCCCATCCTGTAACGACTGCAATGGAAACCATTGCTATCACTTCGAAAACTGCGATGAATTGTTTTTTACGCATCATCTTATCCCTCCGCCGGTATTATCCGGATCAGGTTCGATGGGTATTTCTCAGGCTGCTGTCTCCAACGGAGAACAGCCAACCACCCCATTGATTTTTGCGCTTAGGCTGTTTTTTGACGATATTCGATAATGCAGCTGCCTTTGCCTTCTACCGCATCTCGCGTCAAAATTACTTTTTTTACATTATTATCGCTTGGAAGCGAATACATTATATCCACCATAATCTTCTCAACAATAGCGCGTAGACCACGCGCTCCTGTCTTCTGAGCAATAGCTTTTTCGGCAATTGCATCTATTGCAGCATTGTCAAATTCCAGCTCTACATTATCAAGCTGCATCGAGGCTTCATATTGCTTAAGCAATGCATTTTTTGGTTCAACGATGATACGTTTGAGGTCTTCTTTTGTAAGCTCATCCAGCGCAACCTTTACCGGCAAGCGTCCGACAAATTCAGGGATAAGGCCGAATTTGATAAGATCGTCGGGTTGCAGCTCTGAATATAGCTGACTTAGTATTTTTTCATGTCTTGCCTTTACATCTGCACCAAACCCCATGGCATGACTAGAAACTCTCGATTCGATAATCTTGTCTAGTCCAACAAAGGCTCCACCACAGATGAAGAGGATATTGGTAGTATCGATGCGAAGATATTCCTGGTTCGGATGTTTTCGTCCTCCCTGGGGAGGAACATTGGAGATAGTCCCTTCGATTATCTTGAGAAGGGCCTGCTGGACGCCTTCTCCAGATACATCGCGTGTAATCGAGGGATTCTCACCCTTGCGGGAAATCTTGTCTATCTCGTCGATGTATACTATGCCGCGTTCAGCCGCTTGAATATTTCCACCTGCATTTTGAATAAGCTTAAGGAGGATATTTTCGACATCTTCGCCTACATATCCAGCCTCGGTGAGCGTAGTAGCGTCAGCCATAGCAAAAGGCACTTTGAGCTTACGTGCGAGTGTGCGCGCAAGTAGGGTCTTGCCTGATCCAGTCGGCCCAATGAGCAATACATTCGACTTTTCGATTTCGACATCTGGAGAAGGGGCCGAGACCTTATGCACAAGTCGTTTGTAATGGTTGTAAACAGCTACTGAAAGGACTCTCTTCGCATATTCTTGTCCTACGACATACATATCAAGGAATTCCTTGATCTCTTTTGGTTTTGGTACTTCTGTAAGAAAATTAGCAGTTACTCTCTGTTCTTCCTCATCGAGGATTTGGCTGCATATACGGACGCACTCATCGCAGATGTTGACCCCAGGACCTGCAATCATCTTGCGGACATAGGATGAGCTTTTCCCGCAGAAAGAGCAGAATGTCTCTTGTTCCAGATCGAATTGCTTATTCCTTGCCATGCTTTCGCGGCTCCATGATCGTATCGACGATTCCGTATTCGAGAGCTTCTTGAGAGCTCATATAGAAATCACGCTCCATATCTTGGGCAACTTTTTCGATTAGCTGGCCCGAATGTAGCGCAAAGTAGTCGATCGTCAGCTTTTTTAAGCGAATTATCTCGCGTGCTTGAAGGCTGATGTCGCTTGCCTGACCAGAAACTCCGCCCCATGGTTGATGTATTAGAATACGAGAAGAGGGCAGAGCATAGCGCTTCCCCTTTGTTCCGCAGGCGAGTAAGAGAGCAGCCATACTCGATGCTTGTCCTATACAGATTGTCTGTACATCGGGTTTTATATATTGAATTGTATCATAAATTGCTAGCCCTGCAGTCACTAATCCGCCTGGACTATTGATATAGATCGAAATATCTCTAGAAGGATCCTGAGATTCAAGAAAAAGAAGTTGTGCAATTACCAAATCGGCAATAATATCGCTGATTTCGCCATCGATAAAAACGATTCGGTCTTTGAGAAGACGCGAATAGATATCGTAGGATCTCTCTCCAATACCGGTTTGTTCAATTACGATTGGAACAAGATTGCTCATATATTCTGACATTTCATTTCCTTAGCGCCCATTTATTTGCCATGATTTGTCATAATCGAGATTCAATTCTCGAGCTCCAAAATAAAATTTAATCATTTCCTTTCATAAAGTCCAAATAGGACATGGGAGCCGATTCTTTGATCGTTGCTGAAGACAAAATATTGTCGAAAAACTTCCGCATAGCGATATCTTCTTTGATGTACTTTATCGTACCGTGCTTTTCATACTCCGCTTTGATCTCGGCCGGGCTCATTGTGCTATGAATTGCTTCCTTAGCTATTTCGGCGTCGACCTCTTCATCGGAAGAAGAATAAGATCCAGCTTCTATTAGCTTATCGAGAAGAATATTTGTTGCAAGAGCCTTCTCTGCTAGAGGTTCCCATTCTTGGAAAATCATCTCACGAGTCTTTCCGGACATTGCCAGAAGCATTTCCAAATGCTCATCGGAATCGACACCTGTCTGTTGTTTTAGCGATTCCCACCGCATTGCAAGCTCAGCAGTAATCATGGAGCGTGGAATAGATATATTCGTTCTTTTGAGGAGTTCGTCCATAATGGCATTTTCTTTTGTTTTGCGAAGCTTTGCTTCTAGGTCTTCCATGAGCTGAGCGCGGACAGCTTCTTTGAGATCGTCGAGGGTTTTGTATTTTTCAGAAACATCCTGAGCTAATTCATCATCGAGATCTGGAAGGTCTTGATGTTTTACTTTACTGATTAAGACCTTTATGGTCGCTGTTTTTCCCGCGTATTCCGGAAACTCGAAATCATCAGGGAATGTTTTTGTTATAATTTTTTCATCTCCAGCCTTTAAACCGCTGATTTCATCATCGAATTTATAGATGTTCAAATTTTTGCCGAGTTCGAAAGAGAAGTCCTGGCGTGAAGTGCCGGGAATTTCGCTTCCATCTTCTGCAATTTCAACAAAACTAGCGGTAACAATATCGCCAATTTCAGAAGGCCCATCTTTCTCCGCCACAATGGCATTTCGCTGCCTAATGTTTTCTAATTCTCGATCCAAATCTTCCTGGGTAATAGTGACATTTGGTACTTCGATCTCTATTCCATCAAGCGAAGGAAGTTCGAATACAGGGAATGTATCATAGGTAACGCTGAAGATAAAATCGGAATCGAGTTCGAAGCTTGGGTCGTCTTCTAGCGTAGGCATTTCATAAGCGAGCGGTGGTCGAGAGACATCTTTAAGGGCGGTCTCCAGTGCTTTTTCGATGACTCGTGCCATAGCATCAGTCTTAAGCGATGCGCCAAATTTCCGCTCGAGAACAGGGACAGGAACGTGTCCCTTTCTAAATCCATCGATCCTAGCTTGTTTTGCATATTCATTCATCATTGTATCATATTCAGATCGTACTTCCTGTGCTGGTACAGTAATTGTCATTCGCATTCTAGAAAGCTCAAGCTCTTCAATTTTCTTTTCGCTGATTTCCATGGAATCCTCTCAGTTTTTACTCTTCTGTAAAAATAGAAAAAGCCCGCTACACCGCGTGCTATAATGCAAAAAAAGGGGCGATTCGGCCAGTCTCCGAATCGCCCTGTTGTCGAAGCGGGAAACGGGAGTTGGACCCGCGACATCCACCTTGGCAAGGTGGCGCTCTACCACTGAGCTATTCCCGCATGCATTAAGGCTCTGTTTATGCGGCCAAGGCTCTTTTCAGACCAGCAACGCCTTTCATTAGGAAAGCATCCTGCGAGAGAAGGGACTTGAACCCTTACGCCTTAAGGCACCAGATCCTAAGTCTGGCGTGTCTGCCGTTCCACCACTCTCGCAATTTCATGCGAGGCGCATACTAGCGGAACCAAGCTTCTTCGTCAAGGCCCAAAATCAATTGAAAAACTTCGGCCTTTATGAGCCGCGAAGGGTTCGAACCTTCGACCCGCAGATTAAGAGTCTGCTGCTCTGCCAGCTGAGCTAGCGGCCCATATATGCAAAAACATGCGTCCGGCAGGACTCGAACCTGCGGCCTACGGATTCGAAGTCCGTCGCTCTATCCAGCTGAGCTACGAACGCGCAATTAGATTTAGGCCCAAGACCTGTAAGGTGTCGGGCTCGGGTGGGTGATGGGGATCGAACCCACGACAACCAGATCCACAGTCTGGCACTCTACCACCTGAGCTACACCCACCGTGTAATTGGCGATGCTTACAATGCCGAAATAAATCGAGACTGTCAAGAGGGGCTATTCACCAATAAGAATATACGTTTTTCAAGTAATTCCTTGCGCTTTCAGCCATTTCGTGTATAGTATCCGGAGAAAGAGGTGGCTTAGTGTATTTCCATGCCGGATGGTATCGAGTGATATGAAGAGGTATCTCAGTCGAAAGCGAGGCGATAAAACTTGAGATCTCTTCAATTTGTGCAATTGAATCGAGAACTCCTGGAACAGCAAGAGATGTAACCTCAATATGGCAGAGTTCAAAAGCAACCTTTATGAAATTCTTGATAACCTTTATTTCTCCTCCAAGCAATTTTCGGTAGATGAGAGGATCGGCTGTCTTTAAGTCGACATTTGCAGCATCTGTATGGGTAAGGATATGTCGAGCTGGTTCATCAAGTGCATTTCCATTTGTCACAAGGATCGTTTTTAGACCTCGGCTATGTGCTATCTGCATCGCCTCTATGACATATTCTATGTGCAATAATGGTTCGGAATAGGTAAAGCTTATAGATGGGCAACCCGATGCTAGAGCTAGCTCTATAAGTCTATCTGGCTCAATGATTTGTTTTTGAATATATGCAGGTGGAGGATGAGCAATCTCCCAATTCTGACAAAATGGGCAATCCATTGTACAGTTCCAGAATCCTACAGAAAAGGTTGACGTTCCGGGCATAAATCGCTTTAAGGGTTTTTTCTCGATAGGATCTATTGCAATAGAAGAAATCCATGCATAAAAGGGAAGAATCATCTTGCCAGACCGATTTTGGCGGGCATTACAGTGCCCTCTTGTTTCATTTTGGATTATGCATGCATGAGCGCATAGAATGCATTGTATTCTTGAGTTATCTAAGCTTCTCCAGTATCTCGCCCTATCTGCAGAAAGCCCATTGTCTATCATCAATCTCTCTTGCTAAGAAGTCTTGAAATGCTATGAGTATCAAAAGGTCTGTATTCCTTATCGTTTACTTCGAAAGGTTCGAATCGCACTGCAATTGCCCGCCTCCTTATCCAGATCCGGAATGTGCTGATCGCAGTACCATTGAGGTCAATAGTTGAGGGAAGCTCATCTAAAGCTTGCACATCTCGGGTTTTAATCTCAATAATCTCACCTTCCTTGAACCATGGCATGTTTTTTTGTTCGTGAAGCAAAAGTATAAGAAATTTTTCTTTATCATAGGGGTGTTTCTTTATGGAACCTACAAATGGAACAGCATCAAAGGCGGGATGCTCTCGATATCTTACAATATCAGATACATCCTCAAGCATCTCCAAATCTTCCGCGTCAAAATAGCTAGAAATACTCAAGGCAATCCTCCTTAGTGATTCTGTTTAATATTATAAATGATTTATGTTACTTTGTATTACATAATTTTTTCTTTTAGTATCCAGAATTGCCCAGATGAAAAGCAATCCAACGAAATCAGCACAAACCCAAGCAAACCAGTCTCCAAAATTCAAATAAAAAGTAAAACGAGATTCATAAATAGGAACATCTACCACCATGGAAGCGTTAATGAATTGGGGCAATTCAGCTATATTTCTTCCATCGGAACCAATGACGCAGGTGACTCCTGAGTTGGTCGAACGCACAAGTGCCCGCCTTGTTTCAATTGCTCTAAGCCGCGCTACAGCATAATGCTGAATTTGGGCGCTTTTTGTCCTAGACCATGAATCGTTTGTTAGATTTATCAATAAATCTGCGCCCCGATGGATAAAATCTCTGCATAACTCGGAAAAGGCATCCTCGAAGCATATAGGCGTCGCAAATCGAATGGTAGGCAAGGTATTCATACCATTCATACCATCATCTCTATTTTTTGGGCTCAATGCAAATATTACTTCTTCATTTCCCATTACCCAACCGCTTTCAAGTCCTATTACATTTTGAATAAAAGAGCGAAACCAAGAAAATTCCCAGAAGGGAATGGCTTCTGCAAACGGTACGGGATGTATTTTTGCGTATGTTTCGCCGATTTTACCTGTAGGATAAATAATACCAACTGAATTGGATGCTTCATTGGTATCCCAATTCCAGACCACTGGGAGGCCAGTCAGCAATGGAATATTAGCATTCCGCAGAAAAGGCAATAGAGGTTCTTCTGGAGGATTATGTTCAAACCAAGATTGGAAATCCTTATAAGGACGCCTTAGGCTTGTTTCGCTGAATACTATGAGGTCAGGCATTGCGCCTTTTTCTTCTTGGATTGATTTCAAAGCCTCTTTAGCTACTTTTATATTAGCGTATAGAGCTTCGTTCTCTCCCGATATCCATGGATCTGTGTTCTGTTGGCAGAGCAGAAGGCGCAATGTTGCCCTGATGGGAATAGGCCTAGAAATTGTTAAAGCACCATAAAGAAGTAGTATTATAGCCCAGGTACCGGCTATTGTAGGCCAACGAAAACAACTTTTTAAGGGGCTCATTTTGCGTGTTTTTTGCAAAATAAGTTCTGAGGTTGCTGATGAACATAAGGCTAAGAAAGCAGAAATACCATAGACGCCCCAGAGGTCAGCTGTCTGCAGCATAATCGGAAGCCCAGTAAAGGAGTAAGCCAGAAGCCCCCAAGGATACCCTAGAAAGCCAGTAGATTTTGCAAACTCTAGAGCTGCCCATGCTAGGGCGAATGCAAGAGGTCTACAGCCATCCGTATGGTGCAAAAAAAAACATCCATACATAAGGGCTACTCCATATATTACTGCATAAGCGATGGTTGTAGTCCCTAGAGTCCAAAATGCAAAGTTCTTATAGAAAAAAAGCCAATAGCTTGTCAGCGCATGATAAAGTGCTCCAAAAAGAGCGCCAATAAGGCTTGCTTCTTCTAGTTTTTCAGTATCAACAAGTGCCATATAAAGTGGCACGAGGCAGAAGAGGCCGAAAAACCAATTCCCATACAAGAAAAGTTCATTTGGCTGAGCAAGCGCAGCAAATAAAGCAGCTAAAAATGCCCATAGCAGGCGAATCCAGAAAGGTGTTGAAAAAGAACTGAGATTTTCGGGCTTTAAGATATTATGTCGATGCAGCCCCTTGGCTAATTCATTCATAATAAAATCAGTATAAGCGAAAGATCTTTTTGACTAAAGAGCTAGAGCAGATTTTTTCCATTGACTGTTGAAGTAAAACTGCATTAAATTAAAATTTATGCCAAATGCGGTCTTTGCAGGAAGCTTTGATCCTCCAACCTCTGGCCACCTCGATGTAATCAAGAGTGCCCTTAGCATATTCGACGGTCTTTATGTTGTTGTTGCCATCAACCCTGAAAAGGATGGATTGTTCACTATTGATGAGCGTATCGAAATGCTCAATGCCATGAACAGAT
>ENA-UPTA01000346-UPTA01000346.1-activated-sludge-metagenome-genome-assembly--contig:-NODE-346-length-53877-cov-100.284735_pt1 | contig 53877 bp, 46 predicted proteins | sample MGYA00238184_ERZ773361 | MGnify/ENA primary metagenome ERZ773361 (study PRJEB29100, sample SAMN05720205) | activated sludge metagenome | isolation source: anaerobic digester from wastewater... | reverse complement strand
CAAAGCCGATGGTATCCGCGACAACCTGTCCCATGAGATCAACCTCCAGCGCGGAGTTGATGGATACCATGTTGTTATTTTGGGCAATGATCGACGGATTGTTGGTGAAGTCCACGCTGAACATTTCGACGATGGGGTTGTTATGGACAAATTGGTAAAGCTTTTCCGTGCCCATGAAAAAGGTGGCCACCATTTTTCCGGGATGAAAATTTTTTTCAGAACAATCAATTACCGATTCATGAAACAGATCCACGACGCCGTCCGAAAACATCTCCGTGTGTATTCCCAGATGTTTTTTGTGTTTCAGGCAGGCCAGAACGGCATCCGGAAGGGCGCCGATGCCAAGCTGCAGGCAATCCCCGTCGTGGATCAAGTCCGCGCAGTACTGTCCGATGGTTTCATCTTCCGAGGTGATCTTTGAAGTGGGAATTTTGATGGGGTGAGCGTCGCACTCCACGATGCAGTCGATCTTTGAAACGTGAATAAAAGAGTTTCCCAGGGTTCTCGGCATGTGAGGAGAAACCTCGGCGATCACCAGTTTTGCCGTTTCAGCGGCGGGCTTGGTGTAATCGACGGAAATGCCGAAAGAACAAAATCCATGCTCGTCCGGCGGGGAAAGCATGCAAAGGACCACATCGACCGGCAGAATTTTCTGCTTGAATAAACGGGGAATCTGGCTGAAATGGCAGGGCGTGAATCCGGCCCGGCCCTCATGAATCGCCTTTCGAGTCGTATTCCCGGCAAAAAATGAGTTGTGAACGAAGTAAGGTTCGTTTTCCGGAAGGCAGTATTCAGACGGCCCCATGGCCACCATATGAGCGATTTCCACATCCCGGTAGGATTCTTTATTGGCAATCATGGCCCTGATCAGCGTTTCCGGAGATCCACAGGCGTGCCCCACGACGACACGGTCGCCGGATTTGATTCTTTTAACGGCTTCTTCGGCCGTGGTCAGCTTTTGATGATACAATTCCCGCCATTTCATAAATGGTATTCCCTGTAAAAAGAAATTTTCGGCGTCACGCCTTTTCGGCCGCGTTGAAGAATTGCACGGCTATACTGTTGAACATTTTACTCTCTTCCATGAAGAAACAATGGCGACGCCCGGGATATAAAAGCAACTCGGCATCCCCAATCAGCTCCTTCAGAATCGTTGAGTTTACCGACGGCACCAGGGGATCATCGTCTCCGGCCGTAATGAGAACCGGAACGCTTATTTTATGAAGGCGATCAACCGTGTCGTGTTTTTGACAGGCCGCGAACTGGCGTAAAAAAGCGTCGGGGGGCTGATAATACCGAAGGGAGATTTCGATGAATTCCTTCACTTGGTCCGGCTGATTGGCGATGAAATCGTCGGAAAAATAAATGTCCATGTCTTTGCGGAGAATTTCCTCGGGCGTCAGTCCCTCGTTGGCCGTGAATTTTTTCATGCGTTCTTCGCTCATGATGACCGCCCGGTTCCCGCCGGGGCTCGTACAGCCCAGGATCAGGCTGCGCACCATCTCCGGATGTCGGATGGCGAGTTCCTGGGCGATATACCCCCCCATGGAGATGCCCAGGACATGGGCATTCTTTATATCCAGCGCGTTCATCAAGCCTGCCGTATCATCCGCAAACAGACCGATGGAATATTCCATCACCGGTTTATCCGAACGTCCCGCGCCCCGGTTGTCGAAAGCGATCACCGTGAAATGCCGCGACAGCTCCGGCATCTGCCGATACCACCAGGAGATATTGCGACGGAGTCCCATGATCAGAATCAGGGGATGGCCCTGGCCGGACACTTCATAATACAAATTGATACCATTCACTTTGACGGTTGGCATATTCATCCTCAATGGATACATTTAAAACGGTGAACCCGTTAATTTCGGGCCTTGCGAAACATTCCAAAGTTTCGCGCCTTTTCCAACAAATGGTTGAACCCGGCCAAAAGACCGTTGGGCATGACAATAATCAGGATCACCATGACGGCGCCGTAGATCATGAGTCTGTAGTCCGCCAATCCCCGAAGGGCTTCCAGTCCGATGACCAGAACAAAGGCGCCGAGAATCGGACCGAAAAACGTGCCGATTCCCCCGATCAGCGTGATCGCGACGATTTCCACCATTTCCCCCATTCCGAAAACGGCATCCGGCGCCAGAATGGACACGTAATGCGCGTAAAAAGCGCCCGTCACTCCGGCAAAAAAGGAACCCGTTAAAAAAGCGATCAGTTTATACCGCGTGATGTTTACCCCCAGGCTGGCGGCGGCATCCTGCTCTTCGCGCATGGCCTTAAAGGCCAGGCCAACCCTGGAGCTTGTTTGAAAATAGATAAAGAGCAGTGTTATAAAAAAGATACTCAACATGACGTAATAATAAGGCACTTTCGCGCCGCCCGAAAAGACAACGGGAAACAGGCCGAAAAGAGAAAAGTCCCGGAGGGGTGGAATCCCGGAAAGACCCATTTCCCCGCGCGTCAGGGATACCCAGTTTTTGCAAATCACCAGCAGAATTTCAGAAAAAGCGAGCGTGGCAATGGCGATATAGGGTGCGATGCGAAGACGCAGACAGGGAAAGCCGATGACAAAACTGAGCAGGGCCGCGAAGCAACCGCCCAAAGGGATCCCGATCCACGGAGACAGATGAAGTTCCATGGTCATGATGGCGGAGAAATAGGCGCCGAGTCCGTAGAAGGCCTGATGACCAAAACTGAGGATGCCGGCGTAGCCCACCATTAAATTCCAGCTGACCGCGAGCGTTGCATAGATCAGGCAGATAATCATCACGCTCAGATAATATTCGCTTTTAACAACAAGGGGCAATATCGCGAGGACGACGAAAAAAGCCCACATGAGGCAGGGATTGGCGGCCCTGAACGTTTTGAGCAGGCGGTCCTGATAAGTTTCGTTTTTCACCACTCCTTACCTCCAAAAAGTCCGGATGGCCGGATCATCAAAACAGCAATGAGGAGAGCAAAGCAAATCAGATCCTTCCATCCCGATCCCAGAAACAAAACGGATAAGCTCTCCGATATGCCGATGATGAATCCGCCCAGAATTGCGCCCGCAAAGCTGCCCAGGCCGCCTAAAATGACCACGATAAACGCTTTGATCAGAGGGCCGCTTCCCATCCAGGGGTTGACGGAAAAGATAGGCGCCAGGGCCGTGCCGGCAAGGGCCGCAAGAGATGCGCTGATGCCGAAGGTTGCCATATATACTCTACGATAGGAAATACCCATGAGGGTTGCGGCTTCAATATCCTGGGCCGTGGCGCGCAGCGCAAGGCCGAATCGGGTCCTTTTCATCAACTGCCAGAAAGCAACCAGCACAATCACCGCCAGGCTCAGGATATAGATCCGGTGCCAGGCCAGGGTAATGTTTAAAAAGCTGGTGGTTCCTGAAATCATGTAGGGCACTTCCTGAAAATCACCGCCCCAGAATTTGAATGCAAAATTTTGAACAAAAATTCCGATGCCCAGTGTTACGACAATCGCTCCGACATCCCAATCCGGTCGTCCCAGCATCGGTGAGATAAGCCCTTTCTCCAGCAGCGCCGCCAGAATGAAAATCACCAGCAAGACGATCGGAACCGCCATCCAGGGCGCCAAATGAAAATAAGAGACTCCAAAGAACAGGCCAAAGCCGCCCAGCATGTAAAGCTCACCATGGGCAAAATTGAGCATTTTCATCGTTCCCCAGATGAGCGTCAGGCCGCTTGCCACCAGCGCATACATGGAACCCAAAACAAGGCCGTTGACGATTTGTTCGAAAAGAATGGGAAAGCTGGTCATATAAACTCCTGAACGTGCATTTTCACAGCCCCAGATAGGCCTGTTTGATATGAGGGTTTGACAAGAGCATTTCCGAACGGTCACTCATGACGATTCTGCCGCTTTCAATGACATACCCTCGCTGAGAAATCTGAAGAGACACGTTCACATTCTGTTCAACCAGGAGGATCGTAACCCCGTTGCCGTTGATCTTTTGCACGGCCTCCATGACGCTTTCCACCGTATTCGGCGCCAAACCCAGTGAGGGCTCGTCAAGGATCAACATTTTGGGCTCGGACATGAGCGCTCTGGCAATCGCCAGCATCTGGCGTTCGCCGCCGCTGAGCGTTCCACCTGGTTGTTTGCGGCGCTCCTTCAGCCGGGGGAAAAGATCATAGAACTGTTTCATCATGGATTGTCTTTTCTTCCACGCTCGTTTTGTATAGGCGCCGATGGCCAGGTTTTCTTCCACCGTCATCCCCGGGAAAATTTTTCTTCCTTCCGGGCACATGGAGAGTCCGAGGCTGACCCGCTCTTCCGCCTTGAACGCCAGCAAATCGGAATCATCAAAGAGAACGGATCCTTCCCGGATCGGCAGGAGGCCGCAGACGGCTTTCAGCAGAGTCGTTTTACCGCCGCCGTTTGCGCCGACCAGGGTGCAAATCTCGCCCCGGCGAACCTGGAGGTTGATGTCCCACAAAGCATGCGCATCGCCATAATATACTTGAAGGTTGTTTATTTTAAGCATTTGATTTTCCCAGATACGCCTCAATCACCTGTGCATTGTTGGCAACCTCTTGGGGGTTCCCTTCGCAGATCTTCCGGCCATAATCCAAAACCACTACCCGGTCGGAAAGCGTCATGATCACTTTCATCAAATGTTCGATCAGCAGAATGGTCAGCCCACGGTCGCGAAGTTTGCCGATAAAAGTGATCATTTCAACGGTTTCGGATGGATTAAGACCCGCCATGACTTCATCGAAAAGCACCAGTCTGGGCGACGTGGACAAGGCTTTGGAAACTTCCAGTTTTTTTCGTTCCACAAGATTGAGGGTGTCGGCCTTCGAGGAAATTTTATCTTCCAATCCGGCAAACCGCAGGATTTCCCCGATCTTGTTCAAGGAGTCTTTGCTCTTTCCCAGGCCTGCGCCAAAGCAGGTTCCGACCATCATATTTTCCAGAAGCGTCAGGTTTTTAAAGGGCTTCGGCACCTGAAATGTTCTGGCAATGCCGAGCTTGCAGACGTTGTGAGCTTTCAGGTGCGTAACGTTTTGCCCCTGGAAGCATATTTCCCCCTGTTCCGGAAGGAAAGACCCCGCGATGACATTGAATAAGGTGGTCTTACCGGCCCCGTTGGGGCCGATTAGACCGACGATTTCGCCTTGATGGACATGCATGTCCACCTTATCCAAGGCCACCAAACCGCCAAATGTTTTCGTAACACCCGTTATCTTTAACAAGGGTTGTGTCGTCATCATACGCTTTCCGATTGCGTTGGAATATCATCGAATCCAAGGCTGAGGTTGATATTCTGTGTCTGCCATTTTTGTCGGCCAGACGATAATATTCTTCCCGTTCAAGATCTGCGCTGTCGGGATAGGAATATAATCCAAACCATCCTTTAACTCATGCCTGTCCAGGTTGTATTGATAACGTCCCAAAACGGCGCGGTAATCCGTTTTTGCGATGGCATCGACGACTTTTTTGGGATCCAGAGAGCTTGCTTGCTGAAAAGCCACAAAGACACCCAGCATGCCGTCGTACCCGGCGCCGTTTTGATTGTTGATGTCTTTGCCGTATCTTTTCTTGAATCTTTCCTGGAATTTCGCCTGGTACTCAATCTTGGCCGGATTCAACAAAAGCGGCGTCCAGATCAGGTAATCCGCCGCTGTTTTGGCATTCTTGATCAGCTCCGGATAGAGGGGATAATAAATGGCCATGTGCGAACTGGTCATTCCGGTCTCCTGGTACTGTTTGAGGAAAGAGGTGCCCGAGTTCAACGCCGTGAAGCAGGAAACCACGACATCGGGATGGAGAGACTTGATCTTGGTCAGCTGCGGGTAGAAGTCATTGTGGCCGATCGGGACAACTTCGTACGCCACTTTTTTCCAGCCGACCTTCTGCATCAGTTCAAAAGCCGAATCCGCGTTGGATCTGCCGAAGTCGGTTTCTTCAATTACAAAAGCGATCGTCTTGTTTTTGGGTTTGTAAAGGCCTTTCTGCTCTAAATAGATGTAGGTGTCATGAATGGTTTTTCCGTATGCGCTGCTGGCAAAATCACCCTTCCAGAAGTTCCAGTATTTTTTGGGATTGCTTTTGATCTTGTCGGAAATCTCGTTGCTGGTCGGCATCCAGCTCTGAATCGGAATATTGTATTTTGGCGCCAACTCCATGACGGCCATGGTCACAGAGCTGTGAAACGCCTCGCCCACCAGGAAATGAACTTTGTCTTTGGTGATGAGTTTTTCCGCTACCGTAACGCCGATGGCCGGTTTGGACTGGCTGTCTCCGTAAATGATCTCCATTTTCATTTTCTTTTTGTAGTCTTTGATATAAATACCGCCGGCGCTGTTTGCTTCTTCCACCAGAAGATCAGCTCCTTCTTTAATGGCGGCCCCGGCCCAGGCGGCGGGACCGCTTAACGGCGCGATGATGCCTACTTTGATAACCTCCGGAGCTTCAGCTGCCGCGGGTTGAGTCGGCAAACAGAAAACAGAAACTCCCATAAACAAAACGACCGCTAAAATCATGATCCCTAAACGTTGCTTCATCTTTGCCTCCTTCTTTGTTTGAGCTTTTACGTTCGTTCTCTTTGCGGTAAGGTGACGAGCTGTTTTTACTTGGCGATCAACTTACCAATCAAAACTTTATGTTTTTTGGCGCACTCAGTGGTGAGCAAACGGCATACCATTTATTGGCAGCCGTAAAATAATTCCTATTTATAAGAATTTATTAGGAAATTTAAGAAAGATGGATCAGGGAAAATTCTACCGTGCCTTGAGAATATGCAAGATATTTCGATAAAAAATTATATCTATATAAATTATCAATAATTACGCATGATTAAAATGCATGCAATTATGCAATGCTATTTCTTTTTTGCAATACCAAGAATATAGCCTGTAATATCTCAAAATTATTGGCAAAATTTTATTTTATCGAGTATTTTAGCATTTTTCGCCAGAGCGTTGTCGGATGTAACCGAAGCGCTTTAGCGGATTCTGCAATAGTTTTATGTCGCCGGATCGCTTCCTTGATCAATTGAGCTTCCCATCCGGCCAGCGCGTTTTTCAACGGCAAGGTTCCATCTTCTGCTTCCCTGGGGTTCATAAAGGGCTCCCTTAAATCATCCGGAACTGGAATATCCATCAGGCAAATGTACTCGTCTTCCGACATGGTAAACATACGCTCGACCAGATTGATGAGTTCCCTGACGTTGCCCGGATAATTGAACTTTCTTAAACTTTCTAAGACAGATGGATCGAGGCGTTTGTTTGTTTTGTGCTTCTGATTGATTTTCGACACGATCCTGGTGACCAGCGCCGGAATATCGTCCCGCCTCTCCCTCAATGGGGGGATGTGAATCGGCAACACGTTAACCCGGTAGTATAGGTCTTCCCGGAAAAGACCTTTGGAAACAAGTTCGTCCAGGTTTTTGTTGGTGGCGGCGATGATGCGAATATCCACTGCCACGGGTTTCGTACCCCCGACGTGGGTGAAGATCTTGTTCTCCAATACATTAAGGAGTTTCACCTGTAAGTTTGCACTGAGCTCGCCTATTTCGTCCAGAAAAACAGTGCCTTTGTTGCCTATTTCGACCAGGCCGGCCTTTCCGCCGGGTAAGGCGCCCGTGAATGCGCCTTTCTCATAGCCGAAAAGTTCGCTCTCAATGAGGGATTCAGGAATTGCGCCGCAATTGATGGTTACAAAGGGATTCTCCCTGCGGGCGCTCATGTCATGGATAAAGCGAGCCAGCATGCTCTTGCCGACGCCGGATTCGCCGGTGATCATCACCGAAGCATCAACTTTTGCAACCTTGATCGCCTTTCTTACGACCTGTACCATGGACGTACTTTTGACGACCATTTCCCCGAGAAAATGTTCCAGCTCTTCCTGTTCCAGAATGGATTGATGATAGCGCGAACTCAGGCGGCGCGTTTCCTCCAACTGTGTGCGCAGCTGATTCAATTCCGTAATATCGCGCACATTGGTCACTACCATGGAAATTTCACCGTCTGCGTCGAAAATAGGCGCGCCGGTAACAATGACCTCTTTCCCGCCTTTAATGTGCTGCATGATGGTGACGGAGCGCTTGCTTTTTAGAACTTCAAGCGTAACCGAGTGATCGTACAGCTTTTCTTTTACAAGATCTTTCATGTTGCGGCCGATGAGATTATTCCGGGAAATGCCCGTAATTCTCTCATAGGCGCTGTTGACTAAAAGAGTTTTCGCTTTTCCGTCCGTGATATACAGCCCGTCGTAAGAGGATTCGATAATGGCCTCCAGGCGCCTGTGGAGTTCCTGATAACTTTTGAGCTCCGTGATGATATTTTCATATTCGGAGATATCCTGGAAAATAGACACCACGCCTTCGATTTGGCCGTTGATGACAATGGGGGTTCGATTCACAATGATGGCGCTCTGCCGCAGATTAATCCTCTTGCCGATCTGAGGCTGTCCCGTCTCAAGGATATTCTTTACATCCCGCCAACCCGTTTTGCTGAGGTCGGAAAACAAGCCTCCGGTGGAAAGAGAGACGGCGCCCTCTTTGAAAATTCGCCGCGCCGCTTCGTTGCACCCGACAATGACGCCGTGGCGATCGATGATGATAATGCCGTTGTGCGCGGCATCCAGAACGTAAGACCATGCGGCGAAGGATTCTTTGAGGATTTGAATAGGATTTTGCATCATTGCGACCCCTGTTTACGCGTCCGGGAAATTGCGTTCAAAATGACTCATTGAAAAGGTGCGCCAATATCCATTCATTATAAGCAGTCTGGCATTCTTGTAAAATGTTGTCAACTGAAGAGTCGTGAACCGTCATTGCTTCAGCGGCGGGTGATGAGCCATCGGTCATGACTCATGAGCCATGACCTACTCCTGCTCCTTCCTCAGCCACGCGGCCAGGCGCGGTTTTTCGTTTTTCGTCCACTCCGGAGAAAAGCGAAGCGTTAGAAAAGATTCGTAAAGCCGGTCGATGGTCCTGACCGCGTTTTCAATGCGGTAGATGCGCTCCAAAAGAATCCCTTCCGTGTCTTCCTGCGTTTCCGGCGGGTCGGCGGCCGGCATCCTGAGCGACTGGAAGTAAAAGGCGTCGGCCTTGAAATTGAATTCCCATTCATCCCGGTCGCGATGGAGCAAAATCCCCGCCTCCTTCACTTTTTTCCCCTGGCGGATGGCCTCCTTGCCTTCCTTGAGTTCGGCGTGCAGTCCGGAGCAGACAACCCCCTGCGAGTATTCTCCCTCGCCCGCCTCCAGAGCGATCCGTTTAAGCAGGTGCAACTGCACCTCGTCCGTTTTGGCAAGGGCGATGGCGCCGTTTCTTTCTTCGGATTTGAACCACAGCCAGGTGAGAAATTCCCGTCCGATGAGGGTAAAATCTTCCGTGGGGGCGTCGCCTTTTGCCTTGTTTTTCAGCGCCAGCGGATGTTCATGGGGGACGATTCGCTTCAAGCCCAGCGAAAAAGTTTTTTTGAAGTAATCGACAAAATCATCCGCGACCTTGTCGGACAGGGAGGAAAAATAAACCTTGTTTTGCCCCACGGCCCACAGGACATCGTAAAAAGACGGCACGGGATCGCTTTTGGTCATAATCTCCAGCCGGACCTTTTCTTTGAGCCCTTCATTCATGGCTTTGCCGATGCGGGTTTGCTGATGCTCGGACAGGAACCTCCGCTGCTCTTCCATCAGGCGGACTTTCATCAACTTCGGCGGGATCACCTTGCGGTCGATGCGCAGGGAGAAGATCAGATAATCGCCCAGCGAGAAGGGTGTGTTTTCAAAATCGGCGTCCAGGACGTCCGTCGCGGACACCCAGCCCATCCGTTTTTCCTCGGTGGAGCTGCGCGCCTCCCGAAACGCGTTGCCCTGAATCCGGCTGCGGGCAAATGTTGTAAAGGCCTGCGGCAGTTTGCCGTCCACAGAAAACTGCATGAATGTAAAGGCGCCCCTGATTAACCCCATATCTTTTACTCCAAGAAGGCCAAGGTCATAGTTGGCATGGTTTTATGGTGTCCCGCTGGTTTTACCCCCGCGTGAGCATGCGCACCGTACCTTATGGGCTGTTGTCCTGTCAAGACATTCCGCTTTGTGAATATCTTTATAAATCAAAGAGTTTGCGTCGATTGGCCAAAAAATTATCCATAGACAGCGACATTTTTTTATGTTACGAAACCTCGTCTTTTTTGGAGCCCGTCACCATGAAAATTAAGAAAGTCGGCATTGTCGCCAACATCGAGAAGGAAAACATCGCCGGATTCACCGGCGCGCTCAAAAAATGGCTGGAAGCCAGGGGAATCCGCGTTGCTCTGGAAGCCAACATTGCGGCCGCCGTTGGCGGGAGTGGAGGCTTCAAACTGGAAGATCTGGCCGCCAGAGCGGATCTGATCGCCGTGCTGGGCGGCGACGGCACGATGCTGCGAACCGCCCGCAATGTCGCGCAGCACCCCGTGCCCATCGTCGGCATCAACCTGGGGACGTTCGGCTATCTCACGGAGGTCAATCTCAACGAGACGTACGCGGCATTCGAGCTGATTCTCCAGGGCGATTTCCTGACCGAAAAACGGATGATGCTGGACGTGAAAATCCGCCGGGGCAACAAAACCATCGCGTCGGGCATCGTTTTGAATGACGTGGTGATCAACCGCGGCAACCTGTCCCGCATTGTCGAGCTGGAAACGTCCGTGAGCGGCCATTATCTCACAACCTACAAATCCGACGGCCTGATCGTTTCAACCCCCACGGGTTCGACGGCCTATTCGCTTTCCGCGGGCGGTCCGATCGTCTATCCCGGAAAAGAACTGATCATCATCAATCCGATCTGTCCCCACACGCTGACCAACCGGCCGATCATTTTCCCCGAAAATTCCGACCTGCAGATTACGCTTTGGTCCAAGGAAAGCGGCGCCACCGTGACGCTGGACGGACAGGAATCCTACCGGATCAGTTCCGGCGACGTCATGACCATCCGAAAATCAAAATTTTACACAAGGCTGGTGCTTTCACCGCACCGCGGTTACGGGGAGATTCTGCGTTCCAAACTGGGCTGGGGCAGTCTGCCTTCAGGCGCTGGGAAAAGGAAAAATGCTTCGTGATCTGAGCATTGCCAATTTTGCCATCATCGACGAACTGCGCGTTTCGTTTGATGAAGGTCTGAACGTGATTTCGGGAGAGACCGGCGCGGGCAAGTCCATTCTGATCGGCGCGGTCAGCCTGCTCTTGGGCGACCGGGCAGCGGCGGACATGATCCGGACGCAAACGGATACGGCGACCGTGGAGGCGCTCTTTGACATTCAGGGCAACCGGGCGCTTCAGGAAAAGCTGGCGCAGATGGGATTTTCCTCCGGTAACGACCTCGTGATCCGCCGGATCATTTCGCGCTCCGGAAAGAACCGGGCGCAGATCAACGGACAGATGGCGACGCTGGCGAATCTGGCCGCCATCAGCGAATCGCTCATCAATATCTGCGGACAGCATGAACATCAGGTGATTCTCTTCGCGGAAAATCACATCGACATTCTCGATGCCTTCGGCGGCATTCTGGACGCCCGCAGGGAATACGCGGCGGTTTACGACCGATTTCAGCAGTGCCTCGGCCGCATCGCAAAGCTGGAGGAGCTGCGGCGAAGAAGCGCGGAAAAAGCCGACTGGATCCGGTTTCAGCTTGAGGAAATCAAAAGTCTGAATCCCCGCGCGGGCGAAGATGCACAGCTTGCCGATGAACGAAAAGTGCTGGCCAACGCGCGCACGCTCGCGGACCGGGCGGATCGGGCCTACGCGCTGCTTTATGCGGATTCGGGCTCCGTCGGCGAACAGCTTAAGGAGGCCCTCTCGCAGATTCGGGAAATTCAGAAGATCGATCCGGGATTGAATCTCCGGCCGGCCGACGTGGAAGGAAGCTACGTCATTTTGCAGGAGGCGGCGCTCGCGCTGCGCGACTACCAAAAAAAACTGGTATTTGATCCCGAGCGACTGGCGGCGATCGATGAACGCCAGGACGCGCTGGGCCGGCTCAAGCGCAAGCATGGCGGAACGCTCGAAGCGGTGCTGGCCAGAAAGCGGGAAATGGAAGAAGAGCTGCAGAGCGTCTCCGGCGCGGAAGAAGAGCTTGCGCGCTTGAAAAAGGAAAAAGACGCGGCGGCGGGGGAGCTTCGGGAAAAGGCGCTCGGGCTTTCGACGATGAGGCAGCAGGCCGCGCGAAGCCTGGAGCGCTCGGTGGACCGGGAAATCCACGATCTGAACATGCCGCACGCCTCCTTTGCCGTGAAATTTCTGCGGCGCTGTCCGGAGGATGAAACAGCCTGCGGACCGAAGGGCGGCGATGAAATCGAATTTTATCTGACGGCCAATGCCGGGGAAGAGCCGAAAGCGCTCCATAAAATCGCTTCCGGCGGCGAGTTGTCGCGCATCGTGCTGGCGCTGAAGAATGTTCTGACGCGGATCGGTTCGGTGGACACCGTCGTGTTCGATGAAGTGGACTCCGGCATCGGCGGCGCCACGGCGGAGATCGTCGGACGAAAATTGAAGACCCTGTCGGCGCATCATCAGGTCATCTGCATCACGCACCTGCCGCAGATCGCCAGCTTCGGCGGCCCGCATCTGCGGGTCAGCAAGAAAGTTGTCGGCGGCCGGACGTCCACGGTCGTGGAAAAAATCGATGACGAGCAGAAAATCGAGGAAATCGGACGGATGCTGGGCGGCGTGGATGTGACCGAAACCGCGAGGGATCATGCGCGGGAACTGCTGGCCGCCGCGGGGGCCGCCGCAGGAAGGAGCAGGAATGCTAAGAAAAGCGCGCATCGGTGACGTCAAGACCATTCACCGGCTGATCAATGTGTCGGCGGCGAAAGGGGAGATGCTGCCTCGTTCCCTGATGGATATTTACAATTCCGTTCGGGACTTCATCGTTTATTTCGACGAAGAAGAACAGAAGATCGTGGGAATCTGCGCGATGAACATCATCTGGGAAAATCTGGCGGAAATCCGTTCCCTTTACGTGGACGAAGCCTTCCGGAGAAGAGGCATCGGGCGAAAGCTGGTCGAATTCTGCATTTCCGACGCCATTACCCTGGAGTTGTTCCGCATCTTCACCCTGACGTACAAGAAAGAATTCTTTGCCGGACTGGGCTTCAAGGAAGTGGACCGCTCCATTCTGCCGGAAAAGGTCTGGTCGGACTGCTTTCGCTGCCCCAAATTTCCGGACTACTGCGACGAAACCGCGATGATCATCGAACTATGAAGCTTCTGAAAATCGGTTTGCTCCTGATGCTGGCGGTCCTGGTCCTTTTGGCCGGCTGCGCGAAAAAAGAGGCGTTCAGGCCGGAGCCGCCCCGGCCAGACGAGGCGCTGGTTCCAGCGGATGCCCGGCAACTGGATTTGGTTGACGACCTCGATGCCGAATCTCTTCTCACGGCCATCGACCGCAGTTTGCTCTTTTACGACGGTTCAGGAAAGAATCAGATTTTCCGGATTGCGGACCGTCAGGTGAGCGCGCAGCAGATGAAGGAAACGCTGATCGCTTTTCGCAAAATTCTGGTGTCCGATATTCCTTCTGGTGAGAAGAACCGGCGGATTGCCGAAGAATTTCTCCTCCTCCGGGCGGCGGGCGAAAGCGGGGACGGCGCCGTTCTGTTTACCGGCTACTATGAGCCGCTTTTGGAAGGCTCTCTGACGCGGACGGAGAAGTACAAATATCCGCTCTACCGCCCGCCGCCGGACATCGTTGTGGAAAAGATATCCAAACATGAAACCAGGATCAGCCGAAGGGAGAACGGCCGGCTGGTTCCCTATTATTCCCGCCGGGAAATCGATGTGGACGGCGTATTGCAGGGCAGGGGGCTGGAGCTGATCTGGGTGTCCGACCCCGTCGAGCTGAATTCCCTGCACACCCAGGGATCGGGAAAGATCCGGCTGGAAGACGGCAGAATGCTGACCGTCAGCTACGCCCAGAACAACGGCAGGCCTTTTCGCTCCGCGACGCAGAACCTGCTGAACGAAAGTAAAATCGACCCGGGCAACGCCTCCTACCGTGGATTCAAAGCCTGGCTCAAAGGCAAAAGCGAAAAAGAAATTTATGAAATTTTGAGCTACAACGAACGTTACATTTTTTTCCGCTTCGTGGAGAGCGAACCGGTCGGCTCGCTGGGGCAGCCGGTGACGCCTCACCGGTCGATTGCCACGGATCCGGCGTATTTCCCGCAGGGCGCGCTGGCGTTCATCCGTTTGCGAAAACCGGTTCTGGACGAGGATTACCGGGTGGTCCGCCGCGTCGAATTTTCGCGCTTTGTCCTGAATCAGGACAAGGGATCCGCCATTCGGGGTCCGGGGCGGGTCGATCTGTTCTGCGGGTTCGGCCCCGAAGCCCAGGCCATCGCCGGCAGCCTCAAGGAAAAAGGTGAACTCTTCTTTTTGCTCCTCAAATAGAGGTTGTGTCAGAATGGTCAAAAGCCGTCCTTCCTCGCGACCCCTGTTCAATGTAGTGCGTGGCTTCAGCCGCGCGGTTTTTTAGCGGGGTTAAAACCACGCGCTACATCGGATTGGCGCCATGGTCAGTGTAGTGCGTCGCTTCAGCGGTGCTGGCAAAAACCGGAATCCAGAATGATTATACTGGATACCGGCCTGCGCCGGTATGACCTGATAACCTGAAGGTCACACGAGGTCACGCGTGGCAAAATCAGCGCTTTGATGCGGTTTTGCAAAGCTTTCATGGCGAAGGATGGAAGCCCGTGAATGAGATGCTTTTAGGCCTGGCCATCGCCCTCCAGATCGGCGACGGGGTGACGACCTTTCTTGCCCTTCAAAAACAGGGTGTGAGGGAATGGAACAGAATTTTGCGCCGGCTGTTTGACAGGCTCGGCGTTGTCCGGGGGCTGGCGCTGGCCAAAAGCTTCGGCGTGGCGGTCTGCTGGGTTGCCTATGCGTATGGCGGGCCTTTTGCCGTTTATACGCTGGGTTTTATCGTCGTGCTGTACGCGGTTGTCGTGATCAACAATCTGAAATCGCTTTGCCGATAAAGAGAGACGCTTTGAAAAACGTCCTTTTTCTGCCATTCCCGCATAGGCGGGGATCCGTAAGGTTTCGAAAAGACTGGATTCCCGTTTTCACAGGAATGACAAATTACCGGGTTTCGTGAGAAAGTCAAAGCTCTCGAAGCTGTTCGGCACAGGAGCCGATTCCGGGACGGCCCGGCGCCCGGTCTTCTTCTGCTTCCCGCGTCCTATGTGAAATGAACGGCCAGCATGGAAAAGTCGTCTTCCAGAATTTTCTGGCCGTGGTAGTCCTGCATTTTCCGGTACAGGGCGTCAATATCTTCGCCCGCTTCCATTTTGTGCTGCAGCAGATAGTCTCCCAGTTCATCCAGCGTCCACATGCTGCCTTCGGGCGGATCCACTTCGTAAACGCCGTCGGAAAAGACGTAAAGATTCGCTCCGGGGTCAACGGTGATCGCGCTGTCCTGGTAGGCGCTTTCCGGAAGGCCGCCGATGAACAGGTTGTTCGTCATGAGTTTGGTCAGGGTTCCCTCTTTGGAAATGAGAAAAGCCGGGGGATGGCCGCCGCTGGCAAAGCGAAGTTCCCGGGTCCGGCGGTCGAAAACGCCGTACCAGATGGTGAAATAAAGGTTGTTGTGGTGCTCCATCTGAAACGCGTTGTTGAGCGCGGCAAGCACCCGGTCCGGGGAATGGAAATCCGTGTCGGGCAGCGTCTGGGAGCGGATGGCGTTGAAGGCGGAAACGGAAAGCAGCGCCGAGCCGACTCCGTGCCCGCAGACGTCCAGCAGATAGATGGCGAACGTGTTTTCATCGAGCCAGTGGTAGCCGAAGCTGTCGCCGCCGAGCTGGGCGCTGGGGAAAAAGCGCCAGGCCGTCGTGATGGTCGGATCGGAAAGAGGGGGCGGCATAAGCGATACCACGTAATCGGCCGCCTGGGCCAGTTCCGCGGCCAGGGCCTGCCGGCTGGCGAGCAGCGCGGCATACGCTTCGTTTCGCTGCAGCAGGTTGATGTAGCCCCGGGAATGGTAGCGGATCCGGGCGATAAGCTCAATGCGGTCGGGAAGCTTCACCAGGTAGTCGTTGGCCCCGAGCGCGAAGGCGTCCGCCTTTGTCACCGCTTCCTCCTTGGAGGATAAAACGATCAGCGGCACGTCCTTGAGCTGGGGATGGACGCGGAAGAATTTCACCAGCGTCAGACCGTCAATCTCCGGCATGATCAGGTCCTGAAGGATCACCGTCGGCTGAAAGGCGGCGGCGGTCGGAATGGCCTGCGTGGGATCCTGGCAGAACGAAAAGACAATGTCCGTCTCCGGTTCGAGCATTTTTTTCACCGCCGCGCCGACAATCGCCTGGTCGTCGATGAGCAGGACCTTGATTTTATGGGCGGTCAGTGTGCTTGCCGGATCGTGGCTGCCGGGCGGGGCCGGGTTTGAATTTTCTTTTTCGGTCATAATGAGGTTCCTTTGCGGTTGATAATTTTCCTGGCAATGGCGCCGGCGATTTGGTCCAGCGGCAGGATTTCCGAAGCGCCGCCGAGTTCCACGGCCGCCGCCGGCATGCCATAGACGACGGAGGTTTTTTCATCCTGGACGATCGTGTGCCAGCCGGTCTTGAAGAGAGCTGCCAGGCCTTCTCCCCCGTCCCGTCCCATGCCGGTGAGGAGGACCGCTACGTCATTTTGCGGCCAGTATTGCCGGAGGCTTTCAAAAAGCGCGTTGACGGACGGGCGATAGGGATAATTGCGGGGGTGCTCCGTGTAGTGAAGCGCGCCGTCCGGTCCGAGGACGAGGTGGTCGTTGGTTTGGGCCACCAGGACGACGCCGGGTCGGACCCGCATCCCCTCCCGGGCAACGGCTACGGAAAGCGGCGTTTGTGAGTTCAGCCAGGAGGCGAGGCCGCCGGCGAACTGCAGATCGACATGCTGGCAGATGACGATGGCGGCGGGAAATTCCCGGGGGAGGCCGGCGAGGATCGTGGCCAGGGCCTTGGGGCCTCCCGTCGAAGAACCGATGGCGACGAGCTGCGGCTGAGGCTCTTTTTCCGTCTGCCGGACAGCCGCGGCCGGTTTTGTCGTCCGGGAAGCGCTTCCCAGAAGCCTGGCCATGGTGTCGATTTTTTTGATGAGGACGTCCGCCCCTTCCAGAAACCCGTTGGAATGAAGCACAGGCGTGGAAATGACATCCAGCGCCCCGCACCCCATGGCCTCAAACACTTTTCCCGCCTGCTGTTCCCTGGCGTTGGACAGGACCAGGATCGCGCAGGGGGTTTCTTTCATCACGTCGCAGATCAGCCTCGCGCCCTTGACGTCAGCAAGCGCAAGATCAACGAGCAGGATATCCGGCAAGTCATGACGGCATTGCCGGATGACATCGCTCCCGCGGCCTGTGGACCAGATGACCGCGCAGCCGGTATCCGGGGCAATGATCTGCCGCAGGATCTTCAGGGCGTTCTCGTCGTGATGCGCAATGGCGATTTTGAGCGTCATTCGGGTCCTCCGATCAGGTCGCGGACGGCATCGAGCAGGCTTTCGTCATGGAAGCTGCCCTTGGTCAGGTAGTAGTTGGCGCCGGCTTCGAGGCCGCGCAGCCGATCCTCCTCCCGGTCTTTGTAGGAGACGATCATCACCGGCATGTCCTTAAGCCGCGGATCGGTTTTGACGGTCCGGACGAGATCGATGCCGTTCATGCGCGGCATGTCCACGTCGGAAACGAGCAGTTCAAAGGCGTGCGACGTCAGCTTGTTCCAGCCGTCCACGCCGTCAATGGCGGTGGTGACCTCGTATCCGGCGTTTTCCAGAAGTCTGCGCTCCACTTCGCGCACGGTCAGGGAGTCGTCCACCACCAGAACGCGCTTTTTGCCCGTCTTCAGAGCCTGCCGGCCCCGGCCGATTTTCTGAAGCTTGCCGGTCGTCAGCAACTGGTGAATGGAACGGACCAGATCATCCACATCGAAAATGACCACCGGCGAACCGTCGTCCAGAATGGCGCCGGCGCTGACATTGGGGACCTTGCCGAGGCGGCTGTCCAGCGGCCGGACCACGAGATTTTCCTCGCCCAGCACGCGGTCAACCACCAGCCCGTAGCGGTTCAGCCGGTCGCTGATGATGACGACGGAAAATCCCGCAGGCGGGGTGGAAGCCTGCGGCAGCCCGAAAAGCTGGCGCGCGTCGAGAATGCCCACATGCTCCCCGTCCAGTGTGCAGTAGGGGCGGTCTTCGATTTCCCGGATGTCGGCCGGCGCCAGGGACAAAACCCGGTCGATGCGGGAAAGGGGCAGAGCATAGGCTTCGCCGGCAATCGACAAAAGCAGGGTTCTGAGCACGGAAAGCGTCAGCGGCAGCTGCAGGTGAAAGCGGGCGCCCCGGCCGGCGTCGGCATCCACGCGCACGGTTCCGCCCACTTCATGGGCCATGTTGAAAACGACGTCGAGGCCGACGCCCCGGCCGGAAATTTCCGTTACCTTGCGGGCCGTGGAAAACCCCGGCAGAAACAGAAACTCGAAGAGCTCCGCGTGGCTTAAGCTTCCCGCCATGTCCTGCGACACATAGCCTTTTTCAACCACCTTGCCCCTTAAATCCTCGGGATTGATTCCCCGGCCGTCGTCGGTGAGCGAGATGTTCAGCATTCCCGCGACGTGGCGCGCTTCCAGAACGAGGGTTCCTTCGGCAGGTTTGCCCGCCGCTTTGCGTTCTTCGGGTGTTTCCATGCCGTGATCGACGGCGTTGCGGATCAAATGGGACAGGGGCGCCTCCAGACGCTCCAGAATATCCCGATCGACGGGCGTGGCGGCTCCGGCAATTTCGAAGCGGACCTGTTTCCCCGTTTCCCGGGCCAGATCCCGGACCAGACGGGGGAAACCGTGGAGGCCGTCCGAGAAAGGCACCATGCGGCTGCTGATGACTTCGTTGTAAAGGCGATGCGCCAGATGTTCCAGACGGCGTGAAAAGCGCTCGAACCGGACAATTTCCCGGGAAACGATCTGCTGGGCCGAGACCGCGCCGGACAGCGTCTGCTGTAAGTCTTCCGCTCCTTTGTCCTGCTCGTTTGCTTCCTGTCGCTCCAGGAATTCGCGCAGGGGTTTTTCGATTTCGAAGATTTCCTTTTTGAGGACCAGGAGGCTTTGATAGACGGTTTTGATGGATTGGGCCTGCACGAGGCATTCGCCCGCCAGGGCCATCAGACGGTTCATGTTTTCGGACCGGACGCGCACCAGGCCTCCGTCTCCCTGATCCTGCGAACGGCGGGAACGGACGGCCGGCGGTGCGGTTTGCGGCTCCGGGCAGGCGTTTTCCAAAACGGCTGCCGGGAGCGGCTTTTGAGGTGTGGGCTCGGCGGGGCGCGGTGCCGGCGAAGGGTCGGCTTTAATGTCTTGCGCCTTTTGGGGGACGTCCCCGGCCGTTTTTTCTTCCGCTTGCGCGGCCGCGGTAGGAGCCGGCGTGGTCTCCTGAGGCGACGAGAGAAAGTTTCTCAGCTCGCCTGCCATAACTGTAATTTCCTGGGTTCCCCGCTCCAGAGCGGCGGGCAGCTCCTGAATGTCCAGGCGGGAAAGAGAGGCAAAAAAATCATTTCCCTTGAGCAGCCGGTCAACCGCTGTGGAGGTCAGCGGCCGTTTTCCGCTCTGTGCCGCCGAAAGAACGTCTTCCATGGCATGGGCGAGGGTGACGGCTGTGTTCAACCCCACAATCCGGGCTGCCCCCTTGATGGAATGGGCGGCGCGCATCAGCGGTTCGATGCGCTCCGGCGTCTGGTCGCGCTCTGCCGTGACCAGACCGGCCTCCAGCATCCGGGTGTTGTTTTCCAGCTCCACGCGGAACAGATCGAGCATCAGGGGATCGATGGGGGCTGCGTCCGTGGTCATGGGTTCAGACTCCTTGTCATGGCGGGGAAGAGCCGCTCTTCATCCAGAAGCCCGACCGGGCGGCCATTGAGCAGGAAGATGCCCCGGGTCAGCGCTCTGGCGCTGCGCGAGAGCGTGGCGGGAACTTCTCCGAGATCCTCCGGGGCAATCCGATGGACCCCCAGAATCTGTTCGACGGGAAACACGAAGCGCTGCCCTTCACGGCCGACCACCAGCATTCTCTCATAAGCCGGCGCAGGCCTGCTTTCCTGCGCTTCGGAGGTCAGATCCAGCAGGTCCGCGACGGACAGACACAGAAGCAGTTCCCCGTTAATGTTGGCGATTCCCCGAAAAATCCGATTGACCTTCAGCGGCAGCGTGTGAACCGGGGACGGTTCCGCCGCTTCCTGAAAATAGATGGTTTTGACGGCAAACTTCTCGCCGCACAGGCGGAACACCATTACGGACAGGGTTCCCAGTCTGCCCGTCTCTTTGGGCAGAGCCATCACGGCGGCCCGCTCCCCGAGGTATGTAAGCGGAAGGTCCCGGTCCAGATGCTGTCTCCCCGCGGTGGCGAAAACGGGGCAGCGGCGGCAGTGAATCAGGCGCGCCAGTTCCGGACAGGATCCGTCGCCGTAGATTCCTTTCACCTTCCAGCAATATTTTTCTGCGTTTGCCATCGTTTTTGTTCCGCCTTCTTTCGGTTGCCTATTCCTTGACGGTCGCTTTTCGCTCGGCCCGTTCCCGGTAAAGCGCCGCCTGGGTTTCCTTCCCTTTCTGCCGGTAGATCAGGCTGATGTGAACCAGACTTTCATAGTGGTTGGGATCAAGGTAGAGGGCCTTCAAAAAGCATTCTTCCGCGCCGTTTAAGTCCTGCCCGGCCATAGAGAGGATTCCCATCAGGCAATAGGTTTCGGCGGCCGGTCCGAATTTGCGCGTGTATTCCCGGCAGAGACGGGCGGCGCCTGCCGTATCGCCTGCGTCAGCCAGCCGCCGGGCCTCCTGAATCTGTGCATGTGTCGGAGGGAATTTGACATCTGGATTTGCTGCTCCTGGCTTTGCCGGTTGTCGTCGTTTCCCGGAGGGAGTCTCCGGCGGGTCGGTGTCCGGATGGATCGGTGTTTTTCCCTTTGCGGCGGCGTCCGTCGGAAGGACGGCGATTTTACCGGGTTTGCCTTTGGGTGAAATCGGTTTTGCGGGAGTCCCTGTATGGACAGCGGCAAACGAGGCGGAGGAGGCGGGTTTGGTCAGGGCGAAGGCTCTGTCCCACGGGAGGGGCAGATAGCCGCGCTGATGCCAGAAATTTGTCTCCGTATGACCGGTGAAGAGCAGCCCGCCGGGGATCAGGAGCCGGTCCATCCGGTCGAAAATCCGGAGGCGGGCTTCAGGGGTCATATAGATGAGCAGGTTTCTGCAGAAAATGATCGCATAGGGCCCCCGTCCGGCAAGGCTTCCGGGCAAAGCCAGATTGTCGAGAGAAAAGGCGACCCGGCGGACAACGGGATCGGCAACTTTGCGGCCGGAAGGTGTTGTCTCGAAAAAGCGGGCGACGTCCGGTCCGATATTTCCCCGGAATGCGCTTTTCGAATAGCAGGCAAGGCGGGCCTTCTCGAGGGCCAGGGCGCTGACATCCACCCCGTCCACCGTGAAGGATGAAGGCGGCAGTCCGGCGGCCAGAAGCGTCATGACAATGGAGTAAGGCTCTTCGCCGGTCGCGCAGGGAGCGGACAGAATATTCAAAACGTTCCCCGGGTGCGCCTCGTGCCAGTTCAGGGCATGACGGGCGAGGCACAGAAACGGCCCCCTGTCGCGGAAGAACCAGGTCTCTCCGACGACGACGGCGTCAATCAACCGCTGCCGCACAGCGGGAGAAGACCCGAACAGCTTTTCAAACGCGCGCGGATCCGAAACGCCCTCGTGCCGCATGGCGGCTGCAACGGCCCGGTTGACGGCGTCTTTGCCCGCGGAGTCCGGCTCCATGCCCAGGGAAAGGGTGAGGAATTCCATGATGGCGGAAGGCGCGTTCATCCGTTGGTGACCTCCGGCGGGAAAAGGGTGAAAAGCAGGTCGCGGGTCAGCAGCCGTTCCATGTCCAGGACCTGAATGGAGCCGCGCTCGTCAAACATCGTGTCTCCCAGATAGGGCGCGCCGCTGACGGTCACCACCGGCTGCTGGAGGCTTTCCTTCCTGCAGTCAATCATTTCCGTCACCGCTTCGGCCAGCAGGCCCAGGATGTGAGAACGGCCGTCTTCTCCCTGGTAGGCGATCAGGATGATGCGCGTGCTCATCCGGGGGCGGGAGGAAGCTCCGGTCAAAAGCACGGTCAGGTCCACCACCGGGGTGAGGGTTCCCCGGTAATTGAACGTTCCCGCGACTTCCGGCGGCGCGTGAGGAACGGCCCTCAGGGAAACCATGGAGGATACTTCAATAATCTGTCCGATATCGAGGCCGTAACGGTCCGTGCCTGCCTGAAACTGAAGTAGCAACATAGGTTGTTTCCCGATCAGGAGCTGATTTTAAACCGGGAGACCTCTGACTGAAGCCCCGCGATGGCCTCGTTGAGCTGCTCCGTTGCCAGCTTGAATTCGTGCAGCGACGCCTTGGTCTGCTCCGCCGCCAGCGACAACTGGCCCATGGCTTCGCTGATCTGCTGCGCGCCCTGGGACTGGCCGTACATGCCGTCCTTGACGGCGGTGAACTGCGGCCCGTGGATGCGCACCTGATCAATGATTTGGGCAAGCTGCCCGCTCTGCGCGGCCATGGTTTCCACGCCGCGCCGGACCTCGTCGTTGAATTTGTCCATCTCCATCACGCCGGAGGCGACGGACGTCTGCATTTCAGAGACGACCTGCTGGATGTCCTGCGTGGCGATGGCCGTCTGATCGGCCAGCCGGCTGATCTCGCGGGCGACGACCGAAAAGCCCCTTCCGAATTCACCGGCTTTTTCCGCCTCGATGGCGGCGTTTAACGACAGCAGATTGGTCTGGTCGGAAATCTTGTTGATCGTGGTGACGACGTGGGAAATCCTGTTGGCCCGGTCATTGATGACGGTCAGCTTCGAGGTGATGGAGGAGGTAGCCTTGACCAGTTCCCGCATGGCCGTTTCCATCCGGGAGAGGTCCTTGCGGCCCTCCTGGGCCATGTCGATGGTTTCATTGAGCGATGCGTTGACCCCGTCCATGGTCTGGGCCAGATCGTCCGCGGTGGCGGCTATTTCCCGGCTGGTGGCCGTCACTTCGGTGGTGGAAGCCGCCTGCTCGGCTACGGTCGCTTCGAGTTCGCGCGCCGAAGCGGCGATTTCCGTGGCGGATGTGGTGACCTGGATGCCCGACCGGTGAACCTGGCCGATGAGCGAGTCGAGATTGCCCGTCATGGCCTGGAAGGCCTGGAGAAGTTTTCCGGTTTCGTCTCCGGATTGAATGATCCGCGTTGACTCGGCCCCTGCCAGTTCTTCCCGGGTTTGCTGAATGTCTCCGGTGGCGATCTTCTGGGCGAGCGATGTCGTCAGTTCCAGGGGCGCCGTCAACCGCCGGGCCAGGACCACGGCCAGCAGCACGGACAGAAGGATGATCAGCGCTCCCGCCAGGATCATTTTCAGGAAGATGGACCTGATCATATCGTGCACATGGCCGATGGGACCGAAGAAATCGTCCTCGTAGGTGCCGGCCACGATCACCCAGTCGAAAGGCTCAAAGTAAATGACGGACGATATCTTTTTCCTCGGGCCGGGATCGCCGGGGTTTTGCCAGATGTATTCATGATAAAAGGCTTCGCCCTTTGGCTGGGCCAGCGCCTTGGTAATCAGGGTCTGAATGGTGAGATTGCCGTGGACATCTTTCTGATCCCAGATGTTTTCCCCGTCGCGCTTGCCGTCTTTGGAAATGACGTATCTTCCCCGGTGCTCGTTTTTCCCGCCGACGACGCCCACATAGCCCAGCTTTCCCACCTTCATGTTCATAATCGCTTTCCGAAGCGAAGAGACGGCCTCCAGCTTTTCCCCTACGTAAAGCATGCCGATGATTTTTCCGCTCCGGTCCGTGATGGGTTCATAGGCGGTCAGATACCAGGTGTTGACGACATAGGCGAGTCCCCGATAGGGCTGTCCCTTCAGGACCGCCGCCGTCACCGGGTTGACTTTTCCGTCCGGCAAAAGGTTGGGAATGTAGGTGCCGATGGCCCGGCGATGGTTGAGGTCCTCCACGTTGGTTGCGACCCTCAGCATGTCGCCGCCTTCATTCATGCGCTGAAAAATGGTGCAGGTGATGCCGACGAGGCGCTTCACGTCATCGACCACCGGCGTGGGCGTTGACGGATTGCGGTTCTGGCCCAGCCAGACGCCGCCCGCCGTCAGTTTGGGAAGCTCGACTTTCTGAGTCTCCTGCGTCAGTTGGTTGACGGCGTCCCAGGCGACCTTTTCCCTGGCCGCATCGATGCCCCCCTGCTGCTTCAGGATGCTTCTGGCCACATTGAGGTCGTTGTTGATTTTTCTCTGCATCAGGTCGTTTGCGGTTTCGCACAACCCGTACACGTCCCTGGCAATCTGGGACATGTTGGCCATGGCGACGTCGCCCAACTCTTTCGAGGCCAGATTCGAAACGGAGGTTTTGAAAGATCCCATGAGGATCATCATGACCACAACCGGCAAAACGGCGGCCACGACGGCAAGACCGATGATCTTTCGCTTCAGGGAAAGTTTTGGCATGGCGACGCATCCTTGATCCGTATTTTGGCGCGGCAAAGTATAGGAAACGCCGTGGGGTCTGTCAAGAAAATCTTGGGAAATGATCGCGTTGGCGGAATAGAAAATCCTGGATAATTCAGGAGAAGTCCTGCTCCGGTCGCCGGATAGCCGGAAAAGGCATCGCCGGTATAGGATTTTATGTATTGACAGGATGAAGGGATTGCATATATCGCTTCATGACCACGAAAATTGAAAATGCGGATCGCGTTTTCAAATCCGGAGCGTGAAGCCGGCAGGGGGATTCCCGCGGTCCTTGCACCGGATCATGACGCAGGCAGCCCGGCCCGGAAAAGACTCCATGCCTCGCAGTGGGGAGCGGCGAAATGACGGATGAAGAAACGGTTGACGAAATCCTGGACGGAAGTTTGAAAATCCGCCAGAGCGCGAGAGGCTACCGGTTTACGCTGGATTCCCTGATGCTGGCGGGATTTGCTTCGGTAAAACCCCGGTCCGTCAATCTGGATCTGGGCTGCGGCAACGGAATTCTCGCGCTGGTCATGGCCAGACGGCATCCCCTGACCCGCTGGATCGGTCTGGAAATTCAGGAAGGGCTGGCAAAGCTGGCCTGCCGAAATGTCGAGCAAAATGGTTTGGAAAAGCGCGTCGCGATTGTTGCGGGCGACGCCCGGGACGTCGGGAGAGCCTTTCCCTCCCATTCGTTTGACAATGTCCTTTTCAATCCGCCCTATCGAAAAATGTCTTCCGGCAGGATGAATCCGCTCTCGGAGAAAGCGATTGCCCGCCACGAGCTTCAGGGATCGCTGGCGGATTTTCTGGCGGCGTCGAAGGTTCTGCTCAAACCGAAAGGAAGGGTCTTTACGATTTATCCGGCGACCCGGCTGGTGGAGCTGGTCAGCCTGTTTCGCAGAACGGGCATCGAGCCCAAGCGAATGAAGCTGGTGTTTTCCGATGCGTCATCCGACGCGGCGTTTGTGCTGGCGGAAGGAAGAAACGGCTCCCGTGAAGAGCTGAAAATGGAGCCGCCGCTTTACATTTATGATGCGCAGAAAACCTATACGCCGGAGATGAAGAAGCTTTTCAGCGACCTTGCCGCTCCTCCCGAAGCCTGCGGCGGCTGATTTCCGCCTGCATGACCCGTTGGACGATTTCGGCCAGTTCGCGGTCTTTCAGCGTTTCGGTGCATTCGGCGATGATCCTTTTGTCTCTCTCCTTCAGCATGAGTTTTGGCGGGACAGCCCGGCGCCCGGCGCCCTTGCGGGCGGGACTGTATCCGACGGTAAAGTGAATCTCCCGCACGACCGTTTTTCCCGCCAGATCGTTGATCTTTTTTCGAATGTCTTCCTTCATGAAATGAAGCTGCTGCACCCAGACGGAGGAGGTCGTTTTTACAAAGAGGGTGCCCGCGCGCCATCCGTCGGGGCAGGTTTGCGAGGCGATTTTCGCGCCGACCGCTTTGGGCCACAGCTTGAACAGGAAATTTTCCTCCAGTTTGCCGGCCAGGCCTCTTTTCTTCAATGCGGCAAGGAGGATGTCGCCCACGGGTTGTAAATGTCCCTTAAAATGTTTTCTCATCGTTTTCTGCTTGCCTTTGACGCGGCATCGTCAGGGGCGCGCGCCGGATGCCGTTCAGGACATGGAACCAGACGCCGGAGCCTTCTTCCGCGGGGACGGCTGTTCCAGAATCGTCCGCAATTTTCCGGCCAGTTCGCTTATCGAAAAAGGCTTCTGAATGAAGCCGCTGCAGCCGCGTTCCATGATTTTGCCGGCCTGGCCGTTCAGGCTGTAGCCGCTGGACAGTAAAACCCTGACGCCCGGATTGATCCGCCGGATGGCGTCGAAGACCTCTGACCCGTTCATGTCCGGCATGACCATATCCAGAATGACCAGATCAACGCGCTCCTGCTCCCGCCGGTAGAGGTCAATCGCGGCGGCGCCGTTGGGAACGGTGATTACCCGGTAGTTCAAGGTTCTCAGCATTTCGCCGGCCACATCCAGAACCATGGCTTCATCGTCCACGACCAGGATCGTTTCCCTGTCGGAGGATCTCTCCGGGGCGGACGCTTCTTCCGGACATTGATGGTTTTGGGACTGGTGTGCCGAGGCCGGCAAATAAATATTGAAGGTCGAGCCCTGCCCTTTTTCGGAATAGACGTTGATGAAGCCGTTGTGATTTTTAATGATGCCGTAAACGGACGCCAGGCCCAGCCCGGTGCCCCTCCCCATTTCCCGGGTGGTGAAAAACGGCTCAAAAATTCTTTCCCGGGTTTTCTCGTCCATTCCGACGCCGGTGTCCGTCACGGAGATCTTGACATAGCGGCCGCCTTTGCCGCTGAAGTCTTTGAAGCGATTTTCGTCCACGATCATGTTCTTCGTTTCCAGATGCAGATCCCCGCCGGCGGGCATGGCCTGCCAGGCGTTAATGAACAGATTCACCAGCACCTGCTCAATCTGCGCCGGATCGATTTCCGTCATCCAGAGCGGGTCTTCGAAGTGGTGATGAATGTTGATTTCCTTTTTGGTGCGGCCCATGGTCTGGGACGTCTGATGAATCAGGTCGTTCAGATCGACGTTTTTGACTTCATGCTTTCCGCCGCGGGCAAAGCCGAGCAGCTGCCTGGTCAGTCCTGCGCCGCTGACGATCAGTGTTTCGATGGTCCGGATATGTTCGTAATTGGGATCGCCGGGGTGAAGGTTCAAAAGCGCCAGAGAGGCATGGCCCTGAATGCCCATGAGCAGGTTGTTGAAATCATGAGCGATGCCTCCGGCCAGCGTGCCGATGGATTCCATTTTTTGCGCCTGCAGCAGCTTGGCCTCCGCCTTTTTTTGCCGGGTAATGTCGCGCATGAAGTTCAGCGTCGCCGGAGCGTTTTCCCAGCGCATCAGGACACTGTTGGCGGCTACCCAGATGGTCGATTCGTCCCGGCGGACCATCCGGAAACGGTTGTTCAACGACGGTTCGCTTTCCTGAAGAACGGCTTGCTGACGCTCGTCGATCATATCGCGATCCTCGGCAATCACCAGCTCCAGGAAAGGCATGGCCTGAAGATCGGCCAGCGGATATCCCAGCATCTTTTCCGTGCGGTTGTTGGCAAAACTGATTTTCCCGCCGCTGATGATAAAAATCGCCTCGCTGGAATATTCAATCAACCGGCGGTATTTCTCCTCGGATCTTCTCAGGGCTTCTTCGGCTTCCCTTCTGGGGGTAATGTCCTTGGAGACCACCGCCACGGCAATGACGCGTTCAGGGTGGGTGGAATCCCGCACCGGGCTGAAGGTGCGCAGAAAATACCGGCCGTCCCGCAAACTGTGGTGCTCGTCGGAATCGGACAGGCCCGTTTGATAGACGCCTTGGATCTTTCGTTCGAATTTGGCGTTTTGCTCGGGCGAGTGAATGTCCTTGTAGGAAAGGCCGGCAAGGTCGTTTTGCTGTATTTTCAGACGCCGCGCGTGGTTGTGATTGATGAACAGATAGCGGCCGTCGGCGTCCACCAGATACAGGGAGTCGCTGGTGGAATCCACCAGGTTGCGGTATTGATTTTCGATGGCCTGCTGCTCGTTCACTTTCCGGGACAACACGGTGACTTTTTGCTCCAGTTCCTCGTAAGTCGGCTTGGCGTTCATGAAGGCGCACCTTTCACGGCGTGATTTTTTTCAATTCCTGCGCGAAAATGTCGTAGGTCCGTTGATCGAACAAAACATGGCGGATGTGCCGAAGCTCCGGATGGTTTTTCGCGAAAGCGACGCAGGTTGAAAGCGCCAGGGAAGCGGCTTCCCGGAGGGGGTATCCGTAAACCCCGCAGCTGATGGCCGGAAAGGATAGGCTGGCGAGGCCTTTTTTGCGGGCGAGGTTCAGGCTGTTTTGATACGCCGAGGCCAGCAGGCCCGCTTCGCCTTTTCCTCCGCCGCGGTACACGGGGCCGACGGTATGGATGACAAAACGGGCTTTGAGGTTGCCGCCTGTTGTGATGACGGCCTCGCCGGTCGGGCAGCCTCCGATCTTGCGGCATTCGGCCATAATGGCGGGGCCGCCGGCGCGGTGAATCGCCCCGTCCACGCCTGCGCCGCCTGCCAGGCGGCTGTTGGCGGCGTTGACGATGGCGTCGGTTTCCTCCTGTGTAATGTCTCCGCAAACGAGTTCGATGACGGTTTGATTCACAGTGGTTTTCACGATCATCCCTCCGTGGGGACCGGGGTTCCTTCTCCGTAAACCAGCATCCGGTAGGTTTTTTCGATCCGGTCCCAGTTTTCTTCGCGATCCATCGACCAGTATCGTCCGATCACGGACACCACCTGTCCCAATCCCAGCGACCGGCATTTTTCTTCCACCTGCCGGATGTAGCGGGCGCCGCTTTCGGCCTGTTCGCCGCGCCGCCCCAGCATGGCGTGTATATACAATTCGGAAACGCCCTGCTGTTTGGCCATTTCCATCAGGGCCAACAGATGTTCGATGGATCCGTGTGAGCTGAAAAAAGACACGATGCCCATGAGGTGCAGCGCGCGGTTGTTTTGTCGGGCGTTTTCCATGGCGCGCAAAAAAGCCGGGTTTCGGTGAAATTCCTTCCGGGCAATCGCCTGATCGATCAGCAGGCGGTCGGAATAAATCCGCCGGCCTGCACCGATGTGCAGATGCCCCGCTTCGGAATTGCCCACGGTCCCGGCGGGAAGCCCCACAGCCGGTCCGGAGGCGGCCAGCCGCGTGTGAGGGCAATCGCGGAGCAGCCGGTCCATCACAGGCGTTTGGGCGCAGGCGATCAGGTTGCCCTTTGTGTTTTCACAAAGGCCCCAGCCGTCCAGAATGAGCAGGAGCAGACGCGAAACGGGGACGACCGGAGAAGGCTTTTTCTGAATCAGGGACGAGCCGGTCATGGAAGCGGGGACGGGCAGGCCCATCAAATCCAGAATCGTCGGTGCGATGTCGGTCAGCTCTCCTTCGGATTTCAGAGAGAATTTTTGCTCCGGATGCAATAGAATGAAGGGCACGGGGCTGTCCGTATGTCCGGTATCCACGCCTCCGTCCGGATACAGCCATTTTTCCACGGTGCCGTGATCGGCGGTGACGATGACGGCCATGTTCTGACGAAGCGCCTGGTCCACCAGCGCTCCGGTTTGCCGGTCCACCGCCTCCACCGCCCGGAGGATCGCCGGTTCGTTTTCAATGTGGCCGACGACGTCCACATTCGGGAAATTGACGACGATGAAACGGCGGGAGGGATCCTGAATTCTGGCTTCGGCCTCCCGTGAAATTTCATCAATGGACATTTCGGGCGCTTCATCGAACAGCCTGACGTCCTTGCGCGTCGGGACAACGATTCGTTCTTCTTTCGGCAGCGGATCACTTTTCTTCCCGTTGAAAAAATAGCTGATATGGACGGCTTTCTCCGCCTCCGTTATCTTTGCCTGCGCCAGTCCATGCGCCGCGATGATGTCGCTTAAAGTATCGGAAAGAACGCCCCGGGGCGGAAAAGCGACCCCGGTGTTCAGGTCTTTCGAATACTCGATCATGGTGGTGAAGTGCACGGGAAGCCCGGGGTGGACGGGGAATTTCCGGAAGTTTTCTTCCGTGAAACTGCGGCTCAATTCAATTTCGCGTTCGCCGCGGATATTGTAAAAGATGATCGAGTCGCCCGGCTGGATTCTTCCCAGGGGGGTCTGCTGTTGGTTGACCCCAACCAGAGGCAGCAGCGTTTCGTCTTCCTGTCCTTCGGCATAGGCATTGAGGACGGCCCGGGACATGGGAAATGTCGTTTCAGAGCGCATGGAGAGCACCAGTTTGTCGGTTGCGTTTATCGGGGCGTCTATGTAACGAAATAATATTGAACTGTAAAGAAAAAAATTTCTTCGTTTCGGAAGTAAGCGCTTTTAACTTGAAAATTAAGCGCTTGAATGATAGAGGCCCTCGAGAATCGGTAAGAAGGTTTTATGGCGCAGGCACTGCATAGCGGAAGAGAGAAACACCAGGAAAGTTTGTGTGAAGAACTGCTGCGGGAAAGAGCGGCGGTTCTGGCCAGGGCGGGTTTTGCCGTCGAGGATGCGCTTGCGAAGCTGGACCGGTTAGACCGACGGTTCGGGGAAATGATGTTTCGCTGGCAATCGCTGCAAACCGGCTCGCCGGAGGGCGCGCATCCGAAGGAAAAGCAGTCGGTTTTTGAAGAAATCAACGAAATTGTTGAGCAATTTAACGCGGCCTGCCAAAAAGCCGAGATTCAATATTATTATTTGATTGTAACCCGGGAAGCCCTGGGATTGCGCAGACACGAAACGGTTCAGAGACTCTACCGGATTCCCTCCAAAAAGAAAAAGATGCAGGCGGTTTGATGGACAGGTACAAAAAGCAGCGCATTCGCATGGTGGAAACGCAGATTCGCGGTCGTTCCATCCGTGACGACCGTGTTTTGAAAGTGATGGAGACGGTCCCGCGTCACCTTTTCGTGGATGAGGGGTTGATTAACCAGGCTTACAGCGACAATCCGCTGCCCATCGGAGAGCGGCAGACGATTTCCCAGCCCTATATCGTCGCGCTGATGACACAGGCCCTGGAATTGAAAGGGATGGAGCGGGTTCTGGAAATCGGCACGGGATCGGGATACCAGACGGCTATCCTGGCCAAACTGGCCGACCGGGTCTTTTCCATCGAACGGGTGGCGGTGCTGGCCTCGCGCGCCCGCAAAATTCTGGACCGGCTGAATTGCTATAACGTCGCCATTCGCGTCGGCGACGGATCGTACGGATGGAAAGAGGAGGCGCCTTTCGATGCGATCATTACAACCGCCGCCGCTCCGCAATTTCCACAGCATCTGGTCGCGCAGCTTTCTCCCGGGGGCAGAATGGTTGTCCCGGTGGGCGGCCGGGAAGTGCAGACGCTTTATAAACTTACCCGCTCGACTGAAGATCCGTCCGAACTGAAAAAGGAAGATCTGGGGGGCTGCCGCTTTGTCAGCCTGATCGGGGAAAGCGGATGGAAAGAATGATCCGGTCTGCCTTCGCCCGCCGGTTTCTTGCCGTTATTCGAGGCCGGTATTTCGGAGCGTGCTTTTTATTGTGCATCGCGGCGCTTCTTTTGCCGGTTGGTTGCGCGAATTCCCAGATGCAGAAAACCCAGGCCAGCGGCGTTTACCATATCGTCAAAAAAGGGGAAACCCTCTACAGCATCGCCCGCGCTTATTCAACCGGCCTGCAGGAACTTGCTGAAATCAATAATATTGAGGATGTAGCCAGCATTCGGGAAGGTTCCGTCATTTTCATTCCCAATGCCGATCAGGTGATTGAAGACGTCATGGTGTCTGCGGGGAAAGCGGCCGCGGATGCCGGCAAGGAAGAAAAGGTCAAGGATATCAAGCCTTCCGGTGGGGAAAAGCCTTCAACACTTGCCAAACCCTTGCCGTCGCAGGAGAAAACGCCACAGACGCCGGCCGGGACGGCCAAACCATCCCGGCCGGACACCGGGACGGTTTTACCAGCGCCTAAAGCGGACATACCCGGCAGGGAAAAGACGCAGGTTTCTGAAGAAAAAGTGGTGATGGAGAAAGGCCGTTTCGCGTGGCCGTTTCGCGGAGAAGTGAAAACCCGCTTCGGGATTCAACCGAACAAAACGTATCACAACTGGATTAAAATCGCCTGTCCGGCGGGAACCAGGGTGAAAGCGGCGGCTTCCGGGACGGTTATTTTTTCGGCAAATTTAAAAGATTTCGGCGAAACCGTGATTATCCGGCATGCCAACGACTTCGCAACGGTTTACACCCATCTCAGCAAAAGATCCGTCCGGACGGACCAGGACGTGGGCAAAGGCCAGACGATTGGTCATGCCGGGAAAACCGATGAGGCGGGGGAAACCTATTTTAATTTTGAGATCCGCATCAAGGGCAAAGCCCGGAATCCATTGTTTTATTTGCCGTAAGAAGCCATTTTTTCAACCCCGGGCAACCTTTCCGAAGCTTTTCATAAACTGTATTTATCATTGACTAAATCAAGCAAAAGTGATAAAGTCCAACGCTCTTATAGAAAGGCAGGTATCCAATGTTTAAAGTAGGTGATTTGGCAGTGTATCCGGCCCAGGGGGTCGGTGTCATAGAGGCTATTGAGAATAGGGAAGTGATGGGGAAAAAGCAGCCTTTTTATGTCATGAAAATTATGGGCAACGGCATGAAGATCATGATTCCAACCAATTCTGCCAAGGCTGTGGGGCTCAGGGAAGTCATTCTGGAGAAGGAAATCCCCAAGGTGTATGAAATCCTGCGAAACAAAGATGTCACCATAGACAAACAAACCTGGAACAAGCGCTACCGGGAGTATCTGGAGAAGATCAAAACAGGGTCTGTTTTTGAAATTGCCAGTGTTTTAAGGGATTTGTTCATTTTGAAAAGCGATAAAAACCTTTCTTTCGGCGAGCGGAAGATGATGGATACCGCGAAAAATCTGCTTGTGAAGGAAATCTCCGTCGCCACCAACGCGCAGGAAGCCAAGGTTGAACGCGATTTGCAGATGATTTTCACCGTGCAATAGCGAATGGATATCGGGTCTGTCTGTTTTTCGCTCTTTGAAAACTTAAAGAAGAACAAACCCTCTTTCCCTGATCGTGTGCGGGACCTCCATATTCAACGCATTTGACAAGAAGTAACATTCGCTTAATTTTATTCCTGATTTATAAGATTCCATTCATTCTTTTATTCGAAGGGAGGTGAAACGATTGATCGTAAGAGCATTATTGGTTTTGATTTGTTCGGTCAGCGGTTATTTTATCGCTTACTACGCCATGGCGGCAGCCAGTCCATACGCTGTTTTTCAGGCAATTTTCGGCTTAATTATAGGCTTGGTCGTTGCGCTGCTGGTCATTCGGGTCGAACGCAACATCCGCAAGCAATCCGTGAGAATCATCGCGGGTGGTGTGGTCGGCATGATCATCGGTCTGTTGATCGCGCTGATGATCGGTTTTGGTTTGAATATGGTCATCCGGATCCCGCAGAATCAGCAGGTTGTTCCCTGGATCTATCTGCTCCTGATCGGCATTCTGGGGTACCTGGGGCTTGTGATCGGCTCGAAAAAGGCGGAGGAAGTCAATTTTCGCACCCCCGATTCCAGGAAACTGATGGATCACCGCCTGCTGGATACCAGCGTGATCATTGACGGAAGAATCGCGGACATCTGCGATACGGGTTTTGTGGACGGAGAACTGATCGTTCCGCGTTTTGTCCTCAATGAGCTCCAGTTCATTGCCGATTCCTCGGATTCCATGAAGCGCTCACGGGGCCGCCGCGGGCTGGATGTTTTCAACCGCATGCAGAAGAGCACGGCCATCAATATTGAAATTGTCGAGCAGGATTTTCCCAAAATAAAAGGCGTGGACGGGAAACTGGTGGCCCTGGCCCAGAAACTAAACGCCAAACTCCTGACCAACGATTATAACCTGAACAAAGTTGCAGAGTTGCAGGGTGTGCGCGTCCTCAACGTCAACGAACTGGCCAATGCCATGAAACCGGTGGTTTTGCCCGGAGAGCAGATGACGGTGAAGATCATCCGGGAAGGCAAGGAACAGGGGCAGGGCGTCGGTTATCTGGACGACGGAACCATGATCGTCGTGGACAGCGCGCAAAAAATGATCAACACGACCGTCGATGTGGTTGTCACCAGCGTGCTGCAGACGACGGCCGGCCGAATGATCTTCACGGAGCTCAAGGAAGCCGCCGACAAGAAAAGCGGCAATGCATAGACCTGAGAGCTTTGAATAACGGCCATTTTTGTCATTTCGACCGAAGGGAGAAATCTTGAACAAACGGCAATCCTTAAGGTTTCTCGTCGCTTACGCTCCTCGAAATGACATTTTTCAAAGCTATCGACCTGTTGCCTGCATCTTTTTGGCCGGGAGGAAAAACATCCGGAACAGGCCCGGAAAATGGCTTTTCGGGCCTGTTTTTTTTGAGATTTGCTATGAAAACAGTGGCTATTATTCCCGCCGGCGGCTCAGGCAAAAGGGTGGGCGCTCCGATGGCCAAGCAGTATCTTTTGCTCCATGCTTTGCCGGTGCTGGTGCGCACGCTTCTTGTGTTTCAGAAAGTGGAGGCGATTTCCGACATCATTGTGGTCGTCCCGGGTGATGATGTTTTGTCCGTCCGGAAACAGGTGGTGGAGAAATACAATCTCACCAAAGTGGCTGCCGTTGTTGCCGGAGGCAGACAGCGCCAGGATTCCGTCGCCTGCGGCCTGCGGGCCGTTAAGTTGCCCTGCGACATCGTCATGGTTCATGATGCCGTCCGGCCTTTTGTCACCGAAGACATGATTATTCGGGTTCTGGCCGCGGCCGCCGGGTGCGGCGCCGCCTCCCTGGGAATTCCCGCAAAGGATACCATTAAGGAAACGACGGAGGACGGCATCGTCAAAACAACGCTTCCCCGCCGCAATTTATGGCAGACACAGACGCCCCAGGCGTTTTCATACAATCTTTTGCGCCGCGCGTATGAGGCGGCCGAAAAAGACCATTATTACGGAACGGATGACGCGTCGCTGGCGGAAAGAATCGGCGCAAAGGTCCAAATGATTACGGGATCCGATGAAAACATGAAAATCACAACGCCGGAAGATGTGAAAATGGCGGAGTCTCTTCTGAAATCCGCGGCGGCCAAGCAGGGTCGTCCCCGCACCGGATTGGGATACGACAGCCATCGGTTCGCAAAGGACCGCAAGCTTATGCTGGGCGGCGTGGAAATTCCCTTTGACTGCGGGCTCGCGGGGCATTCCGATGCCGACGCGCTCCTGCACGCCGTCTGTGACGCGCTTTTGGGCATGGCCGGAGCGGGGGACATCGGCCGGCATTTTCCGGATAACGATCCCGCGTTTAAAGACATTTCCAGCCTGGTCCTTCTGGAGCGCGTCGGAAGGATCGTCGAATCCAGAGGCGTGAGCATCGAGAACATCGACGCCACGGTCGTGCTGGAGAAGCCCAGGCTGGCGCCCTACGCGCAGGCCATGGCAGCCAACATTGCCCGGGCGCTCAAGATTCCGGAAACGGCCGTGAACATCAAAGCCAAGACCAACGAGGAGATGGGCTTTGCGGGCCGCGGCGAGGGGATCGCCGTTTGGGCGACGGCCTGCGGCACGGAAGGGATCGCGGATGGAGCATAAGGCCAGAGTCCGTTTTGCGCCGTCTCCCACCGGAGATCTGCATGTGGGCAATGCGCGCACCGCATTGTTCAACTGGATGTTCGCCCGGCGCGAAGGCGGTTGTTTCATTCTGCGGATTGAAGACACGGATGAATCCCGCAGCGATTCGGCCTACCAGACCGGTCTTCTGGAGGACTTGAAATGGCTGGGGCTTGACTGGGACGAAGGACCGGACATCGGCGGCGCCTATGGCCCCTACCGGCAGAGTGAAAGGCTGGATCTCTATGCGGCGCATCTGAAAAAACTGATGGACGCGGACCTGGCGTATCCCTGCTATTGCACGGAAGAAGAGCTGGAAGAGGAGCGCCGGACGCTGATTCTCGCCAGGCGCATGCCGCGCTATTCGGGGAAATGCCGAAATCTCAGCGAAAAAGAACGCGAAGCGCTGGCCGCGTCCGGCCGGAAGCCTTCCTATCGTTTCAAGGTTCCCCGGACGACGATTGAATTTCATGACCTGATCCGGGGGCCGATGCGGTTTGAAGGCGAAGCCATGGGCGATTTCATTATCGTGCGGTCCAACGGAATGCCCGCCTATAACTTTGCGGTCGTGATCGATGACCATCTGATGGCGATTTCGCATGTCATCCGCGGCGAAGATCATCTGTCCAACACCGCCTTGCAAATTCTGCTGTATCGGGCTTTTGGATTTGACGAGCCGGTGTTTGCCCACCATTGTCTGATTCTGGGAAAAGACCACGCCAAGCTCGGCAAGCGCCACGGCTCCGTGTCCGTGGGCGAATTCCGCAAACAGGGGTTCCTGCCCGAAGCGCTGCTCAATTATCTGGGGCTTCTGGGAAGCTCCTTTGCCGATGCTCGGGAAGTGCTGTCGCAGTCTGAAATGGCGGAGGCTTTTTCACTGGAACGCGCATCGAAAAGCGGCGCGGTCTTTGATGAAGAAAAGCTCCGCTGGCTCAACGCGCTTTACATAAGAAACCTGACCGCCGGCGATTTGCTGGAAAGACTTCAGCCGTTTTTACGCGAGGCGGGTTATCAGCCGGAAACACTGGACCCTCTGTGGCTTAAGGAGATCATCGGCATCGTGAAAGAAGAACTGACGACGCTGGCGGAGATCGGGGATCACATCGATTTATTTTTTGATGAACGCTATTCCCCGTCGCAGGAAGCCCGAAGGCTGCTGGCGGCGCCCGGCGCCCGCGAGGTGGTCGGGGCTTTTGGCGCGTATCTGAATCGGGCGCAAGGCGACGCCGCGGAAATTTACGCCGCTGCGATCCGGCACGCAAAAGAAAAATCAGGCGCCAGGGGAAAAGATTTGTTCATGCCGGTCCGGGCGGCGCTGACCGGTAAAATCAAGGGCCCGGAGCTGGATAAAGTATTTGTCATTTTGGGAAAGGAGTCTGCGGTAAAAAGGCTGAAACGCGCCGAACAGGAAATCATAAAAGCATGAAAACGACGATTCCACCACTGACCGTTCATCGATATTCGTTGAGCAGGACGATCTTCAAACGCAGAAAAAATATCCAGAGAAGCCCATCATCCCCTGAAAAAGTTCGGTTAATATCCGGGGTCTCCGGGGAACTATGCCGGACATGAACGCAATATTTTCACGCTTACGCTGGAACTGCCCACATCCGACACAAAACTGGCCGGCGATTATTTCCGTAAATTTCAACCCGCTTTTCAGAAGTTCATCGACTTGCCGGTCGTCGGTACGCCGCCCTACACAAGGCTGGTAAAAAACAATCCGGCTCGCGAAAAAGGCGATAAAACAAACGGCATTCTAAAGCGCATTGCCCGTGAGCAGGAAGGCCGCCCAGTAAAAAGGGTGAGGATATTTTTGTTTAACCTTTATTTGAGCCTGTCTCAGAGATTCATCCTTGGGCATCGTCTTCCGGTTGGAATAAAAATCGACCATCAGATCATGCGTGGCCTGATCATCGACCTGCCACAAACTGGAGATCAGCGAGCCCGCTCCCGCGTATAAAAATCCCCGCGTGAAGCCTATGACATCATCGCCGCTGGCCACTTTCCCCAGGGCGGTTTCGCACGCGCTGAGCACAACCAGATCGGCATGGAGCGAAAGGCGATAAAGATCGGCGCTGGTCAGCAAGCCATCGCTGACTTTGTCCCCGGAGAGCAGCAATGATGAATCAAGCGGCTTATCCGGATCAAAGGTTCCATGCACGGCCAGATGAATGATGGAAAATTGGCTGCTTTCCGCCATGAAATTCGTTTTGGTCGCCTCTGAGCGCAGCAGTACCTTTGAGTTTGGCAGGATGGCCCCGACAGCCAGCGCTTCCGCCTGGGCGAATTGCAGATCGTATTTGGGATCATCCAATTTGGGATTTCCCAGAATCAGCGAACGGCCGGTGCGCGGCTGACCGGTCCGCGCTTTCAGAAAACTCAAAACACTGGCGCTGGGCAGCGTCCGGATGCTGTAGCGGTCAATCAGATAATTCCCGCCCTGAGCTAAAGCGCAAAAAGGCAGGTAATGCAAAGCGCCGTGTGGAACAATGATCAGCTTCCTGGTCTTGATGGACGGCTCTACGAACGCGAAAAGCTGACGGTAAAGCGCTTCCGCCCGGGCTTTGTAACTTTCGGAAGCGTTCAGCGTAATCATTTTACGGAAATCATGGACATCTTTCGCAAGATCATCTGTCGTTAATTTGTAAACGGCAACGGATGACGGCGACAACACAAAAACATACCAGTTCCGTCCTGTTGAATAATATTCAAGCAGGGTTTCATCCGACCCGATTAATTTTTGAATGTCTGTTGTGGAAGGCGCCTGAACCGTAACCAGAGCGGCTGTTTCGGGAGCTTTTTCTCCCAGCTCCTTTTTCAGGGTCAGCAAAACCGATCGGGTTTTATTTTGAGACTCCCGGTTTGCCGCGGAAGATACGGCGGCCAGTTCGCTTTCCGCCTCCGCCATCTGATTCAAATTCATTTTCAACCGCTGAACGTTTTCCCCCCGCACCGGAATATTCTTCTGCGAGGAAAGCAAATCAACCAGGGCGCGCGCTTTGGAGCGTTCCACGTATGCAAAAGCTTCCGGGTACCGTTTATCGGACAGAAGCAGATCAATTAACTGCGCATAGGCATCCTGTTTGTCGCCGACAAAACCGATGCGCCCCGCCTCCGTATTGATCGATGAACGCTGCTGCTCGATCACCTGAACCGCTTTTTTCAGCAGGTCTTCGGCCATGCTTTTCTGTCCTTCCGACAACGCGATTTTTGCCCGGTCGCAAAGCACAATCCAGTATATGCCGCCGATCTGCCCGATCTGCGGGTGTCGTAAAAGCTGATCATAGCCCTGCCTGGCTTCCGGCAGGTTGCTCGTTTCATACAGGCTTTTGGATAAAATATACAATTTGGGAATTTCCTGAAAAGTCTGATCGTAGAAGGCGGTAATAAATCCTGTAACCCTTGCACTTGGATTCCTGATGGCCGTCAGCGCCTTGTCGTATTCTTTCAAAGCCATGTAGATCCGCGCCAGAGCGCTGTATTTTGGAGGACCGTTCATCACCGTAATGCTGACCTTTTGCAGAGCGCCGGCTATTTTTTGAGCTTCCGTCTGATGGCCGGCCAGAGCGTGGGCAACGCCCAGAAAATCGTATATTTCGATCAGTTGAGATGTGTAAAAATTCTGCTTTTCACGGCCGTTTTCATGGAGCAAGCGATACGCAAGATCGCCTTCCGCAATAGATTTCAGAAAATCTCCCTGGCCCAGATAAATGCCTCCGCGCAGGATTTGCGGATAGACGGTAAAATCACTGCCTAAATAAGTTCTTTCCCCCCGGTCGATTTGTTTTTGCATGATGTCGATGGTCATAAGCGCCTTGCGATAGTCACGGGTGGAAGTGTAGGAGGCAGCCAGCAAATAAATCTGAAGGGGATTCAAGGTATCGCCTTTGTCCAGCTTCGGCTGCAGCATGGCAATGATTTCATGAATCTGCTGTTTTTGGGCATAACTGCTCAGCCTGATATCGTCAAAAAAACCGAAAACGGGAAGAGAAAAGACAAACACCGGAATGGCTGATAAGATGAGTATTCTTATGCGTATCATCCATTGATCCTTTTAAATTCGTATTGGCGTTTTTACGGAAAATATGCTCTTGTGACTCACCCAAGTCAAGGAGCAATGCCTTTTGAAAAAGAGCAAGACCAGCTTCTTTTGTCAGCACTGCGGCTATATGTCGCCCAAGTGGCTGGGCAAGTGTCCGTCCTGCAACGGCTGGAACTGCTTTGCCGAAGAACTGGTGACGGATCCGGAGGCGGGCGGCCGTCCCGATCTGGTGTTCGGGGGCAAGCCCCTTCCCATATTCGACATTCCGGCCGAGGAAGGTAAGCGAATCGTCACCGGCATGGCTGAAATTGATCGCGTGCTGGGGGGAGGCATCGTCAGTGGCTCGGCCATTCTCATCGGCGGCGAACCGGGTATCGGCAAATCGACGCTGATGCTGCAGATGATGAAAAATCTGGCTGCGGGCGGCCGGAAAGTGCTCTATGTTTCCGGCGAGGAGTCCGCCTCCCAGATCAGGCTCCGCGCCGACCGGATCGGCGCGCAGGCCCGGGATTTGCTGGTGCTGGTGGAAGTGTCGCTGGAGAAGATTCTGGAGCAGATCCGGAAAATCGAACCGGCCGTTGTGGTGATCGATTCCGTTCAAACGGTTTATTCCGGCGATCTGATATCCGCGCCGGGAAGCGTGGGGCAGGTCCGCGAAGCGTCGTCGCGGCTCATTCTTGCCGCCAAGAAAAGCGCCGTTCCATTGTTCCTGGTCGGCCATGTAACGAAGGACGGCGCCATAGCCGGGCCAAAAGTGCTTGAGCACATGGTGGATACGGTATTGTATTTTGAGGGCGACTCCGGGCACGCCTACCGGATTGTCCGCAGCATGAAAAATCGCTTCGGACCCGCCAACGAAATCGGCGTTTTTGAAATGCGCGACCGCGGGCTTACGGAAGTGCCCAATCCTTCCGCCTTTTTTCTGGCGGAACGGCCGGAAAACGCTCCCGGATCGGTGGTGCTGGCAAGCCTCGAAGGCACCCGTCCGATTCTGGTGGAAATCCAGGCGCTGGTGAGCGCCTCCAATTTAGGCATGCCCAGGCGAACCGCCATCGGTGTGGACCACAACCGGGTTTCGCTTTTGGTGGCGGTGCTGGACAAGATCTGCGGCCTCAACCTGGGCGGGTCGGACATTTTTCTGAACGTTGCGGGCGGCGTACGTGTGGAAGAGCCGGCCGTGGATCTGGCCGTTGTCTCGGCCATGGCGTCCAGTTTTCTGGACCGGCCGGTGGACGCCCGGACGGTGGTTCTGGGCGAAGTCGGGCTCACGGGCGAGGTGCGGGCGATCTCTCAGATTGATATACGGGTGAAGGAGGCGGGCCGTCTGGGATTTAACCGGTGCATTGTTCCCAAAACCAATATCGCCTCCCTGACCCAAACGGCAAAAATGGAAATCCGGACCATCACTTCCCTGAAGGAACTGCTGGAAATCCTCTTCTGAAAACATTGCAGAGAATTCCCGAAAAATAGTTTCTCCATGCCTTGACAGGGGGGAAATCGTGCATAAAATAACGCCGCTAATTCGATGGTTTACTTTACAATATTTATAAGGAAGAAAGGAGAAGAATCAGTATGAAAATCAGACCCTTACAGGATCGGATCATTGTAAAACGATTGGAGGAGGAAACCAAAACCAAGGGCGGGATCATCATCCCCGATACGGCCAAGGAAAAACCGATTGAAGGCAAAGTGATTGCGGTCGGCAAAGGCAAAGTGGCGGATGACGGCAAACTGATCAAACCAGAAGTCACCGTGGGCGACAAAGTCCTTTTCAGCAAATACGGCGGCACCGAAGTGAAAATTGACGGCGAAGAATACCTCATCATGAGAGAAGACGACATTCTGGGCATTATCGAAAAATAAGAAAATATAAGGAGGAATCTGTACAATGGGAGCAAAAATACTTCTTTACGATGAAGAAGCAAGAAAATCGGTCTTGAAGGGCGTCAACACCCTGGCCGATGCCGTGAAGGTAACCCTCGGCCCCAAAGGCCGCAATGTGATTATTGACAAGAGCTTTGGCTCTCCCACCGTGACAAAGGACGGCGTCACCGTCGCCAAGGAAATCGAACTCGAAGACAAATTTGAAAACATGGGCGCGCAGATGGTCAAGGAAGTGGCCAGCAAGACCAGCGACGTCGCAGGCGACGGCACCACCACCGCCACCATCCTGGCCCAGGCCATTTACCGCGAAGGCGTTAAAGCCGTCGCCGCAGGCTCCAATCCCATGGACGTGAAACGCGGCATCGACAAGGCCGTGGAAACCGTCGTCAAAGAGCTCGGCAAAATGAGCAAACCCACCAAGGACCAGAAAGAAATCGCCCAGGTCGGCACTATCTCCGCCAACAACGATGAAACCATCGGCAACATCATCGCCGGCGCGATGGACAAGGTCGGCAAGGAAGGCGTCATCACTGTGGAAGAGGCCAAAGGGCTCGAAACGGAACTGGAGATCGTGGAAGGCATGCAGTTCGACCGCGGCTACCTGTCCCCCTATTTCGTCACGAATCCCGACAAGATGATTGTCGCGCTGGAAGACGCGCTCATCCTGATCTATGAAAAGAAAATCAGCGGAATGAAAGATCTGCTGCCGATCCTCGAACAGATCGCCAAAATGGGCCGCCCGCTCCTCATCATCGCCGAAGACATCGAAGGCGAAGCGCTGGCCACCCTGGTGGTCAACAAGATCCGCGGCACGCTGCATGTGGCGGCCGTTAAAGCCCCCGGCTTCGGCGATCGCCGCAAGGCCATGCTGGAAGACATCGCCATCCTCACCGGCGGCAAGATGATTTCCGAAGACATGGGCTACAAACTGGAGAACGTGAAAATCGAAGACCTCGGACGCGCCAAGAAGATCACCATCGACAAGGACAACACCACGATCATCGACGGCGCAGGAAAGCGCGCCGAACTGGAAGGCCGCGTCAAACAGATCCGCGCCCAGATCGAAGAGACCACCTCCGATTACGATCGCGAGAAACTTCAGGAACGGCTGGCCAAACTGGTCGGCGGCGTGGCCGTGATTAAAGTCGGCGCCGCGACCGAAACCGAAATGAAGGAAAAGAAAGCCCGCGTGGAAGACGCGCTCCATGCCACCCGTGCGGCCGTGGAGGAAGGTATTGTTCCAGGCGGCGGCGTTGCGTATCTGCGCACCCTGCCCGCTCTGGTCAAACTGGCCCTGGACGGCGACGAACAGATCGGCGTGAACATCGTCAAGAAAGCCATCGAAGAACCGATCAAAATGATCGCCTGCAACGCGGGCCTGGAAGGCAGCATTGTGGTCGAAAAAGTGAAAGAGAAGAAAGGTTCCTACGGATTCAACGCCCGGACGGATGAGTACGAAGACATGATCGCCGCCGGCGTCATCGATCCGACCAAGGTGACGCGCTTTGCCCTGCAGAACGCGGCTTCGGTTGCCGCTCTGCTGCTGACCACCCAGTGCATGATCGCCGACAAGCCCGAAGAGAAGGGCGCAGGCGGCGGAATGCCCGGTATGCCTCCCGGAGGCGGTTATCCCGGAATGGGAATGTAAGAAAAAGGCTGAAGGTTGAAGACTGAAGGCTAAAGATTAAAAGATTAAAGCCCCTTGTCCAAATGGACAAGGGGCTTTTTTTATTGCATTTATTTTGCCTGAAGCAGTTTTTCTCTGATTTGATTGGACAGAACATACCAGCGCTGAACGCTGTTTTCCAGGCGGTAGTAGTGCAGGATGTAGGCGGCCGAAAGGATCAGAAGCAGGGCGGTCAGCAGGATATACGGCAGCGTGAAATGGATAAGCGTCCATCCGAAGGCCAGGAGGAAGAAAAGACAGACAAACATCATCGTGATCAGATGGGCCAGACGTTCCTGCTGCACCCAGGAAATCTGACGGTCGTGATAAACCAGCAGTTCGGCAAGCGTTTCTTTTTCCGGATGGCCTGTCAGCAATTCCCTGACGTAGGTTTCATGCCGTTCGATATAGTCGATCATTCCCTGTCTCCCTTCTTTTCGTCCGTCGCTTTTGCAAAGGCCGCTTCGGTTTTTCGGGTTTGTTCTTCCCGCGCCGCCGCGTACTGGCTTTCGCGGGCGGCGGGGTCCTGGCGGTAAAAATTTTTCAAAACGCGGTACAGCTCCGGCACGGCCCTCTTCATGCCGAGCGGCTGGTCAAAAAAATGTTCCGTGGCGACGGCGAAAAACTCGGCTTCATCTTTCGCGCCGTATTCGTCCAGGAATGTCCGCTTTCCTCTTTCCACGTTCTTGAGGAGTTTTTTGTACTCGCGTGAACAGGTTTTGACCCAGTCGCGGTATTCCGCGCGGTCTCTCAATCGGGGGGTGCCGTCCGCGACGCCATCCTGCATGTCCAGTTTATGGGCGAATTCATGATACACCACATTGTAGCCGTATCCGGCATAACGGATGCTTTCGTGAACCGCGTCCCAGACCAGCAGGATCGGGCCCTGTTCGAAAGCCTGTCCGCTGATGGGGCCCGGGGTTTCCAGCGGCGCGAGCGCGGTTTCAAAGAAACCGATTTTTTGTTCGGGAAGGATCCGCTCAGAAGGATAGACCAGGATGGATTCAACATTTTCGTAGTCCTGACGCGGAAGGTTCAATATCAGCAGGCAGGCCATGGCGGAAATGGTGACGCGAATTTCGTCCGTGAGTTCAAGACCGCCGCATCCCTCCCAGTTTTTTTCAGCCATGAACACGGCGATCCGTTCGCGAAGACGCCTTTGTTCGTCTTCATCCAGCAATTTATAATGCGCCATATTCTTGCGGATGATGGCTTCCCATTCGAAGGGAAAAGGCGCCTCCAGGATTTTCCGTCGTCGTTTTTTCGCCAACCAGCCAAACATCTTGACTCCTTATCCAACGGAGCTATATCTATCATAAAAACATGGATATGAAAAACGGCGGTTTACGGTTGAATCCCGCTGCTGCGGGACGAGCGTTCATTCTCCGCAGCCTGTTGCGATATCATGACGTTCATTTTACCCATCGACAGCTTGCTGCGTGGTGGTTGATCCAAATGCCGGGCGGCGGTATATTATCCCGCGGAAGGAAATCCTATGTATAGCCTGCTGGCGGATGCGCTGATCATCATTCATTTTTTGTTTATTCTTTTCGTTGTGACGGGCGGCCTGCTGATCCTTCGCTGGCCGCAAATGGTCTGGCTGCATCTTCCCGCCGCCTGTTGGGGGGCCTTCATCGAATTTGCCGGATGGATTTGTCCGCTGACGCCTCTGGAGAATCACCTGCGCCGGTTGGGCGGTGAAGCGCCCTACACGGGAGACTTCGTTGTTCAATATCTGATCCCGGTGATTTATCCGGCGGGGCTTTCCGCCTTGACCCAGTACATTCTCGGCGGACTGGTCATTGCCGTAAACCTGTTGATCTACGGCTATGTTTTATACAGGCGTTTCTCACGCAAGGTGCCATCGTCCATGACGGACATCAAGTTGTAAAGGCGAAAGATGTTGATAAGATAGGCGCCATCTGGTATCCCATGATCATGCAAACTCCGTTTCGTCTTCATGATTTCATTCTGGTTGTCGTGGTGATCCTGTCTATGACCGTCGCGATTCTTTTTCCCGATTTCGGCGCCCGTTTTCAGGCGCTTCCCGTTTACTGTCTGATGATCAATTTTTTTCTGAGCTGTTTGTCGATTGATTTGGCGGATGTGTGGAAAGCGCTTCGGGGGCACATCCGGGAGATTCTTGGTTTTACCGCTCTCAAGCTCGCCTTGTTGCCGGTGGTTCTTTACGGCGTCTTTTACGCGGTTGCTCCGGATTATGCGCTCGCCGCCCTGCTTTTGACGGGCGTTTCCACCGGCGTGGTTTCGCCGATGATATCGAACATGGTCAAAGGCAACTCATCGCTGGTTCTGGTGGTGGTTGTCATCACCTCTGCGCTTGCGCCGTTTACGCTGCCGGCGCTCATCAAGATCGTGATTGCGAAAGATGCGGCGATTTCCTTTCTGGCCATGTTTAAAATGCTGGCGATGGTGATTTTTATTCCTATTCTGATCGTGGAAATCATCCGATATCTGCTGCCCCGGCTGGTTGCGCCGATTCTGAAGATTCAGTTTCCCGTCGCCCTGCTGATGTTTGCCCTGATCAACCTCGGAGTATTTTACCGCTGGGCGCCGTTTTTCAAGGAAGAACCGTCCGTGATAATCATGGCGACCGTCGTCGTGTTTGTCCTGGCGGCGATTTACTGCGCCGTTGGAATATTTTTCTTCCGGAAGGGGCCCCTGCATAATCATCTGGCCGGAGCGGTCATGCTGGGGAACATCAACAACGTGCTCGTGATCGTCTTCTCCTCCGAGTTTTTCGGTCCCGTCGAGCCGCTGGTTGCCGCCATATACATGATTCCCTTTTTCGTCATCGTCATTCCCCTGCGGTATTACCGCTATCGGAAAACCAGGCATTTAAAATAAGCGGCGCGCGGAGCATGCGTTTGAGCAGATGAGGCCTGACGTTTTTCATGAAAACCGGTTCGAGGAGCATCGGATAGGGCCGTGGGATATCGGCCGCCCGTCACTGTCCGGGAAGGCCGTTGCAAGACGCCGTCTCTTGATCCGCGATGAAATCAAGTTGCCCCGCAGGCCATTCAAAAATGATTTGCTTTTTTGGCTATTTTCAACTAGTGGAGCCTACTTGCCGTAAGAAGGCGGTTTTGCCTGGAAAATGAAAGCCGGCTTATGAAAGCAGGGCTTTGAATATAAGGACAAAGGAGACGTTGAATGAACGACAGCAGTATGACCAAAAACAAGAAGCTCGTCCAGTGGGTAGATGACATGGCCAAAATGTGTAAACCGGAAAAAATTTACTGGTGCGACGGCTCCAGGAATGAATATGATTCCATGATCAGAATTATGGTCGATTCGGGCCTGGCCACGCCCCTGAACAGGGAAAAGCGTCCAAATTGCTTCCTGTTCCGATCCGATCCTTCCGACGTGGCGCGTGTGGAAGACCGCACCTATATCGCGTCGAAGTCCAGGGATGAAGCGGGCCCCACCAACAACTGGATCGATCCGGATGAATTGAAGAAAACGATGAAAGGCCTTTACGACGGCTGCATGAAAGGCCGCACGATGTACGTGATCCCGTTCAGCATGGGGCCGGTGGGATCCCCCATCGCCCGGATTGGCATTGAAATTACCGATTCGCCTTACGTCGTCGTGAATATGCACATCATGACCCGTGTGGGCCAGAAGGTCCTGGACGTGCTGGGCGAAGACGGCGTGTTCATTCCCTGCCTGCACTCGGTGGGCAAACCGCTGGCCGAAGGGGAATCCGACGGCAGCAAGTGGCCCTGCGCCCCGATCGAGAGAAAGTACATTTCCCATTTCCCGGAAGAAAAGACGATCTGGTCCTATGGCTCCGGTTACGGCGGCAACGCCCTTCTGGGGAAAAAGTGCTTTGCGTTGCGCATTGCGTCGGTGATGGCCCGAGAGCAGGGCTGGCTGGCCGAGCACATGCTGATTCTCGGCATCACCAATCCCGAAGGCGAAAAAAGATACGTGGCGGCGGCATTCCCGTCCGCATGCGGCAAGACCAATCTGGCCATGTTGATTCCCACCATCCCGGGCTGGAAAGTGGAAACGGTCGGCGACGACATCGCCTGGATGAAATTCGGCGCCGACGGTCGTCTTTACGCCATCAATCCCGAAGCCGGTTTCTTCGGCGTCGCTCCCGGCACTTCAGAGGACTCCAACTACAATGCCATGAAGGCCATTGAAAAGAACACCATCTTTACCAACGTCGCCTTGACGGAAGATAACGATGTATGGTGGGAAGGCATCGGATACGACGCCCCGGCCGGCAGGATCATCGACTGGACCGGCAACGTCTGGACGAAAGACAGCGGTAAAGTGGCCGCCCACGCCAACTCCCGTTTCACGGCGCCGGCTCGCCAGTGCCCCGCGATCGATCCCGACTGGGAAAATCCCAAGGGCGTGCCCATCAGCGCGTTTTTGTTCGGCGGCCGCCGTCCCTCCACCGTTCCGCTGGTTCACCAGTCGTTCAACTGGAATCACGGCGTATTCCTGGGTTCGATTGTCGGTTCTGAAATCACCGCCGCGGCCATTTCCGCCAACATCGGCCAGGTGAGGCGCGATCCTTTCGCCATGCTGCCTTTCTGCGGATACAATATGGGGGATTATTTCCAGCACTGGATCAACATCGGCCGGAAAACGACGGAAGACAAACTGCCGAAGATTTTCTATGTCAACTGGTTCCGAAAAACAGCAGACGGTAAATGGCTGTGGCCCGGCTACGGCGAAAACAGCCGCGTGCTGAAATGGGTCTTTGAACGGTCGGCGGGCAAAGGCAAAGCCAGCGAAACCGCGATTGGCTTCATGCCCACCGAGGATGCGATCGACACAACCGGCCTGAGCGTCAGCGCGGCTGATATGAAGGAACTGCTCAGCGTCAATAAGGAAGAGTGGAAAAAAGAAATTGAAGGCATCCGCGAACATTATAAAAAATTCGGCGATCGACTGCCTGCAGAGCTGAAAAAAGAGCTCAACGCCCTGGAAAAACGCCTGAGCTAGATTGTCAACGTTTCTTTCAATGCTTTCTTCTCTCCCCTTGGGAGGGATCGCGGGAGGATGAAGCGGATGACCTTTCATTTTAAAATATTTTCCGACTATGTCTGACCCTTCTGTTATATCGGCAAGGCGATTGTCGATCGGTTGAAGAAAGAATATCCGATTAAGGAAGAGTGGGTGAGCTACGAGCTGCATCCCGAAACCCCGCCCGGAGGTCTGTTGCTTTCCGAACGCTTTAAAGGCAGAGACCTTGCGCCCTTTTACGCCGGGTTGAAGTCGCGGGGTCGTGAACTGGGCATCGTCTTCAATGAACACACCGTGCTGTCCAATTCCCGATTGGCGCTTTTGGCCTCGGAGTATGCCCGCGACCAGGGGAGGCATGACGTCTTTCATGAAAACATGTTTCGGGCGTATCTGAGCCGGCGCCAGGACATTGGCCGCCCGGAGGTGGTAGGCGCTGTCGCGGCCGAAAGCGGTCTCGACGAACAGGAAGCGCTGGCGGCGGCAAAAGACGGACGTTATGCGCCCCGGCTGGCTCAAGCGGCAAAGGAAGGGCGTTTGCTGGGCCTGACCGGAATTCCCCTGTTCATTGTCAACAACCAATACCAGATCACGGGAGCCCAGCCCTTGGAATCTTTCCGCAGGCTTTTGCAATCCATCTCACAAAAGGAGGGAATATGAACAATTTTACGTTTTATAACCCGACAAAAATTCTTTTTGGCGAGGGAAGGATCAAGGATATTGCCGGAGAAATTCCCCCCCGGGCAAAGATTCTGATGACCTACGGAGGCGGCAGCATCAAGCGCAACGGCGTATATGATGAGGTCAGGGCGGCGCTTCAGAGCTGCGCGATGGAAGAATTCGGAGGCATTGAGCCCAATCCGACCTATGAGACGCTGATGCGGTGTGTGGAGACGGCGCGCAAAAATAAAATCGATTTTCTGCTGGCCGTCGGCGGCGGTTCCGTGATCGACGGGACAAAGTTTATCGCCGCAGCCGTTCCCCATGAGGGAGATCCCTGGGAGATTGTCGCCAGTTACGGCAAGAAGGCAAAGGGGGCGATCCCCTTCGGAACGGTTCTGACGATTCCGGCGACCGGATCCGAGATGAACAACGGAGCGGTCATCACGAATCGCGCCTTGAACGCCAAGCTTCCCTTCATGCATCCGTCGCTGTTTCCGAAATTTTCCGTGCTCGATCCCACGAAGACCTATACGCTGCCGCCGGAGCAGATCGGCAACGGCGTGGTGGACACGTTTGTCCATGTGACCGAGCAATATTTGACGTTTCCCGTCAACGGGAAGCTGCAGGATCGTTTCGCCGAAGGTCTGCTGCTCACCCTGATCGAGGAAGGCCCCCGGGCTCTGGCCGAACCGGAGAATTATGATGTGCGCGCCAACCTGATGTGGTGCGCCACGCTTGGCCTCAACGGGCTGATCAGCGTCGGTGTTCCGCAGGACTGGGCGACGCATATGATCGGCCATGAACTGACGGCGCTGCGCGGCCTGGATCACGGAAAATCCCTGGCGGTGGTGCTGCCGGCGCTGCTGAAGATGCGCGCGGGGGAAAAGAAGGGAAAACTTCTGCAATACGCCGAACGCGTGTGGGGAATTACAACCGGGGAGGATACCGCCCGCATTGATGCCGCCATCGAAAAAACACGCGATTTTTTTGAAAGCATGAAGGTGCCGACGCGGCTTTGCGCCTACCATATCGGCGCGGACGTCATTCCCGATGTGGTTGAGAATTTAAAAGCGCACGGTATGGTCAAACTGGGCGAAAACAGGGACATCTCGCCGGAACTGGTGGAATTGATGATGAAGGATTGCCTGTAGGCGGAATCCCCGGGTGTTCACCCGCGGGAAAACAGCGTGGAGAGGAGCAGGATATGGAATTTACTTTTGCCCACAACAATTTCAATGTGCTGAATCTGGAAAAAAGTCTGGCCTTTTACCGGGAGGCGCTTGGATTGAAGGAAGTGCGCCGCTATGAGCCGCCGGACGGCAGTTTTGTTCTGGTGTATCTCGGCGACGGCCGGACGCCGCATCAACTGGAGCTGACCTGGATGAGAGAGCGGACGGATCCCTACAACTTGGGGGACAATGAATTTCATCTGGCCTTCCGGGTGGACGATTTTGCCGCCGCGCATGCGCTGCACGAAAAAATGGGCTGTATCTGCTTTGAAAACAAGGCGATGGGGATTTACTTCATCAGCGATCCGGACGATTACTGGCTTGAAATCGTCCCAGCAAAGCGGTAAATTTCCACCTATTATCAAGTCACACCGTTTTTCCCGGTGACCGGAGGGGCAACTTCGCTTAAGAAAGGAGAAGATTCAATGAAAAAGTTTTTATGGATGATTTTCGTGTCGCTGATCCTTTTGACGCCGGTTTCGGCAATAGCGGATGTGGATGTCAAAATCGGCATTAATATTCCCCTTCCGCCGCCGATTGTTTTTTCGGCGCCGCCGGAGGTGGTCGTGATTCCGGAAAGCCCCCCGTAGCTTTAGCTGCGCTTTTTTCTGTGGGGCGAACTGAAAAGCATGCGGTTTTCTGCGGCGGCTACCGGTCCAGTTCCTTTCGGAGGGCCAGACCGATTGTTTCCATCACATAGGGTTTTTTGACATATACGCCCGCCCCGAGCAACTGCGCTTTCCGGACGCGGTACGTTTCCGAGAAACCGCTCACCAGAATCGCCTTCTGCTGCGGGTGGATTTCCAGAATCCTCCGGTACGCCTCCATCCCGTCCATCCCCGGCGCCATGATCATGTCCAGAATCAGAATGTCCGCCCGGTTCTGTTTCAGATATTCTATGGCCTCCTCCCCGCTGGAAACACTGTGAACCCGATACCCCAGCTTTCTCAGCAGCCCGGAAGCCACATCCCTCTGCTCGGCAATGTCATCCACAACCAGAACCGTCTCCCCCCTGCCCATGTACCGCTCCACCGGCGTCCTTTCCGGCGGGGCGGTCTGTTCCTCCCGTGTGGCGGGAAAATACAGGGTAAACGTCGTCCCTTCTCCCACACGACTTGACACATCAATATACCCGTTGTGGTCCTTGACCGTTCCCCAGACAATCGTGAGCCCCAGACCCGTCCCGCTTCTGCCCATGGCCTTCTTCGTGTAAAACGGCTCAAAAATCTTCTCCCGGTGCTCGTCGGAAATGCCCGTCCCCGTATCGGATACGGACAAAACGACATAGTCCCCCTCCCGGACCTCGTCATAGCCCACAATGGCTTTGTCCAGATAGCGGTTCTCGGTCCGGATAACCACTTCGCCCTCGCCGCTGATGGCCTCCGCCGCGTTGGACACCAGGTTCATCAGCGTCTTCTCCAGATGGACGGGAGAGCCTTTGATGTTGAGAAGATTCGGGTCGCAGTCCATCCGGAAGGAAACGCCCGGATGATAGTCCCGAATGTTCTCAAAAGCCGGGGTTTTGATAAAACCGGAAATGATATCGTTGACTTGAATAACCTCCTCCGATATGACTCCCCGCCGGGCCAACGTCAGCAGGTCCTGAATGATGGCTGCGCCTTTCTCCGTGGACTGGAGGATCTTTTCGACGTGTCTCCGGGATTTCTGCCCCTCGGGAATTTCGGCAAGCAAAAGCTCGGAATATCCGGAAAGGACGCCCAGGACGTTGTTCAGATCATGGGCGACGCCGCCCGCCAGTTGACCAAGCGCCTCCATCTTCTCCGCCCTGCGCAAACGCTCTTCCAGTCTTCGCTTCTCCGCCTCCGCCCGCTTCCGGTCGGTGATGTCTTCGGAGATGCCCATCAGGTATTCGGGCTCTCCGTTCGCGTTTAGAATCGGCACTTTCTTGGTGTGAAGGATTCGCTCTCCCCTGTCACGGGTCTGAAGGGGTTCTTCCTGGATGTCCACAATTACCTTCCCGCGCAAAACTTCCCGGTCCTTCTGTGTAAAGAAGTCCGCCTGCTCCTTCGGAAAGAAATCGTAATCGTTCTTTCCCAACAGGTCGTCCCTGGAATGACCCAGCAGTTCTTCTCCCGCCCGGTTGAAACGGGTGAACCGGAGTTCCCCGGCATCCTTGAGGAAGATCATGTTTGGGATATTCTCGACAATCGAGTTCAGCAAGGCATTCGCCTTTTGAATTTCCTCCTCCGCCCGCCTGCGCTCGGTGATGTCTTCAAACACAACACAAAATCGACCTTTTGTGTCCCAGGGCCGATAGGCATTGCAGTGATAAAGTTTTTCGGTCGGTTCGTGATACATATCGAAAGTGCTTGGTATTCCTGTGGTTGCAACGTCACCGTATGCCTTGACCCAGCTTGCCTCCGTGTTGGGCCAGACCTCATGCACGGTTTTTCCCCTGACTTCGTTGTTCTTGACGCCCGTGATGCGTTCGTATGCATCGTTGATATAGACAAACCGGTAGCTGACAAAATTTCCGTCCCGGTCAAAAACCGACTCGAAAAGCACAAATGCATTCAGCATGCTTTTGAAAAGAGCCCTTAGCTCGTGCTCGCTCTCCCGAAGCGCATCCTCGATCCGTTTGCGCTCCGTGATGTCGGTCATAAAATTCAGCGTCGCGGGCTTGCCTTGCCAGTTGATCAGAACCGTATCCAACTGCACCCACAGCAAGCTTCCGTTTTTACGAAGCATCCGAAAAGTGTAACTCCGGGGAATATCTTCGCCTTGAAGACGTCGGGTGTGACGGTCAGTGATCATATCGCGGTCATCCGCATGGATAAAATCGACAAATGGCCTGGAAGTGATCTCCTCGCCGGAATAACCGGTGATCTGGGCCGTCATGGGATTGAGAAACGCCACCCTGCCGTCCTGGGCGACAAAAATCGCCTCGCCGGCATTTTCAAAGAGGGCGCGGTATTTCTCCTCGCTTTCCCGAAGCGCACATTCCGCCTGCTTGCGGTCGGTAACATCGTCATAGATCGCCACGACCTCTCCGGAAGGCAATTTATAAACATGATTTTCGCGCCAGCCCGAAATCCGGTTGTCCTGATAAAATGAAACGTTGTGATCTTCGGAATTGCCCGTCTTCCAGACCCGTTGAAAAACCGAAAAAAGCCCGAAATCGATGACGCCCGGGAAGACCTCCGTAACCCGCCGCCCCAGGATTTCCTCCTTCTGAATCTTTTCCAGCCGCTCAGCCGCGGCATTGAAATCCCGGATCACGAAATCCGCCCCGTCTTCGACGGCTTCATAAATCGCGACGCTGCTGCTCATGTGTTGAAAGAGTTTGTAGTAGCGGTTTTCACTTGCGCGCAACGCCTTCTCCACCTGCCTTCGCTCCGATTCGAATTGCTCCAACTGGGCAATCCGCTTTCTTAAGGAAGCCAGTTCGCCGATCAAGGTCTGCTTGGTTTTGGCTTGATCTTTCATGAGGATGTCTCGTTCACTGGTTGATGGTTCTTGTAGTTAAAAAAGCGGCCGGAAAAAAATTGAGAGAGAAGATTCGTTGACCGCCTTGTGAACATTCAGTCTATGTTTTCCGATTTCAATGACAAATCCATGGTGCTCCGTTTGTTCCATTTGGCCTGTTGACGCTCTTTGTCGGCGAGGACAGGCTCCGGAAAGGCCGGACGAAATCCGTTAAAGATAGGTATCGCGCATGCGGTGCAGCAAGGCGTGGTACTTTTCGTGAACCCCTTCGCCCGTCTCTTCACGCTCCACGCGGTCGAAGCCTTCCAGAAGCT
>ENA-UPTA01000345-UPTA01000345.1-activated-sludge-metagenome-genome-assembly--contig:-NODE-345-length-54454-cov-6.839758_pt1 | contig 54454 bp, 53 predicted proteins | sample MGYA00238184_ERZ773361 | MGnify/ENA primary metagenome ERZ773361 (study PRJEB29100, sample SAMN05720205) | activated sludge metagenome | isolation source: anaerobic digester from wastewater... | reverse complement strand
GCAGATCCTTCGTTTCACTCAGGATGACAAAAGGGTGTTGTCTGCAGATCCTTCGTTTCACTCAGGATGACAAAAGGGTGTTGTCTGCAGATCCTTCGTTTCACTCAGGATGAGCGACCAACACCAAATTAAAAATTTGGGTTGTCTGCTCACTTTGTGCCGAATAGTCTGTCTCCTGCATCTCCCAAACCGGGTACGATATATCCTATTTCATTATATTTTTCATCTATGGCAGCAGTGTAGATTTCAACATCCGGGTGAGTTTCCGTAACTCTTTTCAGTCCTTCGGGTGCGCATACCAAATGAATTGATTTGATTTTCTTTGCTCCTCTTTTCTTTAGCATATTCAATGCACCGTTCATTGAACCTCCGGTTGACAGCATGGGCTCTGTAATAATTACTATTCTTTTATCAATATCTGATGGAAGCTTGCAATAATATTCAACGGGCTCAAGAGTTTCTTCATTTCTGTACAAACCGATGTGGCCGATTTTAGCATTTGGGATTAAATCCAACATACCGTCCACCATGCCGAGGCCTGCTCTCAGAACAGGTACAATTGCAATGTCTGCTCCGGATAGAATTTTACCTGTAGTCTTGCATATGGGTGTTTCTATGTCAATATCTTTCAGTGGCAGGCTTCGAGTTACTTCGTATGCCAAGAGCATGGAAATTTCTCTTACTAATTCTCTAAAATCTTTCGGGGGTGTGTTTTTGTCTCTCAGCATTGTCAGCTTGTGCTGAATCAGCGGATGGGATACTACGGTAATATTATTCATATGATACTCCTTATTGTTAAATGTAATTTAAGAATTGTATTGTAACTAAACATGTAATATAATTATTATATACAAAAAGCCCTTTGTCAATTAAAAATTTTTAAAGGATGAGGGACACACCTTCATAATCAGGTAAAGGAATGTCCCTGTGGAGGAAGTATGATTAAAGGCACTGGAATAGACATTACGGAAGTTGAAAGAATAAAAAAGAATATGGGAAATATCCGGTTCCTTGAAAAGATATATTCAAACAGAGAATTAGAATATTTAAAAACAAGGAAATTCAATCCTCAAACAGCTGCCGGAATGTTTGCTGCAAAAGAAGCTGTTGCCAAATGTTTGGGAACGGGATTTTCAAATTTCGGTCCTTGTCACATTGAAATATTAAAGGATGAAAATGATAAACCATATGTTTTTTTATTAAGCAATGCATTAAAAAGAGCAGAAGAGTTAAATATAAAAAACATATATATTTCAATATCTCACACCCAAGAGTATGCCGTAGCACATTGCGTAGCCGAATGATTTATGGCATATATTTCAAAATTTCATCATAAAATGAAGTAGGTATGGGGACACACCTTCATAGAAGGATAGACTGTGAAGAAAGTCCATGAAGGCATATCCCCATACTTAAAGGATATATCTCAAAGTCCCATTCGATTATGATGGAAGCAGGTTTTGGTATGAGATTAATAATATTTATCTTAGTTTTACTGATGGCTCTAAGCGGTTGTACTGCGGAGGATAAACCGTTTATTCTGCCAGTTAATTATTCAGCTAATGCATTGATGAAGGTATATACGGATAAAACGGAAAATGATTATAAAATCAATATTATTTGCAGGGACGGCAATTACAGCATCAGGACGGAAACTGAAAATGAAGCATGGAACTGTGCATATGTTTCAGGGAACAGATGTATACTAAACAATGATAAATTTCCTGAAAGCAGCGTTACAATCGAAAATTATAAATTAAATGATACATTGCTGCATGATTTTGATTTCGGGAAATTTGATGTATTTGAAGACATTCCGGAAGAACTGGTTTATTGGGATGGTGAATACAAGCATGTATTAAATTTTAGCAAAGACAATATGCTTCCAAAGACAATTTTTATTTATAAATATGATAAATTGGTAAAAGCTATACAGTATGAAAAAATAAATATTGAGGAATAATATTAATAATTATTTACGAATAATACAAATGTTACCATACAACTTATATGTTTATTGTGTTAAAATATAATATAACTGTGCAATTGCGAGGTGTGTATCTTGGCGGAGAATAAAAAAGTACTGATTTCCATCCCTGCAAATTTGTTGAGGGAATTGGATAATGCGGTAAAAGAAGAAGGAACAAACAGAAGTGACTTTATCAGGAAATCCATAAGGTTTTATTTGATTGAAAAAAGAAAGCTTGAAATCAGAAACAAGATGAAAGCAGGCTATTTGGAAATGAGTAAAATCAACAAGAGCATTACTGAAGAATACTCAGAAGGGGATTATGAAGACTTTTTAAGCTATGAAACTAAATTATTAGGAAGTGAATAGTTTGATTGTTAAAAGGGGAGATGTATACTATGCCGATTTGAGCCCCGTAATTGGCTCGGAACAGGGAGGGGTAAGACCGGTATTAGTTGTGCAAAATGATATTGGGAATAGATACAGCCCTACAGTGATTGTATCTGCTATTACGTCTCAGATAAACAAGGCGAAGCTGCCTACTCATATTGAAATAAGTTCTGAGGATTTCAGCCTTCCTAAGGACTCTGTTGTTTTGCTCGAACAAATCAGAACAATAGATAAAAGAAGGCTTAAAGAAAAAATTGGACGTTTTGATAAAAACCTCATGGGAGAGGTGGATGATTGTTTAAAAATCAGCTTGGGGCTGATAGACTTTTAGAAGACCTAACCCTGTTTTTCAGAATCTTGTCTGAAAAACAGGGTTAGGTTTTTCTTGGCGAATTTCCAGTTTATGCGACTTTTACAGGTTATTTGTTATACCATTATTTCTTAACAGTGTCCTTACGTTTCCTATCATATATAATGAGCCTGAAAAGGCTATTATTTCATTTTTGCCTGCGTTTTTAATAATAGGCAGCATATCTTCGTAGTTTTCCAAAGGAATCACTTTTATATCCGAATACTTTTTTATTAGTCCGGCTAAGTCTGCTGCTTTTAATGCTCGCGGGCTTAAAGGAGTTAAAGTATAAATTTCTTTTGCTAATGGCAATATTAATTGCAAAGCTTCTTCGGGAGATTTATCTTTTAAAATACCGAAGAAAAATGTTACTTTGTCCTTGAAATATTCCTTTAAAGTGTTTGTAAAGCTGCGGATGCCGTCAATATTGTGCCCCCCGTCAAGAATAACATAGGGGTTTTTATTTATTATTTCAAATCTGCCGGGATGTTTACAGTTTGAAAAACCATTTTCTATACTTTTTGTGCTTATGTCGTAACCTTTATCTTTAATAATTTCCAAAGCCGAAAGTGCAGTCAGTGCGTTTAAAAGCTGATGTTCTCCCAATAAGTTTATTTTTAGCTCCGGTAGCTCAAATACATCTCTTTTTAAATATTTAAACCATTGTCCAGTAATATCGGATTTTGTTTTTTCGATATTGCTTTTATCAGCTTCATAGACTTTTGCATTTTTTTCTTTTGCCACATCCTTTATAACATTTGTTATATTTATTGTCTGAGGATAGATTATGACAGTGGAATTTTCCTTTATTATGCCTGCTTTTTCAAAGGCTATCTTTTCCAATGTGTTTCCCAGCTGCTCCATGTGGTCATAGCTTATGGAAGTAATAACGCTGAGCAAGGGTTTTTTTATTACATTGGTTGCATCAAATCTTCCTCCCATTCCGACTTCAAGAACCAAAAAATCAATATTCTGCTCCTGAAAGTATTTAAAGCCTATGGCGGTTACAACCTCAAATTCGGTAGGATGATCATATCCTTCCGAAACCATTGTATTAACTTTATCTCTTACCAATTCCGCAATTCTTGTCAGGGAATCTTTATCAATTTTCTGCTTATTAATTTGAATTCTTTCCGTGAACTCTTCTAAGTAGGGACTAATGAATAAACCTGTCTTGTATCCTGATTCCATCAGCACATCATGAATTAAGTTGCAGGTTGATCCTTTACCGTTTGTTCCTGCAACATGTATGATTTTGCAGCAGTCCTGCGGGTTACCCAATAATTCCATAAGTCTTTTGATTCTTTCAAGACCGAGTTTTGAGCCGAATTTATATGTAGAATGAATAAATTGCAATGCTTCGTCGTAATTCATAATAACCTCTCTAATATAATTTTATTAATTTTACAATACTTTTTTTTCTTTTTCAATGTAATTGTTTAATACAGTATTGCTTTTCTATAAAAATAATAAAAATATACGCTCACGGTTTCGGCCACGAATAATTCTACTAGCTCATTCCGGCTAAAAATCCTACAGCTTGCAAACTCGCTTCGCTCAAACAGTGCAAGCTGTTTAACGGATTTTTAACCTTCATTCGCTAAGAATTATACTCGTGTCCTGCAAATGTTCGCTTAATATTTTTATTATTTTTTAATTAAGGGAGTATAATAATAAAAGTTGTCAACAAATGTTTATTATGTTAAAATATCATAGAATTTAAGGAAGTCGAAGGGATTAATATGATAGATGTAAAAAAACTCGACAGAGTGCTTCTTAGTGTTGAAAAACCTGCTCGTTACGTTGGAAGCGAGCTTAACTCGGTGGTTAAAAATAAAGATATTGATATAAGATTTGCATTTGCGTTTCCGGATATATATGAAGTCGGAATGTCTCATACCGGACTGCATATTTTGTATCATTTAATGAACAGTATGGAAAATGTATGGTGTGAAAGGGTATTTGCACCTTGGACAGATATGGAAGAAGTTATGAGGAAAAATAACATTCCTTTGTATGGCTTGGAAAGCAAGGATGACCTTACTGCCTTTGATTTTGTTGGATTTACTCTCCAATATGAAATGAGCTACACAAATGTTTTAAACATGCTTGATTTAGGTAATATACCTATAAAATCAAAGGACAGAGGTAATGATATGCCCTTGGTAATTGCAGGAGGTCCTTGTGTATATAATCCGGAGCCTCTGCATGAAATAATAGATTTATTCGTTGTTGGTGAAGCTGAAGAGGTTTTGCCTGAACTGTTGAATTTATATAACGAAGAAAAGAAAAATGTCTATGATAAACTTAAATTTCTTGAAAAGGCGGCATCAATAGAAGGTATATATATTCCGCAGTTTTATGAAGAAATATATAATGACGACGGTACGATTAAAGAAAGAATAGTGTTAAATCCAAATGCCAAAGAAACAATAAAGAAACGTATTATTAAGGATTTAAGCAAAAGCTATTATCCTGAAAAAAGTATACTGCCCTATATTGATGTGGTTCATGACAGAGTAGTTTTGGAATTATTCCGTGGCTGTACGAGAGGCTGCCGTTTTTGTCAGGCCGGGATGGTTTACAGACCTGTAAGGGAAAGAAGTACCGATACGCTGATAAATCAAGCCGAGAGACTTCTAAGCTCAACAGGTCATGATGAAGTATCATTAACTTCCCTAAGCTCCGGAGATTATTCATGTCTACCGGATTTAACTATAAGGCTGTTAGATAAGTACGAAAATCAAAATATAAGTATTTCTCTGCCTTCGTTGAGGCTTGATTCTATGACCTTTGATATTATCGAAAGACTGCAGGAAGTTCGTAAATCCGGCCTTACATTTGCACCGGAAGCAGGAACTCAAAGGATGAGAGATGTTATAAATAAGAATCTGACGGAAGAACAAATTTTGGGACCGGTTGAAACTGCTTTTAAATTAGGGTGGTCAACGGTTAAATTGTATTTCATGATAGGGCTCCCCGGTGAAACAATGGAAGATGTGCTCGGAATCAAAGAGCTTTCTTATAAAATCAAGGATAAATTTTTCCACAGACCTAAGGATGAGATAAAAGGAAATTTAAAAATAAATGTAAGTGCCGCCTGCTTTGTACCAAAACCTTTTACACCCTTTCAGTGGGCTGCACAAAACAATATGGATGAATTCTATGAAAAGGCAAAAGTATTGCAAAGAGAAATTAAAGATAAAAAAATTTCCTTCAGCTACCATGAACCTAAATTAAGTTATTTGGAAGCTGTATTTGCAAGGGGAGACAGAAGATTATCCAAAGCTTTGATTAAAGCATGGGAAAAAGGATGCCGCTTTGACGGGTGGTACGATTTATTTGATTTTGACAAGTGGATGAGTGCATTTGAAGAAACAAACATTGACCCTGATTTTTTTGCATTGAGACAAAGGGAAGTAAGAGAAATTTTACCATGGGATTTTATAGACATTGGAGTTAAGAAAGAATACTTAGTCAGCGAATATGAAAAAGCATTAGACTTTGATACTACTCCTGACTGCAGGCAAAGGTGTACAAACTGCGGTGTAAACTATAATTTATGGGGAGGTGCTTGCCCTCATGTGCAAAATAATATGTAAATACAGCAAGACAGGATATTTAAAATATATTTCCCACTTGGATGTTTTAAGATTTATCCAAAGGTCGGTAAAAAGGGCAGGCATAAAGGCTAAATATTCGGAAGGATTTAATCCTCATATGAAAACATCGTTTGGATATCCCTTGTCGCTGGGAATAGAAAGTATTGGGGAGTATTTTGAATTAGAGCTTAATGAAAATATTGAGCCGGAGTTATTTAAAGACAAAATGAACTCTGTGATGCCAAAAGAAATGCAGATAATTAAAGCCGATTATTCCAATGATGCCGAATCTCTTATGAAAAGATGCGCCTACGCCCGGTATTTAATAAGTATTGAGCATAATTTTGATGAGAATAAACTTAATGAATATTTTGAGGAAATGCTCACTGAAGGCGTTATATACAAAAGACAGAAAATGAACAAAAAAAACAAATTAGTTACCAAAGAATTAAACACAAAAGAATTGATAGATTATTTAAAAGCCGAAAGTATAAATAATAAGACCAAGATAATGGCTGTGTTTAAAACTCAGGAAACAGGAAGTATGAAGGTTGAAGAATTCATTAAATTAATAATCGAAAAAGGATTTGATTTAGATTATTACACAATCATGAAAATTGATTCATTGGATGAGGAAATGAAGCCAATTTTATAAAAACGGGAGAGGGTTATGAAGCAGGTTTTGCTAAGCAATTCGGAATTTTTTAATCAAGTGGCAATTTTGCAGGAGGGCAAGCTTATTGATTATCTTTTTGAATTAAACAATAATCAAAAAGTTGTAGGCAATATCTATAAAGGAAAGGTTATTAATATTCTTCCCGGCATGCAAGCTGCCTTTGTTGACATAGGCCTTAATAAAAATGCATATTTGTTTTTGGATGACCTGCTTTCCGATAAGTTTTTAAAAGAACTGAAAATTAAGAAAAAAGACGTTTCAAATATCAGCAAAGTGTTAAAAACAGGTGATGAACTCTTGGTTCAGGTTGTGAGAGAGCCAATGGGGGAGAAAAATATTTCTGTTACAACCAATATTTCATTGACAGGAAAATTTATAGCATTTATTCCCAATAATAATGTAGTTAATCTTTCAAAGAAAATCAAAGACCCGGATGAGAGAAAAAGACTTGAAGAAATAGGCAAAAGTATAATCTTAAACGGAAACGGAATGATAATAAGAACATTCGCCAAGGGCAGTCACAAAGAAGCAATAGAAAAGGAATATAAGATGCTTTCCAATATATATATGAAGATTGAAAAGGAATATAAATATTCATATGCACCGAAGCTTTTGCATAAAAGCAATTCTCTCATTGACAGGTTATTTTTGGACTATATAGACTCAAGTGTAGAAGAAATCTATGTTGAAGATAAAATTACAAAAGATAAATTTAATGATATGATTTCGGGCTTGCCCGGAGATATTCTTAAAAATATTAAAATTATACAGGCACAAAGGGTTTTTGAAAATTTCAATATTGCAAGCCAGATAAATATGCTGTTTGAAAGAAGAGTTGAGCTTGATAACGGAGGCTTCATAATAATTGATGTTACGGAAGCATTGACGGTAATCGATGTAAACAGCGGGAAATATACCGGAAGCCGAAATATGGAAGAAACAGCTTTGGCTATAAACCTATCTGCAATCGAAGAAATTGCAAGGCAGATAAAGATGAGAAATTTAAGCGGAATTATTTTAATTGATTTCATTGATGTTAAGAAGGAAGAAAGTATTAATCTGCTAATAGCTAAAGCCAAGTCATTGTTTAGGGATGATAAAACAAAGACAAATGTTATCGGAATGACAAAGCTATGTATTATGGAAATAACAAGGAAAAGAAACACGGAAAACTTTTTTAATCTGATAACCGAAGAGTGCTCACACTGCAGCGGAAGCGGCAGAAGCATTTCAAAAATGTATATATTTATTAAAATTGAAGGAATAATAAAGAATATTAAGCATAATACATCTTCCGAAGCTGTTATTTTAAATGTGGGATGTATATTGTACAATAAAATAATCAAAAGCTGTATGGATATTATTGCTGAAATTGAAAAAAAATACGATATTAAAATATTTATTGAGCAGGATGATAAAATTCTTACCGATGAAATTATCATCGGGAAAATAGGAAAGTTGTCCAATGTAAATGGAATATATCAAATATAGCAGTTTCGCAGGCTCCATCACCATTTTGCTCACTCCCTGTGGTCGTGCAAAATGGGAATGTGCTGCGTCTGACCTACCATCCATTTTTCAGAAAAATGGGGTTAGGTCATCAAAAAATAAGTTGACAATTTTTTTATAGTTTGATACAATCAATATCTGTTAGAGCCGCACGGATCAGGTTGAAAACGCTAAGTACCTGCAATGGCGAGACTGGGAAGAGGAGGTAAAAATATGTACGCAATTATTGAAACAGGTGGAAAACAATATAGAGTTCAAGAAGGCGATGTGTTAAGAGTTGAAAAACTTGATATCGCTGAAGGTGAAACCGTAAAATTTGATAAGGTATTGCTTGTAGCCGAAGAAGGAAAAGTGAATGTAGGCAAACCATATGTTGACGGTGCAGTAGTTGAAGCAGTAGTTGAAAACCACGGCAAAGCTAAAAAAATAATAATTTTCAAATACAAGTCTAAAAAAGACTACAGGAAAAAGCAAGGTCATCGTCAGCCATATACTCAAATTAAGGTTGAGAAGATAGTAGGATAGTATGATTACAGTTACCATATATAGAACCAAGGATGAATTCAAAGGTTTTATAGTAGAAGGCCATTCGGATTACGCTGAAGAAGGATTGGACATAGTATGCGCATCAGTTTCCATTTTGTCTTACACAGCATTGAATTCATTGAACCTTGTGGCGGGAATTACCCCTGAAAACATTGAATATACCGTCGATGATGAGGGAGTAATGAGTTTGAGGACATTAGAGAATAATAACAAAACTGATATAGTGTACAGAACCTTCATGGTTGGAATTGAATTATTATTGGAAGATTACAGCGATTATATTACACTTAAATTCGAGGAGGTGTAAAAATGTTATTGAAATTAAACTTACAGTTATTTGCACATAAAAAAGGTGTTGGTAGCTCAAGAAACGGCAGGGACAGCAATTCTAAGAGATTGGGAGTAAAAAGAACCGACGGTCAATTCGTGTTGGCCGGGAATATTCTTGTTAGACAAAGAGGTACTAAACTTCATCCGGGAGTTAACGTAGGCAGAGGAAGTGATGATACGCTATTTGCCATGATTGACGGAAAGGTTAAGTACGAAAGAAAAGATAAAACAAGAAAACAGGTCAGTGTATATCCTGTTGAATTAGATGCATAATAAAAGAAAAGACCTACCATACGGTAGGTCATTTTTAGATGAAGAAATATAAAGATTGTCAGGATGACAAGAGTGGCGGAAAGGAACAAAAATGTTTGTAGATATAGCAAAAATAAGTGTAAAAGCAGGTAAGGGCGGAAACGGAAGCGTAGCATTCAGACGTGAAAAATACATACCAATGGGCGGACCTGCAGGCGGCGACGGGGGCGACGGCGGAAGCGTCATTTTGGTTGCCGATGAAGGGCTTAGAACATTGATGGATTTCAGATATAAAAAACATTATCATGCGGAAAACGGTGAAGACGGAAGAGGGAAAAAACAATATGGTTCTGCCGGGGAGGACCTTTATCTGAGAGTTCCTGTCGGAACTTTGGTAAAAGATGCAGAAACAGGCATAGTACTGGCAGACTTAAAAACCCACGGACAGCAATATGTAGCAGCAAGAGGCGGACGCGGAGGAAAAGGAAATGTTAAATTTAAAAGTTCCATAAGGCGTACTCCCCGTTTTGCACAGCCTGGAACCAAGGGCGATGAAAGAGAAATTATTCTTGAGCTTAAGCTTCTTGCCGATGTCGGATTAATAGGGTTTCCAAACGTGGGGAAATCAACAATATTAGCAGCTATAACAAGCGCTAAACCGAAAATAGCAAATTATCATTTCACGACTTTAAAACCGAATCTTGGAGTTGTGAGCATAGGAGAAGGACACAGCTATGTGCTTGCAGATATTCCGGGGCTTATTGAAGGTGCTTCTGAAGGTGCAGGTCTCGGGCTTGATTTTTTAAGGCATATTGAAAGAACAAAGCTGCTTTTGCATGTTATCGATGCTTCCGGTCAAGAGGGAAGAGACCCGGTTGAAGATTTCCATAAAATAAATGATGAGCTTAAACAATACAGCAATAAACTATCCGGAAAAGAACAAATAATTGTTTTAAACAAAATGGAGCTGCCGGATGCTATAAATAATGCCGAAAGAATTAAAAAAGAATTTTCAGAAAAATATGAAATAATTCAAGTTTCTGCCGCAACAGGCAGCGGACTTGACTTTCTTAAGAAAAGAGCCTATGAAAGACTTTTAGAGATTGAAGAAGAAATTGAATTTGTTGATGAAGAAGCTGTTGAAAGTTTCTTAGACAAAAAAGAAAGAGATACAATTCTTGTAACAAAAGAAGACGGTTATTATTCAGCAGAAGGAGATTTTCTTGAAAGACTTGTTGCATCAACAAATTTTGATGATTTTGAATCTTTTTCGAATTTTCAAAAGGTACTGATTGACAAGGGTGTAATACAGAAATTAAAAGAACTCGGCGCTGAAGAAGGAGACTTAATCAGCGTATGCGGAATAGAATTTGATTTTGTAGATTGAAAGGAGAGTAAATGCTTACCGGAAAACAAAGAAGTTATTTAAAAGCTTTGGCAAATTCTGTTGATACAATAATGCAGATAGGCAAAGGCGGTATTACTGACAGCGTATTAAAACAAATTGACGATGCACTTAATGCCAGAGAATTAATCAAGGTGAGTGTATTAAAAAACAGCATGCTGGATGCAAAGTCTGTTGCAAATGAAGTTGCAGAATCTCTAGGTGCTGAATATGTTCAAAGTATAGGCGGCAAATTTGTTTTATACAGAGAATCTAAAGAAAAGAAAATTAATATACCTAAGTAAAAGTCAGGTGCCGGAATGCAATCATTCATGCACCTGATTCGTCAGTGTCATTCTGAACGCATATGAAGAATCTTATGAAATCCTTCGCTCGGGAAAACAAAGCGCATTCATTTATCGTGGTGTAGATAATACGTGATGATTCTTATCATATTTGTTTGAATTTCAAATTTATATCACATTTCAGCTTTTTCTTAATATAATAGTACTCCCCGCAATTTAAGAATGTTTAAAGAATCATATTATAAAATAAAAAAGATGCACTTATTTATACGTATTACAATATGAGCATATCATATTTATTTTCGTATTTACAATATGAAATATAAGGAGGTGATAAAATGATAAAAGGAATACTGTTTGATAAGGACGGCACCTTGATAGATTTTTCATTGTGGAGAAATGCCGGAATCAATACAATTCAAACAATACTAAATGAATATAATTTGAATAATAACAAACTTAATATAGAGCTGCAAAGAGCTATCGGCATAAAGGAAAAGGGAGTGGAGCCTTTTGGTGCCTTGGCTTATAAATCGCATGAAGATGTGGCTTATGAGCTTCATTGCATACTAAATAAGTATATAAATATAGACTTTGACAAATTTGAAACTCATGTGGTCGGACTATTGAGAAATGAAGTTTTAAGGGATGATGTTGAGTTTAAAGAAATTGTCAGCATAAGAAAATTGTATGAACATTTGAATTCAAACAATATAAAAATGGGTTTGGCAACGGCAGATTCCATGCAATCAGCAATGCATATGATTAATAAGCTGAACTTAAATGACAGCTTCGACTTTATAGGCTCCTATGACGGTAAAATGAAAAGAAAACCTCACAAGGATATGTGCATGAAATTTTGCAGCATGTATAATTTGGAGCCCGGAGAGGTTGCAATAGTGGGGGATTCATATAGCGACATGCTCTTTGCATTAAATTCAGGTGCAATCGGAGTAGGGGTACTGTCCGGAGTAAGCAGTAAAATTAATTTAAAAGATGTAGCCAACGTTATAGTTCCTTCTGTTGAATCTTTGTTTGACAGAAATGTGCTAGAAGCCTTAGATGAAAAAAGTTATGAAGCAAGGGAGCTTCGAACAGCATAAGCCTGTGCAAGAAATGCAATAAGGCTTATTTTTTTCTTTAATTCAGTCATAATTTCCTTTATTTGGTCAATAATATGTATAAAACATAAGGGGTGAATATTATGAACGAATTAGAGAAGATTAAAAAAATGTACGATAATGGATTCAGGTGCATAAGGTATGATGATACTAAGGACGGCGATATGTGCATATATTTCAAAAATTTCGATAACGAAGAATCAGAAGCCTTAAGAGTTTCGGATTTTGAACAAAAAATGCAGATAAAAAGTTTTATCAAAGAAAATTCCATGAAATAAGAGGGAACTTAAGTTTACAGTTCCTATTTATGTCCAATTATTTCTTGTAAAACGATTCCTTCTAATATATAATGAATGCAAACAATGAAGCAAAAGCTTTGGCTTTTGCACTAATGCATTCATTGTATCGGTGTGAAGCAAGCCGATTTGGCGGCTTGCACTGATGATAAAATAAATGCAAACAATGAAGCAAAAGCTTTGGCTTTTGCACTGATGCATTCATTGTATCGGTGTGAAGCAAGCCGATTTTGCGGCTTGCACTGATGATAAAATAAATGCAAACAATGAAGCAAAAGCTTTGGCTATAATATATAATGCGTGGGAGGAATTATGAGTACTGCAGATAAAATTTTTAAAGAGATGTGTAAAGATATATTGACTAAGGGAGTATGGGATACTGATTACGATGTAAGACCAAGATGGGAGGACGGCACGCCTGCTCACACTATTAAGAAGTTTGGCATAGTAAACAGATACAATTTACAGGAAAGTTTTCCTATTCTAACACTGAGAAAAACAAATTTCAGAGCTGCAGTTGATGAACTTTTGTGGATATGGCAGAAAAAATCAAATAACGTAAATGATTTAAACAGCCGTATTTGGGATTCCTGGGCAGACGAAACAGGCTCCATTGGCAAGGCTTACGGTTACCAACTCGGAATAAAACATAAATACAAGGAAGGCGAATTCGACCAGGTAGACAGGGTTTTATATGATTTAAAAAATAATCCGGCAAGCAGAAGAATTTTAACAAATATTTATAATTTCCAAGACCTGCATGAAATGCACTTATATCCATGCGCATACAGCATGACTTTCAATGTTTCCGGAAACAAGTTAAATGCCATATTAAATCAGCGCTCTCAGGATGTCTTGGCAGCCAACAACTGGAATGTGGTGCAATATTCAATATTGGTACATATGATGGCTCAGGTAAGCGGACTGGTTGCAGGAGAATTAGTTCATGTAATTGCCGATGCTCATATTTATGACAAGCATGTTCCCATAATAGAAGAGCTTATTGAAATGGAAGAGCATGAGCCGCCGACATTGGAAATAGATAATATAGATGATTTTTATAAATTTACTGTCGATAGTTTTAGGTTGATTAATTACCAATACAATCCTTTTAAAGTAAAGGTACCGATAGCGGTATAAAGGAGAAACCATGAAATTAATAGTTGCGGTAGCAAGAGATTGGGGAATAGGAAATAAGGGAGAGCTCTTGTTCAATGTGCCTGAAGATATGGAATTTTTTAAAAAAACTACATTGAACAAGGTCGTCGTTATGGGCAGAAAAACACTTCTTTCTCTTCCCGGCGGGACCCCCTTAAAAAACAGAACAAATATAGTTATGACAAGTGATGTGAATTTTAAAAAGGAAGGTTGCATCATAGTTAATTCAAAAGAAGCTTTGTTTGAAGAGTTAAAAAAATACGAGAGCGACGATGTGTTTTTAATAGGTGGAGGTATATTGTACAAGGAGCTTTATCCCTATTGCAGTGAAGCTTATATTACCAAATTTGACGCCATATTGGAAGCGGATACATATTTGCATAATTTCGATGAAGACAAGGATTGGCTTCTCACTTATGCATCAGAAATACATGAACACAACGGAGTAAAATTTATTTTCACCATATACAAAAACTTAACCTTAAATGACAAGGGGACGGGGGTACTGTCATAATTTGATAATACTCCGTCCCCTTGACCCGGAGGGGACGGTTCTCTCCGGACAATTAAACTAAATGACATCAATGAAACCATCCTCGGTTTAAAATAAGTGCTGAAATATCTTTCTATCAACCCACCTTCATAAGAACTAAACCATTCCCAAAACTATTTGATTTTTTCTCTTAATGCCATAGATTCATAATTTGTTTGATGTTGCTGTAACATATCCTCAAAGGTATAACCACCACTTAAAATCAAGTCCTCTGTCCTTGTGTATGGCATGTGTAATGGGCTTGAAAGGTGTACGTAACTAAAGATATTATAAGTATCATAAATATCACTGTCAGTCATGACCTTATAGCGATAAAGCACATAGCCGCCCTGTTCTTCAGAGCCAAAGGGATAACTTAAAGTACCTGTTATCAGTACGGGGTAGTAGGTGCCAAACATTGTGTGTTGTGTCATTCTGTCACATATAAGGCGGGGAAAATCCGCAGTATACTCTGTGCCTTTTTTGCTGTAAAAGAGACCGCTGCTGATTATCTGTTTATCATCCGCCGCTGTTTCTCCCGATATCAGAATTCCATCCTGCCAGATTGGCCGTCCACCCTTCCATTTGAAGTATTGCATTACATATACCACATTTTTCGGTAACTCGATGTAGACCGTAGTAGAATCCATATTTTTTTTACCCGGTTCATAAGTATGAGTTATTTGAATGTAGTTTCCATATCTTTCCTCATGCTCAATTCTCTTTGCATCAAACATTAGCAACTTACTGAATGATTCCACATTCACAGCATCACTTAGCATCATAAGGTCTTCATTGTTGAGATATCGCAGGGCTTCAGCCGGAAATCCCATGTCAAGGAGATGTTGCCTTGTTTCAGTAGTTTCTGGATGCAAATATTCTTGTGATTGTAATTTCAGGTGATTGGAAAAAACACTGCATGTTATCACAACTGCAAATGCAATAAGAAAATAAGTCCATCCGAATATTTTGTTGCTGATTTTGATAGGTGCATTTGTCAGAACATATCCGGTATCGTCCATTTCATCTCCTATATGGTATAATGAGCGCACAATAAAAATATAGGACACTACCATAGGTATAAAAATCAGCCAACTATTGGAAAGTGGTGATAGAGCAATAAGATATGCTGCCATTGTCCATAAAGACGCCCAAAGTAATGGGTCAGTTTCCATTAACCTGCCTGCTTTTTTAGAAGTCTCTTTCAAAGCTGCACGGAAAACGAGATACATAGATATTTGGAATGGAAGCATTACAGAGCCTATAATGAGATTGGGATAGTCCATAATGTTTAAGGGCGTTGAAATCCAAGCCAGGTCTATCAGGTGTAATGATAGCTTTATTATGGAAAGTAACCATGCGATTTTAAAATATTTATTTTCCTTTCTCAGGCTGCGAAAGCCAAGAAAAATATGAATAACACCTATAACAGGCAAAATATATTGTAGGTATATAATATTCAATTTAAATGTTGTCAGGATAAAACCCCAGGTGATAAAGCCAATGGGTTTGCTCCAGGGATTTGTCTTTCGGATTTCCTCTTCCGGAGGGGTCACGTAGCTGAGCTGCTCAATTATCTGTTTATCAAAGTTATAATCTTTTTCGCTCATATGAAATCACCTCCTAATTTCTTCTGCAGCTTTTTTCTAAGTCGGTATAGTCTTCCTTCGACAGAGCGTTCTGTCATTCCAAGTTCTGCAGCAATTTGAGATGTGCGCTGCAGGTAATAATATTTACGGTAGAAAATATGCTGTTCTTCCGGAGAAAGTGTGCGTATAGCACATTTTAATTCCTCCGCCCGTTCCCGGCGAAGGACATCATCTTCTACAGAGTGTTTATCCGCTGTCTCCTCTTTTAGCTCGTCATGTTCAGTATACTTGCTTTTCATATAATTAAGCGCTGTATTTCGTGATATTACGGTAAGCCATGTGGAGAATTTGCCCTTTTCCGGAGAATAGCTCTCGATGGAATTCCAAACTTTAATGCAGATATCGCTTATACATTCTTCTATGTCGCTCTCATTTTGTAAAATCCCTCTAACTATATAATGCATGAGCCCTGAATACTGTTCTTGCATGAGCGTTAAGCCTTTGTCCTTTGATGATTTTACAAGCTCAATAATCTTTTCATCCACATGCCCACCTCCTCCATCTTCCATTATATTATACAAGTAAATTTGTAGAATCCCACGAAATATTATAAAGTTCCTGAAAATCGCAAGATATAAATATGGTACTGTTTCTTATTTTTTTAAGAAACAGTACCTCAGATTATTTACAAACCTAATCTTCCTATTTTGAATTTATTTGCGTAAAATCTTATCCATTGCTTTTCCTTTTGCCAATTCATCAATCAGTTTATCCAAATAACGGATTTCACGCATGATTGGTTCTTCAACGTTCTCTACTCGAACACCGCAAACTACACCTTTAATCAGGGTTCTTGCAGGATTTGGCAGGGGAGCTTCCAAAAAGAAAGTTTCAAAGTCTGTTTGTTTATTAAGCTGCTCTTGAAATTCTTCTTGGCTGTATCCTGTTAACCAACGGATAATTTCATCGACTTCTGCTTTTGTGCGTCCTTTTTTCTCCGCCTTGGCAACATAAAAGGGATAGACCTTTGCCACGCTCATTTTATAGATAGAGGGATTGGTCATGTAAGCCTCCTGTATTAATATGATCGGGACGGGGATGTCATTTATGACACTACCCCCGTCCCCTTGTCATCTTTTATTTATCGATATGAACATTCATTTTATCTTTTAATGCAGCTTGTGCGGCAGCAAGTCTTGCAACAGGAACTCTGAATGGTGAGCATGATACATAGTCAAGCCCTACTCTGTGGAAAAATTCAACTGAGGCAGGGTCTCCGCCATGCTCCCCGCATACTCCCAGGTGCAAATGTTCCTTTGCTTTTCTTCCTAATTTTACAGCCATGTCTACTAGTATGCCTACACCTTCCTGGTCGATAGTTTCAAAGGGGTCTTGCTCGAGGATTCTTGCTTCCTTGTAGTCCTCTAGGAATTTGCCTGCATCATCCCTTGAATAACCAAATGTCATCTGTGTGAGGTCATTTGTTCCAAAGGAGAAGAAATCGGCATATTCTGCTACTTCGTCAGCTGTTAAGCATGCACGCGGTATTTCAATCATTGTGCCTACAAGATAGTTCAAATCGGAATTGAATTCCTTTTTAGTTTCTTCAGCTGTTTCGATTATTAATTTTCTTAGTATCAATAGTTCTTCCTTTTTGCCTACAAGCGGAACCATTATTTCCGGTATAATTTCTAAATTTTCTTCCCTTGAAACTTCAATTGCAGCTTCAATTATTGCTCTTGTCTGCATTTTTGCTATTTCAGGATATGAAATTGCCAGACGGCAGCCTCTGTGACCAAGCATCGGGTTGAATTCGTGGAGACTGTTGACTTTGGCTTTTACTTCCTGTAAAGAAACATTCATAGCTTCAGCCAATTCTATTAAATCATCTTCCTCTGTAGGTAAAAACTCATGAAGCGGAGGGTCAAGAAGCCTGATTGTAACAGGACGAACGCCCATTGCTTTAAATATTCCTTTAAAGTCGTTTTTCTGCATAGGCATAATTTCTGCCAATGCTTTTTCTCTTTGCTCAACTGTATCAGAAATAATCATTTTTCTAACGGAGAATATACGGCTTTCCTCGAAGAACATGTGCTCAGTCCTGCAAAGTCCTATACCTTGTGCTCCGAATTTAACGGCTGCTTCTGAATCATGGGGTGTATCCGCATTTGTTCGAACTTTAAGTCTTCTGAATTCATCTGCCCATTTCATTAATTTTTCAAAATTTCCTGATATGTTGGCAGGTACTGTTTTTATTATTCCCGCATATACGCTTCCTGTTGAGCCGTCGAGTGAAATATAATCGCCTTCATGGTAAACTGCTTTGTTTACAGTCATTGTTTTATTCTTTTCATCTACTGATACCGATTCACAGCCGGCAACACAGCATTTACCCATACCTCTTGCAACAACTGCAGCATGAGAGGTCATTCCTCCCCTTGAAGTCAGTATGCCTTTAGCTTTGCTCATTCCTTCAATATCTTCGGGAGATGTTTCTTTTCTTACAAGAATTGCATCTTCACCTTTTAATGAAGCTTCAACCGCATCTTCGGCTGTAAAGTATATTTTCCCGGAGGCTGCTCCCGGTGAAGCCGGCAGCCCTTTTGCAATAGGTGATGATTTTTTAAGCTCTACAGGGTCAAACTTAGGATGCAAAAGCTGGTCTAATGATTTCGGTTCAACTCTTAAAACTGCTTCTTCTTCAGATATCAATCCTTCATCAACCATTTCAACCGCAGCTCTTAATGCTGCATCAGCTGTTCTTTTGCCTGAACGTGTTTGAAGTATGTAGAGTTTGCCTTCCTCTATTGTAAACTCTATATCCTGCATGTCTTTGTAATGCTGCTCGAGTTTTTCGCAAATATTTATGAATTCATCATATATTTCAGGCATAATATCCTTTAGCTTATCAATTGTTAGAGGTGTACGTATTCCGGCAACAACATCTTCGCCTTGGGCATTTATCAGGAATTCACCGAATACTTTGTCCTCTCCGGTGGACGGGTTTCTTGTGAATGCAACTCCCGTTCCTGATGTGTCTCCCATGTTGCCGTATACCATTGACTGAACATTTACTGCTGTTCCTATATCGTGAGGTATATTGTATAAATTCCTGTATGTAATAGCTCTTTGGTTATTCCATGATTTAAATACTGCTTCTACCGCCATTAAAAGTTGTTTTTCCGGATTATCGGGAAAATCTTCACCTACTTCATTCTTGTAAATTTGTTTGAATTCCTGCACAAGTTCTTTTAAATCATCTGCAGTTAATTCAGTATCAAATTTGTAACCGTTTTTTTCTTTTTTAGCTTCCAGAGCATTTTCAAACAAAGATTTAGGAACTCCTAATACTACATCGCTGAACATTTGAATGAATCTTCTGTAACTGTCGTATGCAAAGCGTGTATTTCCTGTTTTTCTTGCAATACCTTCAACAGTATCTTCATTTAAACCAAGGTTTAAAATTGTGTCCATCATTCCCGGCATTGAAAATTTAGCTCCCGAGCGGACAGATACCAAAAGAGGGTTATTAGTATCACCAAATACTTTTTCTGTCTGTTTTTCCAGAATAGATAAATTAGTCCTGATTTGGCTGATAATTTCCTCAGATAATTTTTCTCCTTGATTGTAAAATTCCGTGCAAGCCTCCGTTGTAACTATAAATCCTTGAGGTACGGGCATCCCTATATTAGTCATTTCTGCTAAATTTGAGCCCTTTCCTCCCAATAAGCTTTTTTGAGAAGCACTTCCTTCTTTGAATAAGTAAACCCATTTTTTACTCATATGAACCTCCTTTATATTCCTATTATTATTGCAAACTCATTAATTGAGTATTATTCCTAAAATAAATTATATAGACCAATAATATTATAAATTTAATAAAAAGTACAGTATTATTTCAAAAAATATAAAATAATATACCGGACTGACATATAACGGCAAGGTTAAATAAGGCTTGTTTTAATTTTTATATGTTGTATAATATTACCATAAGCTACCTAAAAAAATTTTTGGAGGTTTTTATGTTTTCAACAGTAAATGAAGTGCAAGAGTATTGTGTCAGTAACAAAATTAAAATGATTGACTTTAAAATGATTGACATAAACGGACGCTGGCGTCATTTAACTATTCCCGCCGAAAGACTTAACGAAGATACAATGAAGTATGGTATCGGTTTTGACGGGTCAAATTACGGTTATGCTACCGTTGAGAAAAGCGATATGATATTTATTCCTGATCTAACCAGCGCACATATCGATCCTTTTGTTGATATACCTACACTTTCTATGATTGGAAATGTATTTGTTTTGCATCCTGACGGGAATAAACCCTTTAATCAATACCCCAGGAATGTTGCATTAAGAGCCGAAGAATATTTACGAGAAAGTAAAATTGCTGATTCCATGATTATTGGTCCCGAATTTGAATTTCATGTTCTGGATCATATTAGTTATGAATGTAAACCAAACAAGGTAGCTTTTGAGATGGATACATCACAAGCTGAGTGGAACAGCGGTAATAATGAAAGCAGAAATTTAGGTTATACCGTACCTTTAAAAAGCGGTTATCATATAACTGCGCCTCATGATATAACTTACGGACTAAGGAGCAGGATGTGTCTTCTTTTGGAGGATTGGGGCGTAGAAGTTAAATATCACCACCATGAAGTAGGCGGCCCCGGACAGGTTGAAATTGAGGTTGAGCTTGGAGAATTAACTGAAATGGCCGACAAAACGATGATAATAAAATATGTTGTTAAGAATTCCGCCATAGCAGAAAACAAAACTGCAACTTTTATGCCTAAACCGTTTTTTGCGGAAGCCGGGAACGGCATGCACGTACATATGCTCTTGATGAAGGATGGAAAACCTGTTTTCTATGATGAGAACGGATATTCCGGACTCAGCCGGGAGGCTCATTGGTTTATAGGAGGTTTATTGAAACATGTCAGGTCCCTTTGCGGTTTGACAAATCCTTCCACAAATTCATACAGACGCCTTGTGCCGGGATATGAGGCTCCGGTTACGATAGGTTATGCAACTTCAAACAGAAGTGCAGTTGTACGAATACCTGCGTATTGCAAATCGCCTGAAGCAAAACGTTTTGAAATAAGAAATCCGGATGGAACATGCAATCCTTATTATGCTTATGCAGCTATACTTATGGCAGGTATAGACGGTATAATCAATAAAATAGACCCTCATGAAAACGGCTGGGGTCCATATGATTTTAATCTATACAATCTTTCACCTGAGGAGCAGAAAAAACTTTCAGCCCTTCCTCAATCATTGGACGAAGCTCTTAAAGCTCTGGAAGAAGACCATGATTATTTGCTTCGCGGGGGAGTATTCCCTGAAGAATTACTGAATACATGGATTGCAAATAAAAGAATGGAAATGAACGAAATCAATAAAATACCTCACCCTGCTGAATTTGCTTATTATTATGATTTGTAGTTGTTCTATAAATTAGCGCCTTTCCGAATGCACATTATTACCTCCAAAGTAGATAATGTAATTAATTATTTTACAAAATCTATCAGGAGGTAAATTTTTTGTATACAGAAATCAGTATTGTCTTAGTATATGTGGGATTGGATTAATTGAATATATTATTATAGCTTTGACATAATAATTCAAACATAATATAATTATAAAAAACAAAGAGCTTGTTGATAGCGTTCATTGCATGGTAATGCAAATGAATAATGCATTTTAAATACGTATAGTGAGGTTAAAATGAAATTACTGGATAGTATAAATTCGCCTGAAGATATCAAGCATTTGAATATGGACGAATTAAATTCTCTTTGCAGGGAATTAAGAGAATATATTTTAGAAAACGTTTCAAAAACAGGAGGACATCTTGCATCTAACTTGGGAGTGGTAGAGCTCACTGTAGCCCTGCATCGAGTTTTCAATACTCCTCATGATAAAATAATATGGGATGTTGGTCATCAAACGTATGCCCATAAAATTCTTACTGGAAGAAAAAATAAAATGTCATCCTTGCGGCAGCTTAATGGTATAAGCGGGTTTCCCAAAAGAAATGAAAGTATTTTTGATGTGTTTGATACGGGACACAGCAGCACCTCTGTTTCTGCAGCAATGGGGATGGCAAGAGCAAGAGACTTAAATAATGAGGATTATGAAATTGTTGCAGTAATAGGAGACGGAGCCCTTACCGGAGGAATGGCCTTTGAAGCAATAAACGACGCGGGAAGGAGCAACACAAAATTATTGATAATTTTAAACGACAATGAAATGTCCATATCCAAAAACGTAGGAGGCTTGTCCCGCTATTTAAGCAGAATAAGAACTACCAAAGGATATTTGTCCACTAAAAGGGATGTCGAAAAAATATTAAATAAAATTCCGGTCGGTAAACAGATTAAATCATTTTTAAAAAGAGCAAAAGACGGAATTAAGCAAATAGTTGTTCCGGGGATGCTTTTTGAAGAATTGGGGCTTACCTATATGGGACCTATCGACGGTCACAATATACATAAAATTATTGAATCCCTGGAAAGGGCAAAAAATATTGAAGGCCCCTTATTAATGCATGTAATTACGAAAAAAGGCAAGGGCTATAAGTTTGCTGAAGAAAGACCGAATGAATTCCATGGTGTTTCTGCTTTTAATATAGAAACAGGAGAAGCTCTAAAAAAATCCTCTCAATCTTATTCCGATTATTTTGGAATGAAAATGTGTGAAATTGCGGAAAAAAATGAAAATGTGGTCGCAATAACAGCAGCTATGACTGATGGTACGGGGCTTAGGGATTTTGCAAAAAAATTCCCCAATAGAATTTATGATGCAGGCATTGCAGAGCAACATGCGGTGACAATGGCTGCAGGGCTTGCCGTAAGCGGGGTTGTCCCGGTTGTTGCACTTTATTCGTCATTTCTACAAAGAGCTTATGACCAAATCATCCATGATGTTGCCTTACAAAACCTTCATGTTGTTTTTGCTGTTGACAGGGCAGGTTTGGTGGGAAATGACGGCGAAACGCATCAAGGTGTGTTTGATGAAGGATTTTTGAGTTTAATTCCCAATATGACAGTATTATCACCCGCTGATTACAGGGAATTCGGAAATATGATGGAATTTGCCGTTTCATATAACGGACCTGTAGCAATAAGATATCCGAGGGGCAGCATGAGTGAATATATCAAAAACAGCGAGCAAAGTATAGTTCTCGGCAAGGGATACATAGTCGAGGAAGGGAAGGACATAACAATAGCTGCAGCCGGTAAAATGGTAAAGACGGCAATAGAAACAAGGGAAATTTTAAAAACAAAAAATATAGATGCAGAGGTTCTTAATTTAAGATTTATAAAACCATTTGACAAAGAGCTTATAATAAACTCCGTAAATAAAACGAAATCATTGGTAATAATCGACGAAGCAACTGTTTTTGCTTCCTATGCAGTTAATATTTACAATATACTTCCTAAAAATCTTGATGTAATGGTTAAAACTTTGCCCGATGAATTTATTAAACAAGGCTCGATTGAAGAGCTCTTAAAAGAAAATCAATTAGATGCTGATTCGATAGCTGCTGAAATAATTAAGTGGAAGGCAGATAATTATGATATTGATATAAGCAATAATTATACTTGCTTAAAACAAGGACGTTAGAGCGGAAGTAGAATTATTAAATTAGTGAAAATGTATTATTTACTATTGAAATTTTAAGGGTTTTCATTTATATTATAGTTACGGATATATTTTACTCACGATAAAAAATAAAGGGGATTTGAATATGAATAAAGTAGAAATTGTTGTTGGAGATAAAAAATATAGTGTAAGAACTGATGAAAGTCCCGAATATGTAAGAAAAATAGAATCTGTTTTGAACGATCAAATTAATATAATAGCTAATCAGAATAAGCGTTTTAATGAAATAGACAAATTAATTCTGTCATCTTTTGTGGTTATTGACAGGTATTTAAAACTTTCCGATGAAATTAACGAATACAAAAAAGATATATGTGAAGAAATTCTATCTTTAAAGGAAGCAAAAGAATTATCCGAAAAGGAAAAGGAAGAAGCTGTAAATAAGGCAGCGGATGCCATTATTGAAAAAGAAAGATTCAAAGAAAAGCTAATGGCAAGAGACAATGACCGTGAATATTTAAATTCCCAAATAACAAAGCTTCAGGAAAAAGTCAGTGAGCAGGAACAGCAGCTCTTGAAGAGCGAAATGCTCATAAATGAATTAAAAATAAAGAACGAAGAGTTGATTGAAGTAAATGAAGAGCTAATCAAAGAAAGAGAAAACTTCACAAAAGAAATAAGCTTTATGAACAATACAAAAGCAAGCTTAAACGGGAGAATTTCAAAGCTGCAGTTAAAACTTAACGAGAAAGAACAGGAAATAATCAAACTTGAAAAGACTATCAGGGATTTAAAAAGCGCAGTAGATGATAAATCACAAAAGATATATAATTTCAGCGATGAGCAGCAAAAAATGAACTTATTGGTTGATTCGAAAGAAAAAGATATCAATTCATTAATAAATAAAATCAATTTGCTGCAAAATAAGCTTAATGAAAAAGATGAATCAATTGCTTCCAAGGATAAATTAATAAATGATTTAAAGAGCACTGAAGAAGTATTAAAACAAAAATATGAATCGATTAATGATGAAAAAGAAAAATATTTAGAAGAGCTTTTAATGATAAACAGCGATAAAGAAAGCCTTATCAACAGCATAAATCAGCTGCAGGAAAAATTAAACCGCAAGGAAGCGGAAAACTTCCAGAACCAGTTGGAAATTAATAAGCTGAAAAAGGATAATATGGAGCTTATGCAGCTTTTAGACGAAGAAACAGCAAAATAGAACGCGTCGGCGTTCTTTTTTAAACAGGAGAAGAAATGAGCGTAGAATTATTAGCGCCGGCAGGCAGTATCGAATCATTTTATGCAGCCGTAAACAGCGGAGCAGATTCAGTATATTTAGGCGGAAAGTTTTTTAATGCAAGATATAATTCCCGGAATTTTGATAATGATGAAATGAAGCACATTGTAAAATATGCTCACAACAAGGGTGTAAAAGTATATGTTACAATGAATACTGTTTTAAAGGATAATGAAATTACGGATGCATTGAACTATGCAATATTTTTGTATGAAAATGATGTAGATGCCTTAATAGTTCAAGATTTAGGTTTGTTCTGCCTGGTAAATAAATATTTACCCGATTTTCCCGTAAACATTAGCACACAGGCAAGTGTATACGATGAATACGGTGTTAAATTTTTTGAAGAATTTAATGTCAAAAAAGTTATTATGGCAAGAGAACTGTCCTTAACAGAGCTAAAAGAGACAGTTAAAAATACAGATGCCGATTTGGAAGTATTCATTCACGGTGCCCTTTGCACATGCTATTCGGGACAATGCTACATGTCAAGCTTTTTGGGTGGAAGAAGCGGAAACCGAGGGAAATGTGCACAGCCGTGCAGATTAAACTACAGCTTTTATGACAAAGAAACAAAGGAAGAAATTGAAAGTTTTAAAGAGGTGCCTCTGCTTAGTTTAAAAGACTTTATAGCAGGGGAAACAATTTATGAGCTTATTGAAGCAGGAATTAAAACCTTCAAAATAGAAGGGCGCATGAAAGGTCCTGCATATACTTCATCAGTTGTGGAATATTACAGACAAATAATAGATAATTATTACAGCGGCAAAAATATTGACAGTACTCATCTAAAAGAAAAGGCTATGGAAACATTCAGCAGAGGTTATACAAACGGATATTTAAAGCCTTCAAAAGACGATGAAATGTTTGCGAAATTAAGTTCCGGCATAAAGGGAGAAAATATCGATGAAATAGAAGAAGACGTAAAGGATAAGGCACAGGAATATTCAAGGTTCAGGAGAAATAAAATAAGCTTTGACATAGAGCTTGTGATAGGCGAATATGCCCTGTTAAAAGTTTTTGACGGGAAAAACACGGTTGAAGTAAAAAGTAAAGAGGTCTGCGAGAGCAGCATTAAAAACAATGTAACAGATGAAATAATTTATGAGCAGCTCTCAAAGTTAGGTAATACTATATATGAACTGCATGATTTAAAGATTGTAAAAGATGAAGGTGTTTTTATCAGAAAAAGTTCTTTAAATCAATTAAGGCGTGATGCGACGGAAATTCTTTACGAAAAATGCAGCAAATTTTATGACAGAAGAAAAGTTAATACTCTTACATACAATGATATATTTTCAAATATCAATAAAGAAAGTCACTCTGCAAAAATAAGCCTTAAAATAAACAGCATCGATGAATTAAAGTATGCTGACGATGTTAAGGTTAAGCGCTTATATGTGCCTTTTTATTTAAATATTGAAGAAGTAAAAAATACTAAAGTTGTAGAAAAATATTTATGGGTTCCAAATATAGTATCTAAAGAAAATTATAAAATTTTAAAAGAAAATTTGAACTTGTATGATGAAATATTTGACGGTGTATGTGTAAACAATGTTGGAAGTTTTTATTTCTTTAAGAAAAATAGCAGGCTGAAGCTTCACTGCGGACCGTTTTTTAATATTATCAATACTTTTTCAGCAGAACTTTTAAAGGAAAAGGGAGCTCACAGCTTTACATTTTCTGTAGAAACAAATATCAGGGACATGGAAAGTATTGTGAAACACACATCATTAAACTCGGAAATTGTCGCCCATGAATATGTACAGCTTATGGTTATGAAAAATTGTCCCATGTCGGTGATAAAGAATTGTAAAAACCTGCAGGACTGTGAAAAATGCAGCTTCAAAAGCAAATATCAATTAAAAGACAGAAAAGGAATTCATTTTAATATCGAAAGACAAAATAAACTTACTCATATATATAACAGCGTGCCCCTGTCGATTATAGGAATTGCAAATAATTTCGTTGAAAAAAATATTGATTATTTTTTAGTCGATACAAAATTTCTAGAGGATGCGGAAGAAATAATAGATACATTGTACTGCGAAATAAAGGGAGTTAAAACTCATTATATTTTGGAGGAAAACAAATTTACGAGAGGGCACTATTTGAAGAATGTGTTGTAACACACTTGTCATCCTGAGCAAAGCGAAGGATCTCATGAGATTCTTCGAGCTAAAGCTCTCAGAATTATCACGTGTTTATCACACCACGATAAACGAATATTCTCTGTGATTGTCATCCTGAGCAAAGCGAAGGATCTCATGAGATTCTTCGAGCTAAAGCTCTCAGAATGACAAAATGCTAATCATAGCAATGACAAACAGGAAAGGAAAAACGATGAAAGAAAAATCTAAATCAGTTTTGGAATTTGATAAAATAATTGAAAAGGTTGCCGGATTTGCTGAAACCAAGATGGGAAAAGAAGAGGTGTACAAATTAGATACATCTTACAACCTGGAAGGTGTAAAATTCAAGCAGGAGCAAACAGCACAGGCACTTTCCATAATCATTGAAAAAGGTTCACCTCCCTTGGGAGGTATTTCAGATATAAAGGAATACGTGAAAAGAGGAGCCGTAGGGGGTATTATATCTCTAAGAGGGCTATTGAACTGTGCCGATACCCTAAGAGCTGCAAGGCTTCTAAAAAATTATGTCCTTCTGAATAATGACGACAGAAATTATGATTTGCTGGAAGACTTGTGTAACAGTATATATGTAAACAAGGATATTGAAGAAAGAATATATTCGGTTATTATCAGCGAGGAAGAAATTGCCGATGATGCTAGCCCGGAGCTTAAGCGCATAAGAAGAGAAATTCAAATAAAAAACAATTCAATAAAGAATAAAATTAATTCAATCGTAAGCTCATCTTCCATGCAGAAATATCTGCAGGAAGCAATAGTAACCATGCGCAATGACAGATATGTAATCCCCGTGAAGAAAGAATACAGAAGTATGGTCAAAGGAATAATTCACGACCAGTCTGCAACAGGCTCCACGCTTTTTATAGAGCCTATGGCCCTTGTGGAAATGACCAATGATATTGCCAATTTAAAAATCGAAGAAAAAAAGGAAATCGAGCGTATACTATTAGAGCTTAGCATGATGATAGGTGATATAAGTGAAGAAATGCTAAACAATCAAGAAATACTAAAAGAGCTTGACTTTATTTTTGCAAAGGGCAAATACGCCATAAGCATAAACGGAATTGAGCCCAAGATAAATGACAGAGGATACATAAGGATAAAAAAGGGAAGACATCCTCTCATTTCACCTGAATTGGTGGTACCTATCGATGCAGTGCTTGGTGACGAATATACAACCCTAATAATAACGGGACCTAATACCGGAGGAAAAACCGTTTCTTTAAAAACCTTAGGGCTTTTCACTCTTATGGGAATGGCAGGGCTTCATCTCCCTGCCGAATACGGCACCGAAATATCTGTTTTCAGCGCAGTCTATGCCGATATAGGCGATGAGCAGAGCATCGAGCAAAGCTTGAGCACATTTTCCTCTCATATGACAAATATAGTGAAAATATTAAAAGAGGTTGATGAAAAGTCATTCGTTCTTTTCGACGAGCTCGGTGCGGGAACGGACCCTACTGAAGGTGCTGCGTTGGCAATTGCAATACTTGACACTCTCCATGAAAGAAAGATTCTGACTGCTGCAACCACACATTACTCAGAGCTTAAATTATACGCTCTTACAACCGAAGGAGTAATAAACGGAAGTGTTGAATTTGATGTTGAAACATTAAGTCCGACCTACAAGCTTTTAATTGGTATACCCGGTAAATCCAATGCCTTTGAAATATCAAGGAAACTAGGGCTTCAGCAAGAAATTATCGATAAGGCCAAAAAGAACATAGAAACCGAGAAAATTGAATTTGAAGATGCCTTAAAGCAAATTGAAGAAAACCGAATTTACATCGAAGAGAAGAAACAAGAAATTGACAGACTCGAATCAGAAAGCAAAAAAAAGCACAGCGACTTTTTGATGAAGGAAAGAAAATCACTTGAAAAAAGTGAAAAAATTATAGATGAAGCTAACTATGAAGCAAGAAAAATAGTCGAGAATGCCAAAAGGGAAGCTGCTGAAATTATCAAGGAATTAAGAAAATTAAACCTTGAAATGGATAAGGATAAAAACCGCCGTGTAAACGAATTAAGACAGGCACTAAATGAGAAAACAAAGGAGCTTACAGAAAATATTTATTCGGATATTATTGAGGAAGAAGATACAATTGACACAGACACACCTTTAAAAATCGGTGACTCCGTAACTGTAAGAAGTCTAAATCAAAAGGGATTCATTATTTCTGATGTGGATGATTCACAGACTGTAATGGTCCAAATAGGACTAATTAAAACAAAGGTTAAAAAATCCGACCTAATAAAAATAAAATCCGATGAAGAAGTAAAACAAAAAACCAACGCATCCCGTAAGGTCAGACTAAGAACTTCGTCAATCAATCCTACAATTGATATCAGAGGATACAATCTTGATGATGCTTTGTTGGAGCTGGATAAATATTTGGATGATGCCTTTATGTCAAATTTAAACGAAGTCCAGGTAATTCACGGTAAAGGTACCGGGGTCCTGCGTGAAGGAGTAAGGCAATTCTTAAAAAATCACAAGCATGTTAAGGAATCAAGACTTGGCACCTTCAACGAAGGCGGCGATGGTGTTACAATAGTAAAATTCAAGTAAATGACAAGGGGACGGGGGTACTGTCATAATTCAGAGGCGGTAGCTGTCTTAAGGGATTAAATTATGAATGTACGGGATAAATACAGTAATAAAGCTGTAATAAAGTATACGGGAGCTTTTATAGCTTGGGTTATCGGTTCGGGATTTGCAACGGGACAAGAAGCTCTGCAGTTCTTTTCAAGTTACGGATACTTAAGCTATGGGGTTCTTCTGGTTAATTTGATAGGTTTTTTATTTTTGGGGCAAGTATTATTAGTTACAGGATTTGAACATAAAACCGAAAGTTCATTTAATCATTTTAAATACTTTTGCGGCGAGAAAATAGGAACAATTTATTCTTGGCTGATTCCAATTACCTTGATTTTAATTATGCCTGTCTTAATCTCCGGTGCCGGTGCCACCCTTTCCGAGTATTATGGAGTAAATCGCTATGTCGGTTCTTTTCTTATGTCCGTCTTGGTTTTAAGTGTCTATTTAATTGGATTTGAACATTTAATAAAAATAGTTTCAGCCATAGGACCTGCTATTATTATTTTTTCCTTGCTTGTGGGAGCGATAACACTAGCAAATGATTACGGCAATTTTTCTGATGTACCAAAATATCAATTTAAACTCAACGAGTTGCAAACAGCTCCACATTGGACGATAAGTGCTATTTTGTACTTATCGCTGAATTTCTTAAGCGGCAGCGTATATTTTACTGAGCTTGGCAAATCAGCATATAATCGAAATGACGTAAAATACGGAGCATTTTTTGGGGCTCTTGCAATAATTTTAAATATTGCAATTATGAATACTGCAATCTTATTGAATGCTGAAAACATATCAACATTAGCAATACCGGTCTTATATTTAGCAAAAAAAATATCTTATATGTTAGGAGCAATTTTTTCAATTATATTAATATTAGGTATGTTTTCTTCTTGTTCTGCAATGATGTGGTCAATATGCAACCGATTTACAAGAGGCGGGAAAAGAGGCAACAGGATTTTTGCAGTCTTTATCTCGATATTAACCTTTGTGTTAGGGTTATTCTCGTTCAGTGAACTTATAGGTACCTTTTATCCCCTCGTAGGGTATGTTGGATTGTTTTTTATTGGTTCTGTAATATATAAAGGAATTAAGTATAATATTATTAAGAATTGAGGTGCATAATATGGAAAGAATAATAAAAGATGTAAATTGTCCCAAATGCGGACAAGTGATGGAAGAAGGATATATTCATTCACGAAAGCAAATATTATGGTCCGAAGATGATAAGCCAAGACTGTTTGATTTCTATGATGAAAATTTAGTCACAATGCCTATAAGAAGAGCAAATAAAGTTCCCGCATGGAGATGCAAGGAATGTAAAATTGCAATATTCCGGTATGAATAATTATGATGGTATAATATTTAGTAAATGCTACCATTTATGATTAATCCATGATACAATATTTAATAAAAAGGTAAATTTATTATTAATATTAAATAAAAATAAAAGAAAGGGAGTGTAAAAGATGAGACAATATGTAGTTGATGCATTTGCAGAAAAGGTTTTTGAAGGAAATCCTGCAGCGGTATGCATTTTGGATGAGTGGCTGCCGGATGAAGTTATGCTTAATATTGCCAGAGAAAACAACTTAGCCGATACTGCTTTTGTGGTTAAGGATGGCACAAATTTCAAATTAAGATGGGTTACTCCCGGCGGTGAAATAGATTTATGCGGGCATGCAACCCTTGCAACCGGATACGTTATTAGCAGATTTATTGCTCCTGAATTATCGGAAGTTGTTTTTCAAACCAAAAGCAGCGGAATATTGAAAGTCCTTAAAAAAGGTGAGCTTTATGAAATGGATTTTCCCGCTTATAAATTAAAAAAGGTAGAAGTTACAAATGCAATGGCGGATGCTATAGGAGTTAAACCTATAGAAGCATATATGGGGAGAGATTTACTCTGCGTACTGGAGTCCGAGGATGAAGTTCGAAATTTAAATCCGAACTTAGAAAAGGTAAAATTACTGGACGGATTGCTTTTTCATGTTACAGCCAAAGGAAATGAATTTGATTGTGTATCAAGGTCATTTGTACCTAAGCTTAGCGGTACCGAAGACCCGGTATGCGGTTCGGGGCATTGCCATATAATCCCTTATTGGGCCGAAAGATTAGGAAAAGACAATTTAATTGCTTATCAGGCATCTCAAAGAGGCGGTACCTTGTATTGTAAATATCAAGGGGACAGGGTGATAATGGGAGGCAAGGTAGCATTGTTTTCCACCGCGGATATAAACATAGAATAGTTTTTTATTTACATAAAGAAAATATTATTAAGATGAAACACATAATATCGATATTAAATATGGAGTACTTATGGAAAGAGAAATAGTAAGATTGGATATGGATAGAGATTTTGAGGCATTTGAAGATTTATTGAAAATCTCTTTCGGTGAAGCAACCAACTCAAAGAAAGAAATGTATGAATGGCTTTTTGAAAATAACCCTTACAATAAATCCGGAAATATGATGTATTTATTAAAGGAAGGGGATAAGGTTATAGGTTGTGACGGATTGTTGCCAAACGAACTTTATGTTAACGGGAAAACTTTGTTAACCGCTCATTCGGTTAAATCCATGACCCATCCCGATTACAAAAGACAGGGTATTTTCAGAAAAATGACGGAAAACTCCTGTGAGAGGGGAAAGCAGGACGGTGTGGATGTGATAATAGGTTTGGCAAACGACCAATCTTATCCGGCATACCAAAAATTCGGCTGGCCTACACTTTTTGAAAAAGAAGTATATGTAAAGCCTATACTTATTAACAATATTCTTAAACGAAGAATTAAAATTGGTTTTTTGTCAGAAGCAGCCAATTCTGTCTATACTGTATTTATGAAGAATAAACTAAAAAATCAGATGGACAAAGAAATTAAATTTGAAATACTTGACAGGGTTCCGGAAGAAATTCAAAAATGTTGGGACAGATACAAATCAAAATATAATGTTCTTTTGGTCAGAGATTATAAATACCTGAACTACAGATATAACGAAAGACCGGACATTAATTATGTAACCATTCTTGCAAGGCATAAGGGGGAGATTATCGGCTTTGCAATACTTCATAATGCAGTTGCAAACGGCTCTAATATGACATCTGCTGTAGAATTTTTTACTGACCCCGATAATGAAAGATACATAAAAGCATTGGCTAATGGCATAGCGAAGTATTGCTATGACAAGGGACTTGAATATGCCGTTATTGGAACGGGGCATTACGGTGAATACAGGAAGGTTCTTTTGAATAATGGATTTATGGTAACCCGCAAGCCTCCAAAGAATAATATGATGATTGCTCATATATTATCTGACAAAGTAACCTTAGAGGAAATAACAGGTCATGAAAAGTGGCATATAACTCAAGGAGACGGCGAAACAGAGCTAGACTTGTAACTGTATTGTATCCGTTTTTATAAGAGGTTTTCAAATAGCAGTAAAATACTCCTAATACGCCTCTATAATTATTTTAAAATATATTAGTCAGGAAAAACCAAGCTTTGGTTTTTCCTGAGTTCTTTTATATTTATAAGCACCACTCCGGAATTTATGTAGGTGCTTTTCTCAGGCATATCAAGCCTAAGCTGCAAATAATGTTTGTTTACAGTTAAAATTCATGTTAAAATATAGTTTGAGATTATATATATAATACAATTATTCATATGTAATGGGGAGAAGGTAATAATGATTAAATTAATAGTGGACAGCACATGTGATTTGAATTGTGAAATTTTGGACAACCATGATGTAGAGGTTATTCCGCTAAGTATTACTATTGATGACAAAACCTATTTAGATGGAGTCGATATAACTACGGACAGAGTTTATGAGTATATGAAAGACGGTAAAGTCCCCAAGACTTCACAAGTGTCATTTGAGTCTGTATCCCAAGCCGTTGAAAAGTGTATTTCAAAAGAATCAGATTTTATTTATTTGGCTTTTTCATCCAAATTATCAGGCACATACAGTTTTGCCAAGAAAATAATAGATATGTATAAGGAAAAATATCCTGAGAGAAAAATGGCAATAATTGATTCTAAAGGCGGAGCCGGAGGGACCGGTTTAATAGCTATACAAGTACTTAAAATGATTGAAAGAAACTTACCCTTTGAATATATCTTAAACCAGGCACAATTCATGGTTCAACATATAGTTTACAGATTTACAATATCTGATTTAGAATGGCTGTCAAAAGGAGGCAGAATAAGCAAGTCTGCAGGATATGTAGGAAATGTATTAAATATTAAACCATATCTCGTTTTAGATGATGGACTTATTAAAGTATCCAAAATGATTCGCGGCAGCAGAAAAACTATTCAAACTTTGATTCAAGATATTGAAGACGGTACAGATAAATTTAAAAATCAGATTATCGGCATAAGTCATGCGGATGATTTAGATACTGCTTTAATGGTGGAACAAAAAATTAAGGATTCAATTAAAGGATGCAAGACAACAATTTTTAAAATCGGTGCCGTTTTAGGAGTTCATTTGGGAATAGGCGGTGTAGGAGTTTTTTTCTTTGATGAAAAACCTGAATTCTATGAATTATAATATTATTAATAGTATATAAAAATAGTTATTGCATTAGTTGACACATTAAAAATGCTGTGATATTATTACAAAAAATAGAAGTTACAACCTGCCGAACATATCAAATGGTAGGTTTTAGTTTTAATAATTCGTAATTACCTTGGAGGAGAGAGATGGATTTTAAGGAAAAAGTGGCTGAAATTTTTACATCCATAGAAACCGAGCTGTCAATGGATGATGCTCTTCAATTAATAGAGATACCACCCAGTAGCGATATGGGAGATTATGCGGTACCGTGTTTTAAATTTGCAAAGAAGTACAGGAAATCTCCTGCAGCAATAGCAAATGAAATTGTAGAAAAAATAGGAGAAGTAGTAGAATTCGAAAAAATTGAAAGTGCAGGACCATATGTAAATTTCTTTGTAAATAAATCTCAGTTTGCAAAAAAAATACTTAAACAAGCTTTTGAAGAAAAAGAAAATTACGGCAGAACGAATGTGGGTGAAGGCAAGACTGTTATAGTTGAGTTTTCATCTCCGAATATTGCAAAACCGTTTCACATAGGGCATATACGCTCAACATTAATAGGAAATGCCATAAATAATATTTATAAATACCTTGGTTATAATACTGTTGCAATAAATCATTTGGGGGATTATGGAACACAGTTCGGAATGCTTATTTCGGCATATAAAAAATGGGCAACTCCTGAAATAATTGAAGCAATCGAAAAGGACCCCATACCTGAACTTTTAAAGCTGTATGTAAGATATAATCAGGAAATTGAAACACATCCGGAATACCAGGAAGAAGCAAGGTACTGGTTTAATCAATTAGAAAAAGGCAATCAAGAAGCATATCAATTATGGGCATGGTTTAGGGAAGTTAGCTTAAAAGAATTTAACCGCGTATATGATATGTTCGGTATTAAGTTTGATTCATATGCCGGAGAAAGCTTTTATTCGGATAAAATGCCTGCAATAATCGATGAATTGGAAGATAAAGGACTGCTTAAAGATTCGGAGGGAGCAAAAATCGTAGAGCTTTCCGAGTTTGGTCTGACGGATGCATTAATCCAAAAGAGCGACGGCGCTACTCTATATGTAACCAGGGATGTGGCAGCTGCAAAATACAGAAAAGAAACATATAATTTTTACAAAAATATATACGTGGTTGGTGCACAGCAAAAATTACATTTTGACCAGTGGAGAAAAATAATAGATTTAATGGGATATGACTGGGCATATGACTGTGTACACGTAATGTTTGGAACCGTAAGCCTGGAAGGCGGTGCTATAGCTACAAGAAAAGGAAGAGTAGTATTTTTGGAAGATGTTTTGAATAAAGCAATTGAAAAAACTACCGAAATTATTAATGAAAGAAATCCGGGCTTGGAAGACAGGGAGAAAGTTGCAAAGCAGGTTGGTATAGGTGCTGTAATATTCCAAGAGCTTTTCAATAACAGAATAAAAGACTATGTATTTTCTTGGGATAAAACATTAAGCTTTGAAGGTGAAACAGGACCTTATGTTCAGTACACATTTGCAAGAACCTGCAGTCTTCTTAGAAAAGCAGATATTGATATAAATGATGATGTGGATTATTCTGTTTTGACAGACAGTGAATCATTCAATGTAATTAAAAAACTGGAAGGTTTTAAAGAGGCGGTTTTAAACGCTCATGATAAATACGAGCCCTTTATGATTACCCGATATATTGTCGGCCTTGCACAAGAATTTAACCGATTCTATCATGAATGTCAGATTATTACTGACGATGAAAGTGTTAAAAAGGCAAGACTGCTTCTTACTCTCACAGTCAATACAGTTCTTAAACAAGGTATGAAGCTTCTGGGAATGGAAGCACCGGAGAAGATGTAACTACGTAAACTGCGGTGCCGGGCACCTCTAGGTGCCTGGCACCGATTTTTTTTACTAAAACGTCAAATTAACTCCCTATTCAACAATACATTTCAAATTTCAACATTGAGCATAATTTAAATTTACATTATAATTAATATTGGACAAGGAGGTACGAAATGAAAAGGGTAAATTATTTGACTTTTTTAATATTTCTATGTATATTTTCTTACTTTATGATGATAAATACAAGCATGACTGCAATAGCAGAGGATAATCAAAATTATTACAAATTTTCACAGGATAAAATAATAAAATCAATTATTCATGATTACAGGGATTCATTTATTCGCGAAAAAGAATTGATCCGGTATACAGAAGAACTGACGGGATTAGATTACGAGCACTGTAGATTTCTTATTAAAGAAAGCAAAGAAAAATACATAGACCCCTTTATTGTATTGGGTTTAATAAAAAGAGAAAGTGATTTTAATCCCAAGGCAAAGGGTGTCGGAGGAGAATTGGGTTTGGGTCAGCTGATGGAGAATACTGCCCAAATTATTGCTATGAATTTAGGATATTCATATAATAATGAAATGCTTTTAGACCCGGTATTTAATTTAAAACTAACAATTGCACAGCTTTCATATCTTAATAAAGTTTACGATAATGACATGCATAAAACTCTCACTGCTTACAACAGAGGTCAGCAAGGACTCAAAAACTATTTGACAACATGTGATGGGAGAGGTGTTAGTGACTACTCTACTAAGGTTTTACAATTTGCATCCATTTATAAAGAAGAATTTGAAAATTTAAAGTATTGATTAATAGCATTTGATAATTTCAATAATTGATTGTATAATGGAATCGCAGTTAATACTGCGAATTCTTTTTTATGACCTGACTCCATTGCTGAAATAATAGCAAAACATAAAGGGATATGGGTCAAACGCAAGGAATGCCATAAATTTGCGGCATTCCAATGCGATTTAGGAGAATATATGCAATATAAAATAAACAAGATGCTAAATTTCTGTTTCGACGACATACAAAAAATTGACTTTCAGCTCTTTTTAATTACGGTAAAATGTCTCATACCCTATGATGATAAAATCGGATGCCTTTTTGATAAAGATAGATATAAAAAGGAAATTGAATTATTTTCCTCTTATATGAATGGTAATGATGAAACAATTGATTACTGGCTGCGAAATAAAGAGGCGTCAAATTTAGATGACAATCTTTTAGAGTATAAAATCATTCCACTTGCCTTGTCAAACACTGTGTGGGAAAATTTAACGGATGAACTTATAAAAGTGGTTTTATTCTACACAATAAATAAAAATGCCATATTGAATGCTTTGCTTATTTCATCTGCAGTTTTTGATTTTATGACAGGCTCTGATATTGACAGTATTGAGGCAGCAGCAAGGGAAAGGCTTATAAATTTTTCGGTAAAAGAATTTTTAATAAAAAATCAAATAAATGCAGATAAAAATTATATAATCGATTTTGAAAAAGAAAGAATAAAAATGATTGCTAAGCCTATACTGTTCGATAATAATTTTATCAACGGATTCAAGGTCTTAAATTACATATTTGAAAAGAGCCCGGAACATTTAACCGAAAATAACTCGGATATAATAGACAGCTTTTCTGTATATTTGTACAAACTCAGGAAGGGTTTAATAAGTCCTGAAAAATTAATAATACCGGATAAAATTCCGGAAATAAAGGAATGCTTAAAGTATTCGACATTCAGCCATCCCCTGTTAGGGAGATGCAAGGTTATAAAAAGAACCGAAAAAGAAGCAATTGTTAGGAATAAATTGGGGCTGATGAGGATTAGAATATGAAAATATTGTTGGTAACCTTAGATTCAAAATTTATTCATGCTAATTTAGCAGTGCGATATTTAAAAAAGTATTGCAGGGGTTTTGATATTGTAATAAAAGAATTTACAATAAATCAAAAAATCGAATACATACTGGATGAAATTTTGGCTGAAGATGCAGATTTAATTTGTTTTTCCTGCTATATATGGAATATTGATTATATAAAGGATATTTCATACATAATAAAGGAATCAAATAATAAAGCCAAGATATTGTACGGAGGTCCCGAGGCTTCTTTTGAAATAAAAGAATTAATGGAAAACAACCCCTTCATCGATTATGTAATCTTCGGGGAAGGGGAAGAAACATTTAAAGAATTTCTTGAAGAAATTCAAAATACAAATTCTAATCTTTATAAAATCAGGGGTCTGGCATATAAAGAAAACAATGATGTAATCATAAACGAAGGCAGAGAGCCGATAGATAATCTCGACATAATTAATTACCCCTATGAGGTTGATGATAAATTTGCAAATAAAATAATATACTATGAATCTTCAAGGGGATGTCCTTTTAGCTGCAGCTTCTGCATGTCATCCATCGATAAAAAAATGAGATTTTTTTCGATGGATAGAGTTAAAAAAGATTTAAAGATGCTTTTAAATACAAAGGCAAGGCAGATTAAGTTTGTGGACAGAACATTCAATGCAGATTTCAGGCGCTCCATGGAGATAATGCAGTATATTGTAGAAAATAACAGAAATAATATGACAATACATTTTGAAATAACTGCCGACATAATAAATGATGAGTTTTTAAGCTTTATAGCGAAAATGCCGGTTAATATGTTTCAGTTTGAAATTGGTGTTCAATCCTTGAATGAAGATACTTTGCGTGAAATCAACAGGCATATGGACAAGGATAAATTATGCCGCGTTATTAAGGAAATTGGAAAAAACAAAAATGTACATATGCATCTTGACTTGATTGCTGGGCTTCCTTATGAAGATTATGAAAGTTTTAAAAGGTCATTTGACGGTATATATAATCTTGATGCAGAGAAAATTCAGCTTGGTTTTTTAAAGGTGCTAAAAGGAACCAAAATATACGAAGACAAAGACAAGCACCAAATCAAATACGGCTTGAAGGCTCCATATGAAGTAATATGCACAAAATATATAAGTTTGAAGGAATTATTAAAATTAAAAAATATTGAAGAATTGCTGGATAAATATTATAATGAAAAATACTTCAGCAAATCCTTAAAATATATAACATGCTATATATTTCCCGATTCAGCTTTTGAATTTTACAGCTCTTTCAGTGATTACTGGCAGAAATATAATTTATATAATTATGCTCACAGCAGGAAAGAGCTTTACAAAATTTTGTATGAGTATATAGTACATATGAAAAGAAAGAATGATGAATTTGTTCAAGCATTAAAATTTGATTATATATTCAACAACCAATATGAAGAGCTGACTGATTATTTAAACAGAGAGACTGAAGATAAATTTAAAAGCATAAAGCGGCAGCTGGCAAATGACATTGAATTCAAAAATAAATATTTCCCTTCAATGAAAGGGAAAATTATAAATGATTTCAGAATTGCAGAAATCGGAGGGAAAATAGTATTATTTGTATATAGGGACAGGGAGAATATTTTCAACAGATGTGATACTTATGTTGTTAATAACATAGAGGAGATTGTTTATGGAAAGAGATAAATATTTTGAAGAGTATTATGAAAAAAAAAGAAATAATATTTCATTTATAACCTTAAAAAAAGGTGCAGCCGTTAACTATAAGGATAAAACATATGCTGCAAAAAAAGAGCTGCCTGTACCTGTAAGAATTGAAAAGCTTTTGGAGGATATAAACAAACAAAATGAAATGGACGGAATAACACTGAACAATATTATTGACGGCATAATATATATATTAGGAACTGACAGAAACTTCGAATATATACAAGATTATAAGGAAATGTTTAAAGAACTCAATTTCGAATTAATTCCTTATATTATATATTGCATAAACAATGACATTAAAACAGAAGACGGTGTGGTATACGGAAGAGCTTTGATTAACAGTGAAGAAAATGAAAAAACCTGCTTTATTTATGCTTCATGTTTGGAAAAGATGGGGATGGAATATCATGAAAAAGGAAATGATTCAAGCCGATATTTTTTGGAAGAAGCTCATTTCTATTATGAAAAATGCCTTGACTATAATGAAAAGTTTTCATTGGCATACTATAAATTAGGTTATTATTATAAAAGGAAGCAGCAATACGTAAAAGCCGAGCTCATTTGGCAAAAACATCAGGAATTGGATGATAATGATTTAAGAATAGAAGAAATAAGAAACGAATTAATTCAATTAAAACCATTTGTTGATTATGAAAAGGGCTACAATCTTGTATTAAAAGAAAGACCAGACGAAGCCTTGGACTTATTATTGCCTTTGGTAAAGGATTTCGGCGGATGGTGGAACTTATTGTTTTTCATAGGTCTTGCATACAGGTCGAAGAGAGAATACGATATTGCAGAAACATACTTTGAGAATGTATTAAAAATTGACAGCACTCAAAAGGAAACATTAAATGAATTGGGCTTGTGTAAAATATGCACAGGCAAATATGTCGAAGCAGCTGAATTGTTTTCAACATTGTTAAGCCTGGACCCGGGCAACTGTGAAGTATTTTGCAACAGGGCAGTAGCTTATTTGTATAACAATCAACTTGAAAGAGCTAAAGAAGATATTCAAACAGCGTTAAAAATCAACCCAGAAGATACTGTGGCACTCGGTATTAAGGAAGAATTGGAAAAAAAGCATTGAAATAAGATTAGCAAGTAAAAAAAGTGTCATATATATTGATTAATTTTAATAATTATTGCAATATTTCTCGAAAATCTCTTAATATAGCTTGCACAAGATATGAAGATTATGTTATAATGGTTGTACAATTGATGATAAATTATACAGCGAGTGTCATTCTAAAGGCGAAACCTGAAGAATTTCATGAGGGCTCGATACATAAGAGAACTTAATATAGAACTTGGAGATTAATAGTGGCAAGAAAAAATTTTGGTTTAAAAAATTTCTTTCTTTCTTTTGCATTAGTTGTTATAGCCATTTATGTATTTCAAAATATAAAATCTCCTGCAGACTTTATGATAGCAGAAAACGGAATATTAGAGGATGTTATTAAGGCTGAAGGAATTGTTGTTAAGGATGAAAAAGTTTACAGTGCAACCCTTGATGGCAACGTTTTGTATTATTATGAGGAAGGTACAAAAATAAAACAAGGACAGCTTATAGCAGACATAAATACGGATGCGGATTCCGTTGAAGTAAACAGACAAATTGCCGAAATACAAGCTGCCATAAATAAATTGGAAAACAGCAGTCAAGTTTTAACTAAAGAAAATTTCACTGCTTATCAAAACGAATTGCAAATCAGTATACTGAACAATGACCTTCAGAATATGTACGGTATAGTCGAACAAATGACCAATAATGATTTTTACGGCAGCAAATACGAAGATTTTTCAATCAGCCAGCTGATTGAAATGAAAAATAGCTTGGCAAACAGTATTTCTACTCATAAGGTTCCATATTATTCAGACAGGGCGGGAATAATATCATATAAAACCGATGGTTTAGAAGATATTTATAAATTTGAAAATGTTATGGACATGACCCCAAGCAGCACCCTAAGACGTGAGTATTCATTGAAGGATAAGAGAGAGTCTGTTCAAAAGGATGAAGCTTTCTATAAAATAATAAGGAATTTTGAATATTATATAATTGTAACTATAAATAATGAAAAAGCAAGACTGTTTGAAGAAAATAAATACATAAAGGTTAGAATACTTACAGATGGGGAACAGCACATAGTCTGGGGTTATATAGAAAAAATAAATTACGGCAGCGAAGAATCGGTATTAATACTGTATTTTGATGACTATTTCTACAAGGTTTATGATAAGAGATACGTTAATATAGAGCTGATTACGGCAGCATATGAAGGACTGAAAATAAAAAACGAATCACTGATAGAAGTTAACGGTATCAAAGGTGTGTATGTACAAGATGCCAGTAATATAATCAAATTTTTTCCCGTTCAAATATTAGGGAGCAATGAGGAATACTCGGTAGTATTTCCGGGTGACTATATAGGTATAAATGAAAGGAATATAATAACTATCGGAGAAAAAAGATATCCTACAATTAAGATTTTCGATAAAGTAATACTTGAACCTGATAAGGTGTATGAAGGTCAAATTGCAGATTAGGAGGCAAAGTTGAGCATCAGAGAAAATATTGACGATATTGTAAAGAGAATTGAAGATACCTGTAAAAAAGTCGGAAGAAACCCGAATGATATAACAGTGATAGCTGTATCAAAGACGGTAGAATCAGAAAGAGCAAGAGAAGCTTTTGAGGCAGGAATTAATAACCTTGGAGAAAACAGGGTTCAGGAACTGGTAAAAAAGTACGACGAGCTTAAAGATTTGGACATTAAATGGCACATGATAGGTCATTTGCAAAAGAATAAAGTAAAATACATAATAGATAAAACAGTACTTATTCATTCTGTTGAAAGTTTAAGTCTGGCGGAAGAAATAAATAAAAGAGCAGAAAAAAACAATTTAATTGCAAATGTACTTGTTGAACTTAATATTGGAGAAGAAGACAGTAAGTTTGGCATAAAAGAAGAAAGTGTTTATGATTTTATACTTAGTTTGGAGAAGTTTGAAAATTTAAGAGTAGTCGGATTGATGACGGTTGCCCCGTTTTGCGAAAACCCTGAGGATGTAAGATGGGTTTTCAAAAAAATGAAATATATATATGATAAAATTTCAACTATGAATTTGAGAAATACAGAAATGAAATATTTGTCCATGGGCATGACAAATGATTTTGAAATTGCTATCGAGGAGGGCTCTAACATTATTCGTATCGGAACAGCTATATTTGGAGCCAGAAAATATAAGGAGGAAGAGTAAATGAGTATGATGGAAAAAGTGAAGGACTTCATTGGCATCACAGACTTGGAAGAAGACTATGAGGAGGAGGAACTTGTTTCTGAAGGAACAGAAAGAAACAGAAATGAAAGAATGGGAACCAACACAAAAAGAAACAATGTGATTAAGGTTCATTCCAACACTGATATGAAAGTCTTTATTTGTGAGCCGGAAAAATATGAGGATTGCACAAAAGCTGTTGATGAAATTAAAAACAGAAAAGTTGTAGTTCTTAATATTGAAGGAATGGAACTTGAGGACCAAAAGCAAGTATTTGAATTTATCAAAGGTGCAATTTATGCATTGGAAGCAAGCATTCAAAAAGTATCAAACGGTATATTCGTACTAGCTCCGAACAATGTGCAAATTGACGGAAGATTAAGCGACAGATATGAAAGGAATTATTATTACGGTAAATAAGGAGCATTTATGTTTTATATTATACAGTTGGCTCTAGCATCACTATTAAGAATAATTTATTATTTAATACTGGTCAGAGTGATATTATCATTTTTCCCAACCCTACAAACTTCAAGAATATCCTACTTTATCTATCAAATGACCGAGCCTGTACTGGCTCCTTGCAGGGCAATTTTAGATAAACTGGGATTAGGCATGGGAATGTTTGATTTTTCTCCAATATTGGCTCTTCTATTATTAAACATATTACAAAGATTGATATACGCCATATAGATGGCTGCAATACTACCGGGAGAAAAATGAAAAGTTTAGAAAAATATTATGATTTTATCAGGGATGATGAAATCAAAAACACGGTAATAAAGATACAAGATAAAGCATCGTATGTTAATAAAAACTATATTGCCGCAATAACCGAATTTATAAATCCATATGTTGTAAAAATCAGTATTCCGGTAATAAAAAGTTATGATATAAAATTTGAAATTTTCCCCTCATATGAAAATTGTGAGAGGAAAGTTTTCATTTTATACCCGCAATATTCTGAAATAGATGAAAATGAATTTATTTCGGGAATTCGTATTACTAATAAGTCTAAATTCAAAAAATTAAGCCATAAGGATTACTTAGGAGTATTGATGTCCTTAGGTATTGAAAGAAGTAAGCTCGGGGATATCTATGTCTGTGATGATTACGGGGATGTAGTGGTTCACTCGGATATTGCTGATTATATAATTTACAATTTGGATAAAATAGGTCATAATAAAATAGAAGCAGAAAAAATTAACTTAAGCCAAGTCAATTTTAAAGAACAGGAACATGAAATCTTGAATATTATTACCTCCTCCATGCGCATTGACAATATCGTAAAGCACCTTACAAAATTATCAAGGGAAAAGGCCTCTTTCATAATAAAATCGGGAGATGTTAAAATCAATCATATTCCTGAATACAAGGTAAGCACAGAATTGAAGGAGGAGGACATCTTGTCAATCAGAAGGGCAGGACGGTTTAAAATATATAAAATAATCGGTACAACAAAAAGCGGAAAGCTAAAAATTCAAATTAAGCATTATATTTAACGGGAGAAGTAATGAGTATTATAGCAGTATTTATAATTATATTTTCAGTTGTTTTTGACCAATTATCAAAGTATTGGGCAACAGAAGTTTTAAAAAACGGTGAATCAATAAAAATTATAGGAAATTTTTTGCGTTTCACTTATGCGGAAAACAGAGGTGCTGCATTCAGCATATTGCAGAATCAAAGGGTATTCTTTTTGATTATTACTATTATAATGCTTATTATATTAGGAATAGTTTATTTTACAAACAGAAACCTTTCAAAGTTGTCCAGATTATCCATGGCTATGATTGCAGGAGGAGCAATAGGCAATTTTATTGACAGATATCGCATGGGATATGTAATAGATTTTATTGATGTAAGATTTGGAACTTTTTATAATTTTCCGGTATTTAACATAGCTGACAGCTTTGTTGTATGCGGAACAATACTTATGGTAATTTTAATTCTATTTAACAAGTTTGAAACGAGTTGAGAAAATGAAAAAGTTAAATAATTTAAATAGTACAACGGAAAAAGATATAGAAAATTTAGACGATATTAAAGAAATAGATGATTTTGACAATTCCGATGATGATGATTTTGAAGACATGGAAATTTCAGACAGTGAAAAAGAAATTATCCTTGTTTCAGACGAAGAAAATAAAAGAATTGACGTGTTCATTTCTGAAAAATCAGGCGAATCGCGAAACTTTGTCCAAAAGCTTATCAGCGATGGAAATATAACCGTAAATGAAAGAGAAGTTAAAGCTAATTATAAAGTTAAAATAAACGATACTATAAAAATTATAATACCGCCTCCTGAAATTTTGGATGTGAAGGCAGAAAACATAGACTTGGATATTGTTTATGAAGATAACGATTTAGCGGTTATAAATAAACCTCAGGGAATGGTTGTTCATCCTGCCCCGGGGCATTATTCAGGCACTATGGTAAACGGACTTATGTATCATCTGAAAAATTTGTCAACCATTAACGGGGTTTTACGCCCCGGTATTGTTCACAGATTAGACAAAAATACTTCAGGTTTGATCTTGGTTGCTAAAAATGACAGATCACACAACTTTTTAGCCAAGTGTTTAAAGGAGCACACAATTAACAGGATTTATTATGCATTGGTTAAAGGAAATATCAAGAAAGATGAAGGAGAAATAAACGCACCCTTGGGGAGAAGCGAAAAAGACAGGAAAAAGTATACCGTAACAAATAAGAACAGCAAGGAAGCAATTACAAATTATTGGGTAGTGGAAAGGTTTGGTAAATATACTTTATTGAAACTGAAATTAAAAACCGGCAGGACTCATCAGATAAGGGTTCACATGAAGCATATAGGACATCCCGTCGTTGGTGATGATGTATATGGAAATGTAAATGAATTTGGTTTGGAAGGACAGCTCCTGCATTCGAAAATTTTGGGCTTTATTCATCCCACAACCGGCAAGTATATGGAATTTGAAAGTGAATTACCGGATTATTTTGTTAAAGTATTGAATAAAATAAAATCTTAAGGGCATTGCATGTCAGCCTGAGCGATAGCGAAAGATCTCATATTGGGAGGGAATTTATGAAAATAAAAGCATTAATAATGGATGAAAAAGCGATTGAAAGAGCAACATTCAGGATTGCACATGAAATTATCGAGAGAAATAAGGGAGTTGAAAATATAGTACTAATCGGAATAAAAACAAGAGGATGGCCCTTATCTATCAGATTGGCGAAAAAAATTGAAGAAATTGAAGGCTCCAAAGTGCCTGTTTTTCCTTTGGATATTACTTATTATAGAGATGATGTCGAAAAGGATGACAGGGCTCCCTTGTCAGTAAAAAGTTTTGACTTTGACATTAAGAATAAAACAGTGGTATTGGTTGACGACGTTTTATACACAGGCAGGACAGTAAGAGCCGCCCTTGATGCCATTGTGGACCAGGGAAGACCTAATAACGTGGAATTAGCAGTATTAATTGACAGAGGTCACAGGGAACTTCCAATTCGTGCAGACTTCATCGGTAAAAACGTACCTACTTCCAGGTCGGAAAGAATAAGCGTCCGGCTTGAAGAAACAGATAAAATTAACCAGGTGGTTATAACCGAATAAGCGGGACAGTGGGGACGTACCTTGCTGTCCCATACCTGTGACAGTCAAGATACGTCCCCACTGTCCCTTTTTATCCCTTCTATATTCGGCTTAACAAGCATTGAATAATTTGTGTCGTAAATTACAAAGCCGGGCTTTGCATTAGGTGGCTTTTTTATATTTGATTTTTTTGTGTAGTCGACTTCAACCGTGCTTGAATTTTTCCCCTTGCTGTAATATGCTGCAATTTTAGCTGCTTCAATGAATTCTTCATCCGTTAGTTCATCGCCTTTCGTTCTTATGATAACATGGGAGCCGGGCATATTTTTGGCATGGAACCAATAATCTTCATTTTTAGCTATTTTAAATGTTATCATATCATTTTGGGTATTGTTTTTTCCAACCAGTATTTCATGCCCGCCTGAAGAAATAAATGCAGTAATAGGCTTTGTCTTGTTTGATTTATCAGCCTTAGATTTTCTTTTCATAAAACCTTCGGAAATAAGCTCGCTGTATATGTCGTTTAAATCATCGATTGTTTCACATTCTTCAATAGAAAATAATATATTTTCCAGGTATTTTATTTCATTTAAAGTTATATCGATTAATTTTTCGAGTTCTTCTTCTGCTTTTTTCAGCTTATTATATCTTTTGAAAAATTTTTGACTGTTTTGTGGCAGATTAAATCTGGGGTCTAAGGGTATTGTAATTTCCTTTTGTTCAGGGTCGTAGTAATTTATAACCCTAAGCTTATGGTTTTCAGGTGTTTTGTGAAGATTTGCAAGAATAAGCTCTCCGTAAATTTTGTACTTATCTCTGTTTTCGGCATTAAGAAGTTCATTTCTTTGCTTTTCAACCTTTTTTCTGTTCCTGTCTATTTTTGTATTAATATTTTTAATAAGGCTTGCAACTCTTTGGTTGATTTTGTTTTTGTTGTCTAATTCATAATAATATTCATCAAGCAATTCACCGGGTGATAAGAAATTTTTCCTTTCATAATCTTTTAAATATTCAACCTCCAAACAATAAAAGCCATATTGGTTCATATTTTCATCATAAAAAATATTAAAAGAAAAATCATTTTGCTTTATTTTATTCATTATTTTACTAAACACATTCCATATTTCTTCTTTCTTTTCTTCGCTTAATTCGCCTAAATAAGTGCTTTCATTTAAATTGGTCAAATAACAAATTTCTCTTGAAATAAAAGGACTAAGACCTAAAAAGTTTTTATATAAAAAATTATAAATGTATATTCCGTTATTTGTAGACTCGATTTCCTTCATAAATAAATCTTTTGTAACAGTGAGCGGATTTAATTTATCCGAGCCAGGCGGAATAACATATTTCAGCCCCGGGTAGACTTGCCTTACAGAGCTTATATTTTCGGCAACTCTTTTAATGGCATCAATTATAGTCTTATCTTCGTTTATAAATATAATATTGCTGTGTTTTCCCATTATTTCGGTTATCAGCGATTTATTCACGGCAGTTCCGAATTCATCTTTGCACTCAAATGAAATTTCCACAATTCTGTCAAAATTAATTTGTTTTATATTTGTTATGTGAGCACTTGTTAAGTGTTTTCTTAACAGCATGCAAAACATGGGAGGCTCCGATGGATTTTGCCTTATTACATTTGTAAGATGAAGCCTGGGGCTGTTGCTTATTGCAGTAATTAACAGTTTATAGTTTTCTCCTTTGCTTCTTATGGATATTACTATTTCATTTTTATCCGGCTGATAAATTTTATCCACTCGTCCGCCAATTAACTTTTTATATAAATCATTTATTATACTGTTTAAAAAAATACCGTCTAATGACATATTTCCTCCTGCTTGTTACTCGTGATTAGAATATCTAAGTAAGTATCTTTCTTTAGTTAATAACCATATTGTATATTATAAACATTATAATGTCATGAATTTTTTAAAATATTTAATATAAGGCTGCCGGTTTTTTCTGAATTATTCTATCATAGCTCTTAGACTGCAATATTTTTGTTTACTAATAAGGTTTTAGTGTTATAATGGTGTAATAAGGTGTGGGACACACAGATAGGTATATGATAATACTCTAAATTGAGTAAGTAGGAAAATAATTAAAATAATTGGAGAATAAAATGGCAAATATATTTAGTATGACCGGTTACGGCAAAGGTGAACACAATGACGGTAAAAGAAGTATTACAGCTGAAATAAAAGCTATCAACAACAGGTATTGCGATATAAATATAAAAACCCCCAGACATTTGCGTATTTATGAGGATAATATAAGAAAAATCTTGAAAAACGGCATTCAAAGGGGTAGAATAGATGTATATATTAACATTGAATATATAAGTGAATCAGATACAGTAATTTTACCGAATTTGGCCCTGGCTAAACAGTATATGGATGCCATTGAAAAAATTAAATCAGAATTAGGAATTAACGGCAACCCATCTCTTGACACAATAATCAAATTTCAGGATGTTCTTATTGCAAAGGAAGATGATGCCGATGATGATGAACTCCGTATTTGTCTGGAAAATGCAATGAATGAGGCTGTAAAAAACCTGCTGACAATGAGAGTTAAAGAAGGTATACAGTTAAAGGATGACATTAGCCTAAGCCTGGTAAAAATACGTGAATTAATGGAAGTCATATCTGAAAACTCCCATACAATTGTGGAGGATTATAAAATTAAATTTGAAGACAGGATTAAAGAGCTGTTGGGAAATACTCACGAGCTTGATGAAAACAGGCTTTACAATGAAATTGTAATTTATGCCGATAAAAGCGATATTAATGAAGAAATTGTAAGATTTAACTCGCATATGGTGCAATTGTCCGATGCTTTGGACAGCGGAGGTGCAATAGGAAGGAAGCTTGATTTTATCTTACAAGAAGCTAACAGAGAAATTAATACCATAGGCTCTAAAGTCAGCAGCTTAGATATTATACAAGTTGTTATTGAAATAAAGAATCTTTTGGAAAAAATCAGAGAGCAAGTACAAAATATTGAATAGGAGTTAAATATGTCAAATACTATTAATATTGGTTTTGGTAATATTGCGCTGGCAAACAGAATTGTGGCAATTGTAAGTCCTGAATCGGCACCGATAAAACGCCTTATTCAGGAAACCCGTGAAAAAAACAAACTTATAGATGCAACTTACGGCAGAAAAACAAGAGCCGTAATTATTACTGATTGCGATTATATAATTCTATCGGCAATTCAACCGGATACAATGGCACTGAGATTTGAGAACCACAATATCAAGTAGAGGTGAGTTATGGATGAAGGATTATTAGTGGTAATATCAGGCCCTTCGGGAGCAGGCAAAGGCACAATTTGTGCTCAGCTTCTGTTGGAAATGAGTTACCTGAAAGTTTCCGTATCTGTTACGACCAGAAAGCCAAGGGCAGGCGAGGTAGACGGAATAAGCTATTATTTTATTGAAGAAGAAGAATTCATAAATAGAATAAATAATGACGAATTTCTTGAATACGCAAAAGTTTACGGCAATTATTACGGTACGCCCAAAGAAGAAGTGTTTAAGCAGCTTAAAGCCGGGAATGATATAATATTAGAAATAGATATTCAAGGAGCACTACAGGTTAAAAAGAATTATCCGATGGGAGTGTTCATATTTATCCTTCCCCCGTCACTGGAAGAATTAAAATCCAGAATTGAAGGAAGAGGTACTGATTCAAAAGAAGTGATTCTAAGAAGAATGGAGTCAGCTTATGAGGAATTAAACTATGCTTTCCAATATGATTATGTGGTGGTGAATGACCATGTGGATACTGCAACAGAAAAAATTAAACATATAATATTGGCAGAAAAAAACAGAGTAATAAGGAAAAAAGAAATAATCAGTAAAATCAGGGAGATAAAGAATGAAAAAAATATCAATAGATAAATTAAATGATATGGTTGACAGCCAGTATTCATTAGTGACAATAATATCAAAAAGGGCAAGACAGATAATTGACGGCTCGGAGCCTTTAATTAAAACAAAGACTAAAAAGCCCGTGTCAATCGCTATTGAGGAATTCTATGAAAGAAAATTTGAAGCCATATACAATTATGACAAGTACAAAAAATCATTGACGGCAAATAAGGAGACAGCTGTTGAAACAACAGATGAAAAAAAAGACATGGATGAAACAACGGCACAGGAATAGTCAGATAATCAGTCAAAGGACTGATTATTTAATTTTAGTTGAGCGGAGAAAATATGTATAATACTTTTGTACAAGTTATTTTAAATAATATTTCCAAAAGCACAGACAAAATTTACACATACGGAGTACCGGATGCATTGAAAAGCTTTGTTGATGAAGGAAAAAGGGTCAGAATTAATTTCGGCAGAGGGAAAAATATTATTGATGCATTAATAGTATCCGTTGATTTAACCTGTGATTATCCCATTGAAAAAATTAAGCCTATTTTAGATATAATAGATGAAAAACCTATTGTAACAAAAGAAATGATTAAAATCCTTTTTTGGATAAGGGAAAGGTATTTATGTAAGTATTCCGATGCCATGAGATTGATGATACCTTCCGAAACAAAAAGTATTTACGAAAAACATATCAGACTGAAAGAGGATAAGGAAATATCCCAATACAAGATTAACAAAACCGAAAACCAAATAAAAGTTATAGAATATCTTAAAAATCACAAATCCGCCAGCATAGCTCAATTAATGGACAGGCTTAATATTTCTAAGGCAGTGATAAATAACTTAATAAAAAGAGATATAATAGAAGAAAGTTTGGTTTTTGATTATTCAAACCAAAGAGAGTTTCAATCGGATGAGCCCTTATGCTTAAATGAAGAACAGAAGAATGCATGCGATACAATTCTTAACTCAGACAAAAAAGTATTTCTCTTGCACGGTGTAACAGGCAGCGGTAAGACAGAAGTCTATATGAGCATAATAGAAAAATATTTAAAAGAAGGCAGACAGTCAATAATGCTCGTTCCTGAAATTTCTCTTACGGCGCAGACAATTGAAAGATTTGAAAAAAGGTTTGGAAACAAAATTGCAGTATTTCATTCAAAATTAAGTAAAAAAGACAGGTATATACAATGGATGAGGGTTTACAAAAAAGAGGCAGATATAGTAATTGGAGCACGCTCTGCCTTATTTGCCCCCCTTAATAGATTAGGTGTCATAGTAATTGATGAAGAGCATGAGGACAGCTATATTTCAACAACATCTCCAAAGTATGACACCATGGAAGTTGCCGTAAAGATGGCGTATATGATGGACGGCAAGGTGATATTAGGCTCCGCGACACCATCTTTAAATACCTACTACATGGCAATGAAAGGCCAAATAGAATTAATTGAAATGAAAAACAGGGTTAAAGATGCCGAAATGCCTGAAATGAAAATTATAGACATGTCAGCTGAGCTTGACAAGGGCAACAATACCATAGTCAGTGAAGATTTATACGAAAGTATAAAAAATTCTCTAAAGCAAAATGAGCAGGTAATACTATTTTTAAACAAGAGAGGTTATTCCGGATTCGTATCCTGCAAAAAATGCGGTTATGTAGTGAGGTGTCAGAGGTGCGATGTTTCCATGACCTATCATGTTGTAGGAAATATAATGAAGTGTCACTACTGCGGAAGTGCAAAAAAAATGATTTACACCTGTCCAAAGTGTGGCAGCGAAAAAATTGAGCAGTTCAATGCAGGAACACAGCATGTTGAAAAACTGATAAATCAATTATTTCCATATGCATCCACAGAAAGAATGGACTTGGATTCAATGACTGACACAGAAAGCTATGAAAATATATATAATGATTTTAAGAATAAGAAAATTGATATATTAATAGGAACCCAGATGCTTGCGAAGGGGTTTGACTTCCCGAATGTAACTACGGTAGGAGTTCTTTCGGCAGACGCGATACTAAATTTACCATTTTATAATGCAAGCGAAAAAACATTTCAGCTTATAACACAGGTAAGCGGAAGAGCCGGCAGGGGAGACAAGAGAGGAAATGTGTACATTCAAACATACGAGCCTGAAAATTTCATAATAAATGCAGCAAAAAACAATGACTATGAGCTATTTTTGCATGAAGAATTAAAATTGCGAAAAGAATTTGCATTTCCGCCATTTATTAATATAATAAATATATGTTTGATATCAAAAATAGAGGAATTGGTTGTAAAAACAGCCAATGAAAAATACTTGGAAGTAAAAGAAACCGTTAAAGAAATGGTAAAGGAAAGAAGTCTATTGTTGTATAGACCGGTTCCTCACAATATATACAAAGTTAATGATGAGTACCGAATTAATTTATATATAAAGGTGTCAAACCATAGCTTGTCGGAACTCAAAAAAATACTAAGGACTGTATATATGGAGAAGGATATAGAAAATATAAAGGTAAGCATAAATATCAACACGGATACAATTTAGGAGGGTTCAAAAATGGCATTAAGAAATTTACGATATGAAGGCGATGAAATATTAAGAAAAAAAAGCAGGGAAGTTCCCCTTGTTGATGATAGAATAAGAATGCTAATGGAAGATATGGTCGAAACCATGTATAAATATGATGGTGTCGGACTTGCAGCTCCACAGGTAGGGATATTAAAACGTGTAATAGTAATTGATGTGGAAGACGGCAAGGTATATAAAATGGCTAATCCTAATATTATTAACGAATCAGGGGAGCAATCAGCTCAGGAAGGATGCTTAAGCGTCCCCGAGAAAAAGGGCATAGTTTCTAGACCCATGAAAGTGATTGTTGAGTATACAGATGAAAATAATGAAACAGTTAAACTGGAAGCGGAAGGTTTATTGGCAAGAGCAATATGCCATGAAATAGACCATTTAAACGGAGTATTGTTCATAGACAGAGTAACCGATGATGTAATTGAAGAATAGGTGATGTTATGAATGTAATATTTATGGGTACACCGGGTTTTGCAGTTCCAACCTTAGAAAAACTACATGAAAGCAAACACAATCTTGTCTTGGTTGTAACTCAACCGGATAAACCGTCAGGCAGAGGGAAAAAATTAAAAAAATCAGAAGTGAAGGAAACGGCTGAAAAGCTAGGTCTTAATATTTTTCAGCCTGATAAAATAAAAAAACAGGAAAATATTGATTTATTAAAATCATATAATCCTGATGTAATAGTTGTTGTTGCTTACGGACAAATACTGAACAAGGAAATTTTGACATTGCCGAAGTACGGCTGCATCAACGTCCATGCTTCACTGCTGCCGAAATTAAGAGGTGCGGCACCTTTAAACTGGGCTCTTATAAACGGAGAAACCAAAACAGGCATAACTACAATGCAAATGGATGTGGGCTTAGATACGGGTGACATGCTTTTAAAATCAGAAGTTGAAATTGATGAAAATATTAATGTTGGTGAACTTCATGATATTTTAATGCATAAAGGGGCAGAACTCTTGATAGAAACACTGGATAAATTGGAGAAAAATGAATTAACACCGAAAAAGCAGGATGATTCTCTTTCAAGCTATGCTCCGATATTAAACAACGAAAACCGGAAAATAAATTGGAATTTACCTGCAAAGAGTATCCATAACTTAATAAGAGGATTATCTCCTTGGCCTGCGGCATATTTTACTCTGGATGAAAAAACCGTAAAAGTGTACAGCTCATCGTATATAAATAATGATTCAGATTATGAGCCCGGTTATGTAATAAAAGCAAATAATGAGGGAATCTTTGTTAAAGCCAAAGATGGTATCGTAATTCTTAAAGAAATTCAAATGCCCGGCAAAAAGAAAATGCCGGTTGAAGCATATTTAAGAGGAAATAAATTCCCCGAAAAAATCATCTTATGACAAGGGGACGGGGGTACTGTCATCAAATGACGAGGGGACAGGACAAGTCAATGTAGGGACGAGTTACGGATGCCCCAAAATAATATAATGAAT
>ENA-UPTA01000339-UPTA01000339.1-activated-sludge-metagenome-genome-assembly--contig:-NODE-339-length-55182-cov-49.929399_pt1 | contig 55182 bp, 41 predicted proteins | sample MGYA00238184_ERZ773361 | MGnify/ENA primary metagenome ERZ773361 (study PRJEB29100, sample SAMN05720205) | activated sludge metagenome | isolation source: anaerobic digester from wastewater... | reverse complement strand
CTGGGGACAGCCACTATTTTGATCCTTGGCCGTCAGAAGGGCAAAAAAACCGAACTAAATGAATTTCTGAGCAAAATTGAGATAGTTCCTGGCATGAACTGGTGGCGTCTCCTGCTGCCTTTTGTCGTTTTTTTTGGCCTGGTCATTGCCTATCGCTTGTGGCCTTTTTCTTTCCCTATTCTTGGTTTGCCTTTAGAATTTATAATAGCCTCGCTGGCCGCTTATCTCATCAGTCCGGTGAAAATTAATTTGATCAAGGTAGCCAGTAGCACAGTTAGTAAGCTTCTGCCTCTTCTCTCGATAATGGTCATAGTCGGTATGCTCCAGCAAATTATGGCTGCATCCGGCGTTAAGGGGCTGATTTCTTATTCTGTGCTAATTATCCCGATTGGTCTCTTATTCTGTCTTCTGCCAATTATCATTCCCTTTTCTGAAGGTATTCTTACCTATGGCGGAGCGGCCATCATTGGCATCCCGCTTGTCTGGTATCTTAATTCACTTGGTTATCATGCGACCATAATCATCGCGGCTCTTAGCCTGCTCTGGCCATTGGGTGACGGCTTACCTCCGACCGCTTTAATTGGTCGATTAAGTTTAATTGTTTCTGACTATGAGGGCAGTTACTGGTCATCGATTAAAAAAGCCTGGCTGCCATGGCTGATGATAACAGTGGTAGCCATTTTAATGGTCATTTTTAGTTCAAGATTAAGCTTTTTGGTCATTGGTTAAAAAATTTTTTTATGGGTGGCAACTCATGGAAATGGATTTTAAAAGGTAAAAAATGATAGCTAAAATTATTATGATCATTTATTATCTAATATGCCTGTTTTTTACCATCATCACCATTAAGAACCTCATAGAAGAAAAGACCAGTAAGGATAAAGTGGTTCTGTACCTGATTACTCTTATCCCCTTTATTGCGCGGCTGCTCCGCTTCAAATGAAAGGTAAAGCATGAAAAAAGGCTTGGTCAAATTCAAACTTTTAGCGACGGCAGTTCTGGTTATTTTGATTATGGCCGGTGGTTGGCCTCTCTGGCAGCACCGTCATTACCAGGTCAAAATTATCCTCGGTCCGGGGGTGACCGAAGTCAAAAAGCTGAGTGATTACTTCCCGGCAATTGAGGACAGCCTGGCTGACACTCGCATTTATATATTGCAGGGGAAAGAGCCAGGCGGGCGCGCCCTAATCATGGGTAATACTCATGCCAACGAGCCGGAAGGCCTCCTGTCGGTTCTAATTATGATTGAAAAGGCAGTGGTCGAAAAAGGCACTCTTTACCTTATACCGTATTTCAATCACAGCGGTGGCCTCAATACAAGGCCAGGAGAAGGTTATCCCCTCTATTTTTCAATTCCTACCGCCTGGGGTAAAAAAACTTTCCGTATGGGCAATAGAGACGCCTCCCCACTCGATCAGTGGCCTGATCCAGACGTTTATATTCACTACCCGGAAAAGCAGATGCTATCTTATCTGGACATTAGAAATACCAATCGCACCTGGCCAGGTCGAAAGAACGGCTTGCCGATGGAACAGGTCACCTATGCGGCTATGGAGCTGCTACGACGGGACCAGGTTGATCTGGCTATCGATCTCCATGGGGCCGAGACCATGTTTCCTGTTACCAACTGTATTGTCGCTCCAGAGAAATCCATTCGCCTGGCCACTTTGGCTTCGCTGACAGTCAAATCAATGGAAGGTTTTGAAAATCACGTTGAGCCATCGCCGGTAAAATTCCGAGGGCTGTCACACCGGGAAATTGGCGATTATTCTGATACTCTCCCCTTTCTTCTGGAGTCCCCCATGCCTTTCCTTGATCAGCCAACTGGTCCGAAAACAGAAAAGTTGTTCTTGACCGGTCAGGATGATTTTCTCTTAAGCCTGGCCAAAAAGAAAAAGCTGTTTGTTCCTTATGACGAATCTGGCTGGCCACTGGAAAAAAGAATCGGGCAGCACCTGTCGGTAAGCCTGGAAATTATCAGACAATTTTCCAAAAAATCGCCAGATCGAGCCATCATTATCCAGAACATACCTCGTTACCGGGATATCGTCCAGCACAGCGTCGGTTATTATTTCCAAAACCCGGCTGAAGTAGAACCAGGTAAAATAATCTTGGATTGAATCAGAAAAAGAGAAGGTAGATAGGCAGCAGATAGAACTTCAGCAAGGGAAAAAGATGAAATCTGATCCAAAAAAATAGAGGGCAGAGCCCTTAGAAGGAGTAAGACCTTTATGAAAAAGATATCAAGATGGGCGGGCTTAGCTGTATTTATTTCCATCTCGTTATTTATCTTTTCGGCCAGCCAGCGCGGAGCGGCTGACTCTGCAGCCGATAATTATCTAGTTCCTGTAGATAATTGCACAGTCATCATGGTTGGCAAAAACGCTTCGGTTGATGGCTCGACCATGACTACCCATACCGCTGATTGTGGGATGTGTGACTGGACCTGGCGTTATGTACCGCCGGCTGATCATAAGCCCGGTGAAATGAGGAAATTGTACAGGATTTCTCAGGTCAGAAGCTGGCCGCCCGACCAGGGCCTCAAATGGGATTTGATAAAAAAAGATTTCACTGGAGTGGAAATACCAGAAGTAGCCCATACTTTCGGTTATATGCATGGGGTCTTCGGTTATATGAACGACCAGCAGCTGGCCATCGGTGAATCAACTATTGGCAACCGGCCTAAGATGTCGAATTCAACTTCGACCCCGGCTCTTAATCTGACTATGCTCACGCTGTTAGCCATGGAAAGGTGCCGGACAGCAAGAGAGGCAATAAAGTTGATGGGGTCGCTGGCCGAAAAATATGGCTATGGCGGGGAGGATGGTGGAGAAATGCTGGCCGTGGCTGATCCAGAGGAGATCTGGGTTTTCGAAATAATGCCGGTTGGTCCTCTCTGGAGTCCCAAAACCGGCCAACCCGGTGCTATCTGGTGTGCCCAGAGAGTCCCCGACGATGAGGTCAGTGTTTGCCCCAATGAGTCGAGAATAGGTGAAATTGATCTAACCAAACCAGATTTCTTCATGGCTTCGGCTAACGTTATTTCTTATGCCGTAGATAATGGGCTCTGGGATCCAAAAAGTGGGCAGCCATTCAGCTGGAAAAAAGCTTATTCTCCGGCTGAAGGCAGTGCTGCTTCTAACTGGAGACGGGCCAGAATGTGGCGCTTTTTTGATCTGGTTTCGCCTTCTTCCCACTTTAGTCCGTCACTTCCGAATATGGATTTCCCCTTTTCGGTCAAGCCTGACCGTAAACTTTCTGTTAAGGATGTCATGAATCTCTGCCGCGATAAGGGCTATGGGACCTTCTTCGATCCAACCCGAGGGATAAGGGGTGGCCCCTATCAGAATCCCAACTACGACTCTTCAGCTCGGCTGATCAGTGTCAAGCAGGCAGAATATACCACTGTCACTCAATGTCGCAGCTGGCTACCTGATCCTATCGGTGGAATTGTGTGGCTGGCCTGGGGAGCCCAGGACACTTCCTGCTTTATGCCCTTTTATGCCGGCATTAAGGCCCTGCCAGGTTCTTTTAGAGTTGGAGATCATTTTGTCTTCAACCGCGATTCGGCCCGCTGGGCTTTTGATTATGTCGATTTCCATGCTCAGGTATGCTATGCCCCAGCTCTGGAAGAAATTAAGAATGCACAGATCAAATGGGAAGATGGAGCTTTAAATCAGATTCAGGACCTGGATCAGAAAGCCCTCGACCTGTATAAAAAAAATCCGGCCCGGGCGGCTGATTTCTTAACAGCCTTTTGTCTGAACAATGCCGAGCAGGTGGTTACAGCCTGGTGGCAGTTAGGTGATGAACTTCTGGTTAAGTTTAACCACTTTGGTTATTATAATACCGAGCGCCGAACGGTCGACAGAAAACCAATGGAATTTCCGGCGATCTGGAAAAAAGCGGTCAGAGCAATTGATGCTCTGCTGAAGTGAATCTGAAATGGGATGAAACAATACATTCTCAAAAAAGACGGAGGTTAAGAACATGCATTTAACTCGAAAAAAGGACAGGCATTTTATTTTAATGATACTGCCTGTTTTATTGATTGGTTTGGTGGCTCTCTTTTTAGCCGGCGGAGTCAATAAAGGGCAAGCTGAGCTGGAGATATCTCGGCCCGCTGATAATTGCACTTCCATTCTGGTTGGGAAACTGGCTTCAACTGATGGTTCAACTATGACCACTCATACCTGTGATTGCGGGCTATGCGATTGGACCTGGCGACATGTGCCGGCCGCCGATCACAAGGCAGGGGAGAAACGGAAGATTTACCATATTTCACAGTTTAAGACCTGGCCCCCACAGGAAGGCTTAAAATGGGACCTGTATAAAAAGGACTTTACCGGACTGGAAATTCCTGAAGTACCTCACACTTATGCCTATCACCATGGAATGTTTGGCTATTTGAATGAAAATCAGGTGGCCATTGGAGAGTCGACGATTGGAGTGGTGCGCAAGCTGGAAAATCAAACGCCAACCCCGGCTTTTGACATTACCATGCTGACTATTATAGCAATGGAAAGAGCGACAACGGCTCGGGAAGCCATCAAGATTATGGGGGAACTGGCTGAAAAATATGGCTACGGCTTTCACGACAGCGGTGAAATGTTAGCCATCGCTGACCCCAATGAGGTTTGGATCTTTGAAATTATGCCAGTTGGACCTCTCTGGACACCGAAGAGTGGCAAACCGGGGGCAGTTTGGTGTGCCCAAAGAGTACCTGATGATGAAGTGAGCGTTTGCCCCAATGAATCAAGAATCGGTGAGATCGATCTCAACCGACCTGACTATTTTATGGCTTCTCCCAATGTCATTTCCTGTGCGGTTGAAAATGGTCTCTATGACCCAAAGAGTGGCCAGCCGTTTAACTGGAAAAAAGCTTACTCCCCTATTAATGAAAGCGCCCAGAGCTCGCAGGGAAGATATCAACGTCTGTGGAGGTTTTTTGATCTGGTAGCTCCTTCCTTGAAACTTTCTCCTTCCACCCCCAACATGGATCTTCCCTTTTCGGTTAAACCTGACCGGAAGCTCTCAGTTGAAGACGTTATCAACTTTACCAGGGATAGAAGTTATGGGACGCCATATGATCCAACCACTGGCATTCGCGGTGGCCCCTTCAAAAATCCCAATTATTACCGTCAAACCAGGACTATCTGTGATAGCCGGGCTGAATACACGACAGTCACTCAGAGTCGGGGCTGGCTGCCCAATCCTGTCGGTGGGCTGGTCTGGATATCTTTTGGCTCGCAGGACACCGCCTGCTACATGCCTTTTTATGCTGGTATAACCGATCTGCCAAAATCTTTCTCGATTGGCGATCACTGGGTTTTAAATCGAGATTCTGCCCGCTGGGCTTTCGACTATGTGGATTATCACACCCAGGTAATTTATTCTGAAGCCATCAAGGATGTTCAGGCAGCGCAGCAAAAATATGAAAAGGCAATAATTGATCAGATCCCAGAAATTGATCGCCAGGCAGCTGAGCTCTATAAAAAAAGCCCGAAAGAAGCAGCCCGATTCTTAACAGGCTTTTGTCTCAATAATGCTCAGACAGCAGTCAAAGCCTGGTGGGCTCTGGGCGATCAATTACTGGTAAAGTATAATCATCTTTACCAGTATGATGTTGAAAAAAGAAGCTATAACCGGCGTTTTCCCTCGTTTCCCTCTATCTGGCAAAAAGCGGTGCAAGCCATCGATATTATGCTTGAGCCAGAAGAGAAAAAATAAAGGAGGCACTGCCATGAAAATTAAATTTTTCCCTTTATTGCTGATTTCATTGGGATTGGTCTTATCTATTACTCCGGCTGGCAATAGTCAGACAATACCTAAGGCCAAACTACCGGTTCTAACCACCTCGGCCGGTCAGAGCCCCGATGTGACCACTGTCAATATAATTCTGGAAGAAGCTGGAATTGGCTATGATTATTGCGATGTCCCAACTGTCGAGATTCTGGCTGCTGGCGTTGGTCTGGGCGGCCGTGAATCAGGCACCGGCTTTCATGCTGAAATCCATACCGACCTGAGCAGGTTCCCTGAGGGAACGCCTTATAAAACCGTTATCTTCGCTATTGGAGCTAGCTTAAAAGGCATGGGTGCTTCCGGGCTGACTGTTGAAGCTGAAGAAGCCAGACTCAAAAAATTGCTTGAATACTGCCGGGCTAATGGGATTTTTACCATTGGTGTTCATATTGGTGGTGAATCAAAAAGAGGAGCACCCGGCAGCGACAACGAACGGATGATTGAAGTGGTAGCTCCCAATGTTAATTATCTAATTGTGACCAAAGATGGAAATAAAGACAGGCGCTTCACAGACATTGCCGGGAAGAAAAATATCCCTTTAACTGAAGTTGACTATGCTCTGGACGTGGTGGATATTTTTAAGAAGGTCTTTGAATAGGGCAGGTCGCTGGCAACTGACCGCTGACCAGGAATTAAGATACAAAAGCATATAGGCTAAGAAAATAAGATAGACGAGTAAAGAACCGGGCTCATAGGATCATAGCAAAGAAGCCTGAAGTTTTTTCTGAGCCTGAAGAAGTAAATCTTCAGCCTGGTGAATTAAGTCATCCAGCCGGGCAATAGCCAGGCGGCATTTTAAATTTTCTAATTTTCTCTTTCCTTTTTGCTGGTCCTCGTAGTATTTAGCCAGGTAGGCTTCCAGTTCTTCGGGGGAAAAAAGTCTGGGCAGACAGGAATCCATCAGCATCATTTTTTTGACCTCTTCATAATCAACTTTATCGCCTAGAATAAGCTTGACATCTCTGGCCGTTTCTTCTCGCCAGCGTTCATAATCAGGTGTTGAATATAGTGGCAGCGGGCCAAGAAGCTTTCTGGCTTCTTTTAGTGCCTCTTCAAAAAAAAGTTTCCCCTCCTGCAGCAGGCTTTTGGCCCGATAATATTCGGAAGAAGAAGCTGGTGTCCGGCCATTAAGATAGATTTGAAATAAATTGACAGACTGAGACAGAGCTTCATAAGCAGACTTAACTTTGACTTCGAAATTAAAGTTCATTGAAGGCATCATTCCCTCCAGCAGCCTGATTTTCCTAAGGATAGCAATTTTTATAACTAAATTCAAAAATAATGTTATTTTTTTATGATAGAGCCAGCCACAATATTGGCCACTTTGCTTCTAACCGCTATGATCTCGCCTTTATCATCAGGGTGAACGCGGTTAGTTAAAAAGATAACAGCTGTCTGAGTTTCCGGGTCGATCCAGATTGAGGTGCCGGTATAGCCAGAGTGACCATATGATTTATAGCCGAAAAGATCCCCACGAACCGTGGAATAATCAGTGTTGAGATCCCAGCCGAAACCCCGACCGGAAGAGCTCAAAGGTGGAAAAATTTCTGTCATCCGCTCCACCGCTAAGGGGCTGAGTATCCTGATACCTTTAAATTCTCCTTTATTAAGCATCATCTGGGCAAAAATGGCCAGGTCATCAGCGCTGGAAAAGAGGCCAGCGTTGCCGGAGATACCTCCTTGCAGACGGGCCAGCGGGTCATGCACAATGCCGCGCAGCGGCTCTCCGTTGATTACCTCGGTCGGAACACATCTGCTTTTTAGTTGAGGCGGCGGATTGAACATAGTATCTTTCATCTTTAGAGGTAAGAAAATGTTTTTCTGGCAAAAATCAGCCAGATTCTCGCCTGAAACCAGTTTAACAATCTGAGCCAGAGTAATATAGTTCAAGCAGCTATAAACAAACCTCTGGCCTGGTGGTAATTCCTTTCTGAGAGCAGCAATATGCCTGACCAGATCCTCAGTAGAACATGGCTGGCCATATTTTGAGGCTACTTCCTCAGGATCGGTATAAGGAGGCAGGCCAGAGGTGTGGGTCAACAGGTGAAAAAGCCTGGCCTCCTCAGCCGGGAAACCTCCTTCTTTTATATAGGGGACAAACTCTGGAATATAGGTGCTGACCCTATCCCAGAGTCTCAATTTTCCTTGCTCAACTAGAATCATTATAGCCGTAGCCGTGGCCACTGGCTTGGTAACAGAAGCCAGGTCGAATAACATATCAATTTTCATTGGTTCAGCCACCGGCACAAGCTGGCTCTGGCCATAAGCCTTCCTCCAGACAATTTTTCCCTGTCTGACAACCAGGATGACCGCTCCTGGAAAATCATGACGATTTAAGCTTTCAGCCATAAGTCGGTCCAGGGCAGCCAGCCGCTGAAAGTCCATCCCAACCTCTTCCGGTCTGGACAAAGGCCAGGAAGACTCGGCCAGAGCTGTTCCCGAAATCAACAAGATCATTAAAAAAACGAGAAAAACCTTGAGTCTGTTTTTCATTTTAATCCCCTTATTATTTTTGGTCAGGGCCGGTTTTCCAGATTAAACCATCCTGACGGATGTGCCACTTGTGTCCATCTTTGCCAGTATAGATGGCCTCAAATAAATTTTCGGTAGCCATTATCACTGGTGGGTAGCTGTAGTTTTTAACCTTTAATTGCTTGTCCCTGGTTAAATTAAGATCTTCCAACCTTTCTGCCCATTTTCCTTGTTCTGAATATAATTTTCTCTGACGATAATATATTTTCCTTAAAGCCCATTTGACTTCAGCTTCCTGGTCCTCATCACAGTATTCTTTAGCCCGGCCAGCTTCAGTCGCCGTAAACTGAACATAGCCCCACATTTCAGGATAATGAATGTTGATCAGACCCTGAGGCGCCCAGGTCCAGTTGTCTTCGGGCAGATCACGGCCAGTAGTCGGGTCTTTTTCTTTCTGATAAGAACTATCAACTGTTTTAACCCGGTATTCCACTCTGGAAAAATTTATTCGCCAGGACTCTCCAGGCTCCGGCCTTTTTTTAAGAGGACTGGCCTCTTTCAGGACTTCCCATGGCATGGCTATTTCCACCGACCAACCCTTATCTTTATCTCTCGGATCATTGAGGGTTCCATTGACAGCTACCGCTGTCTTTAACCCTTGAATATCCCAGCTGTGGATAGCTGGGCCTCCATCCCGGTAGGGTTTAACGAGCAGTAAATCCCAGACAGTATTTAGAGCATTTATCTCCAGCTCATAATAGAGGTGGCTATCCCCATCCGGATCAATGAAAACTTCAAAGTCATTGTCCTGATAAATTACTGAATCCCTTTTGGTCAGGGTAGCCCAGACATGAGGCTCTTCTAGTTCGGCTCCAATATAAAAATAATCGTTATCCCAGAGGAGCTTGACTCTGGTTTTGTACCTTGGTTTTGGCTTGCTCTTACCCTGGATATCCATAAAATCTTCCGACCAGTAGACTTTTTTCCAGGCATCTTCTTCCAGTCGACCATCAATATTTAATGGCTGTGAGGTGCGAAAACACATATAATAGCGAGACACGGGCGATATAGCAGGTTCTTCTACTCGATATAACAGATCAGGCTTAAGCGGACCGCTCAAAGGCAAAAAGCTACTAAAAATAATCAGAATCATGGCTAATTTGTCTTTCATCTACTGTCCTCCACTCAATTTTATTCATTAATAAATTCTATCGGTGGTGTTGGTTATTACCAGGCTGTTATTTTACTCAAAACTGAAAGACTTTTAAACCAGCCGTTCTTTCTTTTTCATTCTAATATTGGATTTATGGTTTAATTATTTGTTTGAATTTTTCCTCAAAAACTTATAATAATATATCTTAAGGTCATGATCGAACCTGATATCAACAATAGGCTCCAGTCAGGAGTCAAACTTGACTCTCGATTCCTTGATAAGAGATGTTCTGATGAAAAGAAAGAACGAACGGTTTATAAACAGTCAACAGGTTACCTGATCAGGACAGGCTTTGAGTCTGAGCGGATGGAGTCAAGTTTCAGACTGAGAAATTTTGATCATTCGGGTGATAGTTCTCCGCCTGATAGGTTTTAAGGCAGCTTATATTATATTTTTTAGGACTTAATTCAGATAAACATATATCTTAAATAATCAGCCAGAAAGGAGTTAAAAATGGCTAATTTTGAAAATTCTAAATGGGCACCCGGGCAAATGCGTTATTTTCTCCATGACAGGAGTTTTGAGATGTTTGAAGCCCAGGCCAAGACTTATGCTGCCACCAGATCTGCTTATTATGCCAGTTTCCTCTGCTTTGAGGGAATTAGATATTTCTGCCGCCGTAATGAGAAAGGCAAACTTGAACTTATCTTTGTTAACCTGGACCAGAATCTGGAGCGTTTTCGTCAGAGCATGGCATTTAACCTGAGCCGCCAGCAGCAATATCTTGTGCCTACCAGAGAAGAACTCGAGGACATCTTCATCAATAAATATTTTTCTCATCCTGCCCTCCAACCATACCTGGAAGAAATGGCAGAAAAAGGTGTTCAGGGCTATCTGCGGCCATTCACTCTGGACGAAGAACACTCAATGGGTGTGAGCTTCCCCAATTTTCCGGCGATCAGAGCTGTAACTTGTATGTATGATCGTTATCTCGGTGAACCATTTACCGGAATCGTTATTCCCAATCTGGTCAGAGCCCTTGGTGCTAATGGAACAGGCTGCTTGAAACTTGGAGTCAATTATTTAATAAGTATTAAAGCTCTGGATGAAGCTAAAAGTCTGGTACCAGAAGCAGCTGCTGTTCTCTTCCTTGATGACAAACCACATCTGCCAATTGAACAAAGAGAGATTACTGAATGGGACTCTTCCTGTTGCCTGTTAGCTTTGAAGGACGGAACAGTAGTCAAGATACCGGAAAGCAATTTAATCCTGCCTTCTGTCACCATTAAAGGCATGGTAGCGATCCTGAAGAGCCAGAAAGTTAAAGTCGAAGAAAGGCCTTTTACTTTTGGTGAACTTTATGAGCGGGTCAAAAAAAATGAACTGGTAGCAATAGCCAGTGTAGGGACTGCCGGTATTCTTAATCGCGCAGAAAAACTGGTCCTGGTCGATAATAATTTAAATATTGTCGGCGAGCACCAGCCAATAAAGACTCACCCCCTCTATGATCAGCTGAGAAATATTCGCGAATATTACTGGGATGTTTACCGGGGGAAAGCTGAACCGCTGCCTGAGTTGAAACTTTTTAGATACGAAATCGGCTGAGCGTTTATTTAATTCCAGACATAGGAGCTGGCCATCATGCTTAAAAAACATCCGAGGGCTCTGGTCTATATTTTCTTTACTGAAATGTGGGAGAGAGTTGGATTCTATACGTTAATGGCTATTCTTGTTCTTTATATGGATAAGATACTCGGCTGGCCTGACTCGAAGAAGGGAGATTGGTATGGCCTTTTTCTGGCCCTTTGTTATTTTTTCCCCCTGGTTGGCGGTTATTTAGGAGATAGGCTTTTTGGCCGGATAAAAACTATTCGAACTGGTGCCGTTCTGATGGCTATTGGCTATGTAGGACTGGCTTTATCTTCGGCTAATCAGGTCACGACCTTTCTACTTGGACTTCTGTTAATCGCTATTGGTACTGGCATTTTTAAAGTCAACATGGCCGTCATGGTCGGCAATATTTACAAAAATCAACCAGAACTTAAGGATGCGGGCTTTAATATCTATTATATGGGGGTCAATCTTGGAGCGATGATTGCCCCCATCATTGCTACCGTGAACAGCGCCATTTTTCACAGCTATCACCTATCCTTCTGGGTGGCGGCTGTCGGCCTGATTCTGGCTCTGGTCATTTTTCAGGCGGGAAAAACGCTACTGACTCCAGTTGATGATTCTAATATCAGGCTGGCCGGAAAACTTAATACAGAAAAAGGGCAGCAAAATAACAAGGAGACAGCGGCTCAGAAAGTTGCTCAAAAAAAGGATATCTCTTCCCTGGATGCCAGTGCCCCGGGAAGGGACTTTAATTATATTCAAGGCGAAAAGCAAGAACAAGATTTTTCCGATCGCATTTTGACTCTTTGCCTTCTTTTCACCATAGTCATCTTGTTCTGGGTAGCCTTCTATCAGAATGGCTTTGCCCTGACCCTGTTTGCCGCTCGATCAACTGTCATCAAAAACTGGTTGAGGCCGGAAACCTATCAGTTCTTTGAACCATTTTTTATTCTGGTTTTAACCCCGTTTCTACTGTCAATTTTTAATAACCTCCGCCAGAATGGTCGGGAGCCATCAACGCCTAAAAAGATTTTTTATGGTTTAAATTTTATGATTCTGGCCATGCTGATTATGGTTCTAGCCTGTCTTCAGGGAGGTAATAAAGATCAGAATATTATGTCGCCCCTGTGGCTGATTGGCACCTATTTTGTTGTCACCATAGCCGAAATCCTGATTTCACCCATGGGACAATCTTATGTCTCCAAGGTAGCTCCAGAGAAAATCAGGGGTTTAATGATGGGCGGTTGGTTCGTAGCCACCGCTATTGGCAGTTACGGCAGCGGGCTGCTGGGTAAGCTATACAGCCGCTTCCCTCACCACCAATATTTTCTGCTGCTGGCGTGCTTGCTGGCAGTGGCAGCCATACTGGCTCTTTTCTCGATGAAAAAACTGGAAAAATACGGACAATAATATAAAACACGGAGGATAATACAATGCTCAAAAAAGAGGCTTTAATCAGGGAAAAAACAGAACAGGCAGTCAACATACTCAAAGAAACAGGAATTGATTGCTGGATAACTTTTACCAGAGAGAGCGAAATTTGTGGTGACCCGACGCTGGTTTTCCTGGCTCCTGGCCATGTCACCTGGCATTCAGCTTTTATCATCAGCTCTGATGGCAGGAAAAAGGCTATAGTCGGCCTCTACGATCAAAAGACCATTGAAGAAACTGGTGCCTACGACGCTGTTGACAGTTATGTGACAGGTATAAAAGAGCCCTTCGAACGTTATATGAAGAATTTACAGCCACGAACTATCGCCATCAATTATTCCAAAACCAGCGAAATTAGCGATGGCCTGACCTATGGTATGTATCTGGTTCTTTATGACCTTCTTCAAGCTATTGGTTATGAAGACCGGCTGATTTCCGCTGAAAAAATAACTTCAGCCTTAAGAGAAAGAAAATCGCCATCGGAACTTGAAGCTATTAAGGCAGCTATTTCCGAAACTGAAAAAATATTCCAGCTGGTCAAAGAATTTATCGCTCCGGGCAAAACCGAAAAACAAATCGCTGAGTTCATGCTGGGAGAGGTTAAAAGGCTGCAGCTCCAGACTGCCTGGGGGGAGAGCACCTGTCCAGCTGTTTTTACCGGGCCAGAAACTGCTCAGGCTCATTATTCTCCGACTGATCGAGAGGTAAAGCGTGGCCATCTTCTCAATATGGACTTCGGGATTAAAGTGGATGGCTATTGCTCAGACCTGCAGAGAACTTTTTATATCATGGAAGAGAATGAAAGAGATATCCCGCCTGAAGTAAAGAGAGGCTTTGAAACTATCGTCCGGACAGTAGAAGAAGCTAGAAAAGCTATGAAACCAGGAGTTCTGGGATTGGTTATTGACCAGCTGGCCAGGGAAATCGTAAAAGAGGCAGGCTATGAAGAATTTCCCCATGCCCTTGGCCATCAGGTCGGACGATTTGCTCACGACGGAACAGCTCTTCTGGGGCCGATCTGGGAAAAATATGCCGATAAACCTTTACATCCTCTCGAACCAGGCATGGTTTTTACTATCGAGCCGAGGTTAACAGTCCCCGGGAGAGGTGTGGTGACCATCGAAGACATGGTAGTGGTGACTGAAACTGGAGCAGAATTTCTCAGTCAGCCCCAAACCGAGCTGATGTTAATAAAATAGAAGCCTTGATTTTCTGACTTAATATTTAAAGGCCATAAACACCAGGCTTCTTAGCAAAGAGCCTGACCTCAGCGATATCTTTGAAGCCGCAGACAAACCTGGTCAGGCGTTCCAGTCCAAAGCCAAAACCAGCCGACGGATAAAGACCTCGCTCAGCTAACTTTAAATAAAGATCATAACTTTCGAGGTCTATTCCCTTTAACTGGATTCTACTTTTTATTTTTTCTATCTCATATTCCCTTTCTCCACCAGACAGAGCTTCGCCAAAGCCGCCAGGATAAATCAGGTCCATGTCAACCAGTGTGCCGGGTCTCGTTTCAGCCTGACGGTCATAAAACTCCCTTTCTTCGAGTGGAAAATCGATCAACCAGACTGGTTCTGTTAGTGCTTCTGATAGTTTCAGTTCGAAATTCTCCCCAAAGCTCTTAACCGCCTGCTCGTAGGTAATCCTCTTAAATGGTGGTTCAAAAGAAGGCAGCTCTCTTTTGATTGTCTTCAAGTCGGTCAGGGCCTCCTTTTTGATCCGACTGATGACTGTAGAAAAAAGGCCTTCGCCCAGTTCGATTATCTCTTCTCGGTTAGCCTGTCTTACCTCCAGGTCAAGCTGAACAAATTCGATCAAATGGCGCCCGCTATTTTCCCGGTCGGCTGTTTCAATCCTGACATTGGGAGAAAAACAAAATAACTTAGGGGCGGCGTGCAGGGCCAGTTGCTTATGGAAAATCATACTTTTAGTTATTTGATATTTGAAACCATAGCATACAACTTCTCCCCTTACCCGGTAGTCAGTCAGGGGATCAGTGACCGGCGAAATAATCACCGGTAAAATCTCCTGGAAGCCAGCCTCGAGCAGAAATTCTCTGATATAAGTTATTAACCTGGTCTGGATAGAAATAGCCAGTTGCAGGCGGGGTGATTTAAGCTGTTCTAGAAATTTATCAATGTCAATCATTTTATTCTCCTTTTTTGCTTTAAAATAGACAATTTTAGATAAAAATACCCGAAAAGAATTTAAAAGCAGGCAGAAATAGACGTGTCCCCTTAAAAGGGGACGTTATTGATGATGGAATTAAGATTTAAAAAGAAGGGAAAAAGCTGGACTCCAGCCTGGTTGGGATTACCCGAATAAGAATTCAGGAATTGATCAGCTTCAATCATTGCCAGTTTGTCCATACTCGGCTTAGTATAGACCAGCAGTCAGCTGGCGTCAAGCTGGCGGCAGCCGCCTTTCTATCTGCTCGACGGCCGGCTAAAAAGAGAGCTCACCTGACCAATCCTGGCAGCCGGTCCACAGCTAAATCCCGCGAGCATAGCGGGTCCAGAACAGTTCATATAGTTCACGATATTTCTGCAGAGCAGCCCGGGCAAAGTCACCCGTATATTTGGTCAGATACTGATTCACGTTAAAAGGCTCCTTTTGCGGATTTTTGCTGTTCATAATTTCCAGTGCTCTTTTCTCTATCTGAGGCAGGTCAGAAAAACCTTTCTCCTCAAATTCTTTGATGGTCTGCTCTATTATTTGCCTGTTCTCGCCCCACCTGAGGCCGGCCAGCCGATTAGTCCTTCTGAACATCCAGGCAGCCGAATCTTCACGGTAGCGATGCTGAGCACAAATCTCAAAGTCTGGAGGCAATTCAGTGGTTCCAGCAAATATCGGAATTCTTGGACTCAAAGCTGGATTATCAAAAGCGAACCAGCAAACAGCTCCGACTGCCGGTGGCAGCCAGCCCTTGATCTGAATAACAGTGGCATAGGCGCAGCCCATAATGGCAATTGTCCGCTGCGGCTCAATTGTTCCTGGCTTCAAGGTATTAATCAAATTTATCCAATCACGAGAAAGCCAGTTGCTGGCCACCGGACTTTTGATCAGCTCATCGGAATTTCTTTTTTTAACCAGCAAATTCCTGCTTTGATCAAATTCAGTTCCTTCATAAGTTTCACGGTAAAACTTGAGAATATCCCTGACCGAGACCTTTTTGTCAGGCTTAATAGAAAAAGGGAGTTCCTCAGCCTTATAGTCAAGCTTTAAAGAAGGAGCCAGCTCATTGAAGACGAAATATTCTCTGATGGCAAAAGGCTTTCGACCACTATAAGCTTTCCAGAATTTGAAAGGTTTATCCTTTTCTGGTGTATACCAGCCCATCTCCTGGGCCAGCTCAAAAACGTTATCAGAAGCCAGGTAATGATCTGGATCATTCAGATTAATTTCGGAAATGCGAGGAATATTAGCTGAAATACCAACGTGATCGTCCGGGATGCGGACGGCCGCCCAAACAGCACCTTTTTCCAGCGGGCCCGCTCCAAAAATCTCAAACTGCCAGACCTCTTTTCCGTCGGCAATGGTCAGACACTCGCCATAATCTCCATATCCATATTGTTTGACGAGCTCACCGGCCAACTTTATTGCTTCCCGGGCTGTCTGGCACCTTTCCAGCATGACTCTTTCCAGTTCTTCGACCATAAACATGCCTTCCGGGTTATATAGCTCTGGCCGACCTTCAATCGTTGTTTCCCCGATGGCCAGTCCTTTTTCGTTCAAGGCGGGATAAGCTGTATTCAGGAAAGCATAGGTCTCAGCTACTTCTGGAATCTCACCCTTGAACCTGACCCGCCTCATATCATCCGGTGTTTCAGTATGCATTTTGCCATCATACAATTTATTCGTTGAGTCAGGTTTATTCTGACGGTGTGGAACAATATTTACCCACTGGCGATAATTGCCATCGCAGGTATGGCAAGTAATGACCGAGCCATCATCAGAAGCCAGGCGTCCAACCATAATGCTGGTACAGCCTGAGCCTTCCTCATTCTCGATCTGGGCTATCTTCTGATGAGCGCCGGCTCCTGTTAGCTGCCAGCTAACGAGCAGGCAGCAGAAAGTGACAATCATTAATGACAGCAGCCGCCGCTTGCTTGATTTAGACTTCATTTTCTGTCCTCCATTAAAATAACTCTATCAGTTTGTTTTTCCATTATTAAAAATGCTCTTAACTCTGTCAATTAAAATTCTTATTTTCTTATTAAAGCAGGAGAATCAAATAAAATAATTTTAGATAAGCGCCTGACTGACCGCTTTTTATTGCTGTCCAGCAGGATTAAAATATCAGAAGGAGATGAGGTAAAAGCAATGAGGATCAGTTTTGGCCAGCCTGCTTTTATTCCCTATGGGGGCTTTTTTAGTCGGCAGCTTAATTCTGATCTCATGATTCTTCTGGATGATAGTCAGTTTGCACGTGGGTTTACTTTTGTTAACCGTAACCGTCTAAAAGGGCCAGCTGGAGAAGTCTGGGTGACTATTCCCGTTAAAAAGAAGCATCTTGGTCTGCAAACTATAAGACAACTTCGCCTTCACCAACCAGAAATATTCTCAGCCAGGTTTCTGGGCTTGCTCAGGCATTATTACGGTCATTCAATCTATTATCCAGCTGTTTCTCTTGAGTTTAAGGCTATTCTTGACTCTGCCCAGGACAATTTTCTGCAGCTGGTACTTTCTTTCCTTAACAGTCTGAGAAGCTGGTTGAAGATCGATACTCCTCAACTTTTGCAATCGGAAATCGGACTCAGCGGACAGGGTCCACAACTTCTGATTGACCTGGCCCGGGAGGTGAAAGCTTCTGAACTGGTTTTCCCATATCTGGCCGATCGCCATTTTGATCCATTAAAATTCAAATCAGCCGGCCTAAAACTGCTATTTCTGAAATACAATCAGGTCCCCTATCCCCAATTCTGGGGAAATTTTCTGCCTAATTTGTCAGCTCTTGACCTTTATTTTGGCTGCGGGCCGGGAGCGCGTCAGGTCATCGAAAAAAGCTCTAGAATCATTGCGACCTGATCCTAAAGTTATCCAAGGCATCTCGAATCAGTGCCCTGGCTGAAAACCAGATATTCACGAGTTAAAGCGTAAACTGATTTTTTAATTTCCAGCATTTCCTCAACCATATCCTGAATTCTGAGCGGTTTTTGTGGATTAAAGGCAAGGTAAAAAAACAAGCGATTGTCGTGCTGATTAAATTCTATTTTTATTTGACCCTGGTAGCGGGCAGCATAAGCAGAAAGATTATCTGAAGTCAGTTTTTCGGCCAGCTGGCTGGCTTCCCTGACCATCGGGTCATTGAGATCCAGAGAGTAAACCAGTCCCTTTATGTCCTGAAATAGCGACGGAGTCTCGGGCTGACACTTCTTTAAGCCGTGGAAGAACAATCCGTCAGGCGTTAAGCTATTGATCCTATCCAAAAACTCTGGAGGAGAAAGTTCCTGATAAGCTTTAAATTCCAGGATGTCAGCCTTAGCGGCCAGGCCGAGAGGCAAAGCTGGCCCATGGCTGATAAGCATTTTAGGGTGAAACCCTTGCGAAAAAGCCATTTTAAAATCGGCCCTCCTGAAACTTCTCTCTATTTGATTCAACAGATCATTATGAGAAATGAAACGGAGAAGTCCTTCTTTGGCATAACTGGCTCGATAGCGAAGAATATTGCCCATTTTTTCCAATTCTGTATTTTCCTGACGCTTTGCAGGCAAGTCAGGTTGAGACTTCAGTCGGCGATCTTTATCATCAATAGCTGGAGGAATAGCCTTAAGTTGGGGCCACTCGCAGGAATTACATTTTGAACAGCTATTCTCTTCACAAAGAGGTGTGTATCTGGCCTCCTGCGAAGCCTGATATTCCTGCCAGAGGTGAGCTTTTTTAAGCCCGGTCTTAACCAGATCCCAGGGCAACCTAGCTTCAGGATCAATAGCTTGCAGATAATGATGAAAATCAAGCTGGCAGTGGTCAAAAGCCTCTGTCCAGAGATCAAATTTAAACTGATCACGCCAGCCATCAAATCTGGCTCCCAGGCGATGAGCCTCTTCCAGCACCTGTCCCAACCGGCGATCACCTCGGGAAAAAATCGCTTCCAGAATAGTGGTTTCGATCGGTGATTCCTTTATTTCAATTTTTTTCCAGCGCCGCAGTTGATTTTTCAAATAATACTGTTTCTGGAGCAGGCTATCGGTGCTTTCCAGCGGTAGCCATTGAAAAGGAGTATGTGGTTTCGGTATAAAAGAAGAAAGCGTCAGATTAATAGCCGGCGGAGTCTTATTGATCTTCCGCCCCGTTTCTACCAGGCAGGAGATGAGATCAACAATTGCTTCGAGATCTTCCCATCTTTCGGTTGGAAGCCCGATCATAAAATAGAGCTTAAGCAACCTCCAGCCATGGCTGAAGGCGTAGCCAGCCGCCGTCATTAGTTGCTCGTCAGTTATTCTCTTGTTTATAACGCGGCGGAGACGTTCACTGCCAGCTTCTGGCACGAGAGTAAAACCCGTCTTTTTGATTTTAACCAGAGATTCAACTATCTCGGATGACAGTGTCTCAGGCCGGAGGGAAGGCAGTGAAATTGAAATTTTTCTTGGTTCTAAGAAGGGCAGTAAATCTCTTATTGACTTTTCAAGGTAAGGATAATCGCCAACCGACAGAGCAATAAAAGATAATTCTTCATACCCGGTTTGCTTCAAGCCCTGACAGGCCAGCTGTTCAACTTGCTGTTTAGAACGGTAGCGATATGGGAAGTAAAGGCTGGTTGCCTGGCAAAATCGACACTGCTGCGGGCAGCCTCTGGCTACCTCCACCTGCCAGCGATCGAAGATAGATTGAATATTGGGAACAGGTGTTCTTTCCACCGACCCTGCTTTTTCCAGTGGATGAATCAGTCTCTTTTCTACAGTTTCAGGCAGACCAGGAGCTGGCCGTGGTACCAACAGGAAGCTTTTAGCCTGTTTTTCTGCTTGATAAAAATGAGGTATATACACTCCCCGAATAGGCAGAAAAGCTTGCAGCAGTTCTTCCCGGTTTTTAACCTCGGATTTAATCTCAAGATATTTGTTGATTATTTCAAAAAAAACCTCTTCCCCATCGCCAAAGGCAAACAGATCTATAAAGTCAGCCAATGGCTCGGGATTAAGAGCAGCCGGCCCACCGGCCAGTACAAGGGGGTGTGATAATTGTCGCTCAGCTGATCGCCTGGGAATTCCACCCAGTTCCAGCATATTTATAAGATTTGTGTGGTTGAGTTCATAAAGAAGCGAGAACCCGACCAGATCAAAACTGGCCAGAGGAAGCTTGTTCTCCAGAGAATAAAGAGGCACCCGGTTTTTCCTCAGTTCAAGTTCAAAATCGGGCCAGGGAGCGTAGACTCTTTCGGCCAGAATGTCAGGATTTTGATTAAGGAGAAAATAAAGAATTTTCTGACCGAGATAGGACATGCCCAACTCATAGAGTTCAGGAAAAGCCAGAGCTACCCGAATCTTAACATCAGCTGGATCTTTTCTTGTTTGATTCGATTCGCCTCCCGTATAACGGCCTGGTTTTTGCACCTGGCGCCAGAGCAATTCAAGTTTTTCTGCTGGCAGTGACCCTGGTTGTTGGTTCATAGTAGATGTATTACCTTTCGATTTAATCCCGATTAGAGACGGACATAAGCAAATCTTCGCATTTTGACGTTAATCACCAGCCCCACAATTAAGAAATTGGTCAAAAGCGATGATCCTCCATAGCTTAAAAATGGAATCGGTATACCGGTGATAGGGAAAAGCCCTATAATCATCATGACATTGATCATAAACTGGCAGCCGATCAGCATGGCTGAAAGGAAGGCGATGTAAACTCCGCCACGGTCAGGAGAGACCTGAACGGCTGAAAACAAACGGTAGAGAAAAATGAAGTAGATCAGAAAAACACCCAGAATGCCCAGGAAGCCCAGATCCTCGCCAATTACGGCCAGGATAAAATCATTGTGGCGAGCAGGCAAAAAACGCAGTTGACTCTGAGTTCCTTTATGATATCCCTTGCCTGTTAAACCACCCGAGCCCAGGGCTATCCGTGACTGCTGAAGCTGATAGCCAGCTCCTCGTGGGTCCCGGTCAGGTACCAGCAAAGTTTCAATTCTCTTCTTCTGGTAATCTTTCAAACCATAGTTCCAACCGATAAAGCCAAACAGGCAAGATATAATCAAGATGACGACCAGATATTTTTTGGGCAACCCGGCCAGAATATAAGTTCCCAGCAAAATTGGAACTAAAGTCAAGGCTGTTCCCAGATCGGGTTGAAGGGCAATTAATAGAAAAGGCAGCCCGACTATGGCTGAACTTAAAAAGAAGGCCTTAAATGACATCTTGTCTTCTTTGTAATCTGAAAACAATCTGGCCAGTAAAAGGATAACGGCCAGTTTGGTCAGCTCGGAAGGCTGAAATTGAAAAGGTCCAAAAACCAGCCAGCTACGGGTATTAGCCACCGTTTTGCCGAAGATAAGAAGTCCTGCCAGGATTATATTCATCAGAATATAGAAGGGAAGAGCAAATGATAATAGAACTTTATAATCAATGATAAGTAAGATCAGTAAGGCCAGCGAGCTGACTACCAGCCAAACCGATTGCTTCCAGACATACTTACTGGCCTGATAATAAATAGCACTGTGAACAAAAATGATGCCAATGACTGCAATAAGAACCATTAATAAAATGGTTGTCCAGTCAATTTCCTTAAAGATTCGCCTGTCTAACATACTTTTCCCGGTATAACTTAAAAATTTCACCAGCGATAGGGGCAGCTGTCTGCCCTCCCATTCCACCGAATTCAACCAGGACGGTCACCACCACTTGAGGTTGATATCGAGGAGCAAAGCCAGAAAACCAACTATGAGTTTTAGTTGGTTCTTCTCCTCTTTGGATCATTTTCTCAGCCTTTTCCCGGCTTATCACCTGAGTTGAGCCAGTTTTCCCACATATATCAAAGCCGGGCTGATACGCCCCATGACCTGTCCCACCATCGTTAACTGAACGCCACATTCCTTCTATTATCTTTTCGAGATTCTCTGGCTTTAAGCCACTTTTCTCCTGTACCGGCCTTATCTTATCATCAAGTCTGGTCACCCGGGGCTTGACCTTTATTCCCCGGTTAGCCAGGCAAGCCGTTAGAGCTGCTACCTGGAGAGGGGTAACCAGGACAGGTCCCTGGCCAATCGACACCGATATAGTTTCTCCTGGATACCAGACTTCTCCCCGAGTTTTCTTTTTCCAATCGCTGGATGGGACTAATCCTTCTTTCTCTCCGGGTATATCTACGCCCGTCATCTGTCCCAGGCCCAGAGCACGGGCATAGCGAGCAATAGTATCAACATTAAGTCGTCTGCCCAGCTGATAAAAATAAACATTGCAAGAATTTTTTATAGCTTCGGGCAAACTGAGCAGACCATGACCTGGCTTGAACCAGCAGGCAAACTCTTTTCCGTAAAGGTTAATCGATCCAGGGCAAAAAAAAGCAGTCCGCTCGGTGATTAATCCTGTTTCCAGCGCGGTTAAAGCCGTAACTACTTTAAAAATCGAACCGGGAGAATACTGGCCACGGATTACCCGGTTTTCCAGCGGCCGAGCGGCATCATTTATAATTGACAACCATTCTTCTGGCGAGAACCTGGTAATAAAACGATTGGGATCATAGGAAGGAGAACTGATCCAGGCCAGACATTCGCCGCTTTCGGCTTCAAGCACAATGATGGCTCCCTCTTTACCTTGAAGGAGCTCTTCTGCCTTTTGCTGTAAATCCAGGTCAATCGACAGCATCAGGTCCTGGCCTTTGATCGGCTCTGTTCTGTTTACTTCACCCAGAGACCGGCCCAGACTATCAACGGTTTCTATCAGCTGGCCATCCTGACCGGTCAGATAATCATCATACTGCTTTTCCACAGCCGCCTTGCCTATCATTTCACCACCACGCCACTTTCTATGGGGGTTATTCTTTATTTCTTCCGGTGAGACCTCTTGCAAATAACCCAGAACATGAGCGGCCGCAGTCCCAAAGGGATAATAACGCCGTGGTTCTACTTGTAACTGAAGTTCAGGGAATTCCTCCTTTCTGGCTTCTATCATGGCTACTTCTTCCAGCTTTAGATTGTCTTTGATGATTACCGGTTCGTAAGTCTGAAACCAGCGATAACGGTCAATTCTGGCTTTTAGTTCTTCAGTTCTTAAATTTAAAAGCTGGCTAACTCTCTCAATAGCCTGGCTGTCATTCTTAATTGATTCCCGGAGCAAAGACACTTTAAAGCTTGGCTGGTTGTCGGCCAGAATAATTTTCTGACGGTCATAAATCAGTCCACGTGGTGCAGGCAGTGGCAAAGCACGGAGATGATTGGCTTCAGCCATTTTCCAGTATTTCTGGTGATCAAGGATCTGAATTTTCCAGTAAAATACCAGAATAAGAAAAAGAACTAGACCAAAAACAATAAGAGTCAGCCTGGCTCTTTTTATGAGCAGGCTTAAATCTTCATAAATTTTGGCCATCTTTCCCTGATTCAGTCCACAACTTTTTTAACTGGCGGCAACAGCTCAGCCAGCAGACTGGTTATTATAGCATTCATTATCGGTTGAAGATAAAGGCCTGGACGGCTGGACAACAAGCCTCTCTTAAAAATTACATTATATAAAAATATCCAGATCACCAGCTGCAGAAGGCTGAAAAAAAATAGAATCAGGCTTCTCTTAGGCAGAGAATTAAGATTGATTTTCTGGGCCAGCCAGCCTGCCAAAAAACCAGTTATAGTCAGACTCAAACCAGACAGGCCAAAAACGCTATGGGAAAATGCGTCCTCGAGGAGTCCAGCTACGGTTCCCATTGCCGCGCCTTCTATTTCTCCATAGGTTATAGCAGTCAAAAGGACAGCCACCCAAAAGCTATTAATCAAAACCAGTAAGTTAGGGCTAAATTTGCTCATCAGGCTATAAATAGCAAAAGCCAGAACAAGGATTAATAGCAGCATCAGTCCCTTTCTTATCCTCACCGGTCTTTACCTCAGAAAATCATGGCTATCTTTGAGAACAGCAACCAGATCTATCTGTCGGAAGTCAAAGTAAGGATCAACGACAATTTTTTTAAAGAGGCCAGCCTCGGCTGAAGCCGAGATTATTCTGCCCACCTTAAGCCCTGACGGAAAAATCTGGTCATAGCCAGAAGTTAAAATTTCGTCGCCAACCTCCCCTCCCGGAGAAGAAGCAATAACATACTTTATCAGGCACTTTCCCTGGCCATCCCCGGTCAGGATGCCCGGCGTCTTATCTCTGGCTGATATCACTGCCACTCCACTTTCTTCAGAAGTTATCAGAATAACTTTGGCCTCATGTCTGGAAATGGGTTCAGTCGTTTTTCCCACCAGGTGACCATAATAGTCGCAGACAGGCAAATTTCTGGTTATTCCATCGGCTGAGCCACGGTCGATAATGACCGAACGAAAATAGTTGGCCGTATCCAGACCAATAACTCTGGCCGGCAAGATAGAAGCTTCCAGCCCTTTTAAGTTATTCTGGAGATCTTGTTTACCCAGGCTGATTCTCAATTTTTCCTGTAGAAGCTCTTTTTCCTGGTTAAGAAAGAATATCTGTTTTTTGAGCTCCTGATTTTCCTTTTGAGCATCCTTTAAAGACAGGAGATTATGCCAGCCTTGAGCAGCATAGTCATAAGCCGAAACAGCAGCCCTTTGGAATGGAGCAAAAATGGCAAAGATAATTTTTTCCAGCCAGGTCTGCCGGCTGCCCAGCGGGATTTGAGCCGAGATCAGGATCAAATTGAAAAGAACTAGCAGAATTCCTATCAGATATTTATTTTTAGCCAGTCTAGAAAGTGACATCCGTTCTTACTAATTATTATCACTCCAGGGATATTTTCCGCAGGAGGTCGAGGTCACCCAGCAGTTGGCCTGCCCCCAACACTACTGAGGTCAAAGGATCTTCAGTCAGGAAGACAGGTAACTGAGTTTCTTCTCTCAATCTTTTATCCAGATTTTTAAGCAAGGCGCCTCCACCAGTCAGAATAATCCCTCGGTCAATAATATCAGCTGATAATTCAGGTGGTGTTCTTTCCAGGGCGATTCTAACCGCGTTGATGATGCTGGCCACAACTTCTTCAATTGCCTCTCTAATTTCCTGGTCATCAACGACAATAGTCCTGGGAATACCTTCCCTTAAGTCCCTGCCCTTAATCTCCATAGTCAATGATTCATCCAGAGGATAGGCTGAGCCCAGCTGACATTTAACCTGTTCAGCGGTTTTTTCTCCGATAAGCAGATTATATTTCTTCTTCAGATATTGAATGATAGCCTCGTCCATTTCATTGCTGGCGACTCTAATTGAATGATTAAAGACCACCCCGTTTAATGAAATAACCGCAATATCTGTTGTCCCGCCACCAATGTCAACGATCATATTTCCTGTTGGCTCAGAAATCGGCAGGTTGGCTCCAACCGCCGCCGCCATCGGCTGTTCAACGATATAAACTTCAGAGGCTTTAGCTCTAAGAGCAACGTCTTTAACTGCTCTTCTTTCCACCTGGGTAATTCCGGTTGGAATACCAATAACAATCCTTGGCCTGAGCAAAAAGCCATGGTTTTCCATAGCCCGCCTTATAAAATAGTCAAGCATCCTTTCTGCAATTTCGAAATCAGCTATAACCCCATCTCTCATCGGCTTAATAGCTACCACGTTATTTGGAGTCTTGCCCAGCATTTCCTTAGCCCGTCCACCGACAGCTTCAATTTTACCGGTTCGAACATTTATGACCACTATAGAAGGTTCTTGAACAACTATACCTCTTCCCTTTAGATAAACCAGCGTATTAGCTGTCCCCAGGTCAACTGCCAAGTCGCAAAATAACTTATCTTTCACCCAGCTCCAGAGACTCATGGTTATCCTCGCTTTTTATCCAAGAGATTAAGAATACTTAGATATTTAGCATAAAACGACCAGTGAGGCAAATTGTTCAGTGACTGAAGTGTGGTTAAAATTATCTTGACTTAGTCTGGAATTTTTTAATATACATAAATAAAACCATAAAAGAAGTTTGGATTAGAAAGGAGAGGCCGATGAGTGAGAAACCATTTGTCCCGGAAAAAACTGATCAGCGAGAATTTACTCTGCGGGCGGTCTTGCTTGGACTGGTAATGACTGTCATTCTCGGTGCAGCTAATGCTTATCTTGGTCTCAGGGCAGGCATGACCATTGCTGCTACTTATCCAGCCGCAGTTATTGGTATGGCTGTACTTAAAATGATGAAAGGCTCAATTCTGGAAGAAAACATGGCCAGAACGGTTGGCTCAATCGGCGAATCAGTTGCAGCCGGAGCTATCTTTACCATTCCGGCTTTTCTAATTACCGGAGTCTGGACCAAATTCAACACAGTTAGTGCCTATCTCCAGTCGACAGCTCTGATGTTTGTTGGCGGCTTGCTGGGAATTCTATTTGTTACCTTCCTTAGACGGATCATGGTGACTGACCCGGAATTGCCTTTTCCCGAATCAGTAGCCGCGGCTGAAATTCATAAAGCCGGTCAAAAGGGCAGCGCTGGAGCAAAATTTTTGTTCCAGGCCATGGGAGTTGGCGCTCTGATCTATTCTCTTGGCGTAGTTCAGTTATTTTCTGCTGCTAAGGAATTTATCATCAAGCTGGGTAAAATTGGTTCAAGTTTTGTTCGCCTGGGCGCTTCCAAAGAAGCAGGTACTATCAGCACGGGTGGAGTAGTTAGCGTCTCTGGCCCTGGGATTTCTCCGGCCTATGTTGGCGTTGGCTATATTATTGGTCCGCGCCTGGCCTCCCTTAACTTTGCCGGTGGCGTCCTGGCCTGGGGCCTGTTTGCGCCGCTTTTGATGTATTTTCTCGGACCGCAATTGATCGAAAAATTTTATGGTCCAGCTATGGCTATGGCTGATGTCCCCTGGCCAGATCTGATCAGCAATGTCTGGAAATTCATCATCAGACCCATTGCCGTTGGGGGCATGCTGGTTGGCGCCGGTTACACTCTTTTCAAGATGAGAAAAAACTTGATGACTGGCATTAAGAGATCCATAGGCGATGTCAAAAAGGCTGCCGGCCAGACCGAAGCTACCAGCCGTCTGGAAAAAGACCTCAACATTCGGCTGGTGCTGTTTTTGTTGCTGTTTACAGTTATCCTTATGGTTTTTGTTTATAAAATGTTTATAGGCAGTTATTTGCCGGCAATTCTAGCAGCCGTGGTGATGGCAGTTTTTGGCTTCTTTTTCGCCGCCGTCTCTGGAAACCTGGTCGGAACGATCGGCTCTTCCAATAATCCTATATCAGGATTAACTCTGTCGACCCTGATCATTGCCGGCTTGCTGATGGTTCTTATCGGTGCAAGAGGGACCAGTGGAATTATTGCCGTTTTAGGTGTAGCTTCAGTGGTCTGTGTTTCCTCAGCTGTGGCGGGTGAAATGCTGCAAGATCTAAAGGTCGGACATATTCTGGGAGGAACTCCCTGGAAGATGCAGGTCGGTGATATTCTCGGAGTTCTTGTAGCTTCCCTTGTTCTTTATTTCCCTTTAATGATTCTGCACGGAGCTTTTACTTTCGGTAGCAAAGACCTGCCTGCTCCCCAGGCTGGTTTGATGGCGGCTATAACTCAGGGTATCGTCGGCGGGGAAATGGCCTGGCCTCTGGTCATTGTCGGTATGATGATGGGCTTTGCCCTGATCCTGGTCAGAGTCAGTTCCCCCATGCTGGTGTCAGTAGGTATGTATCTACCCCTCGAAACAACCTTCGCTATATTTATCGGTGGCATGATCAAGGGGATTCTCGATCGTCAGACAGCCAGAAAGAAACTTAATCCAGCTCAAAAAGCCAGGGCAGAAAATGTTGGAGTTCTCCTGGCGGCCGGTTTGATTGCCGGTGAAGCTCTGACCGGGCTGGTTCGGGCCGGCTGGAAATTCTTCTATCTCCAGGGTATTGTGGGCAAGGATATACCAATTATTTTTGCTCATCCCAGCTATCTCCTGGGACTGGCGGTTCTGGTTTTGATCGGGCTTTATCTGGTGGCTGTTCCTCTCAGAAATGCTGGTGCTCCCGATGAGCCACCGCCACCCTCCGCCGTTGTCTGAGAAAAACTGGTCAAGCTAAAGAAAAAAGATGAAGAGACAGCAGCCAGGTATTTGCTACGGTCAGGCTTCTGGTCTAAAATAAATGCATTATGGCTGTTTTAAAAATATTAAAAGTTGGCCATCCCTTACTGGGTCAAAAAGCCAGGCCAGTTGAAAATATTAATCAGGAAATCGTAGACTTAGCCAGGGATATGGTAGAGACCATGTACCGGGCACCAGGAGTGGGATTGGCCGCTCCTCAGGTGAACCAGGGAATAAGGCTGATCACTGTCGACCTATCTGTTGGTGAAAATAAAGATGAGCTCTTTATTCTGGTTAATCCTGAAATTGTGGAAGAATCAGGAAAAATTACGGCTGAAGAAGGCTGTCTGTCCGTGCCAGGGATATATGAAAAGTTAGAACGTCCAGAAAGAGTGGTGGTAAAAGGGTATGACCTTAATGGTCGAGAGATCGCCATTGAAGCCCGGGATCTTCTGGCCAGAGCTTTTGCTCACGAAATAGATCATCTTGAAGGCAAACTCTTTATTGACAGGCTATCTCCACTCAAAAAAAGCCTGATTAAAAATCGAATAAAAAAGGAGCAGGAGAAAGTCTCCACCTGATGAGGGTAGCTTTTTTTGGCAGTCCGGCTGTCGCTTTGCCTGCTTTAAATAGCTTAATTCAGGCCGGACATGAAATAAAACTGGTTATTACCCAACCCGACCGCCCAGCCGGTAGGGGAAAAAAATTAACCCCGCCTCCGGTTAAAGTTTTCGCCCGCGACCATGGTCTGCCCTGCCTTCAACCAGAAAAAATCAGGCGAGACGAACAGGTGCTGGAGGCTTTAAAACAGGCTGATCCAGAGGTCAATGTGGTCGTAGCTTATGGTCAGATAATTCCGGCTTCGATTATCTTCTTACCTCCCTTTAAGACTCTTAATGTCCATTTTTCTCTCTTGCCCAAATACCGTGGTGCTGCTCCTGTCCAGTGGGCTATTTTAAATGGAGAAAGGGTAACCGGGGTGACTATTATAGAGCTCAACGAAAAGATGGATGAAGGCCCGATTCTGGCTCAGCGGGAAGTTGAAATTCTACCTGGAGAGACTGCTCAGGAGCTGGAGATCAGGCTGTCTTACCTGGGTGCCCAGCTTCTAATTAATACTCTGGCTAAAATTAATGAAGTTGAACGAATCGAGCAGAACCCGGCGCTGGCTACCTATGCACCGAGGTTGACCAAAGAACATGGAAAGATTAACTGGCAGGAACCAGCCAGAGTGATAGACCTCAAAGTTAGAGCCTTGTTCCCCTGGCCAGGAGCCTTTTGCTTCTTAGAGGGGAAAAAATTAGATATACTGACCGGCCAACCTATCTCCGGCCTGTTTCCGGGCTCTTCTCCAGGAGAAATAGTCCAGATTGACAGAGCTGGCATTTATGTTGCCTGTGGTCAGAATACGGCCTATCTGATAGAAAAAATAAAACCAGAGAGCAAAAAAGAAATGCCGGCTTACGCCTTTAGCCTCAGCAGGAAGATCAAGATTGGGACCAGGTTAACCTGAGCAATATTTGTAATTGATATCTTAACTTGTTCCTTTTAGCCAGAGTCAAAAAACTATTCCTCAATTATATAATCAATGGGGTTAATCGGCTTGCCGTTGAGATGAACTTCATAATGAAGGTGTGGTCCTAAAGCTTTTCCTGTTTGGCCAACATATCCTACCACCTGCCCCCGGTTAACTTTTTGACCGGCTTTAACTGTATATTTATGCAGGTGCCAGTATTCGGTGGACAGTCCATTGCCATGACTGATACAGACAAAATTTCCTTTGTACTTATCAAACCCAACCTGAGCAACAACTCCATTGGCGGTGGCCATAACTGGATTATTAAGATTAGTGGCAATATCCAGGCCAGAATGGAAAGCATTTCTGCCGGTGTAAGGATCGATTCTTGAGCCAAAGGACGAAGAGACCCAGCCGACAGTTGGCCAGATGGTTGGCGTTGTGGCCAGGGTAGTCGATTGATTTTCAAAAAATTGATACATATAACCAAGGTTCTTTTCGACTGATTCTGCCCTCTGCTTTATAGACTGAATAGCGCCTGGGGAAACTTCTTTTTTGGCCCTGGTCGCCAGATCAAGGTCAACTTTTTCACCACCACCCAAACCAGGTTCCCCTCCTATATTTTCTGGAGACTGAATACCAGCCAAAACGTTAATCTTACGGGCATAGTTTTCGAAATTAGATATAGTTTCTTTCATCTGGGCGATGGTATTCTCATAAGCAGTTAAAGTTTCTTTTTGAGCAGCTGTCTCTTTGAGCAGTTCATTATATTTAGCCTTGGTCATATTCATCGAAAAATAATCAATCAAGAAGAAAACAAAAATTACGGTCAGGGTTAGTCCTGCTCCCAGAACAAGCCGAACTGCTTTTTGAGAGATAGTTATCGTCTTGAAATTCGTCTTCCAGTTAGGAACTATCACTACCGAGATGAATTTCTTAGCCATTTTCTTTCCTCTTTAGATATCATATTTAGCCTCCCGTTGTCAACTTTCGTCAAGTTGGCGCCAATCTTTGCCAGGAATCACTATTCAACGACTTTATAAATTACATCATTTTCTCTAACTGGAAAGTCGACTTTAAAAGCAACTTCTTCCCCTGCTCCGGCTTCTTCCACCGGCTGGTGTTCAATCTGCATTGATTCAATCTTTTGAAAAAAGTCAGAGCTGTGCCCCTTGATGTGAACCACATCTCCAACCTTCAGGCCGCCACTGGTTATTTTGCCCACGCCGACCTGAATTTTCGAAAAATAATGGCTAATTCGGCCTACTTCCACCTCCTCCATGTTGTCCCTCCTATGTTTTTGTCTTATAAATAGCAAAAAAGTTGAACTTTTGCAATTATTTTATCCACCGATTAAAACTGCTCCTCCATTTACATTAAGAGTTTCACCGGTTATATGCCTGGCCATATCCGAAACGAGAAATAAGATTGGACCGGCCACGTCTTCTGGATCAGGAATTCTTTTGAGGGGAATAGACTGTCTGATTCTCTCTTTGAATTCAGCGTCACCAAAAACTTCGGTGTTCATTTCGGTCTCTACCCAGCCGGGAGCGACACAATTGACCAGAATGTTGTCAGGAGCCAATTCCACCGCCAGAGACTTGGTCAGCGCCACCAGAGCACCCTTGCTGGCTGCATAATGGGAATGGAAAGCCTCACCCCTGATAGCAGCGGTCGAAGCGACATTAACAATCCAGCCTTGCTTGTTTTTCTTCATAATGGGGACAACGGCATTGGTAGCATAAAAAACCCCATCAAGATTGATAGCCATTGTTTCTCGCCAGGTTTCTTCGCTCATGCCGCCCATTTCTCCATATGTCCAGATACCGGCATTGTTGACCAGAATATCTATTGTTTCCCAGGCTTCCAGGCACCTGGATACCATTCTCTCCACATCTTTCTTGCTGGCCAGATCCGCCTCTACCAGAAGACACTTACCTCCCCTGGCCTTAATTTCCTGCCCGGTTTCAGCCGCTGCCTGAAAGTTGCTTTTATAATGAATGGCCACCTCGGCTCCGGCCTCGGCAAAAAAAAGGGCCGTTGCCCGACCGATGCCCCTCGAACTACCTGTAATTAATGCCTTTTTCCCGCTCAAATCAATCGCCTTCATAATCTCCACCTTAAATTGAATTTCTACAGATTGGTTCTCCTATCCATTTCAGAGCTCATTCAAGCTGAAATCGTTCATCTTGTGAAATTCTAGATAGCGATAGATATCAGCAGCATAGGGTAAAATTTTCTTTTCCATCATGGCCAGATAATCAGACGCTGAAGGTAGCTCTCCCTTAATGGCAGTCAAGGCCGCTAACTCAGCTGAGCCCAGATAGACTCTGGCTCCATCTCCTAATCGGTTGTCAAAATTCCTGGTGGAGGTCGAAATGACTGTACTCCCTGGCCTGACTCTGGCCTGATTCCCCATGCAAAGGGAACAGCCTGGAATTTCCAGCCGTGCTCCTACCTGGGCAAAAATAGCCAGCAGACCCTCTTTCTTTAACTGCATCTGGTCCATTCTGGTTGGCGGAGTTATCCAGATCCTGGTAGCAGGATAGGCAGCCCCCTCAAACAACCTGGCCGCTGCCCGAAAGTGACCGATATTGGTCATGCAGGAACCAATAAAGACCTCATCAATCTTATCTCCAGCCACTTCTGACAGATATTTAACATCATCCGGGTCATTAGGACAGGCCAGAATTGGCTCCCTGATTTCCGCCAGGTCAATTTCAAGGGTGGCAACATAATCGGCGTTTTGATCACGTTTTAGAAGAACCGGATTTTTTAACCAGTCTTCACAGGCTCTGATTCTTCTCTCCAGTGTGCCGGCATGCTCGTAACCAGCTTTAATCATCTCTTTCATCAAAGCTATATTGCTTTTTAAGTATTCGATGACTCTATCCTCGCTGAGGGAGATGACTGCTGCTGCTGCCGATCTCTCGGCGGAGGCATCAGTTAACTCATAAGCCTGCTCGACAGTTAGATCTTCCAGGCCTTCTATCTCCAGAATACGGCCGTTAAAAATATTTTTCTTGCCTTTCTTGGCCACAGTTAATAGGCCATTTTTGATAGCAAAAAATGGAATGGCATTAACCACATCTCTCAGAGTAATCCCTGGGGTTAGTTTTCCCGAACATCTGACCAGAACTGACTCGGGCACATCCAGAGGCATGAAACCCAGGGCGCCAGCAAAGGCCACCAGGCCAGAGCCAGCTGGAAAGCTCAGTCCGACCAGAAAACGCGTATGTGAATCGCCACCGGTACCGACGGTGTCAGGCAAAATCAGGCGATTCAACCAGGAATGGATAATGCCGTCTCCGGGCTTAAGAGCAACCCCTTTTCTTTCGATCATAAAAGCCGCTAAATTTTTATGCATCTTAACATCGGTTAGCTTGGGATAAGCAGCGGTGTGGCAAAAAGATTGCATGAAAAGGTCAGTTTGAAACTCGAGACAAGCCAGCTCTTTCAACTCATCAGCCGTCATGGGGCCAGTTGTATCCTGGGAGCCAACTGTTGTCATCTTTGGTTCACAAGCAGTTCCAGGCAAGACTCCTTTCTGGCCACAGGCTCGTCCGATAATTTTCTGAGCCAGAGTAAAGCCCTGGCCCGGTTTGATCTCAGGGTTTTTGACCCTGGTAAAGAACTCAGCCTCACTCAGGTCCAGCTCCTTTCTGGCCCTGCTCGTTAACTGACGTCCTATTATTAAATTAAGCCGGCCGCCAGCCCGAAATTCATCCTTAATAGTCACCGGTTTCCAATCGAATTTACTTAGAATCTGGCCATTTTCTTCTTTAATAACTCCTGAGGCGGTCTCAACAACTATGACCTGGCCAGTCTTTAACTGGCTGACATCAGCCTGAATAGGCAATCCTCCCGAGTCTTCAACTGTATTGAAAAAAATTGGCGCAATTAGCCCACCGATGACCACCCCACCTCGCCTTTTATTAGGAACGTAAGGTATATCCTTTCCAATATGCCACAGAAGAGAATTGCAGGCAGATTTTCGCGAGGAGCCAGTCCCGACCACATCACCTACAAAAGCTACTTGATAACCTTCTTCCCGAAATTTTCGGATAGTTTCAATTCCCCCCGGAAAACGGGTTTCACCCATAGACATGGCATGAAGAGGGATATCAGGCCGACTCCAGGCATGCTTGGCTGGAGACAGGTCATCAGTGTTAATTTCTCCATCGACCTTAAAAACTTTAAGAACGATTTTTTCTGGGAATTCAGGGTGTCGACGAAACCAGTCGGCTTCTGCCCAGGACAATAACACTTCTTTAGCATATTTATTGAATGAGCTCAGGTTAGCAATCTGGTTGTAAGCACCATAGACCAGAATAATTCCGCCTAAAGCTCTGGTTGCTTCAGGAGCCAGAGCTTCATTCTGGAGAAAAGAGACTAACGGCCCAACATTATAGCCACCCAGCATGGTGCCCAGAATAAAGACCGCTCTTAATGGGTTGATAACGGGCGACCGCCTCTTCTGTAGAGCTATTTCTTCGAGCCAACTGGCCTTCACTCTGGCGGCCGCATCAACACCCGGGGAAATTCTTTGCTCAAGAAGATAAACCAGTTCTTCCTCCTGGCCAGCAGGCGGATTTTCGAGCAACCGACATAGCTCCTGGGTCTCTTCCGGAGTTAAAGGAAGAGGTGGTAAACCAATCTTTTTTCTTTCTTCGGCTTTTTGATAATAGCTTTCAAGCATTTGATTATCTCCTGATAAAATTTTATGGGGATTGCCTTCCAGAACTCACGGCTAGTATCTTATGAATTATAAAAAAGTTTGTCAAAAAAATTAATGGCCGAGCTTTGATCCAAGCTACCAAACGTTTTTAAAATTAAAAAGGCAATGGAGGCGATAAAAAGTGTTTGCTTTTATCAAGTCGAAATAATAAAATTTTTTTGAGTTGACAAATTAATCAGGAGGCAAAATGATTAATCAAACTGCTATTCAAAAAGCTAAAGACCATTTTGGTCAGCTGCTGGAAAATCAAATGTTAAGGATGGAAAAAATCAAGTCGGCACCGGACTGGATCGATTACGGCCGGGTTTCACCAATTAAAATCGGCATCCTGCCAGGAGATGGTATCGGACCATATATTGCTACAGAAGCTGAGCGGGTGCTTCGCTTTATGCTGGAGGATGAGCTAAAAAAGGGTAAGCTTTATATAGCAACAATTGAAGGTTTAACCATTGAAAACCGCGCCGCTCATAATAAGGCTATTCCAGACGATGTGCTGGAGGAAATTAAAAAATTCCATGTTACTTTAAAAGGCCCCACGACGACGCCGAGAAAGGGAGATCCCTGGCCAAATATTGAGAGCTGCAATGTGGCACTGAGAAAAGAGCTTGATCTGTTTGCTAATGTCAGGCCGGTCAGAGTTCCCAAACAGGGAATTGACTGGATCTTTTTCAGGGAAAATACAGAAGACCTGTATGCCCTCGGTCCTTATGGAATTGATGTTGATGAAGATATTTCAATTGACTTCAAGCTGATTACCGGACCTGGCTCAGAGCGAATCTGCCGCCTGGCTTTTGAACATGCCAGAAAGAATAAGAAGAATAGAATTACCTGTGTGACCAAGGCTAACGTGGTTAAGACTACCGATGGACGCTTTCTGGAAAACTTTTACCGTCTGGCCAAAGAATATCCTGAAATCCAGGCTGATGATTGGTACATTGATATTATGACTGCCAAGCTGGTGGATGAAAAGAGGCGCAGGGAATTCCAGGTCTTTGTTTTGCCTAATCTTTATGGAGATATCCTGACCGATGAAGCAGCTGAGTTTCAGGGTGGAGTGGGTACGGCTGGCAGCGCTAATATCGGCAAACAGTATGCTATGTTTGAAGCTATTCATGGCTCGGCTCCCAGAATGGTTAGAGAAGGCCGGGCTCAATATGCTGATCCGGCCAGTATGATCCGAGCAGCAGCTATGCTCATCGGTCATATTGGCTTTGAAGAAAAAGCCACCCAGCTGGAGATGGCACTTGATATCTGTGGGCAGTATGAAAAGAAGCTGGTCATTACCGGACGCCCAACAGGAGTTACCGGTAAAGAATTCACCGATTATTTGCTGGATTGGCTAAAAAATCCAAAATTAAGAGAAACCTGGCAAAGCTACGTTAACAGCTAATAAATCCTCAGGCTAAAAAAATTTAATTATAAAAAGGAGTGGCTCATGAGAAAAAAGATAGCCTTGATTGGCGGCGGGCAAATCGGCCAGATCCTGGCCATGCTGGCTGCTCAGAAGGAACTGGGTGATATTGTCATTCTGGATGTCCCCGAGTATGCCAATGTTGCTAAAGGAAAAGCCCTTGACTTGATGGAAATGGCTCCCCACGGCAATTATGATGCCAATATAATCGGCACATCGGATTACAAAGACATCGAAGGGGCCGACGTAGTTATTGTCACCGCCGGCAAACCAAGAGAAGCCGGTATGACCCGAGAAGATCTCTTGAACGTCAACATCAAGATCATAACTGATGTAGCAAACGGTGTTAAACAATACGCTCCCCAGGCATTTTGCATTATTGTTACCAACCCGCTTGATGCCATGGTTTATGTTTTTCACAAAATAACCGGTTTCCCCAAGAATCAAGTAGTGGGTATGGCCGGGACACTGGATACTGCCAGATGGAGAGCTTTTATTTCAATGGAACTTGGCGTGTCGGTGGCTGATATTTCAGGTACTGTTCTAGGCGGCCATGGACCTGATATGGTCCCCCTTCCTCGGTTGACCACAGTGGGAGGTGTTCCACTCACCGAGCTGGCCACCCAGGAACAAATTGACCGTCTGATTAACAGAACGAGAGAAGCTGGAACCGAAATAGTAAAACTATTTGGCAAGGGTTCGGCTTTCTTCAGCCCGGCCTGGAGCGCCATCGTCATTGCTGAATCCTTTCTAAAAGATAAACGTCGGATTCTGCCCTGTGCAGCTTTGTGTGAAGGAGAATATGGCGTCAATGGTCTGTTTATTGGGGTCCCCTGCCTGATTAGTGATAAAGGAATGGAAAAGATTTATGAAATCAAACTGACTGAAGAAGAAAAAGCTCAATTTGCCAGAACTATTGCCTCGGTCAGTAAGACGGTAGCTGAGTGTAAAATCTGAATCAATTTGAAGCGGAACAGGCTCGAGAATATCTAATATCCAAAAAGTAGAAGGCGATAGATTGTAAAAAGGGAGAGCGAGGAGAAGATAGGTTTTGCTTTCTTTTTAAAATTGGATAATTAAAAGCAGCACATCATGCTTATTTATGAATTCCAGGCCAAGGCTCTTCTGCAAGAACTGGGAGTGGTCATACCGGCTGGCCATCTGGCCGAGACGGTTGACGAAACCAGAGTGGCAGCTCAAAAGCTGGGAGGTCAGGTCATCCTTAAAGCCCAGATTCTTTCTGGGGGAAGGGGGAAGGCGGGCGGCATTGTAGCGGCTGATTCTGCAGAAAAAGCCGGATTGGCAGCCGCCCGGTTGCTGGGCAAAAAGCTTATTACTGCTCAAAGCGGGGGGCGTGGTCTGGTTGTCAAAAAAATTCTGGTGGAGGAATTTGTGCTTCCAGGCAGGGAAATTTATCTAGGCCTGGTGGTTGACCGTAAAAATGAAAAATTAGCTGCCATAGTTAGCCAGCAAGGTGGAGTAGAAATAGAGGAGTTATCGAAGTCGTGCCCTCAGGCTATAAAGAAAGAATATTTTTATCCGGAACAGGGACTTTTGTTCTTTCAGGCCAGGAATCTGGCTTATTTTCTCGATCTTCCAGAAGCGTCCTTTAAGACATTTCTCGATTATCTAAAAAAACTCAGCGAATTCTTTTTACTCAGAGATATGAAGCTACTCGAAATTAATCCTCTGATCATAAAACCAGATAACCTGTTGGTGGCAGCCGATATCAAAATGGACTTCGATGACAGTGGGCTGGCCCGTCAGCCTGAGATTAGCGCCCTCGAGGATTGGTCGGAACTATCACCAGAAGAGAAAAAAGCCAGAAGCTTTAAATTAAACTATGTAAAAATGGAAGGCCAGATCGGCTGTCTGGTCAATGGGGCCGGTCTGGCCATGGCTACCATGGACATTATCAAGCTGTTTGGTGGTCAGCCGGCTAATTTCCTGGACATCGGTGGTGGAGTAACTGAGGAAGCTGTCAGCCAGGCTTTTGAAATTCTGGCCAGCGACCGACAGGTTAAGGCCTGCCTGGTCAATATTTTTGGAGGTATTGTCCGCTGTGACCTGGTGGCCAGAGGCCTGGTAGCCTCAGCCAGAAAGATTGACCTCAATAAACCTATAGTAGTCAGGCTCCAGGGCACTAACGAGGCAGAAGGAAGAAGGATTTTAGGTGAGGCCAATCTCCCTTTCTATTTTATTAATGATTTCGAGCAAGCAGCCCAGCTGGCCGTGAGTTTGAGCCAGGCTTAAATCCTACCGGAAGAGGCAGAGATGAGTATCCTTCTTGACCGGGATTCAAGAATTTTAATCCAGGGCATAACCGGCAGGCAAGCTTCTTTTCACACAGAGCGCATGATGGAATATGGCACCAGAGTCGTTGCCGGTGTAACTCCGGGGAAAGGCGGGCAGTTTCATCTGGGTCTGCCCGTATTTAATACGGTCGAGGAGGCTGTCAGGCAGAAAGCTCCTGACATCTCCATTATCTTTGTGCCGCCACTGGCGGCAGCAGATGCCGTGATGGAGGCGGCAGCTGGTGGCCTTAAACTGATTGTGTGCATAACAGAGGGAATTCCCAATCTGGATATGCTTAAGGCCAAAAGATTCTTGGCAGAGCTTGGTTCATCATTAATAGGCCCGAACACCCCTGGTTTAATCTCACCCGGCCAGGGGAAAGCGGGAATTATGCCAGCCAGTATCCACCGGCCAGGGCCTGTTGGTCTGATATCAAGATCAGGCACGTTGACCTATGAGGCCGTTTACCAGTTAAGCCGGCTTGGACTGGGACAATCAACTGCCATCGGGATAGGCGGAGACCCAATAGTTGGTCTAAAATTTGTCGAACTGCTGGAGATGTTCAAGTCCGATTCTCAGACAGAAGCAGTCCTGATGATTGGGGAAATAGGTGGACAGGCAGAGGAAGCAGCAGCCGAATATCTAAAGCGGTCAGGTTATCCCAAGCCGGTGGCAGCCTATGTGGCCGGTCTGACCGCTCCAAAGGGCAAAAGACTGGGACATGCTGGCGCCATTATCGAGGGTAATGAAGGTTCGGCTCAGGATAAGGTTAAATGCCTGGCAGCGGCTGGCGTGAGAATAATTGAAAACCCAGCCCGAATCGGTCAAACAGTTAAAGAGCTAATGGCTGAAAGGCAAGGCAATTAAAAGGTCTGGTTAAACTCTAAATCACTCCAGTGTAATATAATAATATGAATTTTTCATTTCGCTGAATTTAGATGTGGCCTGTCAAGGTTAAATTTAGCAGGGTCGGCTTTTTAGATCAAGGTCAGGAAAACAGGCCGAAATAAATGGTAGGGGCAAGATCTTCTAAAAATAAAATTTCTGGAGCAATAAGATGTCTGTAATATTAAATGAAAACAGAGGGCGAAGCCTGTTGATCTGGTCAATTCCAGTAATTATTCTGTTTTTGATTTTCACTTCGGCCTGTTCCAGACCGAGTGAGGTAACCTATTCTATAAAGAAGGAAAGTATCATCACTTACCCATTTTCCGATCCGGATCCGATTCCGGTCTTTGCTCGCTCCTCAATCTCGGGAGCAGGTGCTAAAATTTATCCCTACTTTGTTTTCAACGGCTTCAGCCACGAATCCAGACCACAGGAGTGGACTGTTGTCCGCCTCAAAAATAAATATCTGGAAGTCTCGATTTTGCCAGAAGTTGGCGGCAAAGTCTGGGGAGCAAAAGATTTAAAAACAGGACGGGAATTTATATATACCAATAAGGTCTTAAAATTCCGGGAAATAGCTCTGCGTGGTCCCTGGGTCTCAGGCGGAATTGAGTTTAATTTTGGAGTGATCGGACATTCGCCAGCCACAGCTACTCCAGTTGATTATCACCTGGAGAAGAAGCCCGATGGCAGTGTAGCCTGCACCGTCGGCAATTATGACTGGCCTTCCCGTAGCCGATGGGAAGTAACTATTATTGTTCACCCCGATCGGGCCTATTTTGAAACAAAAACCCGCTGGACCAATCCAGGTCCTTTCCATCAATCTTATTACGCCTGGATGAACGCTGCCATTCCGGTAGCTGAAGATCTGCATTATGTTGTTCCTGGACGCTATTATATCGGACATGATTACTCGGTTCCTCTGGATACCTGGCCGGTAGACCGCGAGAGCAGAGATCTTGCCTGGTACAAAAACAATGCCTTTGACGGTTCAAAGAGTTATTTTGTAGTTGGTCAGTATGATAATTTTTTTGGTGCTTATTACCTTAATTCGGACGCCGGTTATGGTCACTGGTCTCTATATTCAGATATGCCCGGGAAAAAGATCTGGATCTGGGATTTGAGTCAAGCAGGTGAAATCTGGGTTAACCTTTTGACTGATAACGATGGTCAGTACAGCGAGCCCCAGACTGGCCGGCTATTTAATCAGTCTGATCACGGGACTTTTACCCCGGCCTCTTCTGACCGCTGGCCGGAAATCTGGTTTCCATATTATGGAATTGGCGAAATGACCGGGGTCAATCCACCGGTTGTTGTGAGCCTTCATCCGCGGGGTAATGGCTATGAGTTGGGTATTTTTGCTCTGGAAAAGATTAAGGACAATCTGCTGGTCAAAGAAGATAAAAAAGAAATATTGAGCGAGAAAATCCAGCTCAATCCCACGGAAAAGAAACTCTTTCAGCTCAATAACATTTCCGAGCCAGAAAAACTGGTGGTATTTCTGGGCAAAAAAATAATCCACCAGCATGATCAAAAAACCAAAGTCTTAAGCCGCCCTTTTAATTTCCATCGACCAACGGGTGATTCGGCTGAGTCCCTCTACCTGGCTGGGGAGTTGCTGCAAAATGAACGAGAACCGGCCGGGGCTCTGGAAAAATACCTTGAGGTTATTAAAAAAGAGCCACGGCATGTTCGGGCTTTAAGCCGGCTGGCTGAGCTCTATCTGTGGCGTGGTGAGCCAGAAAAAGCCATGGAATACGGCCATAAGGCTCTGGAAGTTTCTATGTATGACCCTGAGGCTAACTTCATCTATGGTCTGACCCTAAGAAAATTAAATAAGCTCACTGGAGCCAAAGAAGCCTTAGGCTGGGCAGCCCGTCAAGCTACCCATGCCCTGCCTGCTTACCTCCAGCTGGCCGAGCTGGCTGTGGCTGAAAGAGATTACATCCTGGGAGATGAATATGCCCGGCGGGCAGCCAGCTTTGGGCAGGACAATCCCCTGCCTTTCGAACTTCTGGCTACGGTCAGCCGACTTCAAGGTAAGAAGGAAATAGCCAAAAAATTTATAGATCAACTGGTAGAACTTGATCCACTCAGTCATCTGGCCCGCTATGAATCCTATCTTCTGGAACCTTCAGACCGGCTGCTCGAAAATTTTGTTTTATCGATTAAAAATGAATTCCCAGGCGAAACTTATCTTGAGCTGGCCCTCCATTATCTGAGCATTGGTCAAGAAGAGAATGCCCTCGAACTGCTTCAGCTCTCTCCGCCCAATCCTGAAATTTTAACCTGGCTGGCTTTTCTTACCCGAGAAGTAGCCAGAGAACAAAGCCAGGACTATCTGGAAAAGGCCGGTTCCGCTTCTCCTTATCTGGTTTTCCCCTTCCGACAGGAATCAATCCCTGTTTTTGAATGGGCTGCCAGCGCGAAGCCTGACTGCTGGAAATTTAGATATTATCTGGGCTTGATTTTCTGGCATAAAAACCGGATAGAAGAAGCTAAAGGTTTATTCAAGACTCTGGATGAGGCTGATTATTATCCAGTGTTTATTGCTCGGGCTTACCTTAATCCTGACCAGAAGGGAAAAGGCTACGATGACTTTAAACGGGCCAATGCTCTTTCTCCAGAGACCTGGCGCACCTGGCATCATCTTATAAACTTTGAACTAACCAATCGTCTGGAAAAAGAGGCTTTAAATCATTCTATGGCCGGACTCGAAAAATTCCCTGAAAATATTTATCTTCAATCTGATATGGTTAAAGCTCTGATGGTCAGCAATGAATTCCAGTCAGCCTCAAAACTTCTGGATCGAATGAATGTTCTGCCCTATGAGGGAGCCAGTGAAGTTCATGATCTCTTTGCCAGGACCCACCTGCATCTGGCTCTTGATAACATGCTGGAAGGCAATTGGAAAACAGCTATAGAAGAAATAGCCCGCTCGAGAGAATACCCGGTCCAGCTGGGAACAGGGCGGCCTTTTGCTCCAGACGAGAGAATGCAGGATTATCTGGAAGCCATCTGCCTTGAGCATCTCGGTCAAAAAGAAGAGGCCCATCAAAAATACATTGATATCATTGAATATAGTCAGAAATACCCCCAGGGACCTTATGCCTGTTTTTACACTTATGCCCTGGTCAAAATTGGTCAGAAGAGCCCAGCTGAACTTGTTAAAGAAAAACCCAGGCTGCCCGACGCCTTTAAGCCTCAACTTGAAAAACTATTGTAAAGCCCAAGATTATTTCCAGGGCTTATAATCCACAAGCTCCAGATGATAAGGATTCTCCAGGCGGTAGAAAGCGAAATAGTCGCCACTGGCAGGGACCAACTTAAATTTAAAGTAGCGAATCAAACCATAATCTGACTGCGGTTCCAGCAAGCAGGGAATCAGGTTAGCCGCCGGCTGAAGGCACGAAACAAAAAAATCTCCCCTCTTTAGCAACAGGCTTTGCTCTTCCTTTTGTACTTCAATTTTCTCGGGTGCCAGATAATCAGCTCTGGCCGGTACCAGATCAGTAATCCGGTAAGCAGCTATTTTAACCGGGGTGGCCTTATCGATCATCTGAACCCTGATTCCATGAGCTAGAAGGACATCTATCACCTCCTGTCTATCACCGGGAATGATATAACCAAGCGGCCGGCTCACTACCAGCCTCGATTCAACTCGTGGAAACCAGTTTTTCTCCACCCTGGTGACAACTTTTAAATTGGAAGGGCCACGATAAGGAGTGATGTCCTCAGCTGTTAAAAAATCGCCAGCCTTTTTATCAACCTTAAGGATCCCCCTGATCGGGGATTCAGAGCGAACGAAGGACTTGACAACCAGTTGAGGTTGTTCTGGATCGCGGACATAATCCATTCTTAAATGAACAGGGTCGTCAGTCGCTCTGGCCTCAGCTCTCTTTTGAAGGCTGTCCCTTAGTTCCTTCACCAGGTTGACTATCTCACTGGCCCGGTCTGCTACAATTTCAGCCAGAGCTCTGATTCCCTGATATTGCCAGTTAGTCCTGGCTTCCAGCGTTTCCAGATCATGTCGCGAGGCGCCTTCCTGAATAAAAGCTAAGGTTTCATAAATGCCAAGGCTGTTTCGGCCATCATTCAGGTCAGTTGTGCTGTAACGCCACATCAGTTCTCGTTCTTGCCCGGGAGTTAATCTAGCCCCGGATGAAGTGTCAAGGCCGATATAATCGCTCACCAGGTATTCATGAAAGGTTATATTCTTTGATTGGAGCTTCCGCTCGATCGCCGACAATATGACCCGGCGAGAATAATCCTGAAGCGATTGATTAATATTGAGGTTAGAAACACAACCAACAGACACCCGATAGTAATCGTCACCTTTTTCATGGATATCCATCGTCACTTCAGGCCGATATAGGTTAAAAACTCGGTGAATTGTCCGGGTGCTTTCTCCCTCAAGTTTTACGTGGTCACGATTAAGATCAAGGCCAATTTCATTTTGCCTCACATTGTAAAAGTTGCCGTAAGGATTGGCTTGCGGTATGACCAGTACGTTTACCTTTTTGAGAAGTGGCTTTAGATCACCGACAGCCAGATCTCTGATCAGACGCAAGGCTGCTTCCTTGGCTGATTGTTCGTTGCCATGCTGCGAAGCAATATAAAGAATAGTTGGCTTCTGGCGATTCAGGGCCTGAGGCTCAACTATCCCTTCCTCAGTCAGCAAACAAAGGTAAAGATCTTTAGAAGGATAATTGTCCACCTCTTTTGTTCGCCCCACCAGCCTGACTTTCAGCACCCCTGATTGACTCTGCAGCCTGGAAAGAAATCTGGCAATATCTTCGTTCTGGCTATAGCTGACATATCTTACTTCTTCTGCTGGTGTTTTAAGGTCAGCAGCTCCGAGCAAAGCAACCAGGTTACAAACAAAAATAAAACCAAAGATAACTTGTTTTTTAAAGCTCATGCCGGCTTCCCTCCGCTCATAATTTAAATCATTTAAATCTCAATTATATAAGTCATTTTTTCTACCCGGGACTGAAATCTTTCGGCTAGATATTCAGTCTCCAGCTCATTTTAAATCCGAAAATTCCAGCAGTAAAGATTGCCAGACAAAATCAGCTATTTCTGACTGAAAGCGGGCAACTTTTTCAGCCGGTTCCATTTTCTTTTCCCAGAAAGCCAGTTGGGCCGCCGTCCTTTCCAGTACCTGGTTTTCGATCCGCAGAATTTTGGTCAGCAATCCTTCTCCTCCATAAGTTCTCAGGCGAGTCACATTAAGATACTGTGGCATCCGACCTCTTTTATCAGGATATAGAAATTCTACGACTTTCCTTGAGTGAGCATTCAGCTGACAGGTTTCCTGGCCCGGAGCAGAAGCCACCTCCGGTACCTGACCCGCATAAGGCCAGACAGGAATGGCCACTGAAGTTATTGGCTGGCCAAGTATAACCCACATGGTAGCCAGATCGGCTCTCTGCGGAGAGGGAGCACCGGAGAAAACAATAGCTGCCACCGAACTATTACGGTTTATAGTGTCATTGGTATTGATATACAACGGTCTGGCTGGATCTTGAGGCAAGCTGACCACCAGAGGATAAGAGTGAAGCTTTTCCTGATTGAGGTCTCTGGCCGCCTGCTGCAGAATAAAACGCACATCAAGCTGCCCGGTAGCCTGAGCCATCTCAGCCAGATGAGACATTCTCTCCGCTCTTATGAATCCGCCACCCTGGTGATAATCAGGTGAAGTATAAGCAAAATTTGTTCTGACCAGATAGCCAAAAGGGGCCACTTTCCTGTCAGCTGTGTCAAAGCGGGTATAAAATTCACTGGATGTCTCAAAAAAGACAGCCCCACCGAGGGCATCAATTACCCCAAAATTAGCAGCCAGATCGTGCCGGCCTTTTTCCCGTTGCAATAGCTTTTCGACCTCATCAACTGTGGCACATTCTCCCAAAGCCAGCTTCATAAAAAGTCCATTATCGGCCCCATCAAACTTTTTTTGGCTGAGAGCCAGATCATCAGCTTGCGAATTGATTATGGCCAGGCCCTTTTCATTTAACCCACCCCAGATTTCCTGGCCGGAGGCATCAGCTGAATTGATCAGGCCAATGAAGTTATATTTTTTACCATGAAAATACATTAGTTTATTAAAGACATCAGGAGCATCGCGATTTTTCCAGAGCAATGGCCGTCCATTGGCTGTCGCCCGGCCAGAAGCTACGATCAGGGTGCAAGCAGAAGCCCTCTCCCCGACCGGTTGAATAAAGACCAGCGCCAGAGATAATAAAATAAAAAACAAAGCTTTTCTTCTTCTCATAACAATTACTCCTGATTTTTTTAAATCATGATAACATTATTGGCAGGATCAGAGCCAGAAAAAGAAACAGACAGAAGCCCAAACTAATCTTCCCTGACTGGAGGAGCTCTGATGAGCAGAATTTTTGAGTCAGTATATTTAAGTTATTTCCTTCCATCTTTTTAAAGTTAGCTACAGATGGAAGGCAAAACAGCTAGTTTTAAACCACCTGTCCTCACTCAGCCTGTGGCCGCCCGATCATAGAGGCCAGCAGCAACTGCTTTATTCTTCCTCTGGTTTTATCCGCCCTTCTTTTACTGCCTCGGCAATAATTTTCTGCTGGATCTGAGCTGGAACTTCTTCATAATGGGAGAATTCCATCAAAAAGGACCCGCGGCCACCGGTAATGGAAGTTAAAGTTGGCTCAAAATCCAGCATTTCCGACATGGGAACTTGAGCCCTTAAAATCCTCATATTTCCCTTTTGTTCCATACCCTGAACTTTCCCACGACGGCTGTTCAAAGCCCCCATGATATCACCCATATAGGCTTCTGGAGTATAGATCTCAACATTCATAATTGGCTCGAGGATAGTCGGTCTGGCTTCTTTCATGGCTTTTTTGAATGCCATGGAGGCCGCAATCTTAAAAGCAATATCGGAAGAGTCCACCTCATGGTAAGATCCATCATAGAGAATGACCTTAAAATCAACTACCGGATAGCCAGCCAGGACTCCCTTCTTTCTGGCCTCCTGAATTCCCTTTTCAATCGAGGGAATATAGTTCTTGGGAATTGCTCCACCGAAAATCTTATCTTCAAATTCAAAATCTTTACCTCGCGGCAAAGGTTCCATTTTAATCTTGACGTCGCCGTACTGACCGCGTCCCCCTGTCTGCTTTTTATACTTGCCTTGAACATCAGACCTGCCCTTAATCGTTTCTCGATAAGGAATTTTAGGCGGCTTCAGCTCAACATCCACATTGTAACGCTTTTTTAATTTTTCAGTCACGATTCTGACATGTAATTCGCCATTACCTGAAATCAGCAATTGATTAGTTTCAGGATCTCTCTCTATTCTGATAGTTGGATCTTCTTCAGTTATCCGGTGGGTAGCCTGTGAAATTTTATCCTCATCAGCCCTGGTCTTGGGCTCAATGGCAAAAGAAATAGAAGGCTCTGGAAACTTAATTGGTTCAAATTCAATATTCGTACCCTTAGCACATAAAGTATCGCCGGTTAAGGTAGCTTTGAGCTTGGCGGTGGCCACAATGTCGCCAGCTTTAGCCTGGCCAGCCGGAATCTGCTCTTTACCCTGCAGAAAAAATAGCCCACCTAATTTTTCTTCAGTCTCTTTATTCGGATTATAAACAGTCGCATCTGAGCTGACCTTGCCAGCAAAAATTCTCATTAGAGTAATACGACCTGTATAAGGATCTGATAACGTCTTAAAGACCAGAGCAGCCAGTGGCCCTTCCAATGACAGATCTAATTCCCCTTCCTGACCGTTAATCCTGGCTTTTATTTTGCCTTTGTCCAGTGGCGATGGCAGATAATCAACCAGCCCGTCCATAACAAGTTGAGCCCCGATGTTGGCCAGAGCAGAAACAGCATAGATTGGAAATAGCTGGTGTTGAAAAACACTTTTTCTCAACCCCTGGACAAGCTCGTCGCGACTTAATTCTCCTTGTTCGAAATATTTTTCCATTAACTGCTCATCGCTTTCGGCCACCGTTTCCACCAGCTGGGTATAACGTTTCTGCACTTCAGCCTGAAGTTCAGCTGGAATTTCACTTTCTTTAAACTGACCGCTTTCATCTTTTTCGAAGATGTAAGCCTTCTGCTGTAATAGATCTACAACTCCGCTGAAATTCTTTTCTTCCCCAATTGGAATTTGTACCGGAATAGCCTGCCGGCCAAAAAATTGCTGAATCTGTTCTACTGCCCGATTAAAACTCGAATTTTCACGATCGAGTTTATTGATGGCTATAATCCTGGGGAGTTTCAGTTCTTCCAGCATTTCCCAGACTTTTTCAGTACCAACCTCGACACCAGCCACACCGCAGACTATCAGCAGGGCTGAGTCTACTGCTCTTAAACCGGCCCGCGTATCCCAGAGAAAACTGGAATAGCCGGGTGTATCAATGATATTGATTTTGTGATCTTTCCATTCCACAAAACAGGGAGTAGAATTTATAGAAATCTTCCGCTCTATCTCTTCCGGGTCGTAATCAGTAATCGTGTTGCCTTTATCGACTTTGGTCAACCGGCTGGTCACCCCGGCCTCAAAAAGCATGGCCGCGGTCAAAGATGTCTTACCGGAAGATCCATGTCCGACGATGGCTACATTCCTTAGCTGTTCTGGACTATAATCCTTCATCCTAGTTCCTCCAGTGATTGGCTTTTCCAGCTCAAGAAGCAATTCTTGGCTTACAGGCATATATAATAGTAAAAATAATTTAGAGACTCAAGGACAACAGCCGATTATTTTTCCTTCGCTTCTCTTTCTAATCTGGCCTCGAGAGCTGGAGGTAAAGGACTTTCGAATTCTACCTTCTCTCCACTCAATGGGTGTCTGAACGATAGCCGAAAGGCATGAAGAAACAATCTCCGCTCCTGTTGTCGTCTGTTCCCTTGAGTCTGACCATAGCGACTGTCACCGACCAGCGGATGACCGATAGCAGCCAGATGAACTCTCAGTTGATGGGTTCTTCCGGTCAAAGGCTTCAGGGCTAAAAAGGTGGAATGCCGGAATTCCCGGAGGACCTCATATCTGGTTAAGGCCAACCGGGGCTTTTTGCTTTTAACCGACATTTTTTGCCGCAGAGCTGGATGACGGCCAACCGGCAGGTCAATTATCCCCTCTTTTTCTTTAAATCGTCCTCTGGCCAGACCTAAATAAATTTTTTCAACCGTCCGATCCTCAAATTGCTGTCTTAAGGAATTATAAGCAGCCTGAGTTCTGGCCACGACTATCAATCCGGAAGTGTCTTTATCGAGGCGATGAACAATACCTGGCCTTAGCGGGGAACCAACCTCTTTGATCTCAGGATAGTAAAAAATCAAGCCATTAGCCAGGGTTCCGCCAGTCAAGCCAGCTCCAGGATGGACAACCAGACCGAACGGTTTATTGATCACCAGAATCTGCTCATCCTCATAAATGACCTCAAGTTCTATCGGCTGTGCTTCCAGATCGCTAGGGGCCGCTTTTTCTTCGACTGAAATTTCTACCACTTCCTGCGGCTTTAATTTCTGCCCGGGCCGAGCGATCAGGCCATTGACCTTCACCTGGCCATCTTTAATAGCTTTCTGAATTCTGGACCGGCTGAGCTGCGGTATTTTCTCCCTGAGAAAAAGATCTAATCTCTTTATTTCACCAGGGGCAACCTGAAACCTAGACCTGATCATTCTTTCTCTGTTTTAAAATGAGATATAAAGCCAGCCCGACTGCCAGGCCAATCAGGCAATAAAGCTGGGATAAGGACAGGCTGGTCAGAGCACTTTCCCCGAGTATAAGGTAAGTACTCACATCATGATCTCCACGGAAATACTCTGTAAAAAAGCGGATGACAGAATAATTCATAATATAAAAGCAAAAGACCTGACCGTTGAAAGTTTTTTTCTTATAAATTGCCAGCAAAACCAGAAAATTTAAAAAATTGAGAGCGGCCTCATAGAGCTGGACTGGATGCAAAGGCACATTAAGAGGAATACCAGTTAGTTCATGGGCATAAGTGTTTTTAAAAACTGTACCCCAGGGCAGCGAGCAGGTCCGGCCATAACAACAACCAGCTGAAAAACAGCCCAGCCGGCCAAAGCCATGTCCCAGAGCAATGGCTGGAGCAATAAGGTCAGACACCGGCCAGAGGGGAATCTTCTTTTTCCTGAAATAAAGAATGGCAAAAATCACCCCAAACGTCAGGCCCCCCTGAAAGACGCCGCCCGAGCGGGCCAGGCTGATGAGTTCTGACGGGTTATGGATATAAAAAGAAAAATGGCCGAAAAGAAGAAACAGTTTGGCTCCGATTAATGAGACCAGAATTATCCAGAAGGCAGCATCAATCAGCTGGTTAGGATCAAAACCGGCTTTTTTCCCCTGAACATAGACAAACCACAGCCCGGCCGCTACTCCTAAAGCCATAAAAAAGCCATAGGTATGGATGGTCAGTGGCCCGATTTTAAGCAGGATGGGATACACGTCCTTTACTCCTCAAAAGATCAAACAATAACAGAATAACACCAACCGTGATGCAGCTATCAGCCAGATTAAAAAATGGCCAGTGAAAACTGCCAGCATAAAAGTCAAGAAAATCAATAACATAGCCACGGAAAAGACGGTCTAGAATGTTTCCAATTGCCCCACCGATAATTAAAGAAAGTGACAGGCGAGAAAGAACCAGCTCAGCCGGAGTCTTAAAGAAATAATAAACTACCACTCCCAGAGCCAGGATAGCCCCGAGATTAAGCAGAATTCTGGCTGCAGGATACTGACTATTACTCAGAAAACCAAAAATTGCGCCACGATTGTGGACCCGGGTTAAATTAAAAAAACCAGGAATAACCGGAACGACCTCATAAAGGGAAATAGATCTGGCTACCAGGTATTTGGTCAGTTGATCCAGTGCTATCCAGACTAAAATAAACAGATAATAAAAATGATTTTTTAACTTCATTGATTACTATCCGCCTGGAGAACCTCAAGACAGCGAGCACAGACCCGGGGGTAATCAGAACTCTGGCCAACACTGGTGGAATAATTCCAGCAGCGTTCACATTTCTCGCCTTCGGCTTTTTCCACCCTGATCTTCAATTCAGAACCGGCAGACGGCTCAACTCTTACCGCCGAAACAATGAAAATCATGGGCAGGTCGGGACGAAATTCGGCCAGCAGATCAAAATCTTCAAGTGGCGATTCGATTATAAGCTGAGCCTCCAGCGAATTGCCAACCAGCTTGGTCTCCCTGGCCTTTTCCAGCTCTTTTTGAACTTCAGCCCTTATTTGAAGCAGCCTTTCTATCTTCTTTACTTTGTCTTCAGCTAGCCAGGCTTCTTTTTCTTCTGGGAAGGTGCAGAGATGGACAGATTCCTCTTTGCCCGGGTAATCTGGCATAACTTCCCAGGCCTCTTCACAGGTAAAAGGCAAGATAGGAGCCATCAGGCGGAGAGTATTGTTGAGAACCTGGAAAATAGCTGTTTGCCCGGACCTTCTTTCCGGCGATCTGGCGCCCGAACAATACATCCTGTCTTTGATAACATCAAGGTAAAAGGCACTCAGATCAACAGTGAAAAAATTATAAAGCGAATGGAAAACAATATGAAACTCATACTCATCATAAGCTTCAATTACCCGACTGGCCACCTGTCGTCCTCTTTCCAGAATCCATCGGTCAAGCCAGTGAAGCTCACCAGGAGGAACGAGATCGGTAGTAGGATTAAAATCAAATAAATTACCGAGAAGAAAGCGCCAGGTATTGCGAATTTTCCGATAGGCCTCAACCAATCGCTGCAGTATTTCCTGGCCAAAACGGGCATCTTCTTTATAATTGAGCATAGCTACCCACAGCCTCAAAATCTCAGCGCCATGTTGTTTGATAATTTGCTCCGGCTCAATAACATTTCCGAGAGATTTGGACATAGCTCTTCCCTGTTCGTCGAGAACAAAGCCATGCGTCAGGCAGGTCTTAAAGGGCGACCCGTGACGGGCTCCAACCCCGATGACCAGCGAACTGTTAAACCAACCGCGGTACTGGTCGTGACCTTCTACATAAAGATCAGCTGGCCAGGGCAGCTCAGGACTTTTGCCCAGCAAACTGTGACTGGCCCCGGACTCGAACCAAACGTCAAGAATGTTGTTTTCTTTTTTAAAGCGCTTCGACTGGCAAACAGGACATTTGATCCCAGGAGGTAGTAGATCTTCTGCTTCTTTCTTAAACCAGGCGTTCGAGCCTTCCTTTTCGAAAATATCGGCAACATAGCTGGTGGTTCGCTCATCAGCCAGGATATGACCGCAATTCTCACAATAAAAAGCTGGAATGGGTACCCCCCAGGATCTTTGCCTGGAAATGCACCAGTCTGGTCGACTGGACATCATATTGGCAATTCTCTCTTCACCCCAGTAAGGAATCCATCTGACCCTTTTAATCTCATCGAGAACCTTCTTTCGAAGCTCATTCTTATCCATCGAAATGAACCATTGTTCGGTAGCTCTAAAAATGACTGGACTTTTACATCGCCAGCAATGTGGATAAGAATGGCTGATTTCATCAGCTTTAAGCAGGCTACCCTCCCCTTTCATGTCTTCAACAATTCTGGGATTAGCCTCAAAGACATTCAACCCGCCATATCTTTCCACTTGAGGAAAAAATTTACCTTCTTCATCAACTGGTGTATAAATACCAAGTCCGTAAGCCAGCCCGGTCAAATAATCGTCATATCCATGGCCTGGAGCAGTATGGACGCAGCCGGTGCCTTCCTCAAGAGTTACGTAATCAGCCAGGACCAGCCTGGATTCGCGCTCCAGGAAAGGATGCCTCGCCTTGAGGCCTTCTAACCTCCGTCCAGGGAAAACAGCCAGTTCCTGGTAGTTTTCGAGGCCAAGTTGCTGGGCCACAACCGGCAGTAACCGGCGGGCAACGATATAGACCTCATCACCCTGGCCTACCTGGGCTGCGACATACTCATATTCAGGATGAAAAGCAATAGCCAGATTAGCCGGCAGAGTCCAGGGAGTCGTTGTCCAGATGATAATTGAGACTTTTTTCCCTTTGAGAGCCGGAAACTCCGCGGACAGATCGGAAATCAAAGGAAACTTAACATAAATAGAGGGCGACTTTTTCTCTTTATATTCAATCTCGGCTTCAGCCAGGGCAGTCTGGCAGTGTAAACACCAGTGAACCGGTCTTTTCCCTTTGTAAACATTGCCGGAAGCAAAAAAAGCCGATAATAATCTCAGAATGTCAGCTTCATATTCGGGATTCATGGTCAAATATGGCTTTGCCCATTCTCCAAAAACACCCAGGCGCTTGAATTCTTCCCTCTGGATGTCAATAAATTTCAGTGCATATTTCCGGCATTCCTCCCTTATTTCGATAATTGACATTTCTTTCTTTTTAGGCCCCAGCAGCTGGTCAACTCTAATTTCAATCGGCAAACCATGACAATCCCAGCCGGGAATGTAAGGCGACAAATAACCCCGCATTGTTTTAGATTTAACAATAAAATCTTTAAGAATTTTGTTAAGAGCTGTACCTAAATGTATATGTCCATTGGCATAAGGTGGTCCATCATGAAGAATAAAAACTGGCTGGCCCTTTCGATTAGCTATAATTCTATCATATAGATTCAGACTGTCCCATTTTTTTTGAATCTCAGGCTCTTTTTGAACCAGTTGGGCTTTCATGGCAAATCGAGTCTGGGGCAGATTAAGTGTTTTTTTCAGGTCATTTTTATCAGCCATTGGCTTCTCTCCAGCGGTTACTAAATTTTTTCTATTATAAAACAGGTCAAGTGAAACTGCTATATCCTGAAGGGACTTTTTGGAAGAAGTCGGGTGGTGGCCTGTTACTTCTTCTCAGTTAAGGCGAAAATGGGCTCCCCGGCTCTCTGGATTGGCCAGGGCGGCGCGAGTTATCAGTAAAGCCACTTGCAGTCCATGACGGAGATCCACCAGCTCGGGATCCATGGGTGCCTCTTGATAAAATTTATCAACACGGTGCTGCAGATATTCCAGGTCAGCCCTGGCTCTTTCCAGACGTTTCGTAGTCCTTATAATGCCAGCATAATTCCACATGGTCGAACGAATAGTAGCCCAGTCTTGATATATTAAGGCTGGATCAATAGCTTCTTCCCTTTCAGGATAGCGCCAGGAACGGATAAGACCAGGATTGCATCTCAGCTGGGGCTGAAAATTTTCGCTTATGTCTCTGGCCGCCCTGATACCCCAGACCAGTCCTTCCAGAAGAGAAGTTGAACCAAGACGGTTGGCTCCATGAAGCCCGGTGCATGATACCTCGCCCACTGCATAAAGTCCGGCGAGTGAGGAACGTCCCCAGGTATCAACCAGAACTCCGCCACAAGAGAAATGAGCCGCTGGGACCACCGGGATTGGCTCCTTGGTAATATCCAGGCCATAATTTAAGCAGGTGCGGTAAATATAAGGAAATCTCTTCTTAATATCGACCTTAGTATGTCCGGCCAGATCAAGCAGAACAAACTTTGATTTGGTATTAATCATCTCTTGATAGATAGCTCTGGTAACTTCATCCCGCGGAGCCAGATCTTTAAGCGGGCTGTATCTGTCCATAAAGGCCCGACCATCTCTGGTCTTCAATCTGGCCCCCTCCCCTCTGACCGACTCCGAGATCAAGAAGTTGTCAGCCTCACGGTTATAGAGAGCTGTCGGGTGAAATTGAATATATTCCATGTTGACAATTCTGGCCCCGGCCCTTTGAGCCATGGCATAGCCGGAACCGATGGCTGTTTTAGGGTTGGAAGTAAATTCAAAAATTGCTCCGCAGCCACCTGTAGCCAGAACAGTGTAATTGGCTATAAACTTTTTAACCAGATGGGATTTATTATCAAGAACATAAGCTCCCAGACAAAAGGGTTCCCGATAAGAGGCTAAAGGATCGGTCAGATGATGAGGACTGGTCAGTAAATCAACCGCAGTGTGGTCAAAATAAAGGTGAATATTGGGGAAATCTTTCAGGCGGTTATACAAGGCGGTAGCAATCGTTCGGCCTGTGGCATCTGCTACATGAAGAATTCGCCGTCGAGAATGCCCACCTTCCAGGGCATAATCCAGCTTATCAGGTGAAGATCGGGCAAATGGTATTTTAAGCTCCTGAATCAGGATTCTATCTATAGCCTTTTTCCCTTCGGTCACCAGCAGATCAACTGCTTCGGGATTGTTAATATAATCACCCGCCTTGAGAATGTCATCTTTTAGCAGTTCTGGTTTATCATCCTGGCCAAAGGAAACTATCCCCCCCTGAGCCCAGTAGGTATTAGAACCTTCTATTCCAGGCGATTTGACGACCACATTTACTTCCAACCCCTGTCTGGCCGCTTCCAGAGCAGTAATCCCTCCAGCCAGTCCGCTGCCAACCACCAGAACGTCTGAATAAATTTCTTCCTCAGTTACTTTACCCATCGTTATCTCTTTCATGTAAATTCAAGGGAAATATCAGATGAACGAAAAGAATGAGTCAACGCCCCGACTGAAATAAAGTTGACTCCAGTCAGAGCAATTTCTCTGACTGTTTTTATATTAACTTTGCCCGAAACTTCCAGCGCAACCCGGCCAGAAACCATTTCCACAGCCTGTCTGATCGCCTCCAGCTTCATGTTATCAAGCATGATAATATCCGCTCCGCCCTTCAGGGCTTCCTCCACTTCTTGTAGATTAGTGGCTTCAATTTCTATTTTTACGCCTGGGCGGACCTTTTCTTTAGCCTTTTCCAGGGCAGCCGTTATACCTCCAGCTATTCTAATATGGTTATCTTTAATAAGCATCATATCAGACAAGCTCATTCGGTGATTTTTGCCTCCGCCAACTCTGACTGCATATTTCTCCAGTTCCCGCCAGCCGGGAGTTGTTTTTCTGGTATCAAGAATAGCGGCTCCTGTTCCCTTGACTTCCTCAACAAAGGCTCTGGTCATGGTGGCAATGCCTGATAATCGCTGGAGAAAATTTAGGGCTGTTCTTTCGGCTTTTAAAATGGAGTTAGCTCGACCTGAAATTTCAGCCAGAATGTCTCCAGGAGAAAACTGATAGCCATCATTTTTTGCTGCTGTCAACTTGACTTCTTCATCTACCGCCGACAGAACCCTGACTGCAATTTGCAGACCAGCCAGCACTCCCTTTTCTTTGGCCAGAAAAATGGCTGAAGTCTCAAGACTGGCTGGCACAATAGCCTCAGTGGTGATATCGCCAGCTGGCAAATCTTCTTCAAGAGCAAGGACAATCAAATTATCAAGCTTTTTTTGGTTTATATCCATAATAGGTTGATTATAGAAATAGTTAGGTACTGAGTCAATTAAACTCCAGGCTACTGCCCCGCCACCCGCTCCTCTTGATTATCGAGCAAATTTGTGCCAGAATTGCTTTTAATTTTTTGTTCTGGGTATAAATAACCATGAAGAAGCGACTGGCGATGAATTCTATCTGTCCTGTTCCCTTTCAGCTAAATACCGCCCTTCTGAAAAGAGTTTTGATGACTGCCTTAAGCCGGGGTGGCGATTTCGCCGATCTTTTTTTGGAATACCGAACATCCCTTTCAATATTAATGGAAGAAGACATTATAAAAGAAAGTGAAGAAACGTTGACAGCCGGTTTGGGAATAAGGGTAATTAAGAAAGACAGGACAGGCTATGCCTATGCCAACGATTTAGATGAGCAAAAACTGATCAAGGCAGCCAGAGCAGCTGCTGCCATTGCCGATCAAAGAATCAGCCAGCCGAGGGCTATCGTCTTCCGCCC
>ENA-UPTA01000338-UPTA01000338.1-activated-sludge-metagenome-genome-assembly--contig:-NODE-338-length-55247-cov-84.757664_pt1 | contig 55247 bp, 53 predicted proteins | sample MGYA00238184_ERZ773361 | MGnify/ENA primary metagenome ERZ773361 (study PRJEB29100, sample SAMN05720205) | activated sludge metagenome | isolation source: anaerobic digester from wastewater... | reverse complement strand
CGCGGGCCATGACCGAGGCCAGGTCGAACCGGAAGCCGTCCACGTGCATGTGCTCGACCCAGTAGCGCAGCGCCTCGGAGATCATCCTGCGGACGATGGAGTGGTTGGTGTTCACGGTGTTGCCGCACCCGGTATAGTTCTCGTAGCGCCGGTGCTCGAGGTTGTAGATGTAGTAATCCTGGTTCTCCAGCCCGCGGAACGACTGGGTGGGTCCTTCATGTCCCGCCTCGGCGGTGTGGTTGAACACCACGTCCATGATCACCTCGATGCCCGAGGCGTGCAGGGCCTTGACCATGTCCCTGAACTCGGCCAGCGGGTCCAGGGGGCCCTTTTGTGAGCTGTACCCCGAGTGCGGCGCGAAGAAGGCCATGGGGCTGTAGCCCCAGTAGTTGCTGAGCCCCGGGTGGGCGTCCTGCACGTCGAACTGCTGGACCGGCATGAGCTCGACGGCCGTCACGCCGAGCTCCCTGAGGTAGGGTATCTTCTCCACGAGCCCTGCGTAGGTGCCCCGCCTCTGAGGGCTCACCCCGGAGTTCGGGTGCTTCGTGAACCCCCCCACGTGGAGCTCGTAGATGACGCTGGTGGCAAAGTCCTGCCTGAGCGGTTCGTCCCCCTCCCAGTCGTACCCGCCCGGGTCCGCCACGCAGCACTTGGCCGCATGGGCGCAGTTGTCGCCGGGCCTGCACCCCGCGACGCGGTCATAGTTCCTTCCCAGCACCACGGCCCGTGCGTAGGGGTCGAGGAGCACCTTGTGGCCATCGTAGAAGTGGCCCCGCGTCGGGTCGAAGGGGCCGTGCACCCGGTATCCATAGAGCTGGCCCGGGCCCATGCCGGGCACGAAGCAGTGCCAGTAGTAGAAGGTCCTGTTGAGCCTGGGATCGAGGTTGATGACACGCACGGGCCCGACGTCGTCCGCGTCGTCGAACAGGAGGAGTTCCACCGCATGGCAGCTCCGCGAGAACAGACAGAAGTTCACCCCGTCCGGATACACGGTCGCCCCCAGGGGGTGGGACCTGCCCGGCCTGACCTGACCGGAGGTCACCGGCACGAACCCCTCTCACACAGCATCAAAATGCACGGCATGACGCCATGTTCCATGCTTTTCCCGTGCGAGTCAAGACAGATGCGAGAAAGTACGATCTTGCCCCTTGACAAGGGCGATGCGATTCACTATTTTCTGTTAGCACTCTTTATGAGCGAGTGCCAATAAGATGCCCATGTATCTCTTCAGAAAGGAGGAAGGAGATGAAGATAAAACCATTGCATGACCGTGTCATCGTCAAGAGGATCGAGGAAGACCAGAAGACCAAGGGCGGCATCATCATCCCGGACACGGCCAAGGAGAAGCCCCAGATGGGCGAGGTCATCGCGGCGGGCCCCGGCAGGAAGAACGAGGAGGGAAAGGTGTTCCCCCTGGACGTGAAAAAGGGCGACAGGATCCTGTTCTCCAAGTACGCCGGCAACGAGATCAAGATCGACGGCGAAGAACTGCTCATCATGAAGGAAGACGACATCCTCGGCATCATTTCAAAGTAAACCAAGGGAGGAATGCACATGCCTGCAAAAAAGATCATATACAGTGAGGAAGCCCGGGCCAAGATGCTCGTGGGTGTGAACAAGCTCGCTGACGCCGTGAAGGCGACCCTGGGCCCCAAGGGGCGCAACGCGATCCTCGACAAGATGTTCGGTGCGCCGAACGTCACCAAGGACGGCGTCACGGTGGCCAAGGAGATCGAGCTCAGGGACAAGTTCGAAAACATGGGTGCCCAGATGGTGCGCGAGGTGGCATCCAAGACCTCCGACGTGGCCGGTGACGGCACCACCACGGCCACGGTCCTTGCCCAGGCCATCTACACCGAGGGGCTCAAGTACCTGGCCGCCGGCATGAACGCCATGGACCTCAAGCGCGGCATCGACAAGGCCACCTCCGCCATCGTGGATGACCTCAAGAAGATGAGCAAGAGCGTGGAGGACAAGAAGGAGATCGAGCAGGTCGGCACCATCTCCGCCAACGGCGACAACGAGGTGGGTGCGCTCATCGCGGACGCCATGGACAAGGTGGGCAAGGAAGGCGTCATCACCGTGGAAGAGGCCAAGAGCATGGACACCACCCTCGAGCTGGTCGAGGGCATGCAGTTCGACCGCGGCTACCTCTCCCCCTACTTCGTCACCGATGCCGAACGCATGGAGACCGTGCTCGAAGACCCGTACCTGCTCATCTATGACAAGAAGATCAGCAACATGCGGGACCTCATCCCCATTCTCGAGAGCATAGCCAAGGAAGGACGTGCCCTGCTCATCATCGCCGAGGACATCGAGGGCGAGGCCCTGGCCACCCTGGTGGTGAACAAGCTCAGGGGCACGCTCAAGTGCGCCGCGGTCAAGGCCCCGGGCTTCGGCGACCGGCGCAAGGCCATGCTCGAGGACGTCGCCATCCTCACCGGCGGCCAGGTCATCTCCGAGGACCTCGGCCGGAAGCTCGAGAGCGCCACGGTGGCCGACCTCGGCAAGGCCAAGAAGGTGGTCATCGACAAGGACAACACCACCATCGTCGAGGGCTCGGGCAAGAGCAAGGACATCCAGGGCCGCATCAGCCAGATCAAGGCCCAGATCGAGGAGACGACCTCGGACTACGACCGCGAGAAGCTCCAGGAGCGCCTGGCCAAGCTGGCGGGCGGGGTCGCGGTGATCAAGGTCGGGGCCGCCACCGAGCCCGAGATGAAGGAGAAGAAAGCCCGCGTGGAGGACGCACTCCACGCGACCCGCGCCGCGGTGGAGGAAGGCTTCCTGCCGGGTGGCGGCGTGGCGCTGCTGCGCTGCATCGACAAGCTGGACCGCCTCGACCTGCCCGGCGATCAGAGGTTCGGCGTGAAGATCGTCCAGAAGGCCCTCGAGGAGCCGATCCGCCAGATCGCCGAGAACGCCGGCCTGGAGGGCGGCATCGTGGTGGAGAAGGTCAAGGGCCTCAAAGGGAGCCAGGGGTTCAATGCGGCCACCGACGAGTACGAGGACATGCTCAAGGCCGGCATCATCGACCCCACCAAGGTCACCCGTTTCGCGTTGCAGAACGCCGCGTCGGTCTCGGGTCTCCTGCTCACCACCGAGGTCATGGTGGCCGAGATCCCCGAAGAGAAGAAGCCCATGCCCGGCGGCCCCGGCGGCATGCCCCACGGCATGGACGACATGATGTAGATCCCCTCCTTATTCGAGCGGGGCGGCGGCTATGCCGCCCCGCTCACCGTACACCCCTTCAGCGTGGGGCCACGTCCGGCTCTCCGGGTCGATGACGGTCGTCACTCGCCAAAGACCAGGATCTCGTTGAAGGATATCTTCTGGCACCGAGACGCGGCGATCTCTCCCTCGGATCCGAAATTGAGCGTCCCGGCCCGGTTGGTGTGGTCCCACGCCACGTACACGGTGGCCTCCCTGCCCTCGGCGACCTGCCGGACGACCCAGAACCGGTAGTACTGCCTGCCGCACTCCGCAATGGGGTTGCCCGGGTCTTGGTGCCATTCCTCGGCCAGTTCCGGCGCGGCGGCGGCCATCGAGTCCAGGTGCATCATCCACGAGCTCCCCAGGACTGCCGCCCGGGTGTGACACTCGGCATAGGACCGTGCCTTGATGCACACCAGGTGCATCCGGAAAAAGGCAAGGGAACTGATCATGAGGATGCACAGGGCGATCATGACCTCGATGAGACTGAACCCCCTCTTCACCTGAGTACCCTCCACGATGGATTCTTTTCGTACACGAGCACCGTGCCCGAGGCGGGGAGGATCCTCAGCGCCATGTCCCTGTCCTCGGACATCAGGTAGACGGTCCCTGCATTGCAGGTTCCCATGGGAGAATAGCTCACGCGGTTCCCGGTGAGACTGACCCCGTCAGGCGCTATGGTGGACCCGTTCGGGCCGGATGGGGCCCTGGCCCCGAACAGGACCCCCCGGGCGAGGACGTAGGGGCCCAGCCTCTGCTCCCCCGGGTCGTGCTGCATGTTCCTGTTCTGGTCGCCGAAACAGTACCATCGCCCCTGAGCGGGAGCGAAGACCATCCGCCACGGGATGCCCTGCGTGACTGCCAGCTCCCGTGCACGGTACAGCTGTGCGTTGATCTGGTCGGCCTGGTGGGAAATCGACTTTCTGGACGAAAAGACACCCATGCACGGCAGGGCGATGGCCGCCACGACAGCGACTATGGCCATGACGACCATGATCTCCGCCAGGGTGACGCCCGCGCGTGACGGTCCTATCCGGCGGTGATGAGATCCGACCTCCCCAGGTCTCTTAACACTGCATTCGCAATACATATTCCCCAGAAAAAATCCCCGTCGTCCCCGAGACATGCATACTTGTCCCGGTCCAGGGCATACATCCTCTCTAGGGGACTAATATAACGCCTCGCGCCGAAAAGTGAAGGGGGGTGTACATCATCCGAGAAGCGGAACCAGGGCCGGACGGTCCCGCCCTGAAGGGGGTTGACCGCCTCGAAGGTCTGCATGGCTGCGGCAAGAAAGGGCAGGACCCTGGACACCCTCTTGACGACCATGCCCGAGGCCCAGGACACGGCCTCGGTGAATGAGGCGAGTCCTTCCTCCGCGTGCGCCCTGGTGAAGATCGAAATGGACGGGTCAGGGGTGTGTCTGTTCACTTTGAGGACCAGGGGTGAGCGCATCTCCACGGGAGGGGGGATGACCAGCAGGTCTCCCATGCCGGGAGGCAGCATGTCCAGAGGCGCCCGGCACCTGCCGTAGAGGTAGAACCCATGGTGTGGCGTCTCCCCGGGGGGATCCTCGGTGAGATAGGAGTGCCCGACATGGACGACGTCTTCCAGGGGCATTCCCAGCACGGCCCCGTCACGGGTGAGGATAGCCGCGCCCGGTGACCGGACAAGGCCCCCCCGTGCCCGGGCAAGGCACGACTCGAGTGCGGTCTTCACCGCACCGTGGGCCAGCGCGCACATGCCCAGCGCGGACACCTCCCCCCTGTACCGCCCGGCGAGGCCGGTCCCCGGGGGGCTCGACGCGGCGCACGGATCCTGCCCGCGGACGTCTCTCGTCGCATGCCGGCCCCCCAGCCTGCGGAGGTATCGCCCCGGCCTGGTCAGCGACCTCCTGAGCAGCGGGACGTACCCGCTCACCCCGCGTCCGGCAGCCGCGGGCGTCGTGCCGGCCCGGCACGACCGTTCATGCGCAAGATCCTCCGCTTCGACCCAGTCTGCCGATAAGCCGTGCTCGACATCGAGGGTTCCTGCCAGGCGCTTGTCGACCCGGGACAGGACTGGCACGAGGATCTCCTGGTAGAACGCCTCGGTCAGCAGGAGCGGTGTGTCTTCCGGCAGTGTCGTGCCCGGCCTCTGGGGCGATGCGTCGACCCACAGGCAGCTCAGGCCTCTGGCTGCGAGGAGAACGCTCGCAAAGAGCCCTGCTATACCCTCCCCCGCACCGATGACGTCATAAGTGCCCTTCACAGCCTCACTCCGTCCTCGTTCACGATGGAAACGCCCAGCCCGGCAAGCATCGCCGCCGCCACCCCGCGGCCTTCGCACTGGCGGCCTTCGACCCACACCACGTGGGTCCCGCAGGAAGGACTCCTCTCCTTGAGTATGGCGAACCGGGCACGGAGCTTACCCGCGAGCAGACATGCCTGTTCGGCGCCCGCGAGGAATGCGGCGGTGACGTCTCGGCCCCGGGCATCGATGAGCCGGGCCGTCCCCTTCAAAACCGCCTCCCCGTCCCCGCCCGTGAACTGGGCGCTGGGTCGCGGCGTGGGCAGACCGCCGAGCTGCTCGGGGCAGATCGGAACGATGGCGATCCCGGGAATCTCCAGAACGGGTCGTGACACCTTGGATGACCCGTCATACCTGCAGTTCACACCCAGCAGGCACGCGCTGACCAGGACCGTGCCCTCTAGTCTTCCAAAGGGGGATTGGTCAGGCATGCATCGCCACCCTTCATGAGGCCCGTGACAATCACCTTTCTGCCCTCGACGGTGAGCCTGCCCTGGGCGAAGAGCTGGATGGCCCGGGGATAGATCCTGTGCTCGAGCCTGAGTATGCGGTCCTGCAGGACCTCTTCGGTGTCGTCCGGATGCACCGGCACCACGGCCTGGATGATGATGGGCCCGGTGTCGACGCCCTCGTCCACGAAGTGAACCGTACACCCCGAGAACCTCACGCCGTGGTCGATGGCCTTCTGGCGTACGTGCAGCCCGGGAAACGAGGGGAGCAGGGCGGGGTGGATGTTCATGATCCGCCCCGGGAACTGCCTGAGGAACGCGGGCGTGAGTACCCGCATGAACCCTGCCAGCGCCACCAGGTCGACCCGGTATTCGTGAAGGGCCCCTGCGAGCTCCCGGTCAAAGGTTTCCCTGTCCGGATATTCGGCAGGGGAGATCACACGGGTCGGTATGCCCCTGTTTCGGGCGCGCTCCAGGGCGTAGGCACCCTTGGCATTGCTCAGGACGATGGAGACCTCGCCGTCGATTGCGCCGCGCCCGCAGGCGTCGATGATGGACTGGAGGTTGGATCCGCTGCCCGAGACGAGGACGCCGATGCGAATCACGCGCAGGCCCCCTACGAGATGACGACCGATTCGGCGCCCTTGGTCCGCGACTCGATGTGGCCGATGATCTCGGCGGACTCCTTGAGTCCCCTGAGCCGGAGCATCACCTCGTCCGCATCCTTGGGCGAGACGATCAGGATCATGCCGATGCCCATGTTGAAGGTGCGGTACATCTCGGCGTCATCGATCTTGCCGATGTCCCGGATGAAACGGAAGACGGGCGGCACCTCCCAGGCATCCCTGCTGATATGCGCCGATGACCGTGACGGGAGGACCCGGGGAATGTTGTCGATGAACCCGCCACCCGTGATGTGGACGACACCCTTGATCTCGAAGCCCCGCAGCACGTTGAGCGCGCTCTTGACGTAGATCCTGGTGGGGGTCAGGAGCTCCTCGGCCAGGGTCCTGCCGAGGTCTTCCACGTAATCGTCGACGCGCAGCTTGGCCCGCTCGAACAGGACCTTCCTCACCAGGGAGAACCCGTTGCTGTGGAGCCCCGACGAATGGATCCCGATGATGACGTCCTTGGCTGAGACGCGCGACCCGTCGATGATCTTGTCGCTGTCCACCACGCCGACGCCGAAGCCTGCCAGGTCGTACTCATCCTCGCGGTAGAAGCCCGGCATCTCGGCGGTCTCGCCGCCGATCAGGGCGCAGCCGGCCTCCTTGCAGCCCCTGGTGATCCCCGCGATGACCGTCTTAGCACGCTCCAGGCTCAGCCTGCCGGTGGCGAAGTAATCGAGGAAGAACAGGGGCTGGGCGCCGACGACCACGAGGTCGTTGACCACCATGGCCACCAGGTCGATGCCGATGCCCTCGTGGTTCTCGGCCATGAACGCGATCTTGAGCTTGGTCCCGACGCCGTCCGTCGATGAGACGAGGACAGGTTCGGTGTAGTTGCCGATATCCAGCTTGAACATCCCGGCGAACCCGCCTATGCCCCCGATGACCTCGGGCCCGTGGGTCGATTTCACGCTGGATTTGATGGCCTTGACAAACAGGTTCTGCTTGTCGATATCAACGCCCGCATCTCGATAGGTCAAAGACATGTATACCCCCAAACCCCTCCATTACTATATGAGAATCGTCAGCTCGTCAATGAGCCTTCGGCGCGGACAAAAAAAGAGGATGGCGGTTTGGGCAAAGGATCCGCCATCCAAAGAGGAGGTAGTTAGGACTTGTGTAGCTATGAAGAGGTTTCCGTTCTCACTGTTCCCGTTCGGGGGTCGCTGCGTTCCTTCGATCCCGCATCAGATCCGCGCACACCGACCCTGGCCCCATCCGCGGTGGAGTGCCTTGCCCGAACCGGGTCCGAACCTCGCGTCGGGCACGATCTTCTTGATGCCGAGCTGATGCCTGATCCTTTCCTCATCGAGCTGGTCCCTGATCGCGTTGATCTGCTTCTGGGTGTCCCTGATCTTCTTCTCGTCAGGGTTCTCGCTGTTCATCAGGAGCCTCATCTCGGCCCTCTTCACGCGCATCTGGTCGCGCAGGGATGAGGACTTCTCGGAGAACTCGTCGTGGATCTTCTGCAGCTGTGCCTTCTGTCCATCGGTGAGAGTGCTGTCCTGGTAGTTATAGTACGGGCATCCCTCCCATCCCTGTCCGCGCTCGAACCTGGGGCCGTCGGGACCCTGGCCCTTCCCGGACCACCGGGGACCGTACGCCATGGCGGGCAGCGCGGCCATCATGAGAACCGCCAGCAGCGCGAGCACCATACTGTATCGTTTCATCGTGTGCCTCCTTGCAGGTGTTTGCCCATACAAGAGCAACTGGCGTGCCAAACGTCTGGAACCATGTCCTGACCATTGATATCATTATTCTTTTCTGTGTCATGGCAGCCGCACTATCCACCAGGCAGTGCCCCGGCCAGGGGAGAGTGTATACTATCTATACAGCGACCCTATACAGGTGTATAAAAGATATACACCGTCCCGTGGTACGATTGCCGCCAAAGCAGGGAAGATGCGTGTCTGGAGCCAGTGGCATGAGAGTTGAAAGGCCCAATCCCGGGAATCTTATGGATATCGGTCAGGACAGAACGTCCAGGAAGGCCTGGATACGCATATCACCCTGGGTGATCATGGGTTCCCTCGTCGTCATGGTGCCGATCTTCATCTTCGTCACCATGGAGAGCATACAGACCCAGAGAAGGAACATGGAGCTCATGCTCAGCGAAAAGGGGGGAGCCCTCATCCGCTCCTTCGAGGCAGGCACCAGGACGGGCATGATGGGCAGGGACTGGAGCGGCGCCCGCGTACAGCGGCTCATCATGGAGACCGCAGACCTCCCCGACATCCAGTACATCCTCATCACGGACCGCCAGGGCAGGATCGTCGCCCACAACCAGCCCCTGAACATCGGGAGGATGTATGGCCCCGACCTCCCGGACAGGATCGACAAGACCCTGCGGTGGAGAATCGTCACCACCGTTGACGGGAAAAAGGTCTTCGAGGTGTACCGCCGGTACAGCCCTTCCCGGGGCGGGATGCTGCTCATGCCCCGGGACCTGCATTCCCGCGACTGGTTCTCGCCCCACATGCTGCCCAGGATGGCACCCCCCCCTGCCCAGGTCATCTACATCGGCCTCGACATGGAGCCGGTGGAAAAGATCATCAACGAGAGCATCAAGCAGAAGGTCATCCTCGCCATCATCCTGCTCATGTACGGACTGCTCGGCATCGTGGCCGTGGTGATCGCCCAGAACTACCTCTCCACGAAGGCCTCGCTGTCGAGGATCAAGGCCTTCTCCGACACCCTGGTGGAGAACATGCCCATCGGCCTCGTCGTCATCGGGGAGAACGGCTCGATCGTCACCCTCAACGACGTCTCGGAAAAGCTCCTCAGGATCACTGCATCCCAGGCCGTGGGGAAGGCCTCCCGGGAGGTCCTGCCCGAGCAGATCACCTCGCTGGTCCAGGGGGTCCGCCACCCCCATGACATCGCGGTGCGCGACCTGCGCATACCGATCGACGGGAAGACCATGGCCTTCGATGCCAGCGCCGGCATGCTCAGGGACGACGAGGGCCACATCCTCGGCCACATCGTGCTCCTGCGCGACATCACCGAGATCGAACACCTCAAGCGGGAGATGGAGCGCAAGGAGCGGCTCGCCTCCATCGGCAGCCTGGCAGCGGGCGTGGCCCATGAGATCAGGAACCCGCTGAGCTCGATCAAGGGATTCGCCACCTACTTCAAGGAACGCTACCGCGGCGTCCCCGAAGACCAGCGCATAGCGGACATCATGGTGGGTGAAGTGGAGCGGCTCAACCGCGTCATCGGCCAGCTCCTCGAGTTCGCCCGGCCCTTGGACCTCCGGATACAGGCCTCTTCCCTGCTCGACATCGTGAGCCGCTCGCTCGAGATGATCGAGCAGCAGGCCTCGGAGAAGAACATCCGCATCGACCGGTCCGGGCTCGGGGACGGACCCTGCCCGGTGGATGTCGATCCGGACAAGATCGCCCAGGTGCTGCTGAACCTCTATCTCAATGCCATGGAGGCCATGCAGGAGGGGGGCACTCTGGCCGTGAAGACCAGGTGCGACGAGAAGACCGCCCGGTTCGCCGTCGACGTCGTCGACACGGGACACGGGATCGCGCAGGACGACCTTGCGCATATCTTCGACCCGTACTTCACCACCAAGCAGTCCGGGACGGGCCTGGGCCTGGCCATTGTGCACAAGATCATGGAGGCGCACGGCGGGGAGATCAAGGTCCAGAGCGTGCCGGGAACCGGGACGACCGTGTCCCTGACCATGCCGTCGGGAGGTGCGTGACCATGGAGCGAAGACCGGCGAAGAGCATCCTCGTGGTGGACGACGACCTCGGCCACCGCACCATGCTGAGGACCCTGCTGGGGGGATGGGGCTACGCGGTGAGGGAGGCGGACGACGGCCAGGGCGCCATCGAGGCCGTCCAGGAAGGCCCCTTCGACCTCGTCCTCATGGACATCCGCATGGTCAAGGTCTCGGGTCTGCAGGCCCTGAACGCCATAAAGGAGATCAACCCGGCAATCCCGGTGATCATCATGACCGCCTACTCCTCGGTGGAGACCGCCATCGATGCCATGAAGAAGGGGGCCTACGAGTACCTGACCAAGCCCCTGGACTTCGACGAACTGCGCCTCAAGATGGAGCAGGCCATGGATCACAGCATGCTCCGGGAGGAGAACCGCCGCCTGCGGGAGCTCGTGGGCGACCGCTTCGATTCCGGCAGCATCATCGGCAGGAGCCCCGCCATGGTGAGGCTCCTGGAGACCACGGCCCGGGCGGCGAACTCGGACGCCACCGTGCTCATCACCGGGGAATCGGGCACGGGCAAGGAGATGATCGCCGGCGCCATCCACTTCAACTCGCCCCGCAGGGACAGATCCTTCATCAAGATGAACTGCGCCGCCATATCGGAGGGCCTGCTGGAATCCGAGCTCTTCGGCCACGAGAAGGGATCGTTCACCGGGGCCCTGCGCCGCCGTGAAGGCAGCTTCAAGCAGGCGGACAGCGGCACCCTCTTCCTCGACGAGGTGAGCGAGATGTCGCTGGCCATGCAGGTCAAGCTCCTGCGGGTCCTCCAGGAAAAGGAGTTCACCCGCGTCGGCGGCGAGGAGGTGATCAGGGTCGACGTGCGCATCATCGCGGCCACCAACAAGGACCTCCCCGCCCTGGTCAGGGAGGGCGGGTTCCGGGAGGACCTCTACTACCGCCTCAACGTCATCAACCTCTCCGTCCCCCCCCTGAGGGAGCGCCGGGAGGACATTCCCCTGCTGGCCGGGCATTTCCTGAAGATGTTCTCGGAGAAGAACGGCAAGCCCGTCAAGGGCTACACGCCCCAGGCCATGGACAAGCTCATCAGGCACCCCTGGCCCGGCAACGTGCGCGAGATGATGAACACGATCGAGAGCGCCGTGGTGCTCTCCAGCTCCACCTACCTGCGCGAGGGCGACATACCCGACTTCCGCGAGGAGCTCGCCACCGCGGTTCCCCCCGAGGCACCGGACGACCTCAGCCTGGACGAGATGGAGCGCTCCACCATCCTGAAGACCCTGGAGTCGGTCCGGGGCAACAAGAGCGAGGCGGCCAGGAAGCTGGGCATCACCCGGGCCACGCTCCACAAGAAGCTCAAGAAGTACGGCGTCTCCTAGGGGTCGACGACGAGGCCCGGGAAGAACCCGTTCATCTCGTCGGCGAACTGCACCCTGTTCCGGTAGTGTATGGCGTGCAGCCCCTGAGAACGAGCCCGCAGGACATGTCCCTCCGTGTCGTCGATGAACAGGGCGCGCCGCGGCGCAAGCCCCATGTCGGCAAGGACATCCGTGAACTGGCTCGGGTCGTACTTGGACTTGCCCGTCTCGTAGCTGTTGTAGACCTTCTCGAAGAGCGGCGAGAAGTGCATCCTCCCGTCGAGCTCCGCCAGCCAGTCGGTCTGATCGCTCAGGATGGCGACCCTCACCCCCCGCGAGCGCAGTCCTTCGACGACGGACAGCATCGAGTCCCTCAGCACGAACCCGCCCAGGATGATGCGCCTGAGCTCGGCATCGTCCTGCCTGATGCCGGTCGCGTCACGGAGCCGTGCGAAGTAGAGCGCCTCCGTCGCCCTGCCGGTGAGATACCCGCACGCCGCTATGAGGTCCCGGGCCGTCTCGAAGAATCCCTCCGGGTCCAGCGAGTTGAGCCCTGCGATGCGGTACAGTCCGTGCCTGAACCCCTCCTCGGACAGGACACCGCCGAAATCGAAAAGCACCGCCTCTATGCCTTCGTTCAAGGATCCGGTCCCTCCTCCTACCGTATCAGGCCGCCGAGCACGTCACGGAACACCAGGAGCACGGGCAGCACTCCCGCCAGGAACAGCAGCGTGTTCCACACGAACATGTTGGATGCCAGGGGCCCGTCCAGGTCGAACAGCACGGAGGCCACCACCGAGTAGATGGCCGCGGGCATGAAGGCCTGCAGCAGGATCACCGTCTCGATGGCCGGGTCGAGCCTCACCGCGCTCAGCACGGCCAGGACGACGCCCGGCACCAGCATGAACTTGATGGCGGCCAGGGCAGCGTTCTCCCTGCCCGAGGCGAAGAAGGCCGGCATCTCGAAGTTGAGCCCGAGGGTGAAGTAGTACAGGGCCATGGAGACGACGATGAAGACATCCACCGGGAAGGCCGCCGCCGGCCGCACGATGCCAAGCCACAGGAGCAGCAGGGACACGATGACGGCATAGAAGGGCATGTTCTGGAGGTTCAGGAAGAAGCCGCGTATCGATGCCGTGGTGAACCTCTCGCCGGTCGACTGCATGCGTGCGTAGGGAAAGATCACGAGGAAGATGCAGGGCATGAAATAGGACAGGAAGAGGAATGCGAGGCCGAGGCCCTTCTCTCCGAGGAACAGGTAGCAGAGAAAGGCGCCCATGGTGAACCCGTGGTTGGCCAGCGACGAAGAGATGAGGAAGGTCGCCCCCCTCTTTCCCGACACGCCGAGCACCCTTCTGCCGGCACCCCCGAAGGCCATGCCCAGGGCCACGAGGGAGATCCCCGCGAGCGGCAGGACGGCCATCTCGCCCGTCAGGGCGAGCCCCCAGGTGCTCCACAGCACGATCACGGGTTCGATGAAGACGAGGTTGAGCCTGATGAGGCCCTTGGTGAAGGCCGGCAGACTCCGGAACCTGTAGAACCTCTTGGCGACCATGCCCGACAAGAAGGGGACGATGATCAGTACCTGGAAGAGGATGAACCTGGTCGTGACATCCATGCACAAGGCTCTATATCACAGGATGAACGATCTGACCTCAGCGTTTCTGGCAGGCCGGCCGAAAGGGAGCTTCAGCCCCTTCCCTAGTGCCTGTCGAGTTCTGTCCTCACGGCCCGCGCCAGGTCGTTGAGCGTGTAGGGCTTGCGGATATAGCTGCCCACGCCCAGGGCGAGCGCCCTTTTCACGCGGTCCGTCTCGGAGAACCCGCTCACGATGATGGCCTTCTGGCTTCCCTTCATGTCGAGGATCTTCTGGTAGGTCTCGAGCCCGTCGATCCCGGGTTCCATGATCATGTCGAGGATGACGAGATCCACCTCGTTGTCTTTCAGGAATTCCAGGGCATCCTCTCCCGAACTCGTGCTTTCGACGTGGTAGCCGATCTTCCTCAGGACGCTCCGGGTGATCTCGCGCTGGTCCTCGGCGTCGTCCACCACGAGGACCCGTTCGGAGCCGGCGTAATCCCGGATCGACCCCTTCGGGGCCTTGTCCCTGACGAGGAACCTCGTCACCGGGAAGTAGAGGTCGAACCTGGTTCCCCTGCCCTCCTCGCTCTCCACGTTGATATACGCATTGTGGTCCTTGACCGTTGACCACACCACGGTCATGCCGAGCCCCGTCCCGCTCCTGCCCATGACCTTCTTGGAGAAGAACGGCTCGAAGATCATCTTGAGGTCCTCCTCCGAGATGCCGATGCCCGTGTCCGCCACCGACAATACGGCGTATTCCCCCCGGGCGACGTTGTCATAACCCTTCAGGGACTTGTCCAGGTACATGTTCTCGGTGCGGACGATGACGGTGCCGCCTTCGGGCATGGCCTCCGCTGCGTTCGACACGAGGTTCATGACGGTCTTGCCGAGGTGCACCTCGGATCCGAGTATGTATTTCAGATCATCGTCGAGCTGCAGATCGACCTTCATGTTCGGGTGATACTCCCTGAGCCGGTCGAATTCGGGGCTCTCGAAGTAGTCCCGCACGATGGCGTTCAGGTCGACGGCATTCGAGATGCTGACACCCCTGCGGGCGAGGGTGAGCAGGTCCTGTACCATGGCAGCGGCCTTCTCGCCGGTCTTCTTGATGGTGGTAACCGCCTTTCTCATGGGCGAGTCGTCCGGGAGCTCCAGGAGGAGGAGTTCGGGGTAGCTCGTGATGCCGCTGAGGATGTTGTTCAGGTCATGGGCGACGCCGCCTGCCAGGCTCCCGATGGCCTCCATCTTCTGGGCACGGATGAGCTGGGCCTCGAGCTGCCTCTTCTCGTACTCGGCCTGCTTGCGCGCCGTGATGTCGTTGCCGACGCAGAGGATCTCCGTGAGCGCACCGCCCTTTCCGTGAATGGCCTTGTTGCTCCAGCTCACCCAGACCCGCTCGCCGTTCTTGAGAATGTTCTCGTTCTCCACGGTGACATGCTCCTCGGGGCGGGCGAGGAACTCCCTCGTGGCCGGGAACAGCGGTCTGCCCTGCACGTCCCTTTCGGGCACGATGAGGCCCATGATGTTCCGACCGATCATCTCATGATCGAGATAGCCGTAGAACTCCCGGGCGAAGCGGTTGGCAAAGGTGATGACGCCATGGGCGTCGATCCGGATGATGATGCTGTTGGCGCTCTCGACGAGGTCGCGGTACTTCTCCTCGCTGGCCTGCATCTGTTCGAAGGTCCGCGCGTTGTTGATGCTGATGGCGATCTGGGGAGCGATTGCCATGAGGAGATCGAGATCGTTCTGCTTGAGCGAAATGGTCGACTGCACCCTGTCCACGGCAAGGACACCGAGCGGCTCGTCCCTGAACACGATGGGAACGGAGATGAACGAGCTTGAACCGGACAGGTGGAGCAGCTCCTGGCTCCGCCTGGAGAGCTCCTCGGTAATGGTGCTGGCGTTGTCTATGAGGAACGGCTTCTTCTCCTTGAAGGAGACTACCAGGGGACCCCTGGACGCAGGGTTGTCCAGGTGCAGCTCGACGCCTCTCAGGTAGTCTTCCTGGTCCGGGGCAAGGCCGTACCCTGCCTTGAAGATAAGTCTCGTCTTGTCTTCGTTCGCCAGGAAGACGGTGCCCCGCTCGAAGTCGAGCCTACTCTTGAGGATGCTCATGATCGTGTCCAGGAGGGTTTCGATGTCGAGGGTGCGCGATATGGCCTGGCCCATTTCCCGGGCGAGGGTGGCATCGTTGTAGCGGGCGTTCGATTCGGCGATGAGCATCTCGGCCGTGAGGGACTGTTCCTCTATCTGCTTCTTGTACTCCCTGTTCTCGAGGTACCAGTTGATGCTGGTGATTCCCGTCACGAGCAGGAAACAGAACAGGGACAGCTTCACCAGCGCCGCCAGTGGGAGGAAGAACGCCCAGGCTATGCACACAAGAGGGGCCAGGAGCAACAAGAAGTTCCGATATCTTTTGATCCTCAGGAACAGGGGCTCTGCCCATGTGATGATATACCGGCATTGCGCGTCGCCCCTGTGGATGCACTCGGGATGTTCCACCTGGGCATAGTGACCGGTGAACCCACCGGCAATGGCCTCGAACTGCCCTATGCGGTTATCACACTGATACTTTTTCTCCTTGACGCCGGGCAACGGGGTGGTAACGACCTCGAGCCTGCAGTGGCCCTGCTTCTGAACGGTAAGGCGAGACCCTCTGGAGACCTTTGCGTGTATCATGGGCAGGAGGTTGTAGGCCTTCTCCGGGCCGATGAAGCCGTGGATATATTCCCGCATGACCTTGTATGCCTTGGACGAAACCACGTATCGTCCGGCATCTCGGGCAATCATGGGATTCCTCGTCTTCTTGTTGATGAATGCGTGAAACCGGTCGGTCACCTCCTGGGTATACCACACGCCTGGGTCTTCGAGCTGGTAACGGGTCATGCCGATGTAATCGAGGACCTCATCCGTGGATATATCGGGATAGTATTTCTCCAGATACTCGATATACGTCTTGATGATTCGAACATTGTAGAGCAGGGGGTTGCCCTGTGCATCATGGCTCATAGAGCGCCTGCCCCCATGCAGGTGCGGGTGACGACCGACCCGGTGCGCATTGCATCGTGATGGAGATATCCCGTGTGTATCACAGAAGTTGTATCGTCATTTTCTTGCAGGAATATGAGCCGTTTCGGCCACGAACGACCCGGACCCGGGTAAGGCCATGGTTATCTATGGAAACCGAGCATGGATTCCAGGAGACTCTTGATGAATTTCAGGTACTTGAACTTGGTCATCCTCTTGATTGCATCGAAGTGCGGATCGAAATACCGTGTCTTCGCTATCCACATGCAATATTTCTTGGGGTAGGGAACTCCCACCGCCTCGAGGTATGCGCTCGGGAAGACCTGCAGGACCACCTCGGGTGTGCCGTATTCTTTCCCCAGCGTAGCGATGGCCGTCTGCAGTATCTTCCAGGGCAGCACCCGCGGGTCCGGATAGGGGACGATGATCTTTATGTCGTTGAGCAGGTCGGAGAGATTCAACCCCCTGTCGGACCGGTCGACAAGAAGGAAAGCCACCCGGTCTCCGTCCCTGGTCAGCACGTAAGGCCTGCATTCCCTTCGCAGCCCCAGTCTCCCGTAGGTCTCCCAGAGGGTATCGTCCTCGTTCTCGAGGTCGAACGCCTCGATCATGAGCCCCTGCGAACTGCGGTGATATGCCTCATGGAGCGCGGCGAGATCATCCCCGGTGCACCGGGCCAGGTTCCAGCCCACAGGCAGGTCCACGATCTCTTCAGGGAGGGGGTGCGTGAGGTACGCGAACGTGTCCACTGAACACATGTGAGGGGCGTTGAGGATACGGCAGACGCCGCCGAAGAAGTGGTTCGGAAACTTGTTGTCCGGGCGGTAGTAGAATACCAGGTACTTCATCCCGACGGACGGCATCCGGTGGAACCCGTCGAGGTAATTGAGTATCTGCTGCAGGACAAAGAGTCCTGTCCGTTTCCTCCCCATGGGCAGGGCCGCCAGGTGATGCACCATCCACGTCGATGGATAGGCCTTGATGATCGACACGTGACCGTAGATCTGGTCATTCATCTGGTAGGTGAGACTGGAGAATATCTCGGGGCAGTGGTGATAGAGGTGTTCATAGGTCCCCTTGAACGTTTCCTTATACTGGCTTATGCAACGGTACTTGTCGGGGTAAATGAAGCCGGAGCGGAAGAAGAACTCCCAGAGCGCATCGAGGGGGACCTTGGACGAGGCGACGGAATGGGGGTCATCGGTACGGGTGAGCAGGTTGAACAGGCGGGTATACGTCACCGGGCCGATATCCGTGATGACGAAGCCGTACTTCGTCATGCCTCCCCACTGCTTCCTGCCATACACCACCTGTGCCGAGCACTTCAATGCAAACTCGCCTGAGAAAACGATCTCCACGTCGTGGAATATCATGCCGGGTATGAGAAGCACCTGTTCGGAGCGCTCCGCAATGGAGAACCCAGACGTATTGATATCGACCACGTCATAGGAAACCCTCTTTTCAGTGAACGTATGCTCGAACGTGATACGGGGGCTCGGCACAGGGTTGAGCCTTGCGTTCCTGAACTTCCTCTCATCATATTTCCTGGACGGCACGTTGAGGGGGTTCAGGACGATGGTGCCGCTTTCCGAGTCAGATCGCACCAGTTGCGCCGTTCCCGAGTATACCCGCTCACCGTTTCTGAAGAGGTGAATGGTCGATGTGTCTCCCTGCCTCAGGGAGCCGACCTTGTCCCGGAATTCTTCCATCACCGCGATGCGCAGCCCTGAGGGGTGGAATTCTTGAAGGCTCCCGTCAAAGGCGCCCTCTGTGAATTTGATGTGCGCCTCCACCATGGAACACGGGTGCCGTTTTATATGGCGCGTCTGGAACGATGCGGCTGCCCCCTTGAACCGTGCGGTGAAGGATCGGGACGATCTCTTCTCAGAATCGATGTCCATGAGGATCACCGAATCACCGTTGTCTATGACCAGCCCTTCGATCTCGAAGGCGTCCATGGACCCCTGGATGCTGGCTGCCAGCGAGCAGAAGACATGATCTTCCCTGCACGGTCCTGGGTCTACCTTGAAGAGAAATTCCTCTCGAGTTAGCCCGTGCCTTACGAGGGCGAACACCTGAAAGCCCATGAAATTGTGATAATTCAGGGTATTGATGAAACGTTTCCGGTCGACCTTTCTCTTCGCGAAAAAGGCGCTTTTCAGGTCAGCTCTCCTGAATTGTATGCCATGGGCCGTCGATGCCGAGCCCTCATCACAACGCACGCCATTGGCGGTTACCATGCCATGAACATCGTTGTCCACCGGATGCCCCTATCGGAATCACATATCAAGATTCTATCACATAGCACGTTTCTGGGGCCTATATACACCACATCACCAGAACAATCCACATGGAATCATGGACATCGCAGTGAGTCTGCATCGGCTTCCGGCGGCACTCCTTCAAGTGGCACACGGCGATGAGTCCGGAGATCCTGAGGCCATGAAGCATGGCTCACGGCGAGGGCTTCTTGCCGTGCACCACTATCAGGGGCGTGTAGGTAAACCTCCTCGGGCTCGAGAAGATGTCCTTGAAATCCGAGAAGAAGGAACTGTATCCGCCGGGATACTCACTGAAGAGATCCTTGGCCTTCACTGAAGCCATCTCCACCTTCTTGACCCAGTTGAAATCATCGCTTTGCTGCAGTTCTCCGTAAATGAGGTGGTGCGGGAGAAGATGCACCTCGATATCACGAAACCCCAGATCATACAGGTAGGTATACATCTTCCTGCCCACGAAGGGGTCGAAGTTGAACTTCTGCATCATCTTGAAGACCAGCTTCTGGAGGATGCTTTCCATCTCGACCTTCATGGGGTAGTGAGTCAGGCAGTTGTAGTCGAGGTCGAGCAGGCACAGCCTGCCATCGGGCTTCAGCGCGCTGGCGGCATTCCGGATGATGTCCACCGAACCTTCCAGGTAGTATTCCAGCACGAAGCGGATCCAGATGAAATCGAACGCACCGAGTTCGTCAAGGGGCTGTCTCAGGTCCATGCACCGAAATTCGATGCCGGGTTTCCCCGCGTAGTGCTTCTCCGCGAATTGGATGCGGTCCCCGGCGAAGTCGATACCCACTGCGGATCCTCCCGGCTGGACGATCTCATGGATCACCGACGTGGTCTTGCCCGATCCGCACCCGCCGTCGAGCACCCGCACACCCGGACCGATGCCGCACAACGCAGCCTGTCGTCTCACCGCATCGGGGTCGGTCTTCACGTCGAGCCTGAGCGCCTCTTGGGGGTTTTCCATGAGGTACTGCTGTGTCGTGTCCATGTCACCTCTCTTCATCGTATGCAGTCGAAGCATCACACGATGGGCTTGTCCATGTCCGTCGTCACCCCGGGTGAGCCACCGGGGCCACCGCCTTGTCCCTCGCACGCCGTGCGCGCTTCTTTTTCTGTTTTCTCGCCCTGGCGATCTCCTGGTCCTTCGACGAGCCACCTGGCGAGACGAGGGACTCGACCTTGTCGGCCAGGATCCTCCGGGCAAAAAACCTGTTCGCCTCCCGGGAGCGCGTCTCCTGGCACTTCACCTCGATGCCGGTCGGCCCGTGCAGGATATGCACGCAGGAGGACGTCTTGTTGACCTTCTGGCCCCCGCGGCCCCGCGCCCGGACGAAGCGTTCAACAATGTCCTCATCTTTGATGCCCAGGTCCCTCATACGGTCTTCAAGTGCCTTGATCTTTTCCGGGCTGATGAAGGTCTCTCCCATCTCGGTTTCGGTTCGACACCTTTTTAAGGCGCCCCGCCTCCTTCGCTGCTAGTGGAAGTAGATGAGGTACACGGCCGAGAAGGCCAGGTAGGCCATGCCGATGAGCAGGGCAATGGCCAGCTTGTCGTAGAACACGAAGGGACCGAAGACCCAGTAGTCGCAGTTCGGGCACTTGAGGAACCACCTCCGCTTGATGACGCTCTTGCACCGCGGGCAGTAGAAGCGCACGCCGGGCTCTCCGTGCTCCCTTATGTCTATGTTCCTCTTGAGTTCCTTGTGGACATTCATGCGCTCGCCGCACTTGGAGCACCTGACGTCGACGGGCTGAAAATCGTCCCAGACCATCTTCTTGCCGCATGTCGGGCACTTGACGGTAATCATGGATCGTCTCTTCCCCTTTCCCTGTCACGAACTTTTCATGATGAGATCCATCTGCCCCCCTGGCTCACCAGAAGGGAAATCCACAGGTGATCCACCCCGTACTGCACGTGGAGCGTGACGTTCCTGCCCGTGGGGGTGAACTCCACGTCAAGGTCCTTGTCTCCCGGGACGTGCAGCCTCCTGGGCAGGACGGCCTCGTCGACGAACAGCAGACCCCAGGGGTACACCACCTTCGTGCCGCCCTCGGTCATCGCCTTGTACAGATAGGTGCTGCGGGGCATGTCGCCTGCGACCAGGCCGACGATGCCGCTCAGGGGCAGCTCAACGACGTGCCCGGGCCTGCCCCACATGTCCCGGACTTGGAGCTGCCGGTCGTTTATGTCGATGGTGCCCGCCGCCACCCCGCCGGGACCGTAGGTCTGAATGACGCCGCTCTCCGGGGAGGTGAGGAGAACGGCACCCCGCAGCGCGAGGTCCTCGCCCCGGACCTTTCCGCTGGCCGTGAACTCGGCCCGGAAGGGGTAGATCTCCTGCCGGGGCACCTCCAGGTGGGCGCAGCCGGCCAACAGGACCAGACTCAGGGCGACCCAGACACAACGCTTCATCTGTGGCCTCATATACAGGGTTGAGGAGAGAATGGCAAGAAGGGCCATATTGACAAGAGGCCGGAGCGGATTAATTTCTTAAGACAAATGATCAGCAAGATACTCATACCCACGGACTTCAGTCAGCCGGCGCGGCACGCCTTCACCTACGCGGTGGACCTCAACAGGCTGTTCGGGGCCAGGCTCTATCTCGTCCATGTCCTGCAGGACTTCACCGAATTCTCCGAGTACAACCTGAGCCCCACCATCCTCCCCCAGCTCTACCTCGAGTTCGAGCAGAGCGCCTCGAACAAGCTCGAAGAGATGGTGCGCCACATCGTCCCCGAGCACATGCACTGCGACACCTACATCCTGCACGGTGTGCCCTTCTACGAGATCATCCAGTTCTCGCGCACCGAGCAGGTCGACCTCATCGTGGTGGGCTCCCACGGACGCACCGGCCTCAAGCACGTGCTCTTCGGACACACCGCGGAGAAGATCGTCAAGAAGTCGCCCTGCCCGGTCCTTTCGGTGAGGCACCCCGAGGCCGAGTTCGCCATGCCGTGAGGGGGGCGATTTCTCCCGGGAGGGCTCCTCTACTGGATGGGGTTGATGGGTCCGGTGAGCCTGCCCTCCACGAACTGTCTCACCAGCGGGTCCGGGGTCGTCCTGAAATCCTCGGGCGTCCCGTAGAACGCGATCTTGCCGTCATAGAGCAGGGCCATGTAGTCCGCCAGCGTGAACGCCCCCTTGATGTCGTGGCTGATCACCAGGCTCGTGGCCCCCGTTCTGGTCTGGACCTGCTTGATGAGCGTGTTGATGGCGCTCGTCATGACCGGGTCGAGGCCGGTGGTGGGCTCGTCGAACAGGAGGACCTTGGGGCTCAGCGCCAGGGCACGTGCGAGCCCCACCCGCTTGCGCATGCCCCCGGAAAGCTGGGCGGGCATCTTGGCCTCGATGCCTGCCAGGCCGACCTCCCGGAGCAGCGAGGACACCTCCGCGGCGATCTGCTCCCTGGTGAGGTCCGTGTGGATGGTGAAGGGGAACCCCACGTTCTCGCCGACGCTCATGGAGTCGAACAGGGCCGAGTCCTGGAAGCAGACGCCGTACTTCTTGCGGACCTCGGTGAGCTCGGCCTCTCCCATAGCCACGATGTCCTGACCTTCCACGAGGATCTGTCCCGAATCGGGCCTGAGCAGGCCCAGCACGTGCTTGAGCAGCACGCTCTTGCCCGTGCCCGTGGGTCCCATGACGATGGTGATCTTGCCCTCCACGACGGACAGGTCGAGGTCGTCGATGACGCGCTGGGACCGGAATGTCTTGGTGAGGCCGCGGATCTCTATCATGCGTCAACCCTTCCAGCGCGTCTCGTAGAGGTCGTCCCTACGGTGTGCGCGCAGGGGAAACCTGGTTCTGATGGCGTCCACTTCGCCGGTATCGATCTGAACGACCTCCACGGTCTCTTCCATGCCGGCGTCCACGAGGACATCGCCCCAGGGGGAGGCCACGATGGAATGACCCCAGGGCACGTAGCCGAGCTGCGGGTTGTTCGCGGGCTGCACCCCGGCGACAAAGGCCTGGAGCTCGACGGCCCTGAGCCTCACGAGCATCTCCCAGTGGGCCTTCCCGGTGGCATGGGCGAACGCCGCCGGCACGAAGAGGAGCCTGACATCCCTGTCCGCCAGGATCTGCGTCAGCGGGGTGAATCGTATGTCGTAGCAGACGATGACCGCCGCCTTCCCCCACGGCGTTGCGAAATCCCCCAGGGTGTCGCCGGGCACGATGGTGTCCGACTCCACCACCTTCGGCCCGCCGGGCGGCGTGCAGTCGAAGAGGTGGATCTTGTCGTGACGGTGGACGACCGCGCCCGAGGGATCGATCACGAGAGCCCGGTTGAAGAGGCGCTTCTGCCCGGAAGGCCAGGGCATGGATCCTGCGACGATGAACATGCCCCTGTCCCTGGCAAGGTCCTGGAGCCTCCCGAGGGCCGACTCGCTGTACGGCGCAGCCTTGCGGATCGACATCGGTTCGTACGGGGTGGTGAACATCTCGGGCAAGCAGGCTATCTTCGCCCCCATCTCAGCGGCGCGGCCGAGCAGTGCGCAGGCCCTGTCGATGTTCGCCTCGATGTCGTAGCCCTGGCTGATCTGGCACATGCCGAGGGCAAGCCGGTTTTCCATGCTCTGCTTCGATGATCCCTTATTCGCCATACTCATGCTCTGCCTGAAAAATGTGTATCGGCAATAATGAGAAGAGTCAATGATAATGAGAACATTGACCTGTCTGATTGATGCATCTCGACAGGTTTTTCGACGAGGTGCATCGATCAGGCAGGCCAGCGCCGAAGGCGCTGCGATGCTCTTCGGCCCTGTTCGGGTGATCGAGGGAACCGTACGTGAAGAAAATCGACTCCGACCCCAATTAGGAGGTCAGCGACACGAGCGCCTGGTTCAGGACCCTGGTGTTGCCTTCCTTGGGCAGCCAGGTCGTGACCCTGGTGGAGTGCCTCTTCATCCGGGCCATCCAGGCGCCGAGCTGCTCTGGTCTCATGGAGACGCAGAAGAGCTCGTTCCAGGTGTTCAGGAAAATCACGTCCACTTCCTGTATGGCGTGCTGGTTGTCTGGGCACTCCATGTTGCCGATGACCACCACGAACCTGGCGTACTTGTCTTCCATGAGGGACAGCCGGTCCAGCCCGATGGAGCCGGCATCCGGAATGAGCTTTCCCAGCTTCCACAGGAGGGCCTGGATATCGGACAGGACGACCCGGGACGTGTTCGGGATCATGTGGAAGGCCGTGGACGCGTCGAACCTCTTGTTGTACACGAGCCACGCGAGTATCCTGGCCACCCTGGCAGACTCCATGATGGGCCTGTCCGTCTTCAGTTCGGGCATCTGCTCGTAGATGCTCCAGCTCTCTCTCCGGTAGGCGAAGTAGAGGTCCCGGTAGGCCGGCTCCCTCTTCTTCACCCGCTTCTCGGACTCGACCTTGCCGTCCTTCGAGACGTAGAAGGCCTCGATCCTGCGCCTGAGGATCTCCACCTCGACGTCCTCGTCCAGGGCGGAGTGGATCATGTACGCCTTGGCCCTCCGGATGAGCTGGATCGTGGTCAGCTTGAGAAAGGAGTGGATGTCGTCTCCGAATTTGCGGTACAGGTCAACTCCCCACTCGGAAAATCCGTTCAGCTCGGAGACGGCCTTCAGCGACCACCCCCAGGATTTCACGATGTCCACCATGATGGTAGCCTTGTCGTTCCGCTCGATCCTGACCAGGTCGGACCCCCGTATGGAGGGGTTCACCTTGAGATAGAAGCACTTCCTCAGGAGATCCACGGTCCGGTCGTCCCCCCGGCTCCCGTAGAAGTCTTCCACGCGGCGCAGGATGTGGTAGTAGGGGTCCACGATCCCGCCCCTGCTGGCATCGAGCACGTTCCTCTTGAGCATGTTGCACAGGAGCCTGCCCTGGTCCGGCGTGTCCAGGTAGCTTGCCACCAGGGCCATCTTGAGGACCGACTTGAGGGGGTCGTCCAGGGCCTTGTGCATCTGCCACAAGGCAGCACCCAGCAGCTCCTGTTCCGGGATGGCCTCGATGTCGCCCATGTCGATGAACTCTTCGGAGCCCCCGTTCGACCTGGCCTGGAGGGCCCTGCGCAGCTCCTCATAGCCCTCGGCCCCGGTGCCGGGAGGCACGACCCACCACAGCGGAACCCGCCCCTCGATGAGGGTCATGGTGCGGTAGAACTCCTCCTTGAGGATGCTCTTCAGTGCCGACCCCGACCCCTCATGGGACACGTCGCCGAAGGTGTTCGTCCGGATGTCCTGGAGGTCCATGAGGAAGAAGTGGATGGCCAGCACGAACTTGCCGCTGATCCAGCGCTTGAGCAGCTTCAGTTTCCTGTCCAGCACCTTGAGCCGCACGGGACTCACCTTCCTCGAGTCGACCACCACCCAGATGTCGTAGTCGGAGTCCCTCGTCTGGGCGAGGCTGCCCACGGATCCGATGGTGAAGAGGCCCTCGATCTCGTGTTCCCGCGGCAGGTAGTCGTGGACGTTCCCGATCTTCATCCGGGAGGAGAAGAACGAACCGACCTCCTTGAGGGTCTTGGCGGGCCAGTCCATGAGCTTGACGCCGCACGGGCAGTCGTCGCCACTGATATGTCCCGGCAGGGAGGGGTGGTTGATGTGGAGGAGCAGCGGGAGGAACTCGAGCACGACCCGGGCGCCCACCGGATCGCATTTGTACATGAAATCCTTCTTGGCGCGGTTGTAGAGCGTGAATGCCCTGAGTCCGCCCGCAATGGTGGTGTCCTGGTTGCCCATCAAAGAGTTTATCGCATTAATCCCGGCGCGACTTTAGCCGCCACCCGATGAGCCCGAGCCCCGCCGCGACCATGATCAGGCACAGGGTCTGCCCCATGGTCAGCGACAGGAAGACGAACCCTATCTGGGGATCGGGCTCCCGGAAGAACTCCATGATGAAGCGCAGGAGGCCGTAGCCTGCCAGGAAGACACCGAAGACGACGCCGCGGGTGTTCACCTTTCTGCTCAGGACGTACAGGATGACGAAGAGCAGGAGGCCCTCTGAGAAGGCCTCGTAGAGCTGGGAGGGGTGCCTCGGCAAGGGGCCTCCCCCGGGGAAGACCATGCCCCAGGGCACATCCGTGACCCTGCCGAAGAGTTCGGCGTTGATGAAGTTCCCGATGCGCCCGAAGAAGAGCCCGGGCGTCGCGGCCAGGCCGCCGAGGTCGGCCAGCAGGAGGAACGGTTTGCCCCGGGCCCGGGCGAAGAGAATGCCGGTGAGCACCAGGCCGATCAGGCCACCGTGGAAGGACATGCCTCCCTCCCAGACGGCCAGGAACTTGAGCGGGTTGGTCAGGTAGTAGACCGGGTTGTAGATGAGGCAGTAGCCGATCCGCGCACCCAGGACAAGGCCCAGGATGCAGTATGTGACGAAGTCCTCCACATCCGTCCTCGTCATGGGGTGCCCCCTGCGCCTGCAGATGTGGACCGTGACGAAATACGCCACGATGAAGCCGATGACGTACATGAGCCCGTACCAGCGGAGCTGCAGCGGCCCCAGGTGGACGATGACGGGATCGATCTGCGGATATGTCATGGCTTCAGCTGTTCTCACATATCCTTCCACCAAGTCAAGGCCGTCGGATCTTATATTCCATAATTATTTATCTTTTCTGGATAATTTCTCGGCCATCCTTGACTAAACCTCGCTGAATTGCTATTGTTGCCATGACAGGAAAGGGATCAGTACATGTTCAAAGTTGGAGATATAGTCGTTTATCCTGCACACGGTGTTGCGGAAATAGAATCCCTGGAGGAACGCGAAATCTCGGGAAGCACCATGTCCTTCATCATCCTGAAGATCCTCGACACCCAGATGACGGTCATGGTGCCTCTTGCCAATATCAAGAACGTGGGCATCCGGGAACTCATCAAGAGCAAGGGGATCGACCAGGTCATGGACATCCTCAAGCAGCGCTCGGTCCACGTGGACAACCAGACGTGGAACCGCAGGTACCGCGAATACATGGAGAAGATCAAGAGCGGGTCGGCCTTCGAGATAGCCGAGGTCCTGCGCGACCTGAACATCCTCAAGCGCGGCAAGGAACTGTCTTTCGGCGAGCGGAAGATGTACGACACGGCCAAGAACCTGCTCGTCAACGAGATCTCCATATCCAAGAAGCTCGACAGAAAAGATGCCGAGAAGATGATCCTTTCCGCCATGGGAAAGATAGAAGCGGCATCATCTTCCTGAAGAACGGGACGGACATATGAAATGGCTCTTGCGCATCCTCATTGCCGTGGTGGTCTTTTACGGGTCCTTCCAGTACGCCGACCAGCAGATGGGCGGCGGCGTGTGGCTCATCGTCCTCCCGCTCATCGCCTTGGCCTGCCTCCTGGCCATCTTCATCGGTGAGGTCAGGGGGTTCAAGCTCCACCCCATGGCCTATGCCGGGGGGCTCATCGGCACCATCCTGGGCCTCATCATAGGGAGCCTCTTCGGTTACGTGCTCATCGGGATCAACCAGAGCGGCATCTACCTCTTCATCCTGCTGAACTCGACCTTCGCCTACCTGGGCTACACGGTGGGCATCTCCTGGGGCAAGGAGATGGCGTCCCTGCCGGTCTTCCGCCAGAAGACCAGGGCCGACGGCGCCAAGACGAAGGTCCTGGACACGAGCGTGATCATCGACGGCAGGATCGCTGACATCTGCGAGGCGGGATTCATCGAAGGGTCGCTCGGCGCGCCCCAGTTCATCCTGAACGAGCTCCAGCACATCGCCGACTCGTCGGACCCCCTCAAGAGGGCCCGGGGCAGGCGCGGCCTCGACATACTCAACAGGCTCCAGAAGAACCCCCAGATCAAGGTCGAGGTCATGGACATCGACTTCCCCAAGATCAAGGAGGTGGACTCCAAGCTCATCGCCCTGGCAAGGGAGACCGGGGCGGACATCCTCACCAACGACTTCAACCTGAACAAGATCGCCCAGATCCAGGGCGTCAACGTGCTCAACATCAACCAGCTCGCCAATGCGGTCAAACCCATCGTGCTGCCCGGCGAGGGCATGAACGTGACCATCACGCGGCAGGGCAAGGAACGCGGGCAGGGGGTGGCATACCTCGACGACGGCACCATGGTGGTGGTGGAGCAGGGGGAAGGCCTCCTGAACCAGAGCGTCGACGTGGTGGTGACCTCCATCCTCCAGACCCCCGCGGGCAGGATGATCTTCGCGGCGCCCAGGAACAATGTCCCTTGACGCGCTCATCGTGGCGGGCGGCAGCGGCCGTCGCTTCGGCCGGAAGAAGCAGTTCCTCGACCTCATGGGCATCCCGGTCCTGAAGAGGGCCGTGTCCTGCTTCGCGACCCATCCCAGGGTTTCGAGGATCATCGTGGCGGTCCCCGAAGAAGACATCCCCGAGACCGAGACCATGCTGGCCGGCTCCGCCAAGGAGATCATCGTCACCAGAGGCGGCGATACCCGGCAGGATTCGGTCAGGAACGGGCTGGCCGCCTCCGGTGAAAGCAGCGTCGTCCTGATCCACGACGGCGTACGCCCCTTCGTGAGGCCCGATCTCATCGACCGGGTGATCGACGGCCTGGAAGGCGCTGACGGCTGTATACCCGTCCTTGCCCTCACCGACACCATAAAGGAAGCCAGCGGCGGGTTCGTGTCGAAGACGCTCGCGCGGGAGCGCCTCGTTACGGTCCAGACCCCGCAGGCCTTTGTCACCGCGACCATCAGACAGGTGCACCTGGAGGCGGCCCTAACCGGCGCGGGCAGCTTCACCGACGACAGCGCGCTCCTCGATGCGGCCGGGCATGCGGTACGGGTCGTACACGGCGACCCCTACAACATCAAGATCACCTTCCCGGAGGACATACCCATGGCGGAGGCCATTCTCAGATGCCTTTCAGGATCGGCATAGGCTTCGACATACACCGGCTCGTCCCGGGCAGGCCGCTTGTCATCGGCGGGGTCGACGTACCCTTCGAGAAGGGCCTGCTGGGACACTCCGACGGCGACGTGGTGATCCACGCCGTGTGCGACGCCATCCTCGGGGCCCTGGCCCGGGGCGACATCGGCGTCCTCTACCCCGACACCTCGGCAGAGACCGAGGGCATGAACTCCCTGGCCATGCTCAAGGGCCTCCTCGAGACCGTTGTGCCTGACTACGAAATCGTGAACATCGACATCAACTGCATCTGCGAGAAGCCCAGGCTGTCGGGGTACAGGCAGGACATGGTCGTCTCTGTCGCCGGGGCTGCGGGCATCGACCCTTCTGCGGTGTCCGTCAAGTTCCGCACCCACGAGGGCCTCGGGGAGATCGGCGCCGGCGATGCCATCGCCGCCCAGGCAGTGGTGCTCGTGAAAAAAAGACAATCCTCATTGGGGTCCGTAATTGGGGTCGGAGTCGATTTTATTGCATGCCCCCGACTTACCAGGCATGGGTGAAGGGCCTCGCAGCGCCTTCGGCGAGGTCAATATGTCCCTTGTCTCTTGTCACCGAGTAAACCCAGTGCCTGTGCTTGTGCCCCTCTTTTCAAAACCCCCTTTATCAGAACGGTTCCTTGTGCTAGGTTATTTTTCCCTGAAGCAGGAGCTGCCGGGATCGCGCGCAAGGAGAACACATGGAGCTGAACGTATACAACACCCCTTTCAAGAAGAAGAAGCCCCTGGTGCCGCTCAGCGGAAACAAGATCGGCATGTACGTGTGCGGCGTCACGGTCTACGACATGTGCCACATCGGCCATGCACGCTCCCTCATGGTGTTCGACATCATCTCGCGCTTCCTGCGGCGCAAAGGCTATGACCTCACCTACGTACGGAACTTCACGGACATCGACGACAAGATCATCGCCCGCGCCAACGCGCTGCGCTCCTCCTACCGGGATATCGCCGACCGCTACATCGACGAGTTCAAGACCGACATGGAGATTCTCAAGGTGCTGCCCGCGGACATCGAGCCCAAGGCCACGGACCACATCGGCGACATCATCGAGATGGTCCGCATTCTCGAGGACAAGGGGCTGGCCTACAAGGCTGATGACGGCAGCGTGTATTTCAGCGTGGCGAAGTTCAGGACCTACGGGAGCCTCTCCGGCAGGCGGATCGAGGACATGATCGCCGGCGCCCGCGTCGACATCGAGGAGATGAAGCACGACCCCCTGGACTTTGCCGTGTGGAAGCGGAGCAAGGAGGGCGAGCCCTCCTGGGACAGCCCCTGGTCCAAGGGCAGGCCGGGCTGGCACATCGAGTGCTCGGCCATGAGCACCCGCTTCCTCGGCCCCACCCTGGACATCCACGGTGGCGGCAGGGACCTCATCTTTCCCCACCACGAGAACGAGACCGCGCAGTCCGAGGGCGCCTACGGCGTGCCTTTCGTCCGTCACTGGATCCACAACGGCTTCGTCACGGTGGGCGGCGAGAAGATGAGCAAGTCGCTCGGCAACTTCATGACCATCCGCGAGCTCACCGGGGACGTGCATCCCGAGGTGCTGCGGCTCCTCGTGCTGACCAACCACTACCGGAGCCCCATCGACTTCTCCAAGGATGCGCTGAACACGTCCCGGCACGCCCTGATACGCTTCTACGAGATGCTCGACCGCGTGAACAGGGCCACGGCTGCCGGCGACGAGACCCGGCTCGAAGGTCACGTGAGCGCTTTCCTCGCCGCGGTCGACGAGGCCATGGCCGACGATTTCAACACTGCCAGGGCTGTTGCCTCGCTGCACGACCTCACCACCGAGGTGAACCGGTCCCTGGACAGTGACCCGCGGATCTCGCAGGGAGACAGGAAGCACCTCGCCCGTGCCGTGGAAGAGGTCGTGGAGGTCTTCGGCATCCTCGCCGAGGAGCCCGGTGAATTCCTGGAGACCGTGAAACGGGGCGACGTGGAGGAGACCGGCCTGTCCGAGCAGGAGATCCGGGGCCTCATCGACGAGCGGAACCAGGCCAGGAAGGCGAAAGACTTCAGGCGGGCCGACGAGATCAGGGACACCCTCAGGGCAAAGGGCATCCAGCTGAAGGATTCCGCCGAGGGAACGCTCTGGGAGAAGGTTTCCTGATCTCGAAGGCGGGACGCCCCTCCTTCCTTCGAGTCTGCCTGTCCTTTCCGCGGAAAAAGGAACCGTCCCCTTTTTCCCCGCACCCTGTCGTGGTATGGTAAGGGTGCGCCATGGCATATAAACTCGTCTCCCCCTTCTCTCCGCAGGGCGACCAGCCCCGGGCCATCGACGCCCTGTGCAGGGGCATCGAGGAAGGCAGGCGCGACCAGGTCCTCCTGGGCGTCACCGGGTCGGGCAAGACCTTCACCATGGCCTGCGTCATCGCACAGACCGGCAGGCCCGCCCTCATCATCGCGCCCAACAAGATCCTGGCGGCCCAGCTCTACGGCGAGTTCCGCGAACTCTTCCCGGAGAACGCGGTGGAGTACTTCATCAGCTACTACGACTACTACCAGCCCGAGGCCTACGTGCCCTCGCGGGACCTCTACATCGAGAAGGACTCGTCCATCAACGAGGACATCGACAAGCTGAGGCACCGCGCCACACGGGCCCTCTTCGAGCAGCAGGAGTGCATCATCGTGGCCTCCGTGTCGTGCATCTACGGCCTGGGGTCGCCCGAGGCCTATCAGGGCATGCTCCTCTACCTCGAGGAGGGGCGCGCCGTCACCCGGGACGAGATCCTCAGGAAGCTCGTGGAGATCCAGTACGAGCGCAACGACTTCGACTTCCACCGGGGCACCTTCCGGGTCAGGGGTGACGTCATCGAGGTGTTCCCGGTCCACGAGGACGACACGGCCATCCGCATCGAGCTCTTCGGGGACGATCTCGAGGCCCTCTGGCAGATCGACACGATCAGGAACAGGAAGATCGCACGGCTCGGCCACGTCCCCATCTACCCCGCATCCCACTACGTGACGCCCCGGTCCACTCTCCTGGCCGCCGTCGAGGCCATCAGGGATGAGATGAGTGACCGGGTCGCCTTCTACCAGGCACACAACCGGCTCATCGAGGCCCAGCGCATCGAGGAGCGGACCAGGTACGACCTGGAGATGCTCGTGGAGACCGGGGTCTGCAAGGGGATCGAGAACTACTCCCGCCACCTTACGGGCCGCATGCCCGGGGAGCCTCCCCCTACCCTCATGGACTACCTGCCCCGGGACACCATCGTGTTCCTGGACGAGTCCCACGTGGGCGTGCCGCAGCTCATCGGCATGTACCGGGGCGACCACTCGCGGAAGTCGACGCTGGTGGAGTACGGCTTCCGGCTGCCCTCGGCCCTGGACAACCGGCCGCTGCGCTTCGACGAGTTCAACCGGCTCGTGAACACGATCGTCTACGTGTCAGCCACCCCGGGCGACTACGAGCTCAGGCAGACGAAGGGACAGGTGGTGGAGCAGGTGGTGAGGCCCACGGGCCTCCTGGACCCTGCCATCGAGATCAGGCCCGCCACGGGCCAGGTGGACGACCTGTACCGCGAGATCGTCAGGACCGTGAAGCAGGGGGGCCGCGTGCTCGTCACCACGCTGACCAAGAGGATGGCAGAGGAGCTCACCGACTACTACCAGGGCCTGGACATCAAGGTGAAATACATGCACTCGGACATCGACACGCTCGAGCGCATCGAGCTCGTCAAGGGCCTCAGGGAAGGCACCTTCGACGTGCTCGTGGGCATCAACCTCCTGCGTGAGGGCCTGGACATCCCCGAGGTCACCCTGGTGGCCGTCATGGACGCCGACAAGGAGGGGTTCCTGCGTTCCGAACGCTCCCTGATCCAGACCGCGGGCAGGGCGGCCAGGAACATCGGCGGCAGGGTCGTCATGTATGCGGACACCCGCACCGGGTCCATCGAGAAGGCGTACTCCGAGACCATGCGGCGCCGGGTCAAGCAGGAGGCCTACAACAAGGCCAACGGCATCACGCCCAGGAGCATCCAGAAGAACATCCGCGACATCCTTGCCTCGATCTACGAACGGGACTACCCTGACATCTCCGCCCAGATCAAGACCTCCATGGGGACCATCGAGCTCGGCCGGGTGAAGGAGACCATGAAGGAGCTGGAGAAAAAAATGACGGCTGCGGCCAAGGACCTGCGCTTCGAAGAGGCTGCCGGGTTCCGCGACGAGATCAAGCGCCTCAAGCGGATCCACCTGGCCGTGGAGGGATGAGGGGATGACCGGGCACGCCATACCGGCCGGGTACACACAGGAGCACCGGGAAGGCTTCACCGTCATCTACCTGTCCACGATGCCCCACCTGCGCGACATCGTCGGTGCCCCCGGCCCCCTGGGAGCGCCTTCACGGCTCAGCGGCAGGACCACCCTGCGCATCGTCGAACCGGACATGGTGGTGCGTCCCCTCGTGCACGGCGGCCTGTTCAGGCACATCACGGGTGGGCGGTTCCTCGGCGTGGGCAGGACCATGCAGGAGATCAGGGTGAGCGACTTCCTGGCCACGAACGGCATCCCCACCCCCGAGATCCTGGCGGTCAGGATGGCTCGGGCAGGGCTGTTCTACCACATCGAGGTCGTCTCGCGGCTCGTGCCCGATGCCGTGGACCTGCTGACCTACCTGGAGGTGACCCGCGACGACAGCAGGGAGTTCATGAGAAAGGCAGGCACCCTCATCAGGCGCATGCACGACGTGGGCGTGTACCACAACGACCTGCACATCAAGAACCTGCTCCTGGACGGCCACGGCGAGCTGTGGGTCCTCGACCTGGACAAGGCCTGGCTCTTCGAGCGCCTGCCCGGGTTCATGAGACGGCTCAACGTGAACCGGTTTCTCAGGTCGGTGAGGAAGTGGCACGGCAGGGGCAGGATCGTGCTTCCCGGCGCGTGGGAGCTCTCCTTCAGGGCCGGCTACGAGGAGGAGGCACCGTGAGGCCTTCGGGCGCGGCAGCGCGTGCGCCCGGCGTCATTTCCCGGAAACGGCCTGTTCCCCCTCGCCGGCAAGTTCCGCGATGGCCCTGCGGACGTCGTCCATGAGCCTGTCGCGCTCGTCTTCCCGATACGTGGACGCATCGATGGGATCGCCGATGGAGACCTGCACCCTCTGGCCCAGGTTGAGGTCCGAGCTGCCGGGCCGGTGGATCTTCTCGGAGCCCCGGATGCCCACCGGGATGATGACCGCCCCGAGGTCGAGGGCCAGCATGAAACCGCCCTTCTTGAATGTCCCGAGTCTTCCCGTGCGGGTCCTGGTCCCCTCGGGGGCCACCCACAGGACGATGCCGTCCTCCATCATCCTGCGCGCCTCCTTGAGGTCCTTGATGGCCTGTTCGTGGTTGTGCCGGTCAATGGAAATGAACTCCGCCGCCTTCATGCCCCTGCCCCACAGCGGTATCCTGAAGAGCTCCTTCTTGGTGAGCATGCGGATGCTGCCGTCCAGGGACACGAAGATGAGGGGGATGTCGTAGTGGCTGCGGTGGTTGGACATGACGATGCAGGGCCGCCCGGGAACGACCTTCACGCCCTTCGGGTTCATGACCTCCCAGGTCGCACCCACGGCCCGCAGGAGCAGCGACGACCACCAGCGGAGCACCCCGTCGGCGTAGTGCCTGTCATAGCTGGCGGTCATCCTCAGGTAGAGCACGTAGATCGAGATGCCCAGGGTCGAGCCCACCGTGGTGGCCAGGATGGACAGCTTCTTCGGGAGCGATGCCTTCATGTGGGTCTCTCCTCTGCCGCTCAGTGCCCTTCGCCGTTTTCCTTCCGCCCGCTGAACCGCCTCTGCATGAACTCGTGCTCCTTCTTGAGGTGGTCGACCAGGTCGCTGAACTTCCACGCGATGTTCTCCTTGGTGACCATGGCATAGATGGGCCGCGGCACGTCCCTGGTCTTGGCGCCCTTCATGATCTGCTGGATGAGCTCCGCAGGGACGTTGAAGAAGAGCATCACCTTCTCGTCCGGCACTAGCTCCTCACCGGCCTTCTTCTCCGAGAACAGGATCTCGTGGACCGTCAGGTGGGCGTGTTCGGGCTCGATCACCAGGCTCTGCGGCGCAGAGAGCTCCTGGAGAAAGGCATCGAGGAGCAGCAGCTCCTCGGGGGTAAACCCCCAGTAGTAGATCCTCGGGCTCGTGTCCATGTCGTCGTCTCCTTGCGGTGGTCCTTCCTTGTACCATAGAAATCCGGGGGAACGAACCAGGGAAATCACTCTCGAGGATGGGTTTGAATCATGTGTGATGTATAGCGTAATACATGGCACCGTGCAAAGAGATAACCGTCACCAGGGTGCAAGACACAGACATTCTATGCCCGGATACGCAGGGGAACAGGGGTTGGCTTGCGCTGATCCCCTTTCCGTTTCCGCCCGGGTTTCTGTTGCCCGATGATCCGGCTCAGTGCCCGCTCGATTTCATGGACGAACGCTTCGCTGCCCAAAGGTCGTCCCGTTTTCTCGTGGAGCCGGAGACGGTCCACGTCCGGCTTCCTGAGGCGGACCTGGAGCAGTTTTCGCCAGTCACCTGCCATGTCGAGCAGCGGCTTCACCCGGACCAGTTCGTCATCCGCTCCCTGGCAGTGTGCCCTGGCGCTGCTCCAGGAATAGTCGAGGGCACTTTCCGAGAGCCCGGCGTGTACGGGCAGCATCTCCACGTATCTCGCCGCTGGAATGAGGTGATCTTCGGCGACAGGGTACAGAGCGAGGCGCCCCTGCCACAGTTTCCCCCTCCAGTTCTTCACCAGGTTGATGTGCCTGTTGTAGTATCGATGAGCCTCGGCGACCGCCTTCCGGACGCTTTCGATCCTCCCCGGCACCGCCACGAGGTGCACGCGGTCCGGCAGCAGGCAGTATGCCCAGACATCCAGAGCGTACCCGCTGCAGTAGGTCGCGATCAGGGTCCTGTACACGCGGTAGTCCGCGTCGCAGGAGAAGGTGATCGGTTGACCGTTCCCACTGTGAACGACATGATAAGCAACACCGGGGACTTCAAGCGGCGCTGGCCAGGGCATGGGCACCTCCTCATAAGTGAACACGTCATGGCAATGATCAGATCCCGTACTGCATTCCATGGAGCATGTACGCCCCTTCGAGTTGCACTTCGGGGGCCATTCTATTCCGTCTGCGTCAGTTCATAGGGGTTGTCATGGTAGTCGCAGTCGCCCGGGCATGTGTCCAGTGTGCATACGTCAGGATTGTGAACGTAGAACATGTTCCAGAACGTCACATTCCTGAACGTGTCCAGCACCGGGTAATGCCTGGTCAGTGCATCGGAATCCTGGTCGTAGAAAATACCACTGCGAATCGATTGCCGCAAGAAGGTTGCCGTCTCGCTGAAAACATCACTCTCTCCGGCGAGGTGGTACACATAGTGAACACTCTGGTTGTACCGGTAATCGCTCAGCAGGTAGACCCTCTTGTACCTGCCCGGGTCGAGGTTGAGGAACGAGTGGATATGACCTCCCTGCTCGACCGTGGCATCTCGAGGCTGTCCCTCCTCGGAGAACCGGATGTATGCGTGGGTGATCATGGTGGGTGTCACGTCATCGAGATCAGAGGCCCTTCTCCACTCGTCGTTGTAACAGACCGTGTCCGTGTCATTGACGACATACAACGGCGTGGGCTCGGCTACGTCGTTGTATCCGACGCACACGGCACCCTCCTCGACGACATGGCCGTGTTCCCCTCCCCCGAGCCTCCCCCGGTACACCACCGAGAACGACACGTCGACGGCCCATAGGGGGATCTGGTCGTCGCTCAGGTCGAATTCGATCAGCACGGGTTCAGATAAGGGTATCTGGTGGTCGGTCCGGTCGTCGAGCTTCTTGACGATGTATAGCGGATCGCTCAGTGCCGGGAGATTCTCCGGGGTGTACTGGGCAAAAGGGTCCCTCGCCGCCGGCCTCGGGTCCTGTGCATCGGGGTCGTCCGTCAGGAACCTGTATTTCACGACCAGATCGATGGACCCCCCTGTCATCTGCTCCCCCGTGTCCGTGGTGTTCCTCACATACAGGGACACCCTGTCGAATCCCTGCGTCCTCGGGTCTGCAGGTTCGTCGGGCCTGAAGCAATAGACCCCGTCTGGCGGCAGCTTCAGCTCCAGCGTGCCCCTGAAGAAGTACTTCAGGAGCCCTGCGGAATAGGAGACCGCACGGGGAATGAGGCGCTCGGCATAGTCCCCGTAGACGTTCTCGTCGAGTATCGGGGCAAGGTAATCGACCGTTTCAGGCACCTGCCCATAGAGAACCGGGGCCGTGCAGAGACGGTATGACGTGTCGCCATGATGCATTTTCACGAGGTATTCCCTGTGCACATCGTCCGCTTCATTTCGGGGATCCTGAACACGTATCACCGTGTGGTTTACGCTCTCCCAGCTGGGGTACGGGTAGTCATCGGTCGTGAACACAGTGTCCGTGCTGAAATAATTCGCATTGGTGTACTCAGCGAGACCCGTGGGAGAAGTCATGGTCACGTCGGGATTCGTCCCGTCGTACCTGTCCGTGTCAACGATCCGGGCCACGGGAACAGGGGCATGGGTGTTGGGCGGGAGGCTGAAGGCAGAACTCATGAAGGCATAGCATGTTTGGTTTATGAGCCACTTATGAATTTCATTTCCCGATAAATATTTTTCAAAATTAAGTATTGGAAGTACATGGCCATCATTTCTTACATGTTCAGGTACTGATGAATCTTGAACCAAGTGCATCAGGCGCCCAACACCATTGAATGTCTTGATTAGATTCTCGGCCCTTTCTTTATCTTCACTTGAGGTGAGTCCCCTGTAAAAGTATTGTCTTACATCATGCCAGCTGTAATTGCCGAGATATTGAGTTCCTTCTTCTCTCTGGGCCCAGAGTATCGATGAATCGCCACCCGCCAGTACTCCACCTTCGTAGAGCCCTGCTCTACTCCATTCTTTGAGCGGGTCATGGAAATGATTCTTACACCGTATAAACGGCGAGTCTTCATCTCTCCCGCCTTCAGAGATGCAACGCTCGGGTGTCTGTTTGGCCTTCAGGATGACACCGAACCAATCATTATATATCACTGGCCGGTCGGCAAGTTCATGCTTAACTCCCCGAATGAGACCGACATTGTTCATGAGATAATCGTTCAGAGAGAAATCACAAATATCTTCAGAAAGAATGAATGTGTTGATCTGCTCGTGGGTGATCTTTTCATAACATTGTATCTCAGTATTGCTGAGAGAAAGTATTATCAGACCTACGCAAACAATAATCACCCTACTTTGCATGTTCATGTAACGACCTCCTATTTCATTCAAAATTGCTAATCAAATTGTATCGGATTTTTGATCTCTTCACCGATGACCTTCCTCAACAGGGGCAGGTGTTCCCATTCAGAAACGTTTCCGGATGTCAGCTGTTCTTTTCTCCACTCTTTTTCTGTCGCGGTTTTTTTAAGACCCAGCACCCAATATTGGCACCATGGGTAGTTCAATTTTCTTAATGGGATTTTTTGTACGTTCTTGCTATATTTGAATGTGAAATCCATCGACCTGAGACGTTTTACCGGATCATCAGCTGAAATAAACGGCACTTCATTGTTAAAATCGATATCGAGGCCATATAATTCCTCTAGCATGGTAGCTGATCTCTCAAGTGCTATGCCCGCAACACCTCTTTCTTTGTCTTCGTAAGGAATCGCCCTGAAGCCGTTTCTGCTTCCTTGTCCATACTTCCCATAGAGAAAATATCCCGGTTTATAGATCATTAAAAAGGGGGGTTGGGTCCATCGTACAATGAACCCGAGAATCGCTCGAAATGTCGATGGAACCCACGTACCCTCCGGCCCGGTGATGCTCCACTCCCCATTGGCATCGGTCAGTGCCTCCTTCGCCATGCTGAAGTCGCAAAGCTCTCCTGCCCCGATGCCGGGCCAGCACTTGTACCACTCGGCAACTACCACCGCCCCCTGAATGGGCTGCAGTGTGTCGGCATCGACGACCTTGCCCCGGTAGGTGAAGGTGCCGAACATGTCGGACCCGACCAGACATTGCGGAGAGAACACCAGTGCCAGACACACAAACGTGAATACCTTGTTCCACATGTTCACCTCCTGCCCCCTTCATAGGTACGCCATCTGGTACTATTCTATCGCCACTTCTTGTCAAAAACGCGAGATCTTCCACAGCCCGTCCTCATCGATCTCGAAGAGCAGAGCGAACGAGCGGTGCACCCCTGCCCGTTCCATCTGAATGTCATACTCCACAGACCCGCCTTGCATCCTGATGAACCTGATGTCGCCCAGTTCAGTGACCAGGGTGTTCCTCTGTTCATCTGACAGGTAACCGAAGGCGTTCGTGTATACCTGTCTGGTCCTGCCCGAAACATCGCGCACCGCGGCATCGATGTCATCGTTTCCGAGCGCCGTGCGCAGGGCTTCCCATTTCCCCCTCAGGAGGCCATCCAGTTCGTTCCTGTCATGCACGACGATGCCGATGGTGTCGGTGAGCACCGTTCCCCCGCCCGACACCTCTGCAGATATGAAGTAGACTCCTTCGTCAGAAACATGCACGAACCTTTCATGCGTCTCGGTTCCATCGGTGTATTCGACAGCGCCCGAGCCCGTGTCCGTCAGGTCCACGCCGATGATGTCGGCACATGACTCCACCCTCAGAAGGGTATCGAACGGCGAGACCCCGGCACTGTCGTCCATGGTCAGCGTGATGTAAGGGCCGGTCACTTCCGACACGACGCTGATCCGGAGCTCGGCCGAGTTTCCGGCAAGGTCCCGGGCCGTCACGGCGATCTCGTTCTCGCCGTCTTCGAGCGGCACGTGGTTGGCCACGAACCGGTTGCCGTGGATCATGGCCGGGATGCCGTTGACCCTCACCCCGGTCTCGTGTCCGTAGGCATGGCTCACGGTGCCCGTCACGAGGACGTCGGGTCGGTCGATGATGGAATTCGCAGCAGGCGCGTCGATGTGCAGGGTGATGACGCTGTTGACCGTGATCGTCACCGCTGCGGCGGCCGTGCCGCCCGGCCCGGTGGCGGTAACGGTGTAGGTGGTGGTCCGGTTCGGCGACACCGGCAGGGACCCACTCGAAGCTAGGGCGCCGATGCCGTTGTCCAGGGTCACCTGGTCGGCACCGGTCGATGTCCAGAACAGGGTCGCGGCCTGGCCCGCGTAGATGGTCAGGGGATCGGCCGAGATGCTCACCGCAGGCGGCTGGTGCACGGTCACCGTGGCAGAGGCGGTTGTGGTTCCTCCCGGGCCCGTGGCCACGATGCCGTAGGTGGTGGTCTCCTCCGGACGGACCGTATACGACCCCGAGGGACTCACGGTCCAGCCCATGGGCTGCAGGGTGAGCGTGTCTGCGTTCGCACATGACCAGCTCAGCACGGCGGACTGGCCCTGGGCGATGCCTTCCGGTTGCGCGGTGAAGCTCACCAGGGGCGGCTGGTGGACCACGACTGTGACCTGGTCCGAGACCGTCCTGCCCTGGGCGTCATGGGCCGTGATGGTGTAGGTCGTGGTCTCGTGGAGGGAGACAGCGCGGGTCCCGCTCGCGTCGACCGCACCGATGCCCTGGTCGATGGACACAGCCTCTGCCCTGAGCGTGTCCCAGTGCAGGGCAGCGGACCCGCCTTGAGCTATGGCCTGTGGCTCTGCCCGGAACCTCACGCCGAGCAGGACCTCGACATCGGCAACCGGCACCTCGTGGTCCACCACCTCCACGTTCAGTGTCTGCTGGGAGAAGATGTGGCCGTTCCTGGCGAAGGACAGGGCATAGCTCCCGGCAGGGGCGTAAAAGAAATACCTGCCCTGGCTGTCGGTGGAAGAGCGCCTCGTGAGGCGGTCACCTGTCAGGGTGACGCCGACACCCTCGACACCACGGCCGTCGGCAGTGACCCGGCCTTCCATGAGCTCCCGGTGCTCGGCGACGAAGTGCCCGCACGTGTAGGGGGACATGAAGGCGTCCTCGATGGACGCCGCGATCCCATGAGACAGGGCTTGGACAACGGTCACGCCGTTCATCGCCACATCGGGGACATACAGCCGCGACCCGTCCGGTGCGAAGGACAGGTCGGAGGGGTACCCGGTCTCGACGGTGCCGATGACCTCCAGGGTGTCAGCGTCGATGGCAAGGACCGACCCGCCGGAGTGGTGATAGCTCACATGGAGCTGCTGCCCGTCGGGGCTCACGGCAAGGTACGCATCGTCGGGGGTTCGCTCTATGAGGTAGTACCGCGAGTCGACGACCTCGTTGGTGGCCGTGTCCATGACCGTGAGCATGAGCGAGGCATCGGAGATGGCATACAGCCTGGCCCCGTCCGGGCTCACCTCCAGGTCGCACACCGACGCCCAGGGTTCTGCCGCCTGCACGGTGTCGAGCACCTCGAGGCTCGCGGCATCGATGACCCGGACGGTGCCGTCCGCGAGGCTCGAGACGTAGACCCTCGTCCCATCGGGTTTCACGGCGATGCCCCGGGGAGACGGACCGACGTCCACGGACCCGATCGGTTCATGGGTTTCCGCATCGATGGCACTCAGCGTTTCCTCCCACGTCGACACCGCGTAGAGAACCGTGCCGTCCGGGCTCACCGCGACCGTGGTCGCGTTGGCCGGTATGGTCGCGGCAACCGTGTTCGTGGCCGCATCGATGAGCGCGATGCCCTCCTCCTCGGTGGTGACGTAGACCCTGTCCCCGTCCGGGCTCACGTCCACGCCGTACGGGCCGTAGCCGGTCTGGACGCGCCCGATGACCTCGTCCGTGCCGACATCTACGACCGTCACGTCATCGCCGCCGCAGTTGGTTATGTATGCGCAGGTCTTCCTGGCCGGCTCGGGGTGGTTGACCTCCACGGTCACGCCCGCCGTTGCCGTGCCGCCCGGACCGGTCGCCGTGACGGTGTAGGTGGTGGTCCCGGCAGGGCTCACCTCGAGGGATCCCGAAGGGTCCACCACTCCTATGCCCTGGTCGATGGAGGCGCTCTGTGCGTGGGCAGAGGCCCAGCTCAGCACGGAGGTCTGCCCGGCATCGACGGGATTGGGCGATGCCGCGATGCTCACCGTGGGCCTGGGGATCACCTCGACGGTCGCAGTGGCCGCGGCCGTGCCCGCCGGTCCCTGCACCGTGAGGGTATAGGTCGTGGTCGCCAGGGGCATCACCTCCAGGGAGCCAGCCAGGGCCACCTGGCCGATGCCGTGGTCCAGGGAAACGCTCGATGCGTGTTCGGACACCCAGGTCAGGGTGGAGGTCTGCCCCTCGATGATGACCGGCGGCTGGGCAGCGATCGTCACGGCGGGAGGATCGAGAACCGTGACCGTGGCCGCGTCGGTGACTACCCCCCCGGGCCCGGCGGCCGTGACGGTGTAGGTGGTGGTCCCTGCGGGCGAGACGGTCACGGACCCGGCTGCCGGCACGACACCGATGCCATGGTCCATGGTCACCGTCTCCGCGCGGGACGATGTCCACGACAGCAGGGACGACTGCCCGGCGACAATGGTTGCCGGGTCTGCCGTGATGTCCACGGAAGGCGGCTGGTGGACCACCACGGTGACCGAATCCGTGGCAGACCCGCACGGACCGGTGGCGGTGATGGTGTAGGTGGTGGTGGTGCCGGGGTGCACGGTCACGGTCCCCGAGGCGTCCACCGCGCCGATGCCGTGGTCGAGGGTCACGGCCGCGGCGTGCCGCGAGGACCAGACCAGGGTGCAGGGCTCACCGGGCAGCACTGCGGCCGGGCTCGCCGAGAGGTCGACCGTGGCCGGCACGCATGCCTGCACCGTGACCGTGGCGGTGTCTGTGCCCTCTCCTCCCCTGCCGTCGGCGACTGCAAGCGTCACCTCGTAGGTCCCCGGGGCCGTGTACGTGTGGACCGGGGTGCTGCCGGTCCCGCTCGCACCGTCACCGAAGTGCCAGAGGAACGACAGCGGGTCGCCGTCCGGGTCCGACGAGCCCGTGCCGTCGAAGGTCACGGCCTGCCCGGGTACGGAGCGGTACGGGCCGCCGGCGTCGGCCAGAGGGTCCCGGTTCAGCGCGGGAAGTTCGTCCACCTCGACGATGAAGGTCTGGGCATGATACAGGCCCCTGCAGTCCCTGGCCTTGACCACGATCTCGTAGTCGCCCACCCATGCGGGCTTCCACGTGATGATCCCGCTGCCGGCATCGATGGCCATGCCCGGCGGGGGGCCGACCAACACATGGGTGAGACTGTCCCGGTACGGGTCGGCGGCGTGCACGTCGTAGGTGTATTCGATGCCCACGGTGCCCGAGAGCACGGGCGGCGACCAGATGACCGGCGGGTAGTTCAGCCTCGGCCAGAGGGTGAAGGGGTGCACGCCCCTGACCTGGGAAAACGACCAGTGCCCGCCCTTCAGTGCGCCCACCACGTAGAGGTAGGCGGCATCGTCGAGGCCGGCGTCGGCATAGAGGCAGCTCGATGGTGGCAGCTCGGCGACGAGCTCGAAGCTCCACGGCCTGTCTTCGCGCGCCCGATGGACGGCGTACCGCTCCGCCCCGTCCATGCCCGGCCACGCGATGACCGCCCTTCCCCGCAGGGGGATGGGGAGGATGTCGAAGGCGGGCTCCACGGTGACACGCAGGACGTGCGGGTCCGATCGCCGCCCGCCGTCGCAGGTGAACATGGTGACCGTGTGGGTCCCCTCGGGCAGGTTGACGGCCTGGTCCGGGTCATCGGCAGGATCGAACGGTCCGTACCACTCGACGCACCCGGGATCCCCCTGGACACCCGGAAATACCGCGGCATCGAGGACCATCTCGCACCCCAGGGGCGTGTTCTTCTCGAGGACGATCTCCGGGAAAGGTTCCACCGGGCAGGCCACGGCTGCGACCTGCCCGGCCAGAAGAAACAGGAATGCAAGGACAAAGACCTCCAGGCAGAGCACGAAGAAAAGGGCGATCCTCAGGACAGACCACGAGACACACCGGTAGACTCGGCACGTGTTGTTCATTTGAAGACAACCTCCACATTCTCGCTCTTGCAAAGCGAGGGCGAAAACACAGCAACGATTACATGCGCACCGTGATACGCGTGGACATCATGCCTTGTCAACCGGTTTTTTTAATAGCATAACCTCTCATTGTATCACCTTCATGCACTCCGGGGATTGCATGATACGGGTACCTCTGATCACTTTTTCCTTGTTTTTGTCTTATACTTGACTATTATAGTCATATTAATTGGTATTGAGAGGTCATTAACATGAAGACAACTGCCATTTCGAAACTGAAGGCATCATTGAGCGAGTTTCTCTCCCTGGTAAAGGCAGGGGAAGAGGTTCTGGTCACTGACAGGGGAAAACCTGTTGCACGAATATCGCCGGTCAGGACCAATGAATCGCTGCTGTCTCCCGGGGTCACCGCGCTTCAGAAGGCAGGCCTCGCCAGCGTGGGTACAGGGCACATACCCGATGAGTTCTGGACGCTCGGCCGCCCGGCCGACAAGGAGGGCAAGGCCCTGCAGGCCCTTCTGGACGACAGGGAGGAGGGAAGATGATCTTCTGGGATTCCTCCGCGATCATCCCTCTGTGCGTGCAGGATGAAAACACGGCTGCCATGCGGGAGATCGCCATGCATGACGATATGATCGTGACCTGGTGGGGCAGCGTGGTGGAGTGCCGGTCGGCCTTTTCCCGACTGAGGCGAGAAGCGGTCATATCCATGAAGGAGGAAGACCAGCTCATCCGTCTGCTGGACATGCTGGCCTCATCCTGGATGGAGATACTGCCGGTCGACGAAGTCCGCACCATCGCCACGAGACTGCTCCTCGCCCATCCGCTCCGGGCAGCCGATTCCCTTCAGCTTGCAGCAGCACTGGTCTGGGCCGGGAAGGTCCCCCGTGATCACACCGTGGTCTGTCTCGACAATCGACTGAGGGATGCGGCCCGCAAGGAGGGGTTCAGGATCCTGCCGGAGTAAATCAACACCGACCCATTTTCACCCGATCAGATCGACCCCGAACCCAATTTTCACGCTGCCGGAATAAATCGACTCCGACCCCAATTTCTGATTCCGACCCCGTTTTCGACAAGATAAATCGACTCCGACCCCAATTTCAGCCGCCCTTGAGCTGCCTGAGGAGGTAGTTCCCGTAGCCGCTGTTCTTCATGGAGCTGGCGATCTGCTCGAGCCGGGCCGCGTCGATGTAGCCCATGCGGAAGGCGATCTCCTCCACGCAGGCGATCTTGAGGCCCTGGCGCTTCTCGATGGTCTCGATGAACATGCTGGCCTCCAGCAGCGACTCGTGGGTGCCCGTGTCGAGCCAGGCAAAGCCCCTGCCCAGCTTCTCCACGCGCAGGGCCTTCCTGCGGAGGTACTCCCTGTTCACGTCCGTGATCTCGAGCTCGCCGCGGGGCGACGGCTTGAGGTTCTTCGCTATGTCCACCACCTGGTTGTCGTAGAAGTAGAGGCCGGTCACGGCCCAGTTCGACGTGGGATTGGCCGGTTTCTCCACGATCCCGGCAGGGCTGCCCTGCTCGTCGAAGGTCACCACGCCGTAGCGCTGCGGGTCGCTCACCCAGTAGCCGAACACCACGCTGCCCGCGGTGAGCGATCCGGCCTTGTGGAGCCTGTCGTACAGGCCGGTGCCGTAGAAGATGTTGTCCCCCAGCACGAGGCACACCGTGTCGCTGCCCACGAAGCGCTCGCCTATGATGAACGCCTGGGCGATGCCGTCCGGGCTCGGCTGTTCTGCATAGGTGAAGGTCACGCCCCACTGGGACCCGTCTCCCAGCAGGTCGATGAACCTCGGGAGGTCCACCGGCGTGGATATGATCAGGATGTCCCTTATGCCCGCCAGCATGAGCACCGAGAGCGGGTAGTAGATCATGGGCTTGTCGTAGATGGGCAGGAGCTGCTTGCTCACCACCATAGTGATCGGGTAGAGCCGCGTCCCCGAACCGCCGGCGAGAATTATTCCCTTCATGGTGAAGACCTCCCTCCCGTATTATCAGACCATCTGCCATGCCCTGAGCACATAGCTTCTCTGTGTACCTATCCTTTGCGCACCCTGAGCCCGTCGACCTTGGTGAAATCACGCATAGTGGAGGTTACGACCTCATAATCGAGCGAAATTGCGGTTGCGGCGATGATAAGATCGTGGGCGCCGATCATCTCGCCTTGCGCCGCCAGAGATGCCCATATCCGGGCATGCACTCTCGCTGCCGGCATGTCGAAGGGCAGTATGGGAAACTGATCCAGGACTCCTTCGACAAAGGCCTGCCTTCTTACACGGACCGCGTTCGAGGCTGCCCGTTCGACCCCGTGCAGGAGTTCGGATACCGTTATGATGCTTATGCCGAAGGGAACGTCTCCGGCCTCGCTGATCAACCCCTGGATGATGCCGGCATCGCGCTCCAGACGAATGAGCTCCGTGGTGTCGAATATCAGCCCCACGCATCCCCCTTGGGGACCTGCGGCTGCTTCTTCCTTATACGTTCGATGTCTCCGGCAAAGGTTCGAGCGTCGTCCCCAAGCTTCGGCAGGGCCTCGAGAATGCCGGGAAGCTCCGAGAGCGTTCTTTTTCCCGCAGGAGATGAAACAGGGGACAGTTCGGCTATGGGTTTGCCGGAACGCTCAATGGTATAGACGGTGCCCTTGTATTTGATCTCGTTCAGGAGTTCCGAGAATGTCCGGACCGCCGTGGTGGCATTTATGGTATATCTCATGGCACCTCCCTATGTAATATCATATAATCGTTCTTTACATATTTTTCAAATGATATCCACATGCGGGACAATACGGCATCGTGGCCCGGATATTTACCGGTCGCGGATCATGGCGATGAGCTCTTCGGCCGATATGCGCCCGCTCGTGTCCGCCAGGACATGCGCACGGATATTCCTCATGTGGCTTGACAAATGCTCCTCCTGTTGTACAATTGTCACGTCATTTCATGCCGGAGGCAATCGTGGATATCGTGATCGACACGTCTGCATTGATAGCGGTTCTGGTGGGCGAACCGGAACGCTCCAGGATCATAAACCTGACGACCGGCAAGACGCTCATCGGTCCGGGATCCATACCGTGGGAGGTCGGCAATGCATTCTCCGTTATGTTCAAGCATAACCGTCTGAGTCTCGATGAAGCCCGGAAGGGATTTGCCATCTTTGAGAGCATTCCGCTCCGTCTCATCAAACCCGATTTTGTGAATGCCCTCGAGCTTTCAAGGCAGACCGGCATGTATGCATACGATGCCTATATGTTGGATTGTGCAGTGAGGCACAAGGCACCCTTATTGACCCTTGATCGCAAACTCAAGGCAGCGGCAGAGGAAATCGATATAGAAGTCATGGAGGTCTGATTCATGCAGATATATACCTACTCTGAAGCACGCCAGAAACTGGCCAAGGTACTTGAGCAGGCCGAACATACCGGAAAGGTGCTGATCAGGAGAAAGGACGGGAGAACCTTTGCGCTGATCCCCGAGAAAGTCGCATCTTCGCCCCTGAATATCCCATCGATAAAGGCACGGGTCACGACGCAGGAAATCGTGAATATCGTTCGGGAAGCCAGAGAACGATAGAAACCCGGTACATGCCGATACCCGCTACCACAGCGTCTTCACGTGCCTGTACCGTCGTATCCTTTCGTCCTTCGTGACGAGCGGCGCCCCCATGTCGAGGTCGGCACCAGTCGTTCCAGACTTCAGGCTGCCCCATCTCTGATCGGCCACACCCATCGGTTTCAAGAGATCTTCCACCAGGGTCCCCCCGGTAGGTACAGGGGGCATCGTTCCCCCGGGCAGCAGCGGTCTCCCGGTTGTGCGCTTTCGGTGACTGTCTGCCTGCCCCACCTCGCAAGCGTCTCCGTCTTGCCAGACGAGGCATGCTCTCTGTGGCTCATGTGTGGCTGTCGCGTAATTGTGCCTGCACTTCCTCGAATCTTTTCCGGAACCCCTTCTCTCCCGTGGAGGTGTCGAATTCGTCAAGCCAGGACTGTATGTACGGGATATCCACATCATCATTGCGGAGCAGGATAGACCTCACATCTTCCATGTCACGAGGTCTGCCTGCGAACATCTTGTGGATGATCAGGTCCTCGGGAGATGCAAAACACACATCTGTGCCCTGTATCGGTACCCTGTTCGATCTCTGAATTGCCTGAGTTTCGTATGGGGTGAAGGAAAATATGAAGTCGACTCTGATCCCCGTATCCTCATGCAGGCACGGAAGCACCATGGTCTGGTGAACAAATTTCCTGACTTCACCGGGGAGAGTTCGAAGAGAAAGCTCACGGGCAACGTCGAGCACTTCATCGAGGTGGCCTGCGTCCACCCCCAGGGTGATGTCGATATCCCTCGTGACTCTCGGTTCGCCATAAAGCAGTACAGCCTGCCCGCCTATGACCATATAGGGAATCGAGTGCTTCCGGAGAACCTTGCTTAAGGCAGCGAGGATCTCTTCAAACATGAATTCAGCACCTTTGCCACATGGATATCCACCTCGATACCCTCAAGAGGATCTTTTCCGGGAAAGACTCCAAGAGCCCGGCCTTCCTGCCAGAGTGAGGACACGATCTTGAGTGCCCGGGCATAGGGGACCCTGCCCTCTTTCCGGGCCAGATCATCCTCGAATTTCCTGACAATGTCCGGTCGTTTGACCATTACCAACCCCTTGTACAATGAACTTCTTCCGCATCCTCGGCCAATACGATGCACCCAGCATGTCTCGAGATTCGTACTGTTTCTATACCACACTCATGGTAAGCAGTGTACGGAATTCAGTGCATATGGCCGAGAACTCCACTGCTGAAGCAGCCCGACTCTTCCAGGTCGGACTTATTTCTCCAGCCTGAACTCACCCGTGTCGATCCACTCGTTCTTGAGCAGGGCCCACCAGTCTTCGGCCAGGCCCTTGAGCACATAGTCATAGGGGAGCCAGCCCATGGCCCTGAATACACGTCCGCTTGTCTGGTTCGATTCCATTCCGGTCCTCCTTATGTATATAAAATAGCAATAGTTTCAAAGGTTTTACGGCTCTCGGGTGAATGAAGCTCAATGGATGACGCCACCCATCATACTGATCGACCCATGATATGCATGCGTACATTTCACGTTCCGCTCTTTACCCATAGTCACCTCCCCCCTTGGGGGGGAAGGGAGGGTGATACCTGAAATACATCAATGAAATCCATACCCATGCAAAATGACTTTGCTAATGTTCCGCTTTCAGTATACCGATAGAGCAGGATATCGCAAAGGAGGTTGGCGCCCATGAAGTGTCCGAAGTGTGGTTACGTGAGCTACGACTACCTGGACAGGTGCAAGAGCTGCGGGGAAGATCTTGTCCCGGCCAAGATAAAGCTGAACATCTACACCAAGCAGCCGGAGATCGAGGTCAATGACGACGGCTTTGCCGTGGACAAGGTGGAAGAAGACCGCAAGGACCTCCTCGGCAAGGATGCCTCCCCCAAAAAGGGCAAGGGCGTCTCCATGGAGGACGTGCTCAAGGAAGACGGCGAAACCCTGGAAAGCTTCGACTTCAGCGAAGACGAAAAGTCTTGACAAACCGCCCTCAAATTCACTACACAACCAGACGGTTGCCGAGGTAGCTCAGTAGGTAGAGCAGGGGACTGAAAATCCCCGTGTCGGCGGTTCAACTCCGTCCCTCGGCACCAGTCGTGTCTCCATGCCGCACCCCTTTCGTCCCCCGAAGAGATCTTGTCCCGCATTGACACAAGAAGCCCTTGTGATTATGTAACATACGTACCCACTACGGCGGTCGGGTCGCCAGTTCCGGGCATTTGCGGCGCATACGCGCGGAGAACGCGAAAGAGCATGCAATATATTCAGAGGGGGTGAGCGTGAACAAGAGATTCATCCTCAACTTCACACCGACGGGCATGATCCCCACCAGGGAAATGACCCCCAGGGTCCCCCTGCAGCCTGCGGAGATCGCTTCAGAGGTACTCGAAGCCGCCGAGATGGGCGCCAACATGGCCCACCTCCATGCCCGCGACCCCATCGACGGATCACCGAGCCACCTGAAGGAACTCTATGCCGAGATCATCGCGGGCATTCGGTCGCGGAACAGGGACCTGGTCCTGTGCGTTTCCACGAGCGGGCGAAACTGCCCGGGATTCGAAGAGCGCTCCGAGTGCCTCGACCTCGACGGCGACCTCAAACCCGACATGGGGAGCCTCACCCTGAGCTCGCTCAACTTCAACAAGCAGGCGAGCGTCAATCCCCCTGAGATGATCCAGGCCCTGGCCAGGAAGATGCAGGACAGAGGCATCCGCCCCGAGATGGAGGCCTTCGACCTGGGCATGATCAATTACGCCCGCTACCTCGCCCGCAAGGGCCTCGTCAGGCCGCCGTACTACTTCAACCTGATCTTGGGCAACATCGCCTGCGCCCAGGCCGACATGCTGAGCCTCGGGCTGATGGTCAGGGAGCTGCCGCAGGAATCGGTCTGGTCGGTCGGCGGGATCGGGGACGAGCAGCTCAGGATGAACGCCATGGGGATCGTCGCAGGCGGCGGGGTGAGGATCGGGCTCGAAGACAACATCTATTTCGACGCGGAGCGCACGAGGCTGGCTTCCAACGCCGACCTCCTCCACCGCATCATCGGCATCGCCAGGGCCCTGGGCCGCACCCCCTATTCTCATAAAGAGGCCAGGAAGATACTGGGGTTATCCTGAGTGGACACGCCGAAACGCCTACCAGAAAGGCTCATGAGGGTATGGGCAAGGATCCGTGCCCACGGCTTATCCTTCGTCCTGAAGGACTACGCCAGGGCCTGGATCAGGATCATACCGTTCTATTACATAAAGGAGGTCGTGCCTGCGCAGATCCCGGACGAGCTGACAACCATTCCGGAGGGGTTCGAATTCTCTGAATTCAATCGCGAGGATGTGCTCGCGATCAGCACGATGGCCGAACGCAAGGATTACATCTACGATCAGTATGTGCTCGAGAACTTCGATGCCGGCGACACGTGCATCGGCATCAAATACAACGGCGAGATTGCGGCGTTCACGTGGTACTCCCTGGAACGGTGTCGGTCAGGGCACTATCCCGTGACCATGGGGGAGAACGAGGCCTATCTCTATGACATGTACGTGCTCAGGGCCTTTCGCGGTCACAACCTGGCGCCGATTCTCCGCTACAAGAACTACGAGGTCCTGAAGAGGCTCGGCCGCGACACCTTCTACAGCATCACCGAGCGCTCCAACGCCGCTTCATTGCGGTTCAAGCAGAAGCTCGGGGCCCGGATAGTTTTCCTGGGCCTGTGCATCGTGCTTCGCAACGACTACAACTTCCATTTTATCCTCAAAAGATACTGATTCCTCTTTGATCTTCAAGGATAATTCGTTATATGGACAGGGTGAATACCTACCGTGGGGTGCGAACATGAGGATCTGCATGATCGGCAGCGGGTACGTGGGGCTCGTGACAGGGGCGTGCCTGGCGGAGATGGGCAACGACGTGATCTGCGTGGACGAGAACCGGGAAAAGATATCCCTGCTCGAAAAGGGGGAGATCCCCATCTACGAGCCGGGGCTGAAGGAGATCATCTCGAGGAATGCCGGGGAGGGAAGGATCAGGTTCACCACCGACCTGAAGGAAGGCGTGGCGAAAAGCCTGTTGTGCTTCATCTGTGTGGGAACACCCCAGGACAGGGACGGTTCCGCGGACCTCACCTATGTCCTGAAGGTGGCCTCACAGCTCGGTGACATCGTGGACGAGTACAAGATCATCGTGGACAAGTCCACCGTGCCCGTGGGCACCGCGGAGATGGTCCGCGACACCGTGAGGAAGAGGCTCGACGCCCGCGGCCTGAACCATCTCGAGTTCGACGTGGTCTCCAACCCGGAGTTTCTCAAGGAGGGTAACGCCATCCAGGATTTCATGCGCCCCGACCGGGTCATCGTGGGCACGGACAACGTCCGCACCGCCGAGCTGCTCAAGGAGCTCTACGGCCCCTTTGTCAGGACAACGAACAACCCGGTCATCGTCATGGACATCCGCAGTGCCGAGCTCACCAAGTACGCCTCCAACTGCTTCCTGGCCGCCAAGGTCACCTTCATGAACGAGCTGGCCATCCTGTGCGACAAGCTGGGCGCCAACATCGACCTGGTGCGGGAAGGCATGGGAACGGACGAGCGCATCGGGCCGCGCTTCCTGCTCGCAGGACCGGGCTTCGGCGGCTCCTGCTTCCCCAAGGACGTCCAGGCGCTCATCGCCACGGCCAGGGGCAACGACCACACGCTGGAGATCTGCGAGGCAACGTGGCGGGCGAACAGGAGGCAGAAGCAGTACGTGGCCGAGAGGATACTGGACCATTTCAAGGGTGAAGACCCTGCCGGCCTCACCGTGGCGGTCTGGGGTCTGACCTTCAAGCCCAAGACCGACGATGTGCGTGAGTCACCGGCCATTGATATCATCAATGCCCTGCTCGAATATGGGGTAACAGTCACTGCATTCGATCCCAAAGGCATAGAGAATGCCCGCAAAATATTCAACGATCACATAAACTATGCGGATGATGCTTACGAGACCCTTGCAGGTGCTGATTGCCTCCTGATCATCACCGAGTGGAACATGTTCAAGAGCCCTGATATCGATCGCATCAAGTCGCTCCTGAAAAAGCCTGTGATCTTTGATGCAAGGAACATCCTGAACTCGGTGGAGCTTCGATCGAACGGGTTTACTTACATTGGTATAGGAAGACCATAGCAATTCCGAGAGGAGGTATTATTAGGTAAATCTCTTTCATTTCTATAGATGACCATTATATAATTTAGGTATTGGTTCATTCCATGCGGAGGGAGTGCTCATGAGACTTATTCCTGGGTTAGCTAATGCTAAGACAATTGGACTTCTTTGCATTGCCACTTTCCTTGCGGGATGCGGCAATATTGAGACAACCACTCATAATCAATCATTAAAACCTCCTCATTATGCCAGGTCTGCCTGTATTATTGACCATTCGTGTACGAATCTCGATACAATTCCTGAAGAGTGGATACACAAGGCAAAGAAAAATTTGCACATAGCTTATGGCCATACATCACATGGCAGCCAGATTATAACAGGTATGACTGGGTTGATAACATTTAAGGGAGATATTTATCTCTTTAATAACGGAGGAAAGAATGGGGCCTTGGACCTGAGAGATACACCCTTCTCAAAAGCACATGATCTGGGCAATCCTAATAGACAGGCATGGGCTGATGCCACCCGCAGGTATCTGGACTATCACGAGGATATCAATGTGGTTATGTGGTCTTGGTGCGGACAAGTCTCGAACGCAACAGAAACGGATATAAACTCCTACCTGAAACTGATGGAAAGCCTCGAAAATGATTACCCAGAGATACAGTTTGTTTATATGACAGGCCACCTTGATGGGACAGGTATTACCGGCAACCTGCATATTAAGAACGAGCAGATCCGGAAATTCTGCCGAGATAATAACAAGGTTCTATATGATTTCGCTGACATTGAGACATATGACCCTGATGGCACCTATTTTGGAGAGAAGCACCCAACTGATGCGTGTAATTATGATTATAATGAAGATGGAACTACAAGCCAGTCTGATGACTTGGGCTACCCCATGAATGGAGACAGGAATTGGGCCTTGGACTGGCAGAACTCACATACCCTTGGTGTGGACTGGTTCAAGTGCCAATCTGCTCACAGTCAGCCACTGAACGCTAATCAGAAGGCATATGCCGCATGGTGGTTATGGGCAAGACTTTCTGGATGGAGTGGTGAATAGCAAAAAGGCCGAAAGGACCACACGTCCTTTCGGCCTCGACAATAATTATTCTTTGTGAAGGGTTCTACTGAATTATAACAGTGATTCCTGATGGACTTGCCGGAGGGGTAGTGTCAGTTGGTTCACTACTACTGTTACCATATATATCAGTTGGAATCGTATTTCCTAGATATTCCCAGATATATTTGGATAAAGTTTGACCATCAGCACAGAAGCCACGAGCCCCTGAAAGCGTGCTAGAGGTTCCGTTGTAGGTAGTACCCGTGTAGCTATATGCTCGCATATCGGTTCTTATCCTATTTTCATTCGGCCAGGGCCACAATGGATCACTCGTTACAGTGTTCCATCCAGTCTCTCCATAGTAAGTCCCACTGATCCCAATTTTATAGAGTATAGTTGCTCCACGATCAACACCATTTGATCCAGTTCCATCATTGTTAGATCCCGTTTCAACTCTTGGCAAATACTTTAGTGATGCTATACCATTTCCCGGGGAACCGTCTAACGGATCTATAGCATTGCTGTTATTCGAACAATAGTCATTGGCTCCTGCAGGACCTCCTGATGAGGAAAAGTTCGCATTATTATTATATAAGGTATTATAATTCGATAATAACTCATATCCGTCCATTGCATAATTTGCATTGATGTCAGTGAGTATAGAGTTATTAATTCCTAATGTGATAGATCCCCCCCAGGTAAGGATACCATAGGCCTGCTGGCTTTGGACCCCTGTAACACTTCTCATGTGACCTAGGGTCAAACCCGAGAAGGTAGTAGATGTAATCCCCTGGTCGCATCTCATCCATGAACCCTGAGAAGCCCCCCATACTACTGTATTATTCACACTCAGACCTGAATTTGGCGCACCTCCAAAACCATAACTCTTATGATTAAGGACTATACACCCATTAATGATTGTATCCTGCGAACCATGATGAGTATAGAATGCTCCTCCTCTCTCCTCATAGGCAACCCAAAACTGATCTTGGTCACCATCAATAGCAATACAGTTCTGAAGAGCAACTTGGTTTGCTCTGTATATGCTGAAATTTGCCATCGGAGAATATGAATTAACCCTATCAAAACGTGTTACACAGCGCCTAAAAATAATATGATGTGTATTCCCTGCACTTGCACCATATGCTAGAAACTTGTAACGTCCGGCACCCCAGGCCCAACAGTCTTCTAGAAGAATATAAGAACATTGATCTCCAATCCCGAAAACGGGATCATCACTCTGTCCAGAAGTCTCATGCGTAAAGGCACATCTCAAGAACTTACAATGATTCCAACTTAAGATCTCAGTCTTGTAAAGGGACTTGATACCTTCAATCCGTATATATGACCGGGAAATGTTACTCTGCATTCTTAGAAAACCATCAGGGAAAATTGCCATTCCATCATGTTCAGCTTTAATAGTCGTATAAGACCCAGTTGACCCACTCGGGGGGAGGTGAGAATCATCCATATAATTGTTAGATCCTGAGTATGTTCCGTCTCTGATTATAATAGTGTCTCCAGCACTTATTCCAGCACACGCAGCCCTTAGATTAGAAAAGTTATCAGGAATATAATATGTAGCTGCATTCAATTCTCCACATATTACGAGTATGAATAGTATTGTCATAACAAGAAACACATTCTTTCTGCAAATTGATGTAGGGGTCATACAACACCTCCCAAGGTGCGCTTTGGTTTTGATATTTAAAAGCAACTTCTATGCCACACTAATTCAGGGTTCAAGATGGGCATACGCTTTGAGATGGTCATCTCTCTGACATCACAATTCTTTGTGATTACCCCTCAATCATACCGATGGTTCATCTTTCCTTGTTACTCTTTACTTCATATTGATATTGATGTTCGGCATCAGAGCCAGTTACAATCTTCGCATAAGAATTTCAGAAATGATCCGTATCTGCCAGGATCGTATTATAACTAGTATGTGATCGAGAGAACTTCACAACCGTTATTCATAGTGTTTCGGCCAGTATGTTTGCATCTCTTTCTTGTTGTCATAATCAGTCCTGTTGACATATCCTGCAGACCCATCTGTAAATCGGCATTGTAAACTAGACCAGAAATCGTCATCAGGAATTAGGCCACG